>Ga0075424_100002879_pt1 | contig 15948 bp, 16 predicted proteins | sample SoiMethybrSBSTD3_FD_75301 | JGI IMG/M metagenome (GOLD analysis project Ga0075424, IMG submission 75301) | Bulk soil microbial communities from a Populus tree surrounding site in Tennessee, USA - Soil MetaG P. TD hybrid SBSTD3 | ecosystem: Environmental > Terrestrial > Soil > Tree plantation...
AATTCGGTCAGCATCTGCCGTTCCAGTTGACGGAAATACGGTTCTCCCTGCTGGGCGAAAATCCCCGCCACCGTGCGTCGCTCGCGCGCTTCAATCCGCTCGTCGAGATCCTCCACACGCCATCCCATCACACGTCCCAGCGCGCGCGCGATCGTCGTCTTGCCGGCACCCATGAACCCGACCAGATAGATCTTGTCGGTGTTCACTTCAGCCGCGAAGCGACTCGAGCACCGAGAAGAACGCGGGATACGAAACCGCCGCCGCTCCCGCGTCCTCGATCGTCGTCGGCCCGGTGGCCCCGAGCGCCGCCACCGCGAACGCCATCGCCAGCCGATGATCGTTGCGCGCGTGCACGTCGCCGCCGCGCAGCCGGTGCCGTCCGTCCACGTGGAAGCCGTCGGGCAGCTCGTCGATCGTCGCGCCCATCCTCCTGAACCCGTCGGCGAGCGCGGAGATGCGATCGCTCTCCTTGACGCGAAGCTCCGCGGCCCCAGTGACCAGCAGCTCGCCGCCATGTGTCGCCAGCGCGGCAAGCACGGGCAGTTCATCAATCACACCCGGTACTTCGTCAGGTGTGATGACCACCGAGCCGACGTCACGATGGCGTACGACGATCGTACCCATGGGCTCGCCGCGGACCGCGCCGTCATCGTCGAGCGCCACCTCGGCGCCGAAGCGTCGAAGGATGTCGATGATGCCCGTCCGCGTCGGATTCAGTCCTACGTGATCTATAACGATCTCCGACCCCGAAAGCGACGCGGCGGCACACATCCAAAACGCGGCCGAGGAAATGTCTCCCGGAACGTCCAGCGCCTGGCCGGTGAGCCGCTGCCCGCCGGCAACCGACACGGTGTGGGTCTCGCGGGTCACGTTCACGCCGAACGCCTCGAGCGCCCGCTCCGTATGGTCCCGTGTGGACAACGGTTCGTGGACTCTCGTGACCCCCGCAGCGTGCAGTCCGGCAAGCAGAACGGCGCTTTTGACCTGAGCGCTGGGGACATCCGGCGTGAAATCGAGTGGCTGAAGATCGCTGGCTCCAGTGATGGTCAGAGGAGGGCGGCCCTCGGTCGACTGGATGCGCGCGCCCATGCGCTCGAGCGGAGCGATCACGCGACGCATCGGGCGCCGGCGCAGCGAATCGTCGCCGGTGACGGTGGTGCTGAACGGCTGCGCCGCCAGTATGCCGGCCAGCATGCGCATGGTGCTGCCGGAATTGCCAGCATCGAGCACATCCGACGGGGCGAGCAGCCCGCGGAGGCCGCGGCCAGTCACGGTGAGCTGCAGGCCATCCGCGTCCTGTCCGGTGCGGGCGATGGCCACACCAAGGCCGCGAAGGCACGCAAGCGTCGACCCGCAGTCACCGCCGGTCGAATAGCCCCGGATGGTGGATGTCCCGTGGGCCAGTGATGCGAGCAGCGCGTAGCGGTGCGAGATCGATTTGTCGCCGGGCGGCTGGACCTGCCCCCGCACGCCGCCGGGCGCGGGATGTACGATAACGGTTTGCGGCGAGGGCATCATCGAACTATAACAGGTGGGCGTCCGCGCCCGCGGCGCGGCGGCGAGACGGTTGGGCGCGGTGTGGTCGGGGCGCGTGCGGGGTGTGGCACCGAGGTGTGGGAGGTACGAATGCGGCGCATCGCATGGATAGCCGTGGGGACTGCGTGTGTGATGCTTGGTGGCACCGGCCTGCGTGCGCAGCAGCCGTTCATCTTCTTCGCGAGCATCGCCGACAGTGCCGGTGTTCCAGTGCCCGCCCTGGCGACCGATGACGTGAAAGTGGTGGAGAACGGGGTCGAGGGCAAGGTCGTGAAGATCGAGCCCATCGACTGGCCGATCAAGGTGCAGCTGCTCGTCGACAACGGTGCAGGGTTGGGCGAAGCGCTCGTGCAGATTCGCAACGGTTTGAAGGGTCTGATCATGGCCATGCCCGACGGCATCGAGATGTCCTTGATTACGACCGCGCCGCAGCCGCGCAATATCGTCCGGCCCACCACCGATCGTCAGGCGGTCCTTCAAGGCGTCGACCGCATCACACCGGATAGCGGCGCCGCCCGGTTCGTCGAGGCGCTCAACGAGGCGGCCGCCCGCGTCGACAAGGACAAGGGCAACCATTTTCCGGTCGTGGTGATTCTGGGGTCGACGACAGCCGAAGGCAGTCAGGTGCTGGAGCGTGATGTGCAGAGGATGCTGCAGCGGTTCTCGGATCGCGCCGCGACTGTGCACGTGATCATGGTGAGCACGGGGTCGCGATCGGAAAGCACCCTCAGCGGCGCCAATCAGACCAACATCGGAATCGCCGTCTCGAAGCAGACCGGCGGCCGCTACGAAGCGATCGCCGCGTCGACGCGTGTGGCCACGCTGCTGCCCGAAATCGGCGAGCAGGTGGCCAAGAGCCACGCCCGTCAGAGCCATCAGTTCCGCATCACATTCCAGCGTCCGAACGGTGCATCCGGCGCCATCGGCGAGATCGGCATGTCGAGCCGACAGGGCACGACGTCGACGCTCACGATCAACGGGCGCATCCCATAACCTATAATCTCCATTGGGCATGAGCCACGGGCGCACCGTCTGTCTCGAGTTCCACAGCACCTATGAAATGCTGGATTTCGTCCAGGTCGCGAGCGACCATTTGGGCCGATTGTCTGGGCTTGATGACGAAGCGCTGCACTGGGTGGGTGTGGCCGTGCGCGAGTCGGTGATCAACGCGATCAAGCACGGCAACTCCGGCGACGAACGCAAACACGTCTACGTCGAGTTCACGCCGATCGACGCCGAGCGACCGTCGGGGATCCAGATTCGCGTGCGCGACGAGGGTCCCGGCTTCGATCCCGACGCCCTGCCCGATCCGCTCGCGCCGGAGAACATGCTGAAAGCCAGCGGGCGCGGCATCTTCCTGATTCGCAGCTTCATGGACGAACTCGTGTTGAGGCGCGCGCCGGAAGGCGGCATGGAAGTGGTGATGGTCAAGCGCGTCTCCGCTCCCGAGTTCCTGCAGAACGCCAACGAGTGACCCCACCGGATCCGGTGTTTCTCGCCACGGCGACGGAGATCGTGCTCCGCGCTGGTGACATTCAGATCGCGCGCCGCGAGTCGGGCTTTCACGTCGAGAAGAAGGGCGCCATCGATCTCGTCACCGAGGTCGACCTGGAGTGCGAGCGCGTGTGCCGCGCCACCATCGCCGAGCGTTTCCCCGATCACGACATCCTCGCTGAAGAATTGAGCCGGCCGGACGAGACGGCCTCGTCACGGTATCGGTGGGTGTTCGATCCGCTCGACGGCACGACGAACTACGCGCACGGTCTGCCGATCTTCTGCTCGTCGCTCGCCCTCGAGATCGATGGCCGCGCCGAAGTCGGCGCCGTCTACGATCCGTCGCGGCGCGAGCTGTTCACCGCCGAACGCGGCGTCGGCGCGTTTCTCAACGGCGCGCCCCTGCGTGTGTCGCCGACCGACACGCTGCTCGATTCGTTGCTCGTGACCGGGTTTCCGTACGACGTCCATACGCACACGGCCGATCTGCTCGAGATGTTCGGCGCCTTTCTCGGCACGGCGCGCGCCGTTCGACGGCTGGGATCCGCGGCGCTCGATCTTTGCTACATCGCTGCCGGTCGCTTCGACGGTTTCTGGGAGCAGCATCTCAAGCCGTGGGATGTCGCCGCCGGAGCGCTGATCGCCGCCGAGGCGGGCGGTCGCGTGACCGGGATGGACGGATCGCCGTTCGATCCCGCGGCGGCGCATCTCGTGGCGTCGAACGGCCGCATTCACGACGCCATGCTTGCCGTCATCCGCGACGTAAACGATCGTCGTCGAAACCGGACGAACTGACCTTTCTACGCGACACTGGGCCACGGAACCGCGCGTCTGTCGTGGTTGCCGCTGGCATCCAACCTGCACTTCCGCGCCCAGAGTCCGCATCGTGCGGTCTCCGGAGAGATCACATGTTGAACAGATTCATGGCAACTGTGGCAGTCATGTGCATGGCCATGCTCGCGTGGGCACAACCGGCGCACGCACAGCAGCAGACAGTGAACTTCACGCTCGGATACTTCACGCCGCTCGGCGAGGATGCGCGCACCACCGGCGACGTGTTGAACGCAAACCGCAGTTTCCTCTTCTTTGACTTGAAAGACTTCAACACCGCATCGGTGGGCGGCGAATGGCTGTTTCCGCTTGGTCAGTACCTCGAAGGCGGCGCCGGTGTGAGCTTCTCGACGCGTACCGTGCCGAGTGTCTATCAGGACTTCGTCGATTCCGATGGCACCGAAGTCGATCAAGATCTGCGGCTCCGCATGGTGCCGATCACGTTCTCGTTTCGTCTGCTGCCGCTCGGTCAGCACACCGGCTTCCAGCCGTACATCGGCGCCGGCGTCGCCGTGATCCCGTGGCGCTATAGTGAAAGCGGCGAGTTCATCGATTTCGGCGCCGGCAACGTGATCTTCCGCGACACGTTCGTGGCCACGGGCACCAACGCCGGTCCGGTCGTGCTCGGCGGCATTCGCTTCGCGGGCCGTTCTGTGAGCTCGGGATTCGAAATCCGGTATCAGAAAGCCGAAGGCGATGTCGGGAATGATTTTGCTGCACCGAAGATCGATCTCGGCGGGTGGACCTATAACTTCACGGTCGGTGTGAGATTTTGACCGACCGCTGAAATGCAGAATGCGCAATGCAGAATGCAGAATGAATGCTGACTCGAGAGTGTCTGCATTCTGAATTCTGCATTCTGCATTAGTTGCGCTCGTAGAGCGCAACTCCTCCTCCTTCGCACACACGCGTCATCTTCGTCAGGAACGCCGGGTCCCGTCGCACGCGCGCAGCGAGCACGTCGCCGCCTTCCGCCTGTTCTTCCACGAGCATCCATCCGGCAAGCGGCGCGGGTCCCTTTTCAAGCGCCATGTCCCAGAGAACGCCGTTGCCCTCGTGGATGAAGTCGGTGAGCGAGAAGCCGTCGTGCGAGAGCTCCTGCATGTAATGCGCGAGCGAGCCCATGCTCGCCAACACTTTCTCGCCGTGATACCGCTGTGCGAGGCAGGCAGTGACCTGTTGGCGGCCGGCGCTGTTCAATGCATCGAGCTGCGACTCGATCAGGAGAGGGGCGTCGGGCCTCCACGGCGGCGATTCGAGCAGCGCCGACCCGACCAGCACGACCGCGAGCAGCACGCGCAGCGCGGGTTGCGTCAGCCGTCCGACGGCCAGGCCAGAGAGCGGAATGCACGCGAACGCCAGCGGCACCATGTAGCGGATGCGGAATGGATGCCCTTCGTAGAACGCAAACGACGGCACCGCGGCGGCGGCGAAGAGCGTCACCGTCACCAAGAGCGCGGCGTCGGCTCGGCGCGCGAGCGCGCGAGCAATCACCACGACGGCCGTGGCGAGCGCGATGATCTCGATCACATAGCCGCCAAGCCGATGCGTGCCCCACCAGATCGACACGATGGTCTTGCCGGCCAGTCCGTCGTAGGTGGGATCGGTCACGTAGAAGCCGCGCGACACGATCCACTCGCCAACGGTGAGGCGGCTGTTCACGACGAACAGCGTGACGGCTGCGGCCGGCCATCGCGCGAGGCGCCACAGCTGCCACGCGATCGCCGATGGGCTCATGCCTTTGGCCCACATCACCACGCCTGCTGCGGCCAGCGCGGACGCGATGATCGGCCACGCCTCGTAGCGTGTCCACGCCGCGGCGAACAGCGCCCATCCGATCTTCATCGGACTTGGCTCTTCGGGCGCGTTCGAGAGCCACTCGTATAACCAGAGCACCGCCACGAGCGTGATGGCGATGAGCAGCGGTTCCGTCATCGGCGTCGCGTGCACGTAGACGAGATTCGGATTGAGTACGAGCAGCAGCGTGGAGGTCGCGGCGGCGAGCCGCGATGTCGTGGCGATGAGCACGAGCCGCGCGGTCGCCCAGGCCGCGACGCCGAAGCACATGATCGAGATGAACGATCCGAACGCTCCCGTCCGGTACAGCACGTCGATCTGTGTCGGCAGGATTTGCAGCAGGTGGGGCAGCGGCAGCCAGACCGCCCCGAGCTGCCGCCAGCCGGGCGTCAGGCTGTCGATGACGCGCCGTGCCACCACGAGATGAGCCTTTGCATCGTAGTGGCTGAGTACGAGGCCTTGACGTTGATAGACGATCCACGCCGCGAAGGCCACGACGACGGCGGCTGCAGCGAGTGCGTATTCGATCGATCCGCCGGCAGCGGCCGGCGTCTCTTCACGTGGGCGGGCTATAATCACGACCTGCGCTCAGAATAGCGCACGTCGGGACCCGCTTCGCCCTCTGATCCCTCTTGCGCGCCTTCATCAACTGGCTCAATGCCATCGCCCTGACGATGGGCGGTCCCGGACTCTTCACGGTTGCGTTTCTCGATTCCTCATTCATCTCGCTGCCCCAGATCAACGACGTGCTCGTCGTCCTGATGGTCACGGGGCACAAAGCCCGAATGCCGTATTACGCGTTGATGGCAACTCTGGGATCGGTTGCCGGCTGTTATGTGATCTACTACCTGGCGGAGAAGGGTGGCGAAGTCTTTCTGCGCAAACGCCTGTCGACTCAGCGGATCGACCGCGCGCTATCGTTGTACAAGCGACACGGTCTGCTGGCCTTGATGGTTCCCGCCCTCCTGCCGCCGCCGGCACCATTCAAGCTCTTTGTACTCGCTGCCGGACTGGCCGAGGTCCGACCGCTGTCGTTCGTCACCGCGATTGCGGTCGCGCGTGGTGCGCGCTATCTCGCGCTCGGCGTTCTCGCGATCTACTACGGTGACGCTGCGCTCGAGTTGATGCGCACGCGCGGTGCCGTGATCGCTGGAGGCGTCGCCGGCATGATCGTCATCGTCGCCATCCTGTGGTTCATTTTGCAACGCCGGCGCCGCCGGCGGAGCCTCGCGTGAAGCCAGCAGCCTCGATCGACCTGTCGATCGTCGTTCCTCTCTACAACGAGGAGCGTAACGTGGTGCCGCTCTTCGACGAGCTCACCAGCGCACTGCGACACACCGGCCAGGCGTACGAGTTGATTCTCGTCGACGATGGGAGCACGGATCAGACGTTCTCGAGGCTCATCGCCGTGCAGTCGAGCGATCCGCACGTGCGTGTCATTCGCTTCACGCGCAATTTCGGACAGACGGCGGCATTCGCAGCCGGGTTTTTTCACGCCCGAGGGGCGTTCGTGGTGACGCTCGATGGTGATCTGCAGAACGATCCGGCTGACATTTCACGCCTGCTCGCCTACGTCGGCAATTTCGACGTGGTGTGCGGATGGCGCAAGGACCGGAAGGACAGCTACTTGACGAGGCATCTGCCATCGGTCGCCGCCAATTACCTCATTGGAGTCGTCAGTGGCATTCGCATTCACGATATCGGCTGCTCGTTGAAAGTGTTTCGTGCCGATATCGTGAAGCGGCTGAAGCTTCGACCGGGCACGCATCGCTATCTTCCGGTGCTCGCCAGCGCGCTCGGCGCCCGGATCACGGAAGTCGCCGTGAATCATCGTCCGCGGCAATTCGGCGAATCGAAGTACGGGCTGTCGCGCACGTTCGGCGTCATCGTCGATCTGGTGCGTCTTCGCCGGATGATGCGTGACGCTGCCGATCCCGCAGGTGATGTTCCTGTGCTGTACGAGATCGCCACGATCCTCGAGCAGACCCCTCAGACGTAGTGTCCGCCTTCAGGCGGACCGTAGACGTAGTGTCCGGCTTTAGCCGGACCCGCCGGACCCGCTGATCGCCGGGTCTAAAAAGCAAGACCCGGCCTACACTGTTAGGATGTCGTATCGAAGTGCCCTGGAAGCCCGCGTCGCCAAGAAGACCACGAAAGCGATTACCGATTTCAACTTGATCGAAGACGGCGACCGCATCATGGTCGGCCTCTCCGGGGGCAAGGACAGCTGGGCGCTGCTGCAGACACTCGACAACCTGCGGAAGCGGGCGCCAATCCGGTTCAGTCTGATTGCGGTGAACGTCGACTCGGGCTACAAGGACTTCAAACACGGCGCCATCGCCAAGGCCTGCGAAGAGCGCGGGTGGGAATACCGCATCGAGCACACGTCCATCGGCGACGTCATGGACGATCTGCTCGACTCCAACGCCACGCCGTGCTCGCTGTGCGCGCGTCTGCGACGCGGCGTGCTCTACCGGATTGCCACCGAGGTTGGCGCGACGAAGATTGCGCTCGGCCACCACCTGGACGACTTCATCGAGACGCTGCTGCTGAATCTGTTCTTCGCCGGTGCCCTCAAGGCCATGCCTGCGCGGCTGGTCTCGGATAACGGCGAGCATGTCGTCATTCGACCGTTCGCGTATGTGGGCGAGGACGAAGCCCGCTTGTACTGCAAAGAAGTCGGTCTGCCGATCATCGGCTGCTGCTGTCCGGCGTGCGGCGACCTGAGCCTGCAGCGTCAGCGCGTCAAGCGGTTGATCATGGATCTCGAGGTGGAGCATTCGGGTGTCAAGCAATCGATGCTCAAAGCGTTGGCGAATGTGATGCCTCGACACCTCCTTGACACGCGGCTCAATCCGAGCGGCGAACTGCGCGACAGCGTCGCCCTTCGCCTCGAGGACGAGTCGCCGCGCAACCTGATTCAAATCCAGCAGTAGATGCGCGCGGTGATCCAGCGCGTGACCTCCGCACGCGTGCGAGTGGGCGAGAGCGTGGTTGGCGAGATCGGTGCCGGGTTGCTCGTCTTGCTCGGCGTTGGGCGCCACGACAGCGACGCCGACGTGAAGTACGTCGCCGCAAAGATTCGAGACATGCGCGTGTTCGAGGGCGACGGCAAGCCGATGGATCGATCGGTCGTCGACGTCGGCGGGAGCGTCCTCGTCGTCTCGCAGTTCACACTCTACGGAGACATGCGCAAAGGACGGCGCCCCTCGTTCGATGACGCCGCGCCGCCGCAGCTCGCGCGCGCGTTATATGAGGCAGTCGTGAGAGAATTGCAATCGGCTCAGGTGTCCGTGGCCACCGGCCAGTTCCAGGCGATGATGCGCGTCGAGCTGGTCAACGATGGACCAGTAACCGTGCTCGTCGACAGCACACGACAATTCTAATGAGATATGCGCTGCTGGCAGCGGTGCTTCTACTGCTGCCGTCCCCGTCCTTCGCACAACAACGTCCGCTCGTGACCGAAGATCCCGAGACCATCGGGGCCGGCCGCGTGCTGGTTGAAGCGGGCTTCGATTACGGCCGCAGCATTTTCTATCCGGCCTCCGGCCTCGAGGGCCATCTCTTTCGCGCGCCGCTCGTCGGCATCAGCGTCGGAGTGAGCTCGATCGCCGAGGTGCAGTTGGATGGCGGGTTCTTCGACCATTTGTCCATCACCCGGCGCAGTCCGGCACCGCTCTCGGACATGCTCACCGTCACGGGAGACACCACGTCGGACGTCGACGATCTCACGATCGGTATGAAGATTCGCGTTGCGGCGGAAACCGCATCGCGTCCCGCCTTCGGCGTCCGCTTTGCGACGAAACTGCCGAACGCCTCGAACGAGAGTGGCCTGGGCCTCGACACCACCGACTTCTTTGCGTCGGTGGTCGGCGCCAAAACCGTACAGTCGATCCGCGTCGTCGGCAACATCGGCATGGGCATTCTCGGCGACCCGACGCGCGGCGATCGGCAGAACGACGTGCTGACCTATGGATTTTCCCTGGCGCGGGCGATCACGCAGCCGGCCGAGGTCGTTGCCGAGGTGAACGGTCAGATCGACACGCGCGAGGGTGCGCCGCCCCCCGGCACCGGTTCGCGAGGACAGGTGCGAGTGGGCGCGCGCTACACCATCGGCGGCTGGCGGGCTGATGCTGCGGTACTGGTCGGCGTGACCACCCGCGATCCAGGCGTGGGGTTCGCAGCCGGATTCACGTACGTGTTCAACGCCTTCAAGATTCCCTGATGCCCGCGGTGCGAGTGGTGAAGGCGCACGCATACGGGAACGACTTCCTGTGCGTACCAGCGTCTGACGTGCACGGCGGTCTACCTGCGCTCACCAGGGCCATGTGTCATCGCCATCATGGCATCGGCGCCGACGGCGTCATGGTGTACGAATTCCGCGATCGCGGCGCGACGATGCGGTTGCTCAATGCGGATGGAAGCGTCTCGGAGCTGTCGGGCAACGGGATGCGCTGCCTGGCCGCCCTTGTCGCTCGAACGCAGGACCTGCAAAAGGGAGCGACGCTCACCATCGACACCGATGCGGGCGTGAAGACGCTGGAGCTTCTCGCCCGCGATCGCGAGCGCTACACCTTCAGAGCGTCGATGGGACAGCCGGTCGATCTCCGCGAGGCCTCCATCACCGCCGCCGGCGAAACGGTGCAGGCCTCAATCCTCAGGATGGGCAACCCACAGTGCGTCGTGTTGGGGTCGTTGCCGACGCAATCGCGATTCGAGCGGCTCGGCCCCGCCCTCTCCACCCACACAATGTTCCCTGCCGGAACGAACGTCGAGTTCGCGCAAGTGGAAGCCCGCGATCGCGTGCGCATCTTGATCTGGGAGCGCGGCGTTGGACCGACAACGTCCTCGGGCACCGGGTCGTCGGCGTCGGCGGTCGCGGCTGCCGCGCACGGCGGCGCGGCGCGCGCGGTCGACGTCATCGCTCCAGGCGGCACTCAACGTGTCGAGTGGCACGACGATGGGGTGTACCTGACAGGATGGGCGGAAATCGTTCTCGACGGTCAGTGGCTCTGGTAGCGCTGCGACTGGTCTTGTAGACAGCCGTCCTTAGTCCTTCGTGCTAGGTTCTTGGTCCGTCCAAGGTCGGCGCGTCTGTCGCTGGACCAGGGACTTGGGACGGACCAAGGACGAAGAACCAAGGACCAAGGACCAGTAAGGATCTGCGTACTTCGACTACTGCGACCGTTTCGGAGATTGCGTCACCGGAGGCGTTGTCGCCGGCGGCGCCAGCTTCTGGATCGCCTCTTTCACCCCCGCCAGTATGCGCTGGGCGCCCTCGTAGTCTTCGGCCTGAATGGCCTTGCCTGCTTTTTGCACGTCCTCACCAGTGGTGGTCAGCGCCTGCCGGACGCGGCGGGCACGCGCGGGAGGCAGCGCGGACAGGCGATTGCGGGTTTGCGCCATGAGCGATGTCACTTCAGCGAGGGCGCGCTCGGTGTCGCCGCGCATCCGCGCGCGGGTGTCAGCGGCGGTGCGCGCCGCGTTCTGCGCCTGCTCGCGGCTTTCGAGCGCGTGATTGAGAGCTAAACGGTAGTCGCGCTGCTCGACCGCATCGTTCGCCTGGGTGAGCGCGGTTTGTGCGGCGGCGTATTCGGTCGCCGCGTACTTCTCGGCGCCGGCGGCACGCGCGGCGTCGATCGCCCCTTGGGCTTGATCGATTTCCTTGTGTGGAGGGGATCCACACGCGTACGTGAGGAGCGCGGTCAGCAGCCACACCACGCTGGCACGACACCGGCTGCGCATGAAGGATTGAGTATAGATGAAAGATGTGGCGCCACACGATCGACCGCGGGAGAAACTCGAGCGGTTGGGACCTGCCGGGCTCGGCGACAACGAGCTGCTCGCGCTGGTACTCGGCGGCGGCGTTCGAGGCAGCGGCGCGCTCGAGCTCGCCAACCGGGTGATCGAGTTCGCCGGCGGACTCTATGGACTCACTCGCACCGCGGTCAGCGATCTGCGGCGCGTGCGCGGGGTCGGGCGCGCCCGGGCGGCGCAGGTGATCGCCGCCCTCGAGTTCGGTCGGCGCAGCCTCGTCCGCGACGCCGTGGAGCGTCCGCGTTTCACCTCGCCGGCGGCGATGGCGGCGTACCTGCTGCCGCTGTACGGCGCATCGGCGGTGGAGCAGTTCGGGGTTGTGATGCTCGACTCCAAAGCACGAATGATCCGAATCAAGCTCGTGTCGGTCGGCTCGATCGATTCCACGATCGTTCATCCCCGCGAGGTCTTTCGCGAGGCGGCGGCGAGTGCCGCGGCCACGATCATCCTCTTCCACAATCACCCGTCTGGTGATCCGACGCCGAGCGACAACGATCTCGTGCTGACGGCGCGGATGATCCACGCCGGCGACATCATGGGCATCGACGTCGTCGATCACATCATCCTGGCGGATCAGACCTACTACTCACTGCTCGAGTCTGGCGACGCGCTGCTGCACCGTGACCACAATCGGCCTGATAAGATGGACACCACGTGAAAACGCTCTATCTGGACTGCTTTTCCGGCGCCGCTGGCGACATGCTGCTCGGTGCGTTGATCGATGCCGGCGTGGGGCTCGACGAGGTTCGGCGCGCTCTCGGCAGCCTGGCGATTTCGCCCGATATGGTGTGGACCGATCGCGTCACGCGAGCGGGCATCGCAGCGACCAAGTTCTGCGTACGCGGCGAGGATGTTGTGCGCGAACCGGCGACTGCGCACGCGCATTCGCATGCCGGAGCCACCGCCGACAGCCACGGCCACGGTCACGCGCATTCGCACACGCACGATCATCATCACAGTCAAGGGCCGCGCGCACACGAGCACCGGACGTTGGCGGAAATCGCGACGCTGATCGATGGGTCGGGGTTGAGCGCAACCGGCAAGGCGCGGGCCAAGCAACTGTTCACGACGCTTGGTCAGGCAGAAGCGGCCGTTCATGGCATATCGCTGGATCGCGTGCATCTCCACGAAGTCGGCGCGCTCGACTCGATTATCGACATCGTTGGGGCTGTCTTCGCGCTCGAGCGGCTGGGCATCGAACGAATCGTGTCGTCGCCGTTGAACGTCGGCAGTGGCACGATTCGATCGGCGCACGGCCTGTATCCCGTTCCTGCACCCGCGACCGCCCGGCTGTTGACGGGCGTGCCGATCTATTCCGGGCCACAACAAGCGGAGATGGTGACGCCAACCGGCGCGCTGCTCGTGACCGCTTACGCACAGGAATACGGATCCGTGCCGCCGATGCGGGTTCACCAAATCGGATACGGTGCCGGCAGCCGGGACTTCGCTGATACGCCCAACGTCTTGCGCGTACTCGTGGGCGAGTCCGACAGCGCCGCCGCCCATCAGCACATCGTCGTCCTCGAAGCCGAGATCGACGACATGAATCCGCAGATCTTCGGCGTGCTCATGGATCGTCTGCTTGCGCAGGGCGCGCTCGACGTGTTCTACACGCCGATTCAGATGAAGAAGGGACGTCCGGGCACACTGCTCAGCGTGATCGCATCACCGGATTTGCGCGAGCCGCTCACCGCAACGATCTTCCGGGAGTCGACGACGATCGGTGTGCGCTACCGCGAGATGCGGCGCGAGTGCTTGGATCGCGAGACGATTCACGTCGCCACGCCGCTCGGCACGGTGCGATTCAAGATCGCGAAGCGGAACGGCGCCGTGCTCAACGCGTCGCCCGAGTTCGATGACTGCGTACGCCTGGCCGCTGAACACGACATTCCGACCAAGCAGGTACAAGCTGTCGCCACGCAGGCGTATCTCGAGGCCAAGAATCGGGGGCTATGACCGCGTCCTACCTCACCACGCCGATTTACTACATCAACGCCCAGCCTCATATCGGCCATGCATATACGACGATGCTGGCGGATGCCGTGGCACGCTCGCGGCGATTGATGGGGAACGACGTGTTTTTCCTCACCGGCACCGACGAGCACGGTCAGAAGGTGGAGCGCGCGGCGCAGAAGTCGGGCATGGCGACACCAGCTTTTGCCGAGCAAGTAGCCGGCGCGTTTCGCCAGATGTGCCGTGATCTGTCGATCTCGAACGACGACTTCATCAGAACAACCGAGCCGCGCCACTATGCGGCGGCAATAGAGATCTGGACGCGGGTTCAGAAAGCGGGCGACATCTACAAGGGCGAGTACGAGGGGTGGTACTGCACGGTCGACGAGATCTTCATCCCCGAAGCCCAGCTCGTGGACGGCCGGTGTCCGACTTGTGGAAGCAAGGTGGAGCGGCTGAAAGAGGAGAGCTATTACTTCAGGCTCTCGAGATACCAGCAGCGGCTGCTGGATTGGTATCGCGACCATCCAGACTTCGTCGAACCCGAGTTCCGGCTGAACGAGGTGCGTGCATTCGTCGAAGCCGGTCTGCAGGATCTGAGCGTCAGCCGCACATCGTTCAAATGGGGCATTCCGGTGCCCGGCGATCCGAAGCACGTCATGTACGTGTGGTTCGACGCGCTGACGAACTACCTCACGGCGCTCGGATTCGGATCCAATCAACCCGATGAGGACGCACGCATCGCCAAGTACTGGCCCACCGTGACGCACTTCATCGGTAAGGAGATCGTTCGCCAGCACGCGCTGTATTGGCCGGCGTTTCTGATGTCGGCGGGCCTGCCGCCGCCGCGTCGGATCGTGGCCCACGGATTCTGGCTGATGGGTGGCGCGAAGATGTCGAAGTCGCTCGGCAACGTCGCTCGCTACCAGGACTACGTGAAAGTATTCGGGCTCGACGGCCTCCGCTATTTCGCGTTGCGTGAGATGCCGCTCGGCCAGGACGCCAACTTCTCGGACGAAGGGATCCTCACTCGCTTCAATGCCGATCTCGCGAACGATCTCGGCAACCTCGTGAGTCGCGCCACCACGATGGTGCATCGCTACCGCGAGGGTCGTGTGCCCGCGTCGCCCGAGAGCGCGCGAGAACCGGCAGATCGAGAGATCCAAAGGGCCACCGACGTGACGATTGCGTCCGTGAAGGAGCATTTCGAGGCGAACGAGGTGAGCCTCGCGCTTCAGAAGATCTGGAGTCTCATCAGCGACGTGAACAAGTACATCGTCGAGCGCGAGCCGTGGAAACTCGCCAAAGACGACACCAAGCGCGACGTGCTCGACAGGACTCTGTACCACGCCGCGGACGCACTCAGGGTCGTTGCGGCGCTGGTCGATCCCGTGATGCCGGATTCGGCGGCGCGAATCCGGACGATGCTTGGCGTCACATCGGAACCGTGGACCGCCCTCGCTGCGGGGTCGCTCGTTCCTGGCACGCAACTGAGTGCCGTGGAACCGCTGTTCCCACGTATCGAGAGAACTTTAGAGGAACTTCGAGGAATGACAACTGCCAACGATTCAACGCCCGTGCCGCCATCGCCGCCCGAGCCACCATCGTCGCCCGTACCGGCCAGCGCGATTCCGGCGCCGGCGGCGGCTGCTGCAATCAGTCCCCCTGCCGCCGTGAGCGCTGGAGCGGATGGACGGATCGCCATCGACGACTTCATGCGCGTCGAGCTGCGCGTGGCCAAGGTGCTCGAAGCCGAAGCGGTGCCGAAGTCGAAGAAGTTGATCAAGTTGAAGGTCGACGTCGGCACCGAGCAGCGCACCGTCGTGGCCGGCATCGCCGAGGCCTATCAGCCCGAGCAGCTCGTTGGCCGCACCATCGTGATCGTCGCCAATCTCAAGCCGGCGAAGTTGATGGGCATCGAGTCGAACGGGATGGTGCTGGCGGCAAGCCCGGAAGGCGGACTACCGTCGCTCGTCGCGGTAGATCCGGCACTGCCGGCCGGCGCGCGCGTCCGATGATCGATTCGCATTGCCACCTGGCTGGTGAAGAGTTCGTCGGCGATTTGCCAGCGGTGGTGGCGCGGGCGCAGCACGCTGGCGTCACGGGAGCACTGGTCATTATTGGTGCCGAGGACGAGGCCGAGAAGGCGCGGATGCCATCGGTGGCCGATGCCTGGAGCAGCGTGTGGTTTTCGATTGGCGTCCACCCCCATCACGCGGGACAGTTCGGCTCGGATCCGGCCGGCGCCGCACGCGCCGTGCGCAGCACAATCGAGCGCGAGGCGTTGTCGCGAGCGGTCGGGGAGATCGGCCTCGACTATCACTACGACTTCTCACCCCGTGAGGCGCAGCGCGACGTGTTTCGCGAGCAGCTGCGGCTCGCGCGCGATCTGCGACTGCCCGTAGTGATTCACACGCGCGAGGCCGACGCGGATACGTTCCAGATCCTCGGCGAGGAGCGGGCCGACGAGATCGGCGGGGTCTTTCACTGCTTCACCGGCGATCGCGAGATGGCGACGCG
>Ga0075424_100002881_pt1 | contig 15945 bp, 11 predicted proteins | sample SoiMethybrSBSTD3_FD_75301 | JGI IMG/M metagenome (GOLD analysis project Ga0075424, IMG submission 75301) | Bulk soil microbial communities from a Populus tree surrounding site in Tennessee, USA - Soil MetaG P. TD hybrid SBSTD3 | ecosystem: Environmental > Terrestrial > Soil > Tree plantation...
GGGCCGGTTCGGAGGAACGACAATTGTGATACGCCCGCCGTCGCCACCGTCTCCACCAGCGCCGCCATCACTGCCGTTCGCTCCGTCACCGCCCCGGCCTCCGGGACAGCCGGCCGAGCCCGGCGTGCCGTTGATTCCATCGGAGCCAGGCCATCCGTTCCCGCCATCGCCGCCCCGCGAATCGACCTCCAGCCACTCCGACAGCCTCAACGCGCTCGAGTCGGCGAAGACGTAGGCGGGCTTCGCCTTGCCCGCCTGAATCGCTGCGACATAGAGGCGCTCATAGAAGGGGGAATGGTGAACCTCGAGTTGCACCGTGACGTCCGGACCGTCTCCGCCACGAAAGCCGGGACTTCCTAACGAGCCCGAATACGTGAACCGATGGTCCATGCATTCGTATGTGGGCGGAACCACGACGGTGGTCGTGATCCCGGGATTGGCGCGCAGCGTGGCCGTCAGGCGAAAGCCCGTGGATTCGGTCGCGAGCGGATTGGATTCCGCCGACCAATCACCGTTGTCGCGCGCGACGGCGTCGGGACTCTGACGCTCGAGAAACTGCACATGCAGCTGAGGCGGCTTTTTGCTGTTGTATGATTCGGCGAACGGAACTGTCGATCCATCCACGAGGATCGCTTCATAGTCGGCGTGGATCGTTGCGCCGGGACAAGCCCGAGGCGCGTTTGGAATGATTCGGATTTCACGAATCTGCTGGAGGACATTGGCGTCTGGGGCGAAGTCACGCGGCGGCTGTGGAGCGCAGGCGGCACCCCATAGCGCGATCCAGGCCAAGAACTGAGGTGCGGGTACTCGAGTCATCACGTCTCCGATTCTCTCCCCCCAACAATTCTACGGCGGCAAGGCACTTTATGTTGTCATTGTTCCTCCGTGACCTGTCACAACCCCGTCAGGTCCGTCGACCCGCCATGTCGTCCGCGGCTGCCCGAGCCGCCACGTCGTCACCACCTCGCCGGTCACGCGGAAACCCAGCAGCTGCCCGGCGGTGATGAGCATGTGGTGGTTCCAGGCGCTCACCAGTGCCACCTGACGGGCATAGCCGATCTTCCGCGACTGCTCGAGCCCGTACGTGAGCAGCGCGAGGCCGATGCCCGCGCGCCGGTACGCGCGATGCTCCATCAAGTTCTCGCCGATGCACGAGCCGGGCCGCATCTCGACCTGCAGACCGATGAGTGCCGTATCCGCGCTCTTTCCCGAAACCCAATCGATCGCCACGATCAGTCCCTGATGCACTGCGACGAAGCAATGGTAGCCTGCGGCGAAGCGTTCGTGAAACAGTCGCAGCCAATAGCGCGCGCGCCCACGCGACCAGAATCCGCTCGTCTCGAGGCCCGCCGCGTCCGTGGGGCGCGCCGCGCGGAACTCCAACGGCACCGACGCCGTGGTGCGTGGCAGCGTACCAGCTCGGAGATCGCGCTCCAGCAAGACCTGTCGCTGGCGGACGTATAGCATCCTCCCGTAGCGCTCGGCGCCGCGGGTAAAAATCCAGCCGAGTCCGCGCCAGAACCCCTGCTCATGAATCGCTTCTCGCAGCTCACTTGTTGGAGGCGGCACGGCGGAACGAGGCCGTTCGGGTGTTCCGGGGACTGCCGAACGTTCTTTCGCAATGAACTCCACGATGTCGCCCAGCGTTTTGGGCCCGCCGCTCCAGAACTCATCGGGAAAACTGATGTCGAGCGAGCCTTCGAGCTCGATGAGAAACTCGACGACGCCGAGGGAGTCCAGGCCGAGACCGTCCGGACCCAGCGAACGGTCGAGCGACGCGGGGCGATCCGGGGCGCCGAGCCAAACCGTTCGGCGCAGGGTCGCGACGACGTATTGCGCAGCCTCGTCATGCGTCACACGCGGACATCCTCGGCGCGGAGCCGCACCTTGCCGGTTGGCCCCCGCGGCAGGGTCGTGAGAATGTTGACGCGGCGCGGCACCTTATACTCCGCGAGGCGAGTCCGGCAATGTGCGAGGATCTCCGTTTCGGTGGCGGAGTGCGCCAGGGCGACCACGGCGTACACGACTTCTTCGCCTCGGCTGTCGCGCACTCCAATGACCGCCGCCTCGGTCACCGCCGGAAAACTCTCGAGCGCGTCCACCACTTCGCGCGGCGAGACTTTGAAGCCGCCGACGTTGATGAGATCGTCCACCCGGCCGTCTATATAAAGGAAGCCGTCCTGCATGCGCCCACGGTCGCCGGTGTGAAAGCCATCGGGCTGGAATGGCTGCCGGTCAGTCGGCGCACCCATCACGTAGCCGCGCGCCAGCGCGCCGCTGGTCACGACGACTTCGCCGTCAACCACTCGCATCTTCACATCGCCCATGGGCCGACCCACCGAGTCCGGCCGCTCGAGCACCTCGTCCGGCATGTGCGTGGTGATCGCGCCAGTCTCCGACGAGCCGTAGTGCTGGCAGATCGGGCTCTGGTAACGCGCGTGAAACGCGGTCACGACGGAAGCCGGCAGCGGAGCCGTGCACGACAACAGATAGCGCACAGGCAGAGGCGCCTCTGTGGGTGCCGGAGGGATCGCCAGCCACGCCCGATACATTGCAGGAACGCCGAGGAAGACCGAGACGCGCCCGCTCGCGAGCTCGGCGAGCACGCGGCCCGGCACGAATGTGTCCTCGAGCGCGAGCGTGCACCCCGAGCGCAGCATGGCGAGGACACCGAGATCGAAGCCGTACGAGTGACCGAGCGGTACGGGCGCGAGGATGTGGTCCTCGGGAGTGAGCGCGAGGCCGTCGACAATGTTGGCCGCCTCGACCTCGAGTGCCGCCGCGCTCAGCGCGATGCCCTTGGGCTGGCCGGTCGATCCCGATGTGAACTTGAGCAGCGCCGCGTCCATCGAGGCGCGCGCGCGGCGCTCGCTGCTGAAGGAGACCACGAGGGACTCCGCGCCGATCGTAACAGGGACAGGCACTCCGCTCATCGTGGCGGACGTCGTCACGAAGCAGGTCGGGTCCACGCCGCGTCGAATCGCATTCAACTCGGCGGACCGGTACTTGGGCGGAATAAGCGCGACGGTGGCGGAGAGTGACCGCAGCGCCAGATACGTGGGCACGAATGCGGCGCAGTTGGGCAGCATCAGCCCGACGACGCTGCCGCTCGTGACGCCGGACCGCGCCAGCGCGCTCGCGACCTGATCAGTCGCGCGCTGGAGACCGTCGGCGTCGAGCGAAGCGTCGTGCGCGATAACGCGGGCGCATCGCGGGATCGTCACACATCGAAACTACGGCTCCCTTTGACTCAAGGCGAATGGTCCACGCTCATTTCCGTATTTCCCTTTGTGCCTAGAGCCTCGGCCTCTGACAGGACTTATGCAGTCCCCTCGAGCCGAGCGCACGAAACGTCATAGTGCCACCATCGCACGCGAGCACAACATCAATCACTTCGCACCCACTTCCGTTCCGACGTACCCGCGCTAGAGTTGCACCGGACTTAAGACAGACCGTTTAGGCGCCCTGATGAATCTTTATGCGATCTCCCTTGCCATAGGGGCCGTCGGATTTCTCGCGATGGCCCTCACCGGCCTCGGCCGCCACGGACACACGCATGTCCGTGGGCCGGCGCGCGGGCACGGCCCGGGGCCTGGGCACGGGCACGCACATGGTGGCCCGCGGCATGGCCGCGGGCCTGGGGTGTCTTGGCTCTGGAGCCTCACGTCGCCGCGCGTGCTGTTCAGCCTGTTCATCGGCTTTGGGACGACGGGGCTGGCGATTCGCAGTGCGCTGTCGCGGTCATTGACGCTGGTGGCCGCCGTCGCAGGTGGCCTGCTGTTCGAGCAACTGCTCGTAGGACCGGTGTGGAATTTCCTGATGCGCTTCGCCTCCGCGCCGGCGCTCACGCTCGAAAGCGTGCTCCAGGACGAGGTGCAGGCGGTGACGGGATTTGACGCGAATGGGCATGGCCTCGTGACCGCGGAAGTGGACGGACAGGTCGTGCAGGTGCTGGCAACATTGCGACCGGAAGATCGAGCTACTGGTGTCCGCATCCGTGCGGGCGACCGCCTGCGGGTGGAGGAAGTCGACGGTCGCCGTAACCGCTGCGTCGTTTCTCCCTTGCTGTGAGGTGTCTATGATGCCCCAATGGGTCCTGATAGTCGCTATCCCGGCCGCGGTCCTGATTCTGGTGCCGCTCATCGTCGCAGGCTTCTTGCGCGACGTGGACGCGGGCACGATCCGGATGGTCAGCTGGCTCAACGGCTCGACGGTGATTTATCGCGGCCCCGGGAAGTCGAAAGAGATCCCCCTGCTCACGACAGGCACCACGCTGTCGAGCAAGGTGATCAACGTCGACCTCGACATCACCGATCAGACGGCGGACGTGGACGAGTCGAGTACGCCGCGCCCGATCAAGGTGCGGGTGCTCGCAAGCGCCATCGTGTCGGTCGGTGACTCGGATACGATGATCAAGACGGCGGCGAACCGCTTCTTCTCCAAGGCGGAGGTGGAGCAGCTCAACACGCTGACCGATCTGCTTACGAGCTCCGGCCGTCGCGCGATCAACCTGCTGACGCACGACCAGCTGTTCTCGGCCAAGTCGGCAGCGCATGCGCGGACCAATCTGCCCGCGGTGCAGCCGACCGCGCTCGCCGAAGCGGAAGACGAAGACGATCCGCTCGCGATCATCATTCGCAAGGCGTGCTCGCGCGAGCTGACCGACCTCGGCCTGGTGTTCAACTCGCTGAACATCAAGGTCGTGCAGTCCGAAGTCGCGGACGCGCGTCGGCGCCAGTCGGCCGCCGAGGCCCAGGCCAACGCGGACATCGTGTCGGCGCAGCAGAGTCGGCGGTCTAAGGAAGCGCAGCTCGAGGCGGAGCGCGTGATTTCGGACAAGCAGCGCGAGCTCGAGCAGACGAAAGCGGCTAACGCAGCGCTCGTCGCGCAGGCCGAGGCCAAACGGCAGGAAGCGATGGGTGTGCAGCGCGAGGCGGAGCTCGACGCCACGCAGGTGGCGCAGGCCAAGGCCGATGCCGAGAAGGTGCGGATCGAAGTGGAGGCCAAGGCCAGGGCCGAGGCGATGCGGATTACGGCGATCGCGCAGGCGACTGCCGAGAGCATCCGGCAGGTCAACGAAGCGATCAAGGCCGGCGGCGACGCCTACTTCCGGTATCGCCAGATCGAGCTGTTGCCGCAGATCGCGCCGATCATCGCCGAGGGATTGGCCGATGCGAAGCTGATCACGATCTCGGGGAACGGGGCAGGCGCTCCGGAGACGACCGCACAGAACATCGCGTCGGTCATTCAGACAGCGTTGGCAGCGCAACTCGTGACTCGCGGCGGGCTGTTGGATGCCGCACCTGGGAACGGCGGGGAAGTGAGGATACCGCCGACCGTCACGACGCCTGCTAATACTGCGCCGAAACGTTCCTAATGCCGACGAGGGTTAAGCCTTTTTTCATCCCCCCGATGGATGCGACGCAAATCGCCGCGCGGCGAGCTTTGAAAAGCAGTTCGCCAGAGTGGATTTGACCTTTGCATTGGAGGGATTGTGAGAAGCACGAACCCGAGTAACCCGGGACAGGGCGACCGCGAGAAGCAGGGTGGTCAGGGCGGTCAGGGTGGTCAGGGCGGTCAGGGTGGTCGTCAGGGCGGTGGCCAGCAGGGTGGCCGTACCCCCGGTCGGCAGGACCAGGACCAGGATTTTGGACAGGGTGGACGCCAGGGCGGCGGTCAGAACCGCTAAGGCTTCACCGCTTTCCTCGAAAAGGCCGCGACGTTCGCGGCCTTTTCATTTCCGGGAGGATCGTAGCCGCCGTCGGCGCGCAGCAGCCACGCATTCAAGGTCGCCAGCTCCGCGGTGAGAATCGCATCGAGCCGCTGGCGAGCGACGGGATCGAAGACCGGAGCCAGGACCTCGACCCGCCGCCGCAGATTCCTAGGCCGCCAGTCGGCTGATCCGATGTAGTACTCCTCGCCCCCCCCACCATTGGCAAAGTGATAGATCCGCGCGTGCTCGAGGAAGCGGCCCAAGATGCTCGCGACCCTGATCCGCTCCGACAGTCCGGGCACGCCGGGACGCAAAGTGCAGATCCCGCGGACCACGAGATCGATTTCGGCGCCGGCCTGTGAGGCGCGATAGAGGGCCTGGATGACCGTGGAATCGGACAATGCGTTGAGCTTGGCCCGAATGCGGGCGGGGCGGTTCGCGCGGGCGTGCTCAGCCTCTCGGTCGATCAGGGCAAGGACTCGCTCCAGCATGTCCGTGGGGGCGACCAAGAGGTGCGGCAACTGGACCTGTGGGACGTGACTGGAGCCGGTCAACTCGTTCAACAGCGCATGAGCGTCAGCCGTGATACGAGGATCCGCCGTAAACAGTCCCACGTCCGTGTACACGCGTGCGGTCGCTGCGTTGTAGTTCCCCGTGCCGATGTGCGCGTAGCGACGCACCCGGCCGTCTTTGGCGCGGCACACGACGAGCGCGAGCTTGGCGTGCGTCTTGAGACTTACAAGACCCGTCACGACGTGAATCCCGTCTCGCTCCAGATTGCGAGCCCAAGTGATATTCCGCGCCTCCTCGAACCGCGCCTTGAGCTCGACGACAACTGAGACGTCTTTGCCGGCCGCTGCCGCGCGACGCAGCGCCTCCGCGAGCGGCGAGGTCTCGCCGAGGCGATACAGCGTCAGCTTGATCGCTTGGACCCGAGGGTCGTCCGCGGCTTCCGAGATGAATCTCTCCACTGTTGCCGGAAACGAATCGTGCGGATGGTAGACGAGCACGTCATGCTCGTCGAGCTGCGCCGCGATCGACCGATTGGGCGCAAAGGGATCGACGGTCGTGAGCGGCGGATAGTCCGGCAAGCCACCATCCGCGGCAATCTCGAACAGGCCACCGAAATCGATTGGGCCGTCCGCAACGTAGACATCGGCAGGACTCAGCGTGCTGTCGCGCTCGCTCTCCTCGAACCGGAGCTCGCGCTGTAACAGGTCGCGCAACTGCTGAGGTGTGCTGCTTTCGAGCTCGATCCGCAGGACGGGACTCTGTTTGCGGCGGGCCAACTCCTCTTCGATCGCCTGGAGAAAGTTTGCCGTCGTGGTTTCGTCGAGCTGGAGATCGCCGCTGCGCGTCAGGCGAAATGCGTGCGCAGCGACGATGACCCGACCCGGATACAGCAAATCGAGATTCGCTCGCACCAACTCTTCCGTGGCGATCCACCGCGCGGCCTCGTTCTGAACAGGCCAGAACCGCGGCAGCTCCGTGGGCAACTCCACGATCGCGTAGTGGACGGGTTCCGCCGGCCGGTCCCGCATTGCGACGAGCAGCGCGATGTGCCCGTTACCGATGAAGGGGAAGGGATGGCCGGGCGCGCGAGTCAGCGCCTTGAGACTGACAAACGGGAGGATCTCATCCGTGCAGCGCGCGCGCAGTGTTGTCCGCTCAGCATCGCTTAGAGCGGACCACGTCGCAACGGACATGTGACCCGTCTTCGCCAGCTCGTGGAACACCCGATACTGCTGCGCAATGAGCGGATGCAGCCGCACCGCGATTGCGTCGAGCGTCTCCTGCGGGCGGAAGCCGCCACCGTGCGCCGATCGCGCGGTCTTGCCGGCGGCGACCAGCTGCTTGAGCGCGCCGACGCGGGTCATCACGAACTGATCGAGATTGGTCGAGAAAATCGCGAGGAACCGGATGCGGGCCGCCAACGGCGTCTCGGGGTCCTCGGCAAGCGCAAGCACTCGGCTGTTGAACTCGATCCAGGACAGCTCCGGATTGAGGAACTGGTCCGGTGTTTCGCGCGCCGGATCCTTCGATTCCTCCGACGGCAACGCGGCTCGCAGCTCGGTCAGCGTGACGCGGCTCGCGCGCGCGACTTCCTCCGGCGCGGCCTCGGCTTCCTCCTCGGTGCCGAATGCTTCGCCCGACCATTCGGGCAGCAACGGCGACCGGGCGGCAACGGTGAGTGCCGCCAGGGTGCTCGGATCGCGCAACATCGGCGACCCGACGCGCGCGAGCAGCTCGGCGGGCGCGAACCACTGAAAGTTGCCGGAGGTCGAGTTGCGGTGCAGGCGCCGAGCGGTCCACACCTCGAGCGGCACGCGGTCACCCGAGCGCGGGACGACGCCGAGGAGACGGAGCTGCCCTTCGCCGCCGCCGGCGAGCTGCCGGAGCGCAACGCGACACGCCTCCTCGCCGCTGCCCTTGGCGATCGGCAGGCGCAGCTCCGCGCCGGTGCGCCAGAGTCCGATGCGCCCATGCTCGACCGCGACGAGCGCCACTTCGCGCTCACCGCGGAGCTCGCGCGCGACCGATTCACCTTCGGCGTCGTCGAGCGCGGCGCGCACGCGCAGCAGCGCGTCGCTGCCACTCACGGGCCGGAGCCGGTAGACGTCTTCGAGCTGAGCTCTGGCACGCCGCGCGGCGGCACGACCGAAAAACCTCGGCCGAATCGAGATCTCAAAGACTCGAGCCGTCAGATCGCCGCGGCGCGCGGCGATACAATCGGCGACGAGATCTCCGGAGGGCAGGGGAATGATGGGCAGGCGCAGCGTGCGAGATGTCCGCTCCACTTCGCACTCGATCCAGGCCGCGAGCCTCGTGGGGTCGGTCAGGGCGCGGAGCGCGCCAGCTGGGGCCGAGTGGCCGGCGAGTGCGCGTGCGACATCGACCTCGCGGAGGCGTTCGTCCAGGACGGACCCGTCGGGGAGCGAGACGCGCAGGCGCTGCTCACCGTTCGGGGCAAACCGCACGCGGCAGCGCGCGCCGATCTGGCGCAGGTCGCCGGAACTGGTGTCGTAGTAGACGTCACGGAAGAAGACGGTGCGCGGCGCGCCAAAGAAGCGACTCGACTCGCTCACCACGCGCCGGAGCGTGTCCTTATCCGGGGCGTCCCAGCGGAGCGTCACGGTCCGCGTGGTTCGAAGCGCGCGCTCGTGACCTGGCTGCTCGGCTCGTTCCGCACGGCAGCAACGAGCGCGTCACCACTCCCCTCGCGAAAGAGCTGAACGGCATACGTGAGGGCGGTCGGCTCGGAGCGGATCAGCTTCCAGCGTTTGGCGTGACGTTCGAGGATGCTCACGACGGCCGGTTCGAGCCCAGGCGCCCATGCCGCTTCGACCACCAGGCGGCCTCGAAAGCTTTCCGTGCCCGGCTCGGCGCCTACGTCGAAGCGCCATAGCACGAGGATGACGGTGAGAAAGATGACGGTCACCACGAAGCCGACGGCAAACGCCTGAACACCTGCGGCCAATCCCACAGCGATGGCCAAGAAGATGTAGACCGCGTCCTTCGTGTCTTTCAGCGTATTGCGGAACCGCACCGCGGCAACGATCCCGGCGAGACTGAACGCCAGCGCGATGCTGTCACGCACGATGAGCACCACGCCCGTGATCACGACGGGAAGCACGATGACGGTCTGCACGAGCGAGGCGTCGTAGCGCACCTTGGGCTTCGTGCGCATGTAGGCCCAGGCGACCGGACACATCAGCGCGAGCGCGCCGAGCATGGCGATCGCGGCCGCTCCGGGAGTTTTCTCTTCGAAGTACGGCCCCCATTGCGGGAGCGTGCGATGCACCAACCTGGCCACAACCGCGACGACCAGATAATAGGCGGTCAGCCGGATGCTCACACCAAACGCGCGGCGCATCTCGCTCATTTCGGCATGGGCCGGCACGCGCGCACGAACTCGCGGTTCACCAAGCCGGGATTATTGATGGTCTGGTAGAACTGATCGAAATATCCAAGCATGTCTTTGGCGTCATGCTCCGGCAGATCGGGCACCGCGCGGACGGCGGCGTAAATCGAGTCCTTGGCCGAGCGGAAGCGCGCGAGCGCCGTTTGCAGAAAAATTGTGTCGGGCTGGCAAAAACCACGATACACGCGCTGGCGCACGGATTGAATGTTGAGCTGCGGAGGCGGCACCGCATACGGCGCGTTCACCGCGCCGGAGAAGTCGTAGTCGTACGGCACCGCGATGATAGGCTTGGGATCTTCCTTGCGTTGGAAGATGGCGATGTTGTGACGCTTCCAGACCGACCAGTCGTTGTTGCCGATGAGGTACTGATAGACGGCCACGAGCGTCATGTACGACGGATCCGTCACCGGGTCGTACAGATTGTCGGCGTTGAGTAGGTCGGACTTGATGCGGCGTGCCAGCGCGACATCCGATTCGATCAGGATACCGTAGCGAGTCACCGTGTCGTGACGCGCGGAATCGACGTACGTGACGTGCGCGAGGCGCGCGCGAAAGCTCGTGTCGGTGACGGCGTTGAACACGCGATACAGCGCGTACTCTTTGAGCAGGTTGCGCTCATAGGAGCGGTCGTTCTGACAGTGCGTGACGAGCTTGAGCCGGTCTTCGCCCTGGAACGGCGTGTCTTTCACCTTGTGCGACGGCAGATCGAGCCGGATCGGGGGAAAGCTGCAGTTCTTCAGCCGGTAAATGCCGCGGGTCCGAAGCTGCACCGGTACGCTGCCGGTGTCGGATCCTGTGCCAAAACGCAGCGCGGCCGGATGCTCCTTGCGCTCGGTCCCGCGGTCGCCCTTCAAGGCGTGGAGGTCGCCTTCGATTCGCAGTGTGAGCGGCGTGCTCTCGCTGAACAGGTGCGAGGGCAATGGCGTGCGGGAGGCGTGGGGCTTGGCGGAGTCCGGACTCTGTCCGAGGATCGCGCAGCAATACAGTAGAAGGATCACGCAGCCGAAGCTACGTGGATACGCGGTTTCGGCCAGCCTCCTTGGCGCGATACAAGGCTTTATCGGCGGCTTGCACCACCTGTTCGGGCGACGCGTTCTTGTGATTCCGCTCGGCGACGCCGATGCTGACCGTAATCATGATCGCCTGACGGCTCTTCCGATTCTTGTCGGTCTTGGGTTTGATCCGCGGCCGGAACCGGCGGCGCATCGTGAACTTGGCCGTTTCGACGGTCTCACGGAGCTCCTCGAGGTGCGGCACGCACTCGTCCTGGCCCTTGCCCGGGAAGACGAGCGCGAACTCCTCACCGCCATAGCGATACGCGGTGCCGCCACCCGGTGCCTGAGCCAGGCGGGCCGCGACGAGCCGGAGGACGTGGTCGCCCGCGTCGTGACCGTAGGTGTCGTTGAATCGCTTGAAGTGGTCGACGTCGACCATGGCGACTGTGAACTGCCCGGAGAGTCGTGGCAGGGCTTCATTCAGCGCGCGCCGGCTGGGCAGCTCGGTCAAGCCGTCGCGGTAGGCCATCATGTACGACGCTTCGATCACGGCGACGACGAGGATGAGTCCCGCGGTCGCGAGCCAGGTCTCCTGGCCGGGCCCGGCGGCCGGCCATGAGAGCGCGGCGAATACGGCAATCAGGGCATAGAAGTAGCCGCGCACCGGTGACTGCGGCTCACGCCACCACGCCAAACACAGCAGGACGCCGATCGCAAGGAAGCAAGTGATTGCGGGTTGCCGCAGCGGCGTCCACGCCGTGAGCCGTCGTGGTAGTAGATGCGCGCTGAGGAAATTCAGCGCCTTGTCGGGGAACGATTTTGCAATGAAGACGACGATCAGGACTTGTACGCCGAGCATCACCCAGCGCAGCAGACCGGCCGGCGTGAGCGTGCCGCGTTCGGGCAGCAGCGCAACGAGCGCCAGGTTGACCGGAATGAGGAACGTCATCGCGTGGAACAGCACGCGATCCTGGGGCGTCTCGATCGGTTGGAGCAGGATGTATTCCGTCAGCGCGAGGAGCGCGATGCCAAAGACGAGTCGCGAGCGATTGAAGCGCCAACCGAGGAGCAGGGCGGCGGCGACAACGGCGAACGGGAACACACGGTCGAGTCCGTTCGCGGCGCCTCGCAACGCCGGATGTAACAAGAGAAGCGCCGCAGCGCCAAGAATCAGGACTTCGGGGACGAGCTTGGAGAAGAGGCGCTTCATCGGGCCACTAATCTAGACGCGGAGGCGCTGAGCCGCTGAGTGTGGGTTGACCGATTCCGCGCGGGCTGGCGATATTCACCCGCGCCCTCCGATGGCGGTATCGTCTAGGGGACTAGGACGGAGCCCTCTCAAGGCTCAAACACGGGTTCGAATCCCGTTACCGCTACTCGTTTCGCCTCCATCGTCTAACGGCTAGGACACCACTCTTTCAAGGTGGGAACAGGGGTTCGATTCCCCTTGGAGGCATCCCCCGAGCCCTACCAATTCACACTCCACTCCGCCAGCCTGCCGATCGCGTAGTCGCTGAAGTGAGGAATGTTGTAGGTGAACGACTTCTGCACGACCGACTGGGTCGCGTTGAGCTCAATCCAGGGATGCTTGTGGTCTTCGCGATAAAACATGGCGAGGCTGTCATCGGGTACGGGGTCACCATTGTCCTTGGCGGCGCCCCCGTACCAGAGCGTGAGCGTGGCGGGCGTGCCGAACTGGAGACCAGTCGGTTCCAGCGAGACCTTGAGTTTCCTGGTGTCCACCCTGACGGTGATGAGCACCGAGTCGCCCATGGCGAGCTCGCCAATGCCGGGCACGAACTGCGGATCGGTCGTGGTCAGCAGCAAGAAGGGACGCGGGTCGGCATCGTGGGGGCGTTTGTAGTTGATCTGTACGGAGCGGGAAGCCCCACGAACTGCCCAGAACGACACCTGCTTCTGCTCGAGGTTCAGAGGCGCGGGAGGTGCCATGTACATCGTGCTGGCGCCGGGGGCGCTCGGCTGACTCACGTTCGCGCTGTAGAATGCGGTCGTGTCCGCCCAGTCGAGGAGCTGAGGGGCCGCAGCGTGCGGCGCCGTGGGTTGGTCTGCGCACCGCGCGACCGAGATGGCGAGGGCAGCGACGATGAGCGACCGACGGACGAACATCAAGCCTCCAAGGGCCAGGCGCAGACAACCACTAGGGTGAACAAGGCACGTGCTGATGTAAGACCAGGGACAGCCTATTCGTCCGACTGGTACTCCCGTTGGACAACACAGTTGCCGCCGGAGTTTTTCGCCGCGTAGAGCGCATGATCCGCGACCAGCATCATCTGGGAGGCTGACGCGTGCGTGGCATCGCGGGGCAGCTCGACCAGGCCGCCGCTGACGGTCACCATCGTGGAGGCGCCCTCCACGAGGTTGCGGCGGATGCGGGTCGCCACGATCAATCCCGCGACGGCGTCGGTGTCGGGGAGGATGATCGCGAATTCATCGCCGCCCAGACGGGCCGCGATGTCGGTGCCGCGGAGACTCTTCTGGATCGCCACGGCGACGCGGCTCAGCGCCTGGTCGCCGGCGTGATGGCCCCAGCGGTCGTTCAGCAGCTTCAACCGATCGACGTCCACGAGCAGCAGTGACAGCGGCACGCCGTAACGGCGGCAGCGCGCGATCTCGCGGTTCATGGTTGCGTCGAAGTGGTAGCGGTTGAACAGCCCGGTGAGCGGATCGGTGACGGAGCGGTGCTCCAGCTGCTCGAGCGCCTCGTGCTCCACGATCGTCGGGGACACGAGATCGCCGCTGATGTTGAGCAGGTAGTCCACTGCCGCGACGACAGCGCCGACGTTGCGACCCAGGCGGGACCCCAACTCGCGCCGATGCGCTTCGATCGCGGCTGCGCGCTCGGCGGCTTCGCTCTCGCTCAGGCGCGCGTGCGGAAAGACGCGTTGCAGCGGCAGCATGGCAGCGGTGTCCACGGCGGTCTCGCCGCGGCGGTCGATGCCCGAGCGACGCTCGAGCCCGCTGCGACGCTCCTCCACCGGGAGCTGCTCGGCCGGGGGGGCTTCGTTACCAGCCGATGGCATAGTTCGAGAGCTTGCCGCGCTGGAAACTCATGCAGTCTCCAGCATCGCGTCGAGCCGGTCGACTTCGGCCCGCGCGCTCAAGCGTTGGAAGATGGACCGCGCGTTCTGCGCAGCGGCCTTGCCCGCCGCGACGTCGCCGGCGTTCATCAACAGCACTGCGAGGTCGCGCTCGGCCATCGCATGGAGCAACGGCCGGCCATGCTCGCTCGCGCGCTCGATGACTTCGCGCAACACGGTCTCCGCCGCTTCGCGGTTGCCGTTGCCCTTGAGGGCCATGGCGCCCGCCTTGATGCGGAGGTCTTCGGCCTCGCGGACCGGGTCCTTCAGCTCGCGGTGCGTCGCGATGGCGCGCTCGATCGCCGCCATGGCGAGCTCCGCTTCGCCGCGGGCCACGTGGATCTCGGCGAGACCCGCGACGGCCTGGGCCGTGAGCTGCTGGTCGCCGAGGGCCTGCGCTTCCGAAATCGCGGTCTGCGCGATTTCGAGGGCGCGGTCGAGCCGGCCCTGCGCGCGGCACACGATACCGAGGTTGTGACGGGCTTCGGCGACGCCGCGGCCAAAGTGCGCCTGCTCGTACGACGCGATCGCGCGGGTGTACGCGATGACGGCGCGCTTATAGTCACCCTGCATGTTCGCGATGACGCCGAGGTTGTTGGCGCAGCGGCCCACCGTGGCCATGTCATTGTCGTCGGTGGCCTCTTCCTGGGCGCGTGTGAAGAAGTACGTCGCCTCGTCGATACCACCGCGCTCCAGCGCGATGGCGCCGCAGACGTTCAGGGCACGGACTTCCATCATCCGGTCCTTGAGCGAGCGAGCGCGCAGCTGGGCCACCATCGCCCATTGCTGCCCCACCTCGAGACGGCCGAGGCGGCTGTGCGCGATACCGAGGAGCAGCGTGAGGAGCGCGGACTCTTCGAGCTCGTCCTTCGAGCGCTGCTCGAGGTACGTGAGCAGCTCGGCGTAGCGGCCGGAGTCGGCGAACTGCTGCGCGACGTGGATCGGCGCGAGCGAGCCGCTGAGCTGAGCCGCGAACACTTCGTCCCAGCCGAGCGCGGCGAGCTTGCGAATTTCGCTCTCGGCGCCCATGCGGGCGAAGATGCCTTTGGCAGTCTGCGCGGCAGCTTCGGCCTCACCGGTGCGGCCCGTGAGCAGCAGGACCTTGGCCAAGTCGCGCGTCGCTTCACCCTGCAGCAGCAGCCGCTCGTGCAGCTCGGCGCGGCCAATGACTTCGCGCAGGGACTTTTCGGCGCGGGGCAGCTGGTTCTCGACGATGAGCGCGAGCGCCAGGATGCGCAGATCCTCGGCCTCTGCCACGGGATCGGGCAGCTGGCCGCGGATAACGCGGATGCGATCGAAGTCGCGGCGTGCGAGCTCAGGCTCGCTGCGGGCGATCCGGATCTCGGCGCGGCCGCGGAGTGCCACCGCATACAGCCCTTCGTCCTTGGCGGCTTCGGCGGCGATAATCGCCTGATCGGAAGTCGCGAGCGCTTTGTCCAGCGCGCCCTGCTCGCGGTAGGCGTTCGACAGGTTGTGCTGGCAGTCGGCGATGCCCGCCTGCATCCCGGCGCGGTGGAACGCCGCGGACGCGATTTCCCAGGAGGAAATGGCCTCGGCGTAACGCCCGCGGAGATGACTGATGATGCCCATGTTGTTCGACGCGCGGCCCGTGGTCGTATGATCCGCGTCGCGGCTCGCGGCCATCAGCGCCTGGGTGCAGAAGTCGGCGGCTTCCGTCAGGTTGCCGCTGACGAGGGCGATGGCGCCGCGCGCGTTCAGGGCATGGCGCTCGACACCGCGTTCACCGCGCTGCCGGGCGGCGGCCAGGGCGCGGTCGATCCACTGCAAGCCTTGCTGATGCCGGCCCAGACGGGCCTGCGCGATTCCGTAGAGCAGCGCGAGAGTCGGGTCCTCGAGCTCGCTCTGGTCACGCGAGCCGAGGAACTCGACGACTGCGGCATGGTGGCCGGCAGCTGCGAGTGCTCGGGCTTTCGCGATAACCGGAGACGCCTCGTGGAGGCGCTGGTCGCGGAGTTGGTCTTTAGACATCGGCGGCAATTCCCCCGCTTACCAGGCGACTGACCAGTCCATCAAGGCTTCTGCGATCGCGTATTCGCAGAAGTGCGGCAGAGCGTACGTGAACGTCTTGTCGTCGATCGAATGGCTCGCGCCGACTTGCGTCCACTGATCGCCCTGGTCTTCGCGGTACCAGAGCCCGAGCAGCTTGGCTTCGATTTTGCTGTCGGTACTATCGGCGACGCCGTCACCATTCAGGTC
>Ga0075424_100002883_pt1 | contig 15943 bp, 21 predicted proteins | sample SoiMethybrSBSTD3_FD_75301 | JGI IMG/M metagenome (GOLD analysis project Ga0075424, IMG submission 75301) | Bulk soil microbial communities from a Populus tree surrounding site in Tennessee, USA - Soil MetaG P. TD hybrid SBSTD3 | ecosystem: Environmental > Terrestrial > Soil > Tree plantation...
ACGTGCGTACACATATCTTGTGCATGTTTATATGCATGTTTACTGTGGGCTGATGGAACCCCGGTGGCGTGAGATCGCTGATGAGGATCTGGTTCGGGACGCCCCACGGATGCGGTATCTGATCGCGGACCGGCTGGAGCAGATCTGGAACGCCTGCGAACCGCATGTGACCGGGGACGCGGCCCGGCCCGACCACCGTTATGTGGAGACCGGGCTGCGTGCCCTGGTACGACTGCACCAGTTGTACCGGCTGGACACTCCTGCGGTCGCGGCAGCCCCTGAAATGACTCCTGTGGACACGGCCAGGATGGTGGAGACAGCGCTCGCGGAACTGGAGTCCCGGATCAAACCCTCGTAACCGGCTACTCGTATGCGCGGACGTGCAGTTTGCGGGGTGTGACCTTTTTCGGGGTTGATTTGGTTACCAGGTGCAGTCCCAGTGTGCGGGCCTGGTAGGCGAGCCCGGACCGGAACCGGTTGACCATGTCCCGGGCGGTGCGCGGGTGGGTGTCGGGTGGGATTCCCAGGTCGGTTTCGTAGTCGAGTTCCCACGTGTTCCCGTTGAGCCAGGACGGGTAGGCGGGGTAGCGCTCCGAGTATCCGCCGTACAGGGGGCGGTCCGGAATCAAGCCCAGATCAGGTAATTCAATTCCCATGAGGCCAGTGTACATGCCCCTGGGAAAAACCGAAAACATCGTTGCTCCGATTCCGGGGAGAGGCTCTACTTGCCTCCATGATCACGATGCTTTTGTACCATGCCGTACCATGTATCTATGGTATATAGAGACTTGGAGACTTTCAGGAGGAAGAGATGTATCTGGTTTTCAGAGAGGGTAACTGGGACCGTTTCCCCTGCTCACGGCGCTGAAAACCAAAAACCTGGACGGTTCCTGGAAAAGTGACAGAGAGGTTTTCGGTATCCACGAAACGGTTTTGTGTTTTCCCCTGGCACAGCAGATGTATCCGCTTTTCCGGTAGACATGAATCGATAGCGGAGGGTAGAATAGATGTGTGGGGTCGAGGCCCCAGAGACGGAGGAGAATCCATGGATGTGAATCTGAATCGGGTGGTTTGCTCATGGTCATGTTCCGGTCGGGACGTTGAGGTATGTGGTGTTTGCGGTAGCTGGTTCTGCGATTACCATTTCCCTTCCCACCCCCATCCGGATCTGGTCGGGAACGAGCAGCCCGCCGCCATCCGGCACTGTCCTGGCGCGGAATGGCCCCACAAACCACACTGGTGGGATTCGGCTGGGCGGGTTCACCCCTGTGACGGGGAGCCCAACACCCAGGCAGGGAACGCCTCCGTGTGGCCGACGCCCGAGGTGGACGAGGCGGAGATCCGACCCGCCCCCCATGTGTGCCACTGCGCCTGCAGGCGGAACTGGGGCGGTCCGTGCGGGCCATGCACGTGCGAGATGACACCCGAGCAGATGAAAGCCGAGGCGGACGACATCGCCGCCCGCCAGCACGCCGAGGCGAAGGCCGCAACCGGCTGGCACGACCCCGCCCCGGCCGGGCTCACCGCCGCGCAGGTCAAGCCGTGGATCGAGTTTGGTGCCCGCCTCGCCGCCCGGTCCGTCGAGGTGACCATTGCCGACACCGCCACCTGCCCCGACCCGGCAATGCACGATCCGTTGCGGGGGGACATCGCCGCCCAGCGGGATGCTGCACAGAAACGCGGGGACGCCTACCGGGACCTACTGGACAAGGCACGCGACGAGATTGCCGAGTTGAGGACCGGGCGGCTGGAGGCCGAAGCCGACTTTGAGGCGTCACTGGCACGCGAACAGATCGCGACGGAGCGGGTGGCGAAGCTGGCCGCGTTGGTCGAGTGCCGCTGCGGTCCCGAGTGGACTGAGCGCAGCATGCATGGCCCCGCGTGTGACCAACTTCAGGTCCACGCCATCCTCGCTGACCAGGGCGAGGAGGCGTGATGGGCGAGCAAGAGATCACCCTGCCGCTGGAGACCGTACGGCGGCTGTTCCGGGTCTTCAACGCGTGGTGGAACGAAATCGGAACCATGGAGAGCGACAGCCCCGGTTTGAACTTCATCTCCATCGAGGACACGCAGGTTATGGACGACCTGTGTGATGCCGTCGAAGAGATTGACTCGATCATGCTGCTGCGGTTGCGGCTGGGCCTTGACGAGGAGACGTGATGGACCGCGAGACCGTGCCCTGTTCGTGGTGCCGAGCGCAGGTGGGCGAGCCGTGCTACTTCGGTGACAGCCCACCGTGGACCGTTGTCGAGGACGGCGAGGAGCGCCGCGTCGTTCACGCAGCCCGGTACGCCCGGACGCTGCCCGAGGACGCACGGCAGGAGTTCTGGCGAAACGGGGTCGACAGGTATTTGTCCGAACAACTTGCCGCACTGCCCGGCGAGGAGGCCCGCGCCGATGGCTGACAGCGACATCCCCGGCCGAGCGTGTCCCGCCGAGGCCATCATGTGTCCGGACTGCCCCGAACGGCATCCCCGCGCCGCGCACTGCGGCGAACTGTGCGAGGTGATCGCCGAGTTGATCGCGGAACCGGTCGGCCACGAGGCGTGGCACGCCGCTGACCGTCGCCAACGGAGCAGGGAGGCGAGCCGTGGCTGACGACATCCCCGCCGACCGTGGCGACGACTGGAACGCGGGCTGGAAGGCGTGTGAAGGTGAACTCAAACGCGCCGTGGACACGATTGCACGGCTGATTGGGGAGCGCGATGAGGCGAGGGCCGAGGTTCAGCGGCTTGCCAACATCGAGTTCGAGCATGCCGGTTGCCAGCATCTGCGCGAGCGCGACAACGCGATCCTGATCGAGCAGCGGGACAATGAACGCGCCCGGGTCCTCGCCGGGGTCGACGCGGCGTTGCGAGACGACGAGAGGTTCGCTGAATGGTGGGACCGGGTTGGCTGCTACCGCAGTGAACCCTGGTGGCATGTGCTCGCCCTGTACCTGCGGGACGTGCTCGGCGCGGAGGGAGGTGACAATGAGACGAAGGAAGGGTAGCGAGGCAAGCCCGGATGAGGTTGCCTATGTCAAGGCTGTGTTCCGGATGGTGCGTGCGATGCGCTATTCGGCTGGCCTGTCTCAGAAAGAGTTGGGCACCCTGTCGAAACTGTCACAGTCGGGACTGTCCTATTTGGAGAATGGGCACGTGTTGCACACGTCACTGTTGACGTTGTTCCGGGTGGCTGATGCTGCCGGTTACGAGATGGTGGTGTCGTTTATTCGAAGGAAGGGGGAATCGGAGTGAAGTGTTCCAACTGTCCGAAAGGGACGATGGAGATCGTTGAGATCGGCTGGCGTAAGCATCGGGTCGTGGGACGTTCTCCGGACGGTTACCAGTTCAGTGTGCTGACGAAGCGGGTACCCACCGCAATAGCAACGTGTGTCCGATGTGGACACGAACGTCACGGTTGGATCGACGACCATGAACTGATCCTTGAAGAGGAGGTCCACAGTGAACAGTCCTAATGAGACTCGGCGTCTGCCCGACTGCCGTTTTCTGACCCACGAGCAGATCGGTGCCGAATTCCATCGGTGCTACGACAACACCCACCCGGACCTGACCCCGTGGCGGGTGGAGGAAATCCACCGTCGCTGGACTCGGCTCGGCAGGCTTGTTGAGGCCGGAAGACTCTGACCATGACCGACGACAGCTACAAGCAGATCCTGTTCGTACTGATCCTGCTCAATGTTCTGCTCGTGGCGATCGTTGTTCCCCTGATCGTGTTCGCGGCTCGGGTCCTGTTGCAGGACCTGCGCCGCGACGCGATGGAGAAGGCGCCGCAGCCGAGGGAACCGGACCGTAAAGATCTGGTTCCGTTTCCCACCTACGGTGACACTGAGGAACGACCCAGGATCGCCCGCAGCCCCATGAACAGGTCGGAGTTGCGCCGTGACTACTACTAGTGCCCCTCTCGACTATCAGCCGGATGTTGCCTGTGCGGCACCCGACTACGACCCGGAATGGTGGGTTGCCTACCATCCGGGTCGCTGCCACACGGACTGCCAGCACCGGTTGGCAATACACATTTGCCTTAATCACTGCCCACTGTTGAGGGAGTGCCGGGACATGGCGTCCTGGAGCAGTGAACGGTGGCAGGGGATGGTGGTGGGGGGAATGATGGGTGGCCCGCACGGTCTCCGGCACTTGCAGGGCCGCCAGGTGACCCAATGCGTTGAATGTGCCTGAAGCACACAGAGACCGTGTCCACATCAGACACGGTCTCTGTTTATGCGGCAATCTTGCGGGAATCGGACCGGGCCTGCACGCAGCCGTACTGGCCGTCCTGTGCGCAGGTGGTGGAACGGCAACCGTAGTTGGTGTACCCGTTGTCGGTGCCGTGGCGCGGATCGCCGGGGACGAGACCTTGTGCCCGCCGGATGTGCCGGGCCGACACACTGTAGGTGGACCAGGCCTGTGTGCACGGTCCGCACCGGCAGCGGCTGTTGCTGTAGCCGGTGGTGGTGCCGTGACGCTTGTCACCGGCGGTCAGCTTGCATTTGGTTCCGTAGCAGGGGCAGTCCTCGCCGGGTTCGACGTTGACAACCTGGTCGTATCCGATATCGATCAGCACGTGTTCTCTCCTTTACAGGATCGGACACGGGGCGAGGGCACCCGGATATTGTACCCGAGTGCCCTCGCCGGTGTGGTTACTTCCACTGACGGTGGCGCCACTCCGGCAGACGACGGCTGCCACGGTGGTGCTTGTTCCACACGTCACCGAGGATCTCGGCCAGGGCCATGGACGGCTTCCGGCTACGTGCCCTCGCGAAGTGGAGGGCCTCCAGGATCAGATCCTTCGGGTTCTCCTCGGCCAGGTTGGTGATGAACTCACTCATGACCAGCTTGTCGGCGTACACGTCGTACATGGCGGCGAGGGCCTCGAACATGAGCCCCTTCAGGGCCCACTCTTTCTGCCCCCACGCCCGGGTGATGGTGATGACGGCCTGCTGAAGCAGGTTGGGCTCCCAGCCGCGCTTCTCCGACCGGACGTAGATCCGGCGCAGGGTCTCCACCGCCGACACGTTGCCGTCGGACGGGAACGTGGACACCTTCATGCCGTACGTGTTGAGCACCCCGTCGATGGCAGTTGCCACCTCGTCACCGGCCTGCACCGCAACCCGGTACTTGTCGGTGGCACGCGGCTTGGTGGTGTTGTTGAGGGTCAGGAACAGCAGGGCCTCCTGCTCCTTGGTGAGGTCCCGGTACACGTTCGCGTCGACCTCCTCCGGCCCACCCTCGGCGAGCTTGAGGAGCAGTACCGAACGGCGGTGCTGACCGTCGAGAACAATCATGGCGCCGTTCTTGCGGGCCGACACTGCGACCACGCCGACACCGGCCTCCGCGAAATCGTTGTAGATCTTGCGGACCTTGTTGGGGTCCAGGGGGCGCTGGATACTGGGGTCGATCTCCAGGTCCTCGACCCGGATCCTCTCCAGTACAGGCTTGACACCCTTCAGCGGGGACAGATCCAACTTGTAAGCCATAGGTCAATCCTTCCGTGTGAAGACGTTTGCGTAGTAGTTGAAATCGTTACTGGCGGTTCTTAGGGTCCTTACCCAGTCCTTGCGTTCGGCTGGTGTGACCGCTGCCGCTATCGGGCCGATATCCCGCAAGGTCCGCATCAGCGCGTTCAGTGACTGGTTTACGGAACTCATCGCCCTGCGCTGCTCTGATGCTGACAATGTGGTTCGCGGGCCGGTACTGGCGGCTGTACGGTACAACCGGTATGCCGTGTGGGGGCTCATCGTCCCCGCATCGATCTCGGTGACGAAGCTTTCGGCTAGGTAGCTGTTCTCCGGGTTGTGTTCGTAAACCTCTCCCGAAGCACGGGCGTAGACGAAAACGATCACCTGGATGGTGTGTTCACTGATCCCGCTGACCCGGGCCATCTGTTTCCTGGTCAGCCCGTGCCGTACCCCTGCCCTGCGCTTCTCCCCTGCGAGCCGCTTCCGGTTCGCGTTAGCAACATTCCCATTCCGGCTTTCCAGCGAAAGCGGCTTCAGGGCTTGATGCAACTCGTAGATTCGCCGGGGCGTGTACGGCAGTTGCCATTCATCTCGGGCTTTGTCGAGAATGTCGAACAGATCGTCATAGTCATCGGTTCTGACAACGTCAACCTGCTCGTCGGGGCTGTAGTAGTGCAGCCGCCGGACTCCGTCGACGACGTTCATGTCCTTGTCGACAAGGATCGGTGTCTGCATTCCGCGAGCCTTGATGTCCGCGACTAGCTCGTCAAGTCCCTCCGACCGAATGGACCTGTCTTCGGGGATCTTCAAATCCCCAGCCCTAGTGACTAGGTACTCACGCATAGTTCTCCTTCCATGCGTTCCGGCTTTCTCCCCCGTGACTACAACTCTACCACAGACATCAGGTCTGTGCCAGCCAGCCACCCAGAGGACGGCGCACCCCGAGCACGATCCGGCCGTCAGGAGTGACACTGATGTCACGGCCGGTGGTTTCCAGCCGGGTCCGGAACCGACGGCCACCCACCGGCCGCTCCCCCGCATCCCGGCACCACTGGGTGTACAGCCCCAGCAGGACAACCATGCTGGTTGAGGTACCCGGGGAAGCCTCCAGCATCCCTTCGTCGATGCGGTCGTTGAGGAACCGGACCACCGAATCGGACTGCTCCCGCAGGCGCTGCACAGACTCGGTCACCATGGCGGGCTCGTCCAGGCCCAGATCGTTGTAGGCGGCCAAACCTTCCAGCAGCCAGTTCAGGATCCCGTCAGCTTCCTGGATGAGGATCTCGTCCATGGCCAGGATCTGATCCTCGCCGAGGAACACGGTCTCGAACGGGATCAGCTTCACCCGCTTCCAGATCGCCAGGTCGTCGGAAGTGAACCGGGGGGCATGGTTGGTGGCCAGCCAGATCGACGCCTCGTTACGCCACGTCTGATACGACTCGTACAGGCCACGGGACCGCATCAGGTCCCGGCCGGTGTACCGCTTCACCAACTCTTCGTTCCACTGCACCCCCTCCGATGTTTCCGAAGTGGTGACGAACCTTTTTCCCCGCAACTGGTGCAAGGCGGGGGTCGGGGCGGTGTCGTCGGTGTTGCGGGAGGTGCGGAACGTGCCCGCCGGTGCGGTCTCCCCGTACGACCCCAGCACCGCGTTGATTGTTTCGAGGAAGGTGGACTTGCCGGTGCCGGACGGGCCGTACACAACAAACATGGCCCGCTCGGACGGGTTTCCGAGCAGCGTGTAGCCCAGACAGCGCTGCACATACTTACGCAGCCCCTCGTCGGGTAGGGCTTCGGCCAGGAACTGCTCCCACCGCAACGCTTTCGCATCCGGATCGTAGGAGGCGTTCACCTGCTGGGTGACCAGGAACGACGGGTGATGCGGGTGCAGCCGACCCTCGTGCAGGTCGTACACGCCGTTGCGAAGATTCAGGTACCGGGAGTCCGCATCGAACCGGTCCGCTTTCAGTGACATGCCCGGCTGGGCGAAGAAAAGCGACGCCATCGCCTTCTGCTTCGTGAGCGACCGGGACCGGGCCCCGCACTTGGACACGCCCTCGTCGTCGCTGCGCATCATCGTCCGGGTGACCGCATCGGTCTCCCACATGATCGCGTTGTCGTTCTGGACCCAGCACTGCCCGTCCCAGAACCTGGGGTGGCGCTCCTCGTCCACGAACCGGTGCACGTGACTGATCAAGTAGTCGGGATGTGACCACGACTGCTCGTTCATCATTCGTTGGCCGTTACCCACGTCATCAAGAGTATAGTAGTTATCCTCTTCGATGTCCTCTTTTTCGGGGTTGTTGGCGCGCGGAGCCAATCCACCGGTTCCGAATCCCTGCCGTGACAGCCACTTCGCCGCCGCCGCATGGTCCCCCCGGAATTGGATCGCCGCCAGCGCACCGAACTTCGTGTATGTCGCATCCGGTACCAGTTCCGGCACCGATGACGAGAACACCTTCAACAGTCCAGACCCGGCATAGTTGACGGTTGCGGAATGCCCGTCCCGGCGGGACTTGCCCGGCCGGGTCCAGAACTCTTCCTCGCCCCGGGTGTGGGACAAGGTCCAGCCGTTGGGTTCCAGGATCTCCGACCAGGTCACCCGGTCAGACCATTGATCACCGGGACGGGCACCGGCCCCCTCAACCAGACTTGTACCCGGGGAGGTGGGGACCAGGTCGCGGGAGGGGGCCGGTGGCTCAGATTCTTGATGGAGAACGTGACGGAGAACGTCGTGGAGAAGGTTGCGTTCCTCCCACGACAGGACCGGAACTTGACCTGGGATCGATTCGCCTAGCAGCATCCACGATTCACCGGACGGGTGACACAACCCCGACGTGGGGGCCACGATCACGTAGCCGCCCTCTCCACGGGTCTCGGCACGGACCTTGCCGTCGGAGTCGACGGCGATCTTCTCGTTGCCGGGCACCGGGGCGTCCGAGATCCGGTAGATGAGATGGATGCCGCCGGACGGGGTCCATTCCGAATAGGTTTGCCGCAGACCCTCCCACAGCCAGGTCAGATTGCGGTTGAAGAACTCCCGGTCCAAGGCGACCATCAGGTCCGAGTTGAGGGCGACCTTGCCTTCCAGTTCGGTCATCTCCAGGTTGCCGGAGACGGCGCCGCAGATCACAGCCAGCCCATATTCGTGACCGTTGCCCCACCAGCGGTCCAGTTCGCCGAGGGTGGGGATCCTGGCCTGATATTCGGCCCACTGCACGACGGGACGTTTCGTTCCGTTCGGCAGGATAGGGATGGTGCTGACCCCGGCGGTGTTCCACATCTGAGCCGCTTGTGGTAGGCTAATCATAGGAACCGATCCTTCCTGTTGTAACGGCGGCCCCTTGTCCCGGGGGCCGCCGTTTGTTTGGCATCAGGAGATCTCCTTGGAGAGAGACAGGTTCTCAGTGTGCCCCTCCAGTGAGATCAACACCAGTAGCTCAGAACGGCGGGTTCTCGTCCGAAATGGACGGTGGTGGCGGCGGCGGGGGCAGCGGTGCCGACGGCGCAGTGCCCCGGTTCGCCTGCTGGCGCAACCGTTCCAGCGTCGACGCCTGAGCGTCAGTACGTGCTGGTGCCGGTGCCAGTGCCGGTGCGTTCGCACCGTACCGTTCGTCCGGATCGCTGGGACGGAAGTTGGGGTTGGCGGCCTGCCACGCCTCGGCAAGCTGCACCGAGCCGGGATTCTGCAACTGCTCCACCAACTGGTAGGCGTCACCGTCACGGGTCATCTGGTACAGCAGCGGATCCTTGACACCCACGAAATGTTTGGTGTCACGGATCAGCCGACCCTGCGTCCACTTGGCCTGCCGCATGACCTTCCCGGCGTAGCCGTTGTCATCGGCCATGGACAGGTCGACGATGTCCACGTAGACGGCGTCGGAGGGCTTGCTGTCCTGGCGGGGGTACTTGGTGTACGTGTCGGGCTCGTACCGGATCGGCCACACCATGATCAGATGGTTGATCATGTCGGGCGGGTTGATGTAGTCGGAGCGACGGCCGTCGCCGTCATCCCGGGTTGCACTTGAGGTGAAAGGCATTCTTGTCTCCGTTTCAGTTACTTACCGGGGCAGCCTTCGTCTGAGGCTCCCTGTTCTGGTTCCCGTTTATGATTGTACCAGGGACAGAATCCACAGTCATGGGACGGCATGGCATTGACCTGTTCCCACCGGTGCGGTTGCTGGAGAACGTCAAGTTCCAGTAGGCGACCGGCGATGGCCGGGATTCTCGCCACCGAGACCGGACCCACCGTCGGGTCATACGGGAAGACTTCTACGTGCAGATCCTTGATGTTTCCTGCCCGGGGGAAGAATGCCAGCGCCACCCGGTTCACCGTGTACCCGAGCCGCTCGTACCCCCAGCCGTAGATCTGGATCTGCCGTTGATAGGTGACCGGTGACCCACCAGCCTTGATCTTCTTCATCCGATCAGTGCTGGTGCCCTTCCAGTCGATCACGGTTCCGCTGGGCACGTGGAACAGGTCACTGCGCCCCAGTACGTCCTCGGTCAGGGACAGCCTCTGCTCCGTGATCCACTCTTTGGAGTTGAACGTTTTCAGCCACTGATCGAATGCGCTTTCCAGCCAGTCGTGGACGGCGGTACCGACGATGGCGGGCCACGGATCCAAGGTGGTGTTCACTGGGGTGATCGTGGCCAGCCGGTAGCCGATCCGCCGGTCACACAGTGACGACAGTTCGCTCGGCCCGATGTTCACCTGATGGCTGCGGGGGTTGCCTTTGTCCCGCCACCGGATCACGTCGAGAAGTTTCTCTTTCAGAGCCTCCGCTTCCGGGTCGACCCCGGGATTGGATTGCGTGAACGGCATCTCTAGTTGCTCCCCCTTCGGTCGCCTGCGAATGATCGGCTCACAGTAGGGGTGGCTACCGACATCTTCCAGAAAAGGATCAAGTCTGGTCCGGCATACCCGGCATAGCACGTGCTGCCCTCCGGAATTCGTTGACCTTGCTTCGTTCCACGAACAGTCCCAGCACCCCGGCATCGAACGTCAACTCGGCCACTCGGGGCATCTGCCGGAACTTCTCCAGCAGCCACTCGGTGGGGACACCCATCCTCTGGGCCACCAGCGGGTAGGTGACGAACCGTTCCGGAAAGTCCGGGAACTCCTCCAGGATCCGGTCCGCTTCATCCAGGAAGATCGACACCATTTCGGCGTTGCGGGCGTTCAGCCGGGCCATCATGCCGTGCGTCTCCCACCGGTACAGGGAACCGGGCGAGACGCCGAGAATGTCCGCCAGGAACACCTTCGACAGTCCCAGTTTGTGCCGGGCGTCCATCAGATCCCCGAAGAAGAACCGGTCCCGGCCGTCTTCGACAGTCACGACTGAATCACGGCGTGGATCACCAGTCTTTCGTAGTTGTCCCACTTCGGGTTGCATGTCGTCAACGTCAGCACCTTTGTTCCGGCACCGAAACCCGGCGGGGTGGCGGATACTTCCGGCCACGACTGGGGGCTGGTAATGAAGTTACGAGTCACCACGTACGTGTAGATCGTTTTCCGGGTCTCCACTGTGATCAGGTCGCCCTTTCGGAGCTTGTCCAGGTCCCAGAAGACTCCCGGTTCCCGGTGACCTGCCACCGCGAAGTTTCCCCGTTGTCCGGGCATCGCCGAAAACGAGTAGTGGCCCGGAGCAGTCGCTATATCCGCAAGCGACGTCCCTTCCACCACGATCCACTGCTGATGGAGGGAGGGAATGCTCATACGGGCTATCGCATTTCCCGGCAGCGGCTTCGGTGGTTCGACCAGCGCGCTGGCAGAAGCGGTACCAACCTGCTCTCCCGGCGACAAAGACCACGCCTGCTCCAGTTGTGATTGGCTGGCGTTCACGTTCGCCACATTGCCGAACAGATCCCAGGCTCCGTAACCGATCAGAACCAAACCCGCTGTGATCATCGCGAGGATGGTCAAACGTAAACGTCGCATGATCCCCCCAAAATGGGACTGGATCCCCGGACAGCCGTCGGGAAGCCGGGGATCCAGTCGCTGATGGTGCGAACTAGCTGGTGAAACTGTTCCGGCGACGGCGCAGGTACACGCCCAGACCGGCAGCGGCGGCCAGCAGTGCCGCACCCGAGCCGAACCATGCAGTCAGCGACGCACCGGTCACCGGAAGGTCGTTGGAACCGACCGCAACCGGCGGGGTGGTTGACGCTGGAGCCGAAGTGACTGGAGCCGACGGCGACACCGACGGGGTCGGCGAAGCAGTCGGGCAGGCGTCCGGAAGCTTCCACGTCCACGGGTCCCCGTACGCCTTGGTGATTACGATCTCGTCACCGTTGGGTGCGGTGAATCGGAACACCAGATACGGCTGCAGGTCGCTGATCTTAGGACCGACAGTGACTTCGACAACGTTGGGGTCCGAGCCACCCTTGAGCTTGTACTCGGTTCCCTTCAGGCTCACTGTCAGCACGGTGAACTTGTTGTCGTTGAATGCACCGTTGGACATCTTGACCACGGTGTTGCCATCGCACTTGTCTGTGAACGTAATGTCCAGACAGGCACGGGCCTGGATCGAATCGACGACATCCTGCGCCTGAACCTGCGCCACCTTCTCAGTGGGCAGAACACATGGCCCGATGACGGTGGTACTTGCGTTTCCAGGAGCAGCGAACGCGAACGCTCCCATCACAGTCGCGATGAACGTCACCGCAACCAGTGCTACGAGGCGTTGCCTCATTAGCTTTTCCCTTTCGTTTCCGGGACACGCACCGGTTCCGATGCGCAACCACGGAAGTATATAACCCAGGTTCCCTCCGGGGGGAAGTCGACCGGTGGGAATGTACACTATGATCTTTTTGTGGCTTTGTCTGTTGCCGAGCGGTTGGCTCTCCTCCCGAAGGAGGAGAGGGCCGAGTTCATCGGCGCACAGACACCCGAAACGCTGCAGGAAATGCTCAACGGCGAATGGTGGTATGTGTCCCGGCCGGAGCAGCGGCCACCAGAAGATGGCAAGTGGCTGGTAGCGCTCGCCTTGGCCGGTCGTGGCTGGGGGAAGTCCCGGGCTTCCGGGGAATGGCTGATCGAGAAAGTTGTCAAACATCCCTACGACCGGTCCGGGGCACCCACCGAGTGGTTGCTCATCGCGGAGACCCTGGCCGATGCCAGGACTATCTGTATAGAGGGCCCGGCTGGTGTGCTGCGGATTTTGAACCGGCGGCGGATCGCGCACCGGTACAAGCAGTCACCCCGTCCGATGATCCTGTTCCCGGACGGTCAGAAGATCTATGCGGAGGGTGCCGACGACGCCGACGTGGGACGTGGCTACAACGCCTCCGGTGCGGTACTCGACGAGGTCTGCAAGTGGCTGCGACCGTACGAATCCTGGTTCGAGGGGATCCTGCCGTCACTGCGTGCCGACCTGATCAACGACCATCCCCGGGCGTTCGTGGCGACCACCCCGAAACCGATCCGGATCATCCAGGAGTGGATGTCGTCCACCGACGGGTCCGTGCACCTGATGGGTGGATCCACATTCGACAACAAAGCCAACCTGTCCTCATATGTTCTGGTTGAACTGGAGAAGAAGTACCGGGGCACCGCACTCGGGCAGCAGGAGCTTTACGGCAAACTGCTGGAACTTCAATCCGGCGGCCTGTTCCGGCGCATCGACATCGTCAACGACCGGCTGCCTGCGATCCCGCCGGAAGTGACCGTCGTGCAAACGGTTGTCGGCATGGACCCCAACCTGACCGGTGAGGATGCCCAGACCGGCATTGTGGTGGCGTGCCGGGGAGACGACGGTGGCCTGTACATCATGGCCGACCGGACCATTCAAGGCTCTGGACGTCAAGCTGCCCTGGCCGCGTGGCGGGCCGTGTCAGAGTTTGAAGCTGACATCCTTGTATATGAGGAGAACCTGGGTAAAAGGTATCTGCAGGAGGTTCTGCAGGACGCCTATTTTGAGTATGTGGAACTGGGCATGTTCCCGAAGAACACGTCCCCGCCGATGAAACCGGTCCATGCCAAGCATGGAAAGAAGACCCGTGCCGAGCCGGTGGCGATGCGATCCGAACAGCACACGCTGCATTTCATCGGGGAGATGCCGGAACTGGAAGACCAGTGCGTCATGTACGACCCGCTGTCCCCGGGGGACAGCCCGGACCGGCTGGACGCAATGGTGCACGCCTGTATCTATCTGATGGCCGGTGAACGTCGCAGAATGAAGATCGGTAAGGCGGGGGATCTGAGTCTTCCCGCTGATTTCTACGATTTGAGTCAGTTGGGGCCGTTGCCCCGGCTGTAGGCACATCTTCCACTTGCGCAGAAGGGACCTTTATAGTATGGCTATGCTCTTGATCAGTCTGATGTTGGGAACGCTCGCCGTCATGCGGGTGACCCGGTTTCTGATCGAGGACAGACTCGCGCTGCGGTACCGGGTGTGGGTGAGACGAAAGTGGGGCGAAGAGTCTGTCGCGGCATATTTCGTAGACTGTCCCTGGTGTACCAGTATCTGGGTGGCGGCGGCGATCATGCCACCGGCGGTGCTGTTCCCGAATCCGTACGTGATCGCAGCAGAGGCAATCCTCGCCGCGTCGATGGTGACTGGTTTGACCTTGGACCGGGAGTAACCGATGGCACTTGGGCGTCAGCGCAAGGTGGTCTCTGATGCGATGACGCCTTCCCCGCACCGGGACAGTCCCAACTCTCTGGTGGCGGCAGCCGCCCGGATCAGCCTGTCCGGGCAGAAGACGTGGCTCAACTACCGGTTCGGCGACAACACGTGGCAGGAGGAATGCTGGCGTCTGTACGACGTCATCGGGGAGCTTCACTTCGCCGCATCGTGGGTAGCTTCGGCCTGTTCCAGGGTCCGGATCTACGTCGCCGAGGTGGACAAGAATGGGCGTGTACAGCAAGAAACCAAGAAGCCGAAGGTTGCTGCTCTTGCTGACACTCTATTTGGTGGTCCGCCTGCTAAGGCTGAAGCCCTTCGCATGCTTGGACTCAACCTTACGGTTGCCGGTGATGCGTACATTGTCGGTAAAGCTGGCTCTGAAACGGATCCAGATCAGTGGTTCGTCGTCTCCTGCTCCGAGTTCAAACGCTACCGGGGGCAGTTGAGATACGAGTGGTCCGACGGAACGATGGGCACCGTCGAGGACGGCGACATTGTCATCCGGGTATGGACCCCGCATCCCCGCAGGCACATCTGGGCTGACTCACCGGTGCATTCGGCGATGCCGATGCTGTGGGAGATCGAACGTCTCACCCGGTTCGTGTTCGCCCAGATTGACTCCCGTCTGGTTTCGGCCGGTCTGCTGCCCATCCCGAAAGAGGCTTCGTTCGTTGACGAGGACGGGGAGGTCACCGGTGCGGAGGGACTGACCGATCACCTGTCCCGGGTCGGTTCGATGCACCTGAAAGGTGAGGGCACAGCCGCCGGTGTCATGCCGACGGTGGTGGAGATGCCCACCGACGCGCTCGGCAAGATCCAACTGATTCAGTTCACGTCTGAACTTTCTCAGCAGGCCCGGGAGCTTCGCCAGGAGGCCATCTCCCGGTTCGCGACGGCCATGGACTTTCCGCCAGAAGTGCTAGGCGGCACTGGAGGCACCAACCACTGGTCCGCGTGGCATATCGAAGAGTCGGCGGTGAAGATTCACATCGAGCCGTTGATGACCCGCATCTGTGACGCGCTGACCACCGCATATCTTCAGCCCGCATTGAAGCACCTTAAGGAAGATCCGGACCGGTTCATCTTCTGGTACGACACCGCCCCGCTGACCGTGCGGCCGGAGCGGTTGAAGGACACCTTGAACATGTACGAGAAGGGCCTGGTGTCCCGGGAGACTGTCCTCATCGAAGGCGATTACAAGATCACCGATGCGCCGTCGGAAGAGGAAGACCTGATGCGGTTCACCCGGGAACTGATGCTCCGGGATCCGAATCTTCTTCAGTCTCCTGCGGTCCGGAAAGCGGCGGGTTACACGGATGAGATCCTTCCACCGGATGCGCAAGTAGCTCCCGCAGCCGGTGCACCAGGGGCCGGTCCGCCTCCGCCACCTGCTCCACCAACAGGGATTCAGCCCACCGGACCTGCTCCTCTACCGCAAGGATCGACAGCGGAAGGTGCACCACCACCCGTGGAGGGTGAAGGGATGGTGGCGTCGGTGACGATGCCGCCATCAGTGACCACCTTCGTGGTCGCTAATGCAGTAGCACTTCGTGCTCTGGAAGTCGCGGGTAAACGGCTCCTGACCCGCAATCAGCGGGGCACTGTCGTGGGTGTGCAGCCAGAACTGTTGCACACCAGACTCAAAGTCGAGGGCCCGGAACATGCGGGCAAGCTCCTCGCTGGGGCGTGGGATCATCTGACCTCCCTGTCTATGCACATGGGCATTGAGGATGCGGACGTGACCGCGCTACGCAACACCCTGGACGGGTATTGCACGCAGCGGCTGCTGAGCGCGAAACCCCACGACCCTATTGTACTCCGGGACGAGATGTTGCAGCGGGGGCTGCTCGAT
>Ga0075424_100002884_pt1 | contig 15933 bp, 14 predicted proteins | sample SoiMethybrSBSTD3_FD_75301 | JGI IMG/M metagenome (GOLD analysis project Ga0075424, IMG submission 75301) | Bulk soil microbial communities from a Populus tree surrounding site in Tennessee, USA - Soil MetaG P. TD hybrid SBSTD3 | ecosystem: Environmental > Terrestrial > Soil > Tree plantation...
GCGTCCGGCGGAAGTCGACTCCAACGATCCGGAGGTGCTCCGCGCGGCGCTCATTCGAGAAGCCGCAGCGCGGAGGCGCGCGGAGTGCACGGCCACAATGCAGGCGCACGTGGTCGAGCACGCGTCGGACCTGTTGGTACGCGAGCCAGATCTCGAAGGCTTCTTCGGCGCGTTGACGAAGACGATGGTCGAAGACGGCCAGACTCATACGTGCGGCGTCTGGCTGTTCGACGACGGTCTCGAGCAATGCAACCTCTGGATGGCGTACGTGAAGGACCAGCTCGTGACGCCCCCGATGTTCGCGGAGAAGGCTCGCGTCGCCGGCGACGAAGGCAAGACGCTCCCGTGCACCGCGATGGCCGAACATCTGGTCGCGTACACGCCGGGATGGAAACAGACGATCGAGTACGGAAGTGACGACGCACGCCTGCCGCAGGTGATTCGCGAGTTCAGCCGCGAGATGCAGTGGGAGGTGATGATCGCGACGCCGATGGTGCTCGCCGGCCGCATGCTCGGCTGGATGACGATGTCGATGCCACGCACGGCCGACAGCGACAACGGCTGGTGGCGCGTCGACCTGATCGAAGCGATCGCCCGTCAGGCCGCGCTCGCTCTTCATCACAGTCGGGTCGTCGAACAGAGCCGCGTCGAGGAGCGCCGGAAGGCCACTCTCGAGGAGCGCAATCGCCTGGCGCGCGACATCCACGACAACCTCGCGCAGGGGTTCGCGGCGATCCTCATGCAGTTGCAGGGCGCCCGCCGCGGAGGGACGTGTCTGACGCCGGACTTCGCCGCCAAGATCGACACAGTCGTCGAGCTCGCGCGCACGCATCTCGCAGAGGCGCGCCGCTCCGTCGGCACGCTTCGCCCGAACGTCGGAGACGGCGAAGAGGTGGCAGCCGCGTTGAAGCGAATCGCAGGCGTCGTGCAACGGACGACGGCGGTGCCGATCGATGTCAGCGTCGGTGAGCTTCCACGTCTCGGCGATGTGGTGGAGCGCGAGATCATCGGTATCGCGCAGGAGGCGTTGAGCAACGCCGTCCGTCACTCGCGCGCCCAGCGCATCACCGTCCGCGCGTCGGCGGTGCGATCGATCGGCGTCCGGCTGTCTGTCGCCGACGACGGGCGAGGGATCGCGAGGGACCAGTCGTCATCGGGCTTCGGCATGACGAGCATGCAGGAACGCGCCGAACGGATCGGCGCGTCGCTGACCATCGTCACGGCGCCGCGCAGCGGGACGGAAGTCGTGCTCGCGTGGGAGCCGTCGAATCTGCCGGCGCAGGTGTACGTTGCCAACTGAAGTCGCCGTGACCGTCACGAAGGCGACTGTTCTGGTCGTCGACGATCACGCCCTGCTGAGGACCGGCGTCGCCAACATCATCAACCAGGAGGCGGATCTGCGCGTCGTCGCCGAAGCCGGCGACGGCGTCGAAGCCATCGAGGCGTTCGAGCGGCACCATCCAGACGTGACGCTGCTCGACCTCCGCATGCCGATGATGGAAGGCGTGGAGGTCGTCCGCCGTATCCGCGAGCGCGACCCGCGTGCCCGCGTCATCGTGCTCACGACCTATGACACCGACGACGAGATTTCCCGCGCGCTCAAGGCCGGCGCGAAAGCGTACGTGCTGAAGGATATTTCCGCGGACGATCTCATCGGCTGTATTCGCGACGTGCTCGCCGGCAAGACCTACATCGCGCCGGCAGCGGCGGCCAAGCTCGCCGAAGGTGTGACGCGCGTCCAGTTGACGCCGCGCGAAATGGCGGCGCTGAAGCTCATGGCCGATGGCAAGGCCAACAAGGAGATCGCAACGGCCCTCGACATCAGCGAGCGCACCGTCAAGACACACCTCGGACATCTGTTCGAGAAGCTCGGCGTGACCAGCCGGACGGAAGCCATCAAGGTGGCGACGCGCCGCGGGCTCGTGCGTCTCGAATAGCCCCCGCAACGGCATCGGCCATCGCCCTGGCCGCGCGCGCATCAGGGTGGCGGTCCCAGGGAATACGCCAGGCTGGATCGATCTCCATGAACACGTACGAGATGCCACCTTCATCGAGAATGGCACGTCGCAGCGCCTGATCGCGTTCATCGTCGTGCCCGAATTGCGGGACGAAGATGACCGGCGTCGCGCCGTGCGATGCGGCCAGCGCCACAGTGGCGCGAAGCACGTCGCGCGTCATTCGCAGCCCCTCTTCGATTGCGCTGTCGGTGCGATACGGCACGAACACCTGCGCCAGCGAGCGCAGCCGCGATCGAGGCCTCGAGGGCTGCCACCGAAGTCCAGGCTCGAGATGGGGCCTGTCGTGATCCAGATTTCGGCCGAACAGTCCCGTCATGAAGAGCGAGACGACGGCAACAGGGCGCGCGAACCGCGGGAGCTCGCTCTCGAGCCTCAGATACGCCTGGTCGGAGCCATATCCATGAACGGCAAGGTTCGCGCTCTGGATGCCGAGCGCCGCTGCAACCCGCGCAGGCACGCTTTCATCCCACATCAGCCCTTCGCCGACCATCACCGACTCGCCCGTAAAGAGAATCGTCGGACGTTCCAGATCGACAGGCGCATCGGGAGCGCCGACACGATAGCCATGCGCGTCGAACGTGTAGGTGATGTCTCGGCCTCCGATGGCTTTATGTCCCGAGCGCGACGGAACGAATGTCCAGCCGAGTCGCGGATCGGGCTGCCGGCGCGGCTCCTCTTCCGGGAACAGCCATTCGGCGGGCTGGATCTTCACGTACTTGAGCGCCACTTCCGCGGCGCCGAGCGCGAGTGCGATCGCAAGCCCGATGTTCAGCGCCAGCGCCGGCGCATGCTGCGCGAACCGGCCGGCGCGTGTGCGTGCTCCGGTCACGACCCATGCGCCGAACGCCCCGAGGCCGACGCGAACCGAGGTCTCGATCAGCGTGTACCAGTGCCGCGGCCAGAGAAACGATGGAAGAAAATGGCGATCGAGCCAGCGCTGATTTGCGCCAAGTGCAATCACGATGCATGCGACGCCGACTGTTGCGACGACAAGCTCAGCGACGAAACGCGTAAGTAAGTTTTCGGATCGCGAGAGACGCGGTGCTTCGGACGCGAGATGGGTCACGTGATGACACCGCTATGCTACCCTTCCGCGTCTTTGCGATGCCTGCTTCGCCCGGCGCCTTCGTCGATCGTCTGCTTCGACCTCTTCACCACTGGGTGTGGGGCGACTTCGATCGGCGCGTCCGCAAGCTGATTGCGTTCGGTGAAGTCGAAGGCGACGGCGGCCGCGACATTCTGCGCGCCGCGGAGCTGACGCCCGATCCGCTGCTGCGGCGTCTCTACCTCGCACACGCGATCGACGAGCTCCATCACGCCGACCTGTTTCGTCAACGCAGCGCGGCACTCCTCCGTACGAGGTCGGCCCGTTTCACCACCCTCTTCAACGCGACACCGCTTCCAGGTGGACACGGCCTCGACGACCTGCGCATCGAGGGTGAACCGGACTACCGGCTCCTGGCGTTCCTTCATGTCGCCGAAAAAGCCGCCGCGGGCCGCTTTGCGATCTATCGCGACGTCGTCAACGACGATCCGGCGACGCGGGCGATCTTCGAGGAGATCCTCCGCGACGAGGTGTTCCACATGAATTACACGTACACGCAGCTTGCGCGTATCGCGCCGCGTTCCTACAGGCGCCACGTGTGGCGCGCGCGGGCGAGCCGCCTGTGGAAACGGTACCTGCGGCTGGCCGCCGTCATTGCCGGCGCTTTCGGCACCGCGGCGCTGACGATTCAGTACTTCCTCCTGCTGCCGCCCTTTGCGTGGATGGCCCGCCGTGCTGAACGGCGCGAGTCCGCCGGCTGGGTGCCGATTTCACGTGACGGCGTCGAGTCGCCCGCGAGCCAGTACTGAGATGAAGATTCTCGGCATTTCCGCTCATTATCACGACGCCGCCGCGGCGCTTGTCGTCGATGGGGTGCCTGTCTGCGCGGTCCAGGAAGAGCGCCTGTCCCGCCACAAGAACGACGCGAGCTTTCCGGCGGGCGCGATCGAATGGTGCCTCGGTCGCGCCGGCCTCGAGCCGGCGGATCTGGACGCCGTCGTCTTCTACGAGCGCAGCATGCTGAAGTTCGAGCGCATCCTGACGTGCGTCCTGAGATCGTTTCCTCGCTCGTGGCGTTCGTTTCCGCAGGCCATCAAGAACTCGCTTGGCGAGAAGGTATGGGTGCGCGGGATCATCAGCTCGCACCTTGGTGTCCATCGGTCCAGGATTTTCTTCACGTCTCACCATGCGGCACATGCAGCGGCCGCCTTTCTTACGGCGCCGACCCGCCGCGCCGCCATTCTGACCGCCGATGGCGTGGGCGAATGGGCCACGCTGACGGTGGGCCATGGAGAACGGCACGCCGACGGACGTACGGACATCACGCTGCTCCGCGAAATCCGTTACCCGCATTCCCTCGGAATGCTGTATTCGACGTTTACCGCGTATCTCGGCTTCGCGGTCAACGAGGACGAATACAAGGTGATGGGCCTTGCGGCGTACGGCCGTCCGACCATGATGGAGGAGGTGCGAAAGCTCATTCGGCGTACGCCGGACGGCGCGTTCGCGCTCGTGCCCGAGTATTTCGAGTATCAAACAACGGCGGCACGATCGTATTCGTCGAAGTTCGTCGATCTGTTCGGACCACCACGCAGCCCGTTCGATCCGATCGATCTCGGCACCAGCGAAGGCCGCCGCTTCGCCGACTGCGCCGCCAGCATTCAGCGTGTGCTCGAGGACACGCTCGTCGACATCACGCAGGCGCTGCAGCGTGAGACGGGGTTGCGCGATCTGTGCTTTGGCGGAGGCGTCGCGCTCAACGGCGTGGCCAACGCGCGGATTCTCGCCGAATCGGGCTTCGAACGCGTGTTCGTCCCGCCGGCGCCCGGAGACGCCGGCTGCGCGCTCGGGGCCGCGCTCTTTGCGGATCGGATTTACTTCCGCAATCCCGATCGCGACGTTCCGGATCATCCGTTCTGGGGTCCGGCCGTCGATGCCGCGGAGCTCGCGCGCGCGGCGCGCGAAGACGGACAGCAGATCGACGAGCGTGACGAACCCGCCCTGCTCGATCACGTCGCCGCGCAGCTCGCCGCCGGCCGCGTCGTCGGGTGGATGGACGGCGAGTCCGAGTTCGGCCCGCGGGCGCTCGGTCATCGCAGCATCCTGGCGGCGCCGCATTCGGTCGACATGCGCGATCGGCTCAATCGCGACATCAAGTTCCGCGAGGAGTTCCGGCCGTTCGCGCCGGTCACGACTGTCGAGGCTGCGAGCCGCTATTTCGATCTGCCGCCCGGCGGCCTCCGGCTGGCGCGCTTCATGTCAGGCGTTTTTCCCGTTCGTCCCGAGTGGCGCTCGGCCCTCGCGGCGATTACACATGTCGACGGCTCGGCGCGCCTCCAGGCGCTCGATCGGACCATGGCGCCGCGGCTGTACGCGCTGCTCGAAGCGTACGAGCGGCACACGGGATTTCCGGTTCTGCTCAACACGTCGTTCAATGTTGCCGGCGAACCGATCGTGAACCGCGCGCTCGAAGGGTATTCGACGTTCCGGCGATGCGGAATCGATCTCCTCGTCGCCGGTTCAGCGATAGTCACGAAGCGGGCGGCTTCGCGGCCGATGCCGCTCGCACAGGAGATTGCATGCGCCCAGGACGAGGCGGCTTCCGGCGTCGCCTGATCATGATCGGAAGCGCGGGCGGGTCCATAACGGACCTCGCGCGCGGATTGTGGCGGAGCGACTCGGGCAAACGCTGGCTCGTGCCGTTAGCCGTCTTCATGTGCTTGTTCGGAGTGATTCTGATTCTGGCGACAACCGTCGAAGCGCTGGCGCCGTTCATCTACGCGATCTTTTGAAGCGTGGACACGCGTACCGAGGCTGTCCGCCGTTTCTATCAGCAGGCTCCGTTTCCCGGCTACCCACCTCGCGACAGTCTGCAGGCGCTTCGAACGCGAGCGGAGCGAAGCGCGTTCGCTCGTTTGCTCGACCGGGCCATTCCCGGTGACGCGCGCATCGTCGAGGTGGGCTGCGGTACCGGACAGATGTCGCTGTACCTGGCGCGCGCGGATCGTTTGGTCGTCGCCGCCGACCTGACGCAGGCGTCGCTGCTGCTGGGTGCGCAGGCCGCGCGCCGGTTCGGTCTCGCGCGGGTGCGCTTCGTCGAGACCGACCTGCGGCAGGCGGGTTTGAAGGAAGGCGCGTTCGACGTCGTGTATTCATCGGGGGTGCTGCATCACACGCCGGATCCGCGTGCATCATTTGCGCGTCTCGCCACGCTCGCTCGTCCCGGAGGAATGATCGTGCTGGGCGTGTACAACGCGTTTGCGCGCGTGCCGTCGCGTCTGCGTCGCGTGGTCGCACGGTTGTCCGGATTCCGCGTCGTCCCGTTCGATCCCGTGCTTCGCGAACGGGGCGCCGAGACGGCGCGGCGCGAAGCATGGATTCGCGATCAGTATCAGCATCCCGAGGAACATCGCCACACGCTCGCGGAGGTCCAGAGCTGGTTTGCGGAGAACGGCGTCGAGTACGTGCGGAGCTATCCGAGTGCGGTGCTCGGAGACGAACCCGACGATCTTTTCGCGCCCGCGGAGGACGACTGGACGGTCGAAGGGTGGCTGGCGCAACTGGGGTGGATGTGGACCCTCGGCCGCGAAGGAGGTCTGTTCTTCACCATAGGGCGCCGCGCTCCAGCGCGAGCAACTGCTGTTTGATCGGCAGCCCCCCGCCGTACCCCGTGAGCTTGCCGCTGGCGCCAATGACGCGATGGCAGGGAATGACGATGGGCAGCGGATTGCTGCCGTTGGCCAGGCCGACCGCGCGCGAGGCGGTCGGCTGTCCAATGCGCGACGCAAGCTCGCCGTACGAGATCGTCTCGCCGTAGGGAACGTCGAGCAGCGCGCGCCAGACGCGCTGCTGAAACGGCGTTCCCGCCGGTGCCAGCGGAAGATCAAACTGACGCCGCCGGCCCGCGAAGTACTCCTCCAACTGCCCGACCACGTCGTCGAAGTCTTCGTCGCGCTGATCGTGGAGGCGGACCTGAAGGTCCGCCCCGACAGCTAAGGACGGCGATTCTTGGCTGCGACGGTCGTAGAGGCGGACCTTAAGGTCCGCACCTGCAGCTGAGAACTGAATTAATCGGAGGCCTGCGCCGTCTCGGCCGAGCAGCAGACCCCCGACGGGTGTGTCGAGGAACCGGTACGTCACACGTTCGCTGCGTTCAGCGCTGCGAGGACGCGTTCCTTTCTGAACGGCACGCGGCGCAGCCGTACGCCCGTGGCGTCGAAGATTGCGTTGGCGACGGCAGCAATCATCGGCTTCATCGCTGCCTCACCGGCGCCGTAATGGGGAAGGTCGGGGCGGTTCGGATTTGGGTCGCCGTTGACGAGGACCACATCGATCTGGGCCGGGGCATCCATGTGGGTGAGCGTCGGATGCGTCACCCAATCCGTGCTCAACACCTTTTCGGTATCGAACGCGACCTCCTCATAGATCGCGCGACTGATGCCGTGCTGCGTCGCGCCGTCGATCGTGCGGCGGAGCGCTTCCGGGTTGATCACCAGGCCGCAATCATGTCCGACCACGGCACGCTTCACCCACACGCGTCCGGTCTTCCGATTGACCTCCACTTCGGCAATCTGCGCAATGACCGTCTGGTTGCGGTACGCGTACGCGACACCACGTCCCGTCAGGATGTCGCCGGCGCCGCGAGTTGGGTTCGGCCCGGGCCGTGGCTGCCAGCCGTACTTCTCCGCCGCCGCCTTGAGCACGGCAATCGATCGCGCGCGCCTGAAGCCGTTGTCGTCATCCTTGCCCGCGGTAAGCATCCGCATGCGGAACTCGATCGGATCCGCTTTCGCCGCCGCCGCCATCTCATCGATGAACGATTCCGCCGCGAACGTCGACTGCGGGCCGTTCGGATCGCGCAGGTTGCCCGTGCGAAGCGGCGTTTCCCAGATGAGCGGCAGGCCGACGACCTCCAGCAGCGTGCGCCGGCTCGGGATGGCGTACATGTCGTTCGGGAACGCAGAGCTGCCGGCAGCCGGCGTCGCGCGCCGCTGTCCCATCAGCTGCGCGATCAGCACGGTGTCGGGCTCGTTGTATCCGAGATGGTTGTAGTCGGCCGATCTCGCGGTGTAGTCGAGGCCAGTCATATTGCCCTGCGCATCGAGCGCGCCGCGGATCTTGAACGTGAACGCGGGGCCCTTCGTGTCCCACCCCTGCTCTTCGCTGCGCATCCACTGCATGCGCACCGGCCGGCCCAGCTCTTTCGCGATGTAGGCCGCCTCGAACCCCGCATCGTCCGCGGCCGTGCGGCCGTAGCCCTGCGGCCCTTCCATCCAGATGACGCGTACCTGTTCGCGTGGCATGGCGAGGAAGGTCGCGACGCCGTTGCGCATTCCGTACGACTTCATGTCGTTCGAATAGATCGTCATCTGCCCATTCGAGGGATCCGCCAGCGCGTGTCCCGGGCTGATCGCGGAATGGCCCTGGAACGGGACGTCGTATTCGGCTTCGACAACCTTCGCGGCATTGGCGAACGCCGCATCGACATTGCCGATGTTGATCGGCGTCTGGCTCGACTTCGGCGTCGTTTCGCGCATGTACTTGAACAGGCCGTCCGAGCCTGCAGGGAGCTGCGGCGTTGCCGGCTTCTGCCAGTTGCACTTCAACGCTCTGGCCGCGGCAATCGCCTGTTCCTCGCGTTCGCACACAACCGCGACGTAGTTCCCCTTGCTGACGACCTTCACGAAGCCGGGCAGGTTTCGCACCGAGGATTCGTCGATGCTGACCAGTTTCGCGCCCGCGACCGGCGGCTTCACGTTGCGCGCGTGCACCATTCCGGGCAGCCGCACATCCGCCGCCCACTTCAGCGATCCGTCAACCTTGGCGGGGATGTCGTAGCGCTGCGGCGACTGGCCGACCATCTTGAGCTCCTGAACGGGCTTCACCTTCGCGACGCCGGTCGTCGCATCGATGTTGGCGCCAGTCAGGGTGACGTTGAACTTCCTGCCGCCGATCAGCTCACCGTAGGTGACGCGCTTCGACGGATCACTCTTGACGGTGACGACCGCGTTGCTGACGGCGAGCCCCGCGACGGGAACCCCGAGCCGCTGCGACGCCATGTCGAGCAGCACACGGCGCGCTTCGGCGGCGACCCGGCGCATCGGCCACCCGTCGGTTTGAATCGCATCGGATCCGCCCGATCCACCCTGATCGACGGTGATGTCGGTCGTCCCCATGATGCAGGTCGTGTCCTTGAACGCGATGTCGAGCTCGTCCGACATCATTTGCCTGAACGCAGTTCCCGTTCCCTGGCCGCAATCGGTCTTGCCGACGTAGAAGGTGGCCGTGTTGTCCTCGTGGATCACGATCCACGAATCGAGCTGGTGATAGTCGGGATCGGGATAGAGGCCGCGTGCGGCCTGCGCGCCCGCCTCCGCGACGAATGGGCCTGCGACAGCGGCGGCGCTCACGCCGACGATGAGCATGCCAGAGGTCTTGAGGAACTCGCGGCGGCTCGGCGCCGTGCTGTTCTCGAGGAGGATCTTCTCGATGTTCATACGTTCCTCCCTGCGGCGCGCTTGATGGCAGCCTGAACCCGGTAATACGTCATGCAGCGGCACAACGTGCCAGCCATCCCCTGACGAATCTGCTCGTCGGTCGGATGAGGGTTCTTGTCGAGCAGCGCCTTGGCCGTCATGATCTGGCCGTTCTGGCAGAAGCCGCATTGCGGCACCTGCTCGTCAATCCAGGCCTGCTGCAGCGGGTGCAGCTTGCCGTCCCGCGAGAGCCCTTCGAGCGTGGTGATCTCGCCTTTCACGCTCGAGGTGGGCGTGATGCACGACCGCACCGCGGCGCCGTTGATGATCACGGTGCACGCGCCGCACTGGCCCAGCCCGCAGCCGAACCGCGGGCCCTGCAGGCCGAGGTCGTTGCGAAGGATGTAGAGCAGGGGCGTCGAGGGTTCCACGTCCACGGTGTGCGCGCGTCCGTTCACCCTCAGGGTGATGTTGCTCATCGCCTCTCCTTCACGGTAGGGGGATGGGGTGGATAGGGCGGGTAGGGCGTAATTCTTTACCCGCCCTGCGCGCCCCACTCGCCCCACTCGCCCGAGGGAACTTTTCCGAAATCTCCGCGTGCATACGTATAATCCCCGCCACTTGTCCCGTCAATTCTACGTGGAGGCACTGATGGCAAGGATCGTTCGCAAGGTCGCGCTCATCGGCCTCATCGCGCTGGCGATGGTTCGGCCCGCGTTCACCGCGGATCCCGCGGTCCCGAAGTTCCAGGTCGACCCGTCGTGGCCGAAAACTCTCCCGAACCAGTGGATCTTCGGGCAGATCGGTGGCATTTTCGTCGATGCGCAGGATCACATCTGGGTGAACCAGCGCCCCGGGACCCTCGACGCCCGCGAGAAGCGCGCATCGACCACGCCTAACGTGAAGTGCTGCAAACCCGCGCCATCCGTCGTGGAGTTCGACCAGGACGGCAACGTCGTGCAGGCGTGGGGCGGTCCCGGCGAGGGCTACAACTGGCCCTCGAACGAGCACGGCATCTTCGTCGATCACAACAACTTCGTCTGGGTCGCCGGCAACGGCATGAACGACGGCATGGTGCTGAAGTTCACGCGCAACGGAAAGTTCGTGCTGCAGATCGGCAAGTCGGGGCCGATGACCAACAGCATGGACACCACCCAGCTCGGTCGTGCGGCCGACATGGTCGTCGATCCCGCGACCAACGAGCTGTTCGTCGCCGACGGCTACTTCAATCATCGCGTCATCGTCTTCGATGCGGCGACGGGCGCGTTCAAGCGGATGTGGGGCGCGTACGGCAAGCCGCCGACCGACGAGAAGCTCACCTACGATCCGAAAGCTCCGCCCGCACAGCAGTTCAACAACCCGGTGCATGGCATCCGGATTACGAAGGACGGCCTCGTCTTCGTGTCCGATCGCGCTAACAACCGCGCCCAGGTGTTCCGCAAGGACGGGACGTTCGTGCGCGAGTATCTCCTGGTGAAGGATGGCCAGCCCGGGTCGGTCGGTTCGACGATGCTGTGGCCCGACGCGGCGCAGAGCTATTTCATCATCTCCGATGATCCGAACGGCGAGTTCCACGTCGTCCGCCGCAGCGACGGCGCCATCGTCGCCGACGCGGGGCGCGTCGGGACCAATCTCGGGCAGTTCATGAATCTCCATAACCTGGCGATCGACAGCAAGGGAAACATCTATACCGCGGAGGTCCAGGGCAAGCGCGTGCAGCGGTTCCGCAACATGAGCGGCCTCTGACGGACCAGAGCGCGGCCCGGGACGCCCTCTCGTTGTTCTTTCCGATGTACAACGAAGAGGGGAACATCGAGCACGCGGTCACCTCCGCGCTTGCGGTCCTGGCGGGCCTTAGCGATCACTATGAGGTGATCGTCGTCAACGACGGCAGCCGCGACCGGACGGGCGAGATTGCCGATCGCCTGGCGGCTGCCAATCCCCACGTTCGCGTCGTCCATCATTCAGTCAATCGCGGCTACGGCGCCGCGCTGCGCAGCGGCCTCGCGGCTGCCCGATATCCTCTCGTCGTGCTTGCCGATGGCGACAACCAGTTCGACCTCAATGAGCTGCCGGTCCTGCTGAGAAGCGTCGCCAACAGCGATATCGCGAGCGGCTACCGCATCGCCAGGCGCGATCCGGCATTCCGCCGGCTCTATGCAGTGATGTACAACCAGGCCGTTCGGTTGCTGTTCAGCGTCCCGGTACGTGACGTCAATTGTGGCTTCAAGGTGTATCGACGGCCGCTCGTGGAACGGCTGCTGCCGCAGCTTCGAAGCACGGGAGCGCTGATCAACGTGGAGATGCTGGCGCGCGCGCGAAAGCTGGGCGCCACGGTGACAGAAGTCGGCGTGCACCACTATCCGCGAGAAACGGGACTGCCCACCGGCGGCAATCCGGCGGTGATCCTCCGGGCGTTCAGAGAAATGCTGGAGTTGTGGCGTGAACTTCGGTGATTCGATTGCACACCCGAAGGGTGCGCGCCGCGCCGCATGGGCGGTGACCGTGATCCTGGCGGCGAGCGTGTGTTACAGCCTCGCGCGGATTCCTATCCAGGTGACTGACAGTCTGATTCCGCTGCTCGACGCGCAGCACACGCGGTCAGTCATCGCCGCCTTCGGAAACGGTGCGACCAACGCCGGGTACTTTCGTCCGCTGCGCGCCGCGCAAATTCAGGCGCTCTTCGACCTTTCGAACGGACATTACTTTGCCGCGTTCAAAGGATTCCAGGCGACGAGCGTGCTGGTGTTGTTCGCATTGTTCCTCATCGCGCTCGAGGTCGATTCACGAGAGCGCCTGTCCGCGCTGCTGTTTGCACTGACGGTTCTGATGGGTCTCCACACGTTCAGGGGAACAGTGTGGGAGGCGTATCCGGTGAACCATTCGCTCGAGATCGTCGTCTTTTGTCTGCTCGCGCTTGTGCTCGCACGATCCAGACCCGGGAAGTGGACCGATGTCGCCGCCGCTCTGACCTTCGTGGCGGCAGCGTTCACCGTCGAGTCGGGTCTGCTCGTGTGGGTCGTCATCGTCGCCGCGTGGTTGGCTGGCGGTCGCGGCGTCTCGACGCGCGGTGTGGCGATGGTGACCGGTCTGCTCGCCGCATATCTCGCGTTGCGTTTCGGCTACCTGGGAACGGGCGTGCCGGCGCTGTCCGAACGCAGCTCAGGCTTCGGCCTGCAGCAACTGGGTCCGGACGAACTGCAGCGGCGGTTCGGCGGATGGCCGTACGGGTTTTACGCGTACAACGTCATCTCCTCGATGCTGACGGTGCTGTTCTCCGAGCCGCGCGCTGGCATCTGGACGATTCCGGCGGAGTTTCTGCGCGGCCGTATCGCGGGAGGCACGATCATCAACGTGGTCTCGTCGACTGTCACCACCGCGATGATCGGATGGTTCGTCGCCAGTCGACGGCGCGCATGGCTTCAGCGCAAATTCGATCGCGACGATCAGATCGTCGTTGTTGCCATTGGCGTTATCGTCGCTAATGCGGTGATCAGCTACGGCTATACCAAGGACGAAATCATGGGGCCCGCAGGCGTGTTCTACGCACTAGCCGCGTTCGTGGCAATCGCATCCATCGTACGCGGCGCCGACCTCGCAGGTTCGCGCCCGCGCATCGCCGCGCTCACCGTGATCGTAGCCATGACGGCGTCAGGTTGGGTGGTGCGCACAGCGGGCCTTCACTATCAGATGCACCTGATGGCGTTCTACGACCGCAATGAATGGGTGTACGTGGACGACTGGCTTGCAACCCAGCAGTCGATGCCGACGGCGGAAGGGAAGGCGCTGGTGCAGCAGTTGCGCGAAGACGCGCTCGTGCACATGACGATCAATCCGTACCTGCTTTCATCCCGACTGGATCAATGGTTCCGCTGAAGGCGGTCGCTCTCCCCGCCGCCGCGTGGGTCGCGTTCAGCGTCATCTGGCTTGCGGCATCTTCGCTCGGTATTCCTCGCGGGTTCGACGGCCGCACGATGACGCTGACGGAAGCGACTGCGGTCGCCAGCCATGCGGATGTCACCCGGCTGCTTCGAAGCGGCGCGGACCCGAATGCGCCGGCGCGCCTGCGTGCCCATCTGGTGCGGAACAGCGAAACGACCATGACTCCGCTCGAGGCCGCGACGGGCGCGATACGAACGGGCCCGGTGCAGATGCTCGTTGACCATGGCGCGAAGATTGACGAGACCAATTACCCGGTGCTGTGGTGTGCCGCGAGGGCGCGCAACAACAAGGACATGATTCGGTTCCTGGAATCCCAACGGCCCTACACGCCCGTGATCGATTGCCACGCGGTTCGCCCGGTGTGGTGATTCCGATTGTCGGGGGTAGACTACCGCGCATGAAACGCGCGATGTCTGTCCTGTTTCTTCTCGCGACGCTCGCGAACTCGTCGCCGGCATCCGCCCAGTCAGCGTCGGGCGAGGCGGTCTACCAGAGATATTGCGCCGCGTGTCACGAGCAGGTGACCGCGAGAATTCCTCACCGCGATGCGCTGCAGAAGATGTCCGCCACGCGCATCATGCGCACCCTCGATTTCGGCCTCATGATGAGCATCGCCTATCCGATGCGGCGCGACGAGCGCGAGGCCGTCGCGGCGTTCCTCGGAACGAAGGACGTCGATCCGCCTCCGCCGCCGAGCGCCTTCTGCCCGGCAGGCAAGCCGCCGTTGGCGGGGCCGACGACCGGTAATTGGATTGGCTGGAGCCCCGAGGCGGACAACGCGCGGTTTCAGCGCACCGCCGCCGCGGGTCTCACGCGCGAACAGGTTTCCACACTGAAGCTCAAATGGGCATTCGGCTTCCCTGACGACGTGACCGCGTTTGGGGCGCCTGCCGTGGTGAATGGAACGTTGTTCGTCGGGAGCGCCGCGGGGATGGTGCAGGCGTTGGACGCGAAGACGGGCTGCATCCACTGGATGTTCCAGGCCAATGGGCCGGTGCGTTCCACGACCGTCGCGGTCAGGCGCGGCTCCGGCTATGCGCTTGTGTTCGGCGATCAAATTGGCTGGGTCTACTCGCTCGATGCGAAAACAGGCCGCCTCAATTGGAGAAAGCGGATAGAGGCGCACGAGGCCACGCGGTTGACCGGCTCGCCTGCGGTCAACGACGGCATCGTGTTCGTTCCCGCCGCGTCATGGGAAGAAACGCGGGCGCTCGACCCGCAGTACGCGTGCTGCACGTTCCGAGGCAGCATCACTGCGCTTCGTGCGGCGGATGGCACCCTCGTCTGGAAGACGTACTTGGTGGATCCACCGAAGGGGACGGGCGTAACAAAGGCGGGCATCGGCCAGTGGGGGCCGTCAGGCGCGGGCGTCTGGTCCACCCCAACGATCGATGAAAAGCGCGGCGTTCTCTACATCACAACGGGCGACAACTATTCGTATCCCGCCACAGCGACCAGTGATGCCGTCATCGCGATTGATTTGAAGAGCGGCCGCATCCGCTGGTCCCAGCAGACGACAACCAATGACGTCTACAACTCGGCGTGCGGCAGCGGCGGCGCGAATTGCCCGCCCGCCAACGGCCCCGATCACGACTTCGGATCGTCCGCGCTGTTGATCAAGCTGTCTTCGGGCCGCGAGCTGATCTTTGCAGGACAGAAGTCCGGGGTGGTCTACGCGTTCGATCCGGATCAGCACGGGCGCATCGTCTGGCAGACACGCGTCGGCAGAGGCAGTACCAACGGCGGCGTGCAGTGGGGCATGGCGAGCGACGGCACGAAGGTGTACGCCGCCGTTTCCGACGTGGTCAGACCGCCAGGCGGTGTTGGCGGTGCCGGACCAATCGGCAATGCGCGCCTCGATCCGATTCAGGGCGGCGGGCTCACCGCGCTGCAGCTTCATGATGGCGCGAAAGCCTGGTTCGTTCCGGGCACACCATGCGATCCGCCGAGGCCCGGCTGCAGTCCCGCTCAGCCTGCCGCCGTTACCGCGATTCCCGGCATTGTCTTCTCCGGAGCCATGGACGGCCACCTTCGCGCGTTCGCGACCACCGACGGCGCGCCCGTGTGGGACTTCGACACCGCAAGGCCATTCGACACCGTCAACGGTGTCAAGGCCGCCGGTGGGTCGCTCGACGGTGCAGGTGCGGTTGTGTCGGGCGGCATGGTATTCGTGAACTCCGGCTATCCGCGGTTTGGCGGCATGCCAGGCAACGTGCTGCTGGCGTTCGGGCCCTAGCGGCCGCAGACGCTACAGCGACTTCAGATATTCGAGCAGCGCGCGCTTCTGATTCGCCGGCAGGAGCGTTCCGTAGGTGTGACCTGCGTTGCTGTTGCCAGGTCTGGTGACATCGAAAGGTGTGCCCACGCGGCGGGCTTCGGCGCTTGACGAGTCGAATCCCACCCGCGTGCCGTCGACAACATCGTACCCACGCCAGAAGAATCGCGGGCGGCG
>Ga0075424_100002886_pt1 | contig 15930 bp, 13 predicted proteins | sample SoiMethybrSBSTD3_FD_75301 | JGI IMG/M metagenome (GOLD analysis project Ga0075424, IMG submission 75301) | Bulk soil microbial communities from a Populus tree surrounding site in Tennessee, USA - Soil MetaG P. TD hybrid SBSTD3 | ecosystem: Environmental > Terrestrial > Soil > Tree plantation...
CCCCTCTCGACCGAGCGCTATCGAATCAGCGTGAAGATCGAGTCGAATGGGGCCGCTGGAATGTACCTCCGCGAGCGTGTCAGAGTTGGCGATACCCTCGACGTCAGCTCGCCGCGCGGAAGCTTCATTTTGCAGTCCGGAGAGCGCCCCGTGGTGCTGCTCAGCGCGGGCATCGGGGCGACGCCGGTACTGGCAATGCTGCACGCGCTCTCAGCGGACCGCTCGACCCGGCCCGTCTTGTGGCTCCACGGGGCTCGCGATGGACAGCATGATCCCTTTGCCGGGGAAGTACGCGGCCTCATGGGCGCGCTCACGCACGCCCGGAGTTATGTCTGTTACAGCAGGCCGGACTCACGCGACAGGCTCGGCGACAATTTCGACGCAGCCGGCCACCTGTCGGGGCCGGTCTTCGACCAGGTTGGCGTCCCGCGCGACGCCGATGTCTACCTTTGCGGGCCAACGCCCTTCATGGCAGAGATGAAAGCGGCGCTGGCAGCCTTGGGCGTCCCGCCGGAACGGATTCAGGTCGAACTGTTCAATGGCAGCGAGCCCATCACCCCTGGTGTCGTCGGCGCTGCGAGGCGGGCGCCGCACCTGCCCAAGGACGACGCCAACACCGGCCCCCTGCTGTCGTTCGCGCGCAGTGGCATCGCTGCACACTGGAAGGCGTCGGCCTACCAGAGCATCCTCGAGCTGGCCGAGGCGTGCGACGTCCCGGTCCGCTGGTCGTGCCGGACCGGCGTGTGTCACACCTGTGAGAGCGGCCTGGTTTCGGGCGAGGTCGTCTACGGACCAGAGCCACTCGACCGGCCGGCCGAGGGCAACGTTCTCGTCTGCTGCTCACAACCGATTCGCGACCTCGTCATCGACTTGTGAGCCGGCTGCCGGGGACCTCTGGCCGCACGTGGAGGATGAGGGCGCCGCAGATCAGACCAAAGCCAACGCGCGGTGCGACGAACGCAACCAGCATCGCGGTCGTGAAGATGCCAAGGACAACGAGAGATCGGCGCCTCGCCAGTCGTCGCGTACGCGCGGACACGTGCATAGCGTCCGCTCGGGTCAATATTTCGCGCTCAAAGACGTTGTAGGCGAAGTCGATGCACACGAAGAGCCCCGCGTACACGACCACAGGTGGCGCGGCGAGCTTGGTGCGCGCAACCCATGCAGTCGTAAAGGGCAGGAGCGACACCATGAAAAGATGAACAAAGTTGATCCAGATCAGTCGCAGTGTCGGAGGCCCGACGAACCGCATCAGGTAATGGTGGTTTATCCAGATAATGGCGATGAAGAGATAGCTCACCCCATAGCTAATGGCCGTAGGCCATAGAGGCCAGAGAGCTGAAAAGGCCGGCTCCTCCGGCGCCCTGAGCTCCAGCACCATTACGGTCACGATCACCGCGAAAACGGCGTCTGAATATGTGGCCAGCCGATCCGCGGTTACCTCGTCTTCACGAATCATCTAACGAGGCGTATCGTCCCGCTCCCGCGCGGCCACCACGGTCGCCGCGGTCACGCTTTCCAGCGCCTGCCAACCGGACTCTCCCAGGCTCTCCCTCAATTGCTGTTGGACCGACATCCAGGCCGGCGTGGCACGCTCCAGGACTCTGCGGCCGGCCGGCGTCAGCTCGATGTGACGCTCACGTCGGTCGCCGCCAGGAAAGCTGCGGATCCAGCGTGCTTCCTCGAGCAGGCCGAGGGTGCGGCTCAAGGTTGTGCTGTCCGTCGCCGTAACATCCGCCAACACACCCTGAGTGATGGTGCCCGCTCGGTCCAGCGCCTGGAGCAACGTGAACTGGGTGGCGCGAAGCCCTTCCGGGCGGAGCGCCGCATCATAGAGCTGAGTGACGGCCCGGGTGGCGCGGCGGAGATCGGCGCAGGCACAGCCCAACGAGATAGGGCGGCCGGCGCGAGGCGAGGGTTTAGGCATGAAACAATGCTCCTACATCCATCCGTTCAACACAAGGCGTGCCGGTCGGGTAACGGATCGGGCGGTGGCTGACCTCACTGCACATGCGGGCCACTCAGGCGCCGGGCAGGCTTCTTGACAGGGCGATACGAATGTATATACATCTAGTCGGGAAAGGTCGAGGGCGCAAGACGGCACTGTCGGGGCGATATTGCCCTGATGCAGGAGGTGGCGCATGGAAGACTTCAGCAAACGATGGGCCCTGGTGACCGGGGCGTCCAGTGGATTCGGCGTCCACTTTGCCCACCTGCTGGCCGAGCGGAAGGCGAATCTCGTCCTGGTGGCACGCCGGACCGAGCCAATGGAAACCCTGGCGACCGAGCTCAGACAGCGACACGGCGTGCAGGTCGTGGTGCAGGGAGCGGACTTGTCGCGGACCGGGGCGGCAGCCGATCTCAAGGCGCGGCTGGACGGGCAGGGGATTGCGGTCGAAATCCTGGTGAACAACGCGGGCTACGGGCTGTACGGAGCGTTTCTCGACCAGCCGCTGGAAAAGATCAACGACATGCTCCGGTTGAACATGATCACAGTGACGGAGCTGACCTACCTCTTCGGGCGCGACATGGCGCAACGCCACAGCGGCCACATCCTCTTGATCGCCAGCCTTCTCGCGTATCAAGCGGTGCCCGGCTTTGCCGCCTATGCCGCAAGTAAGGCGTACGTGCTGCTGCTCGGAGAAGCGCTGCATCAGGAGCTCGCGCCTCATGGCGTAGCGGTCACGGCGCTCTGCCCGAACGCCTCCGAGACGTCTTTCGTCAAGGTCGCCGGCCAGAAGATTTCGCCGCTGCTGAGAATGATGATGGTCCAGCCCGAGCGTGTCGCCAGGGCCGGGGTCGGGGCCATGTTGCGTCGCAAAGCGACCGTGGTTCCGGGCTTCTTCACCAAGGCCACTGTGTTTTTCGACCGGCTGATGCCACGGTCGATGCAGCGGTTGATCGTGGGAAAGGTGGTTGCCGGCTGACCAGCGGGGTGACCCGTGCCTGATGCATATTTTTCGGCATGTGGCACCCCGATCCGTTCACCAAGTACACCATCCCGGAAACTCATCCACCCAGTGCGGTGGAGGCCGCCCGGTCTCTCTGGTTCAGCCCGCTCAGTTCAGGACGCCTGGAGCTGATCGAGCGCACCTGGGTACCGGCCATGGTGCCCTGGCGTGCCACGGACGACGGGTTCGTCACGCCGGAGGTCCTGGCCTGGTACGAGCGCTTCGCTCGGGGGCAGCCCGGCGCGCTGGTGGTCGAGGCGACGGGAATCCGCGACATCCCCAGTGGGCCGTTGCTCAGAATCGGCGACGACCGATTCATCCCCGGACTGGCCGAGTTGGTGCGCACCGTCCGCCAATCGAGCGGCGGCCGGACTCGACTCTTCATCCAGATCATCGACTTTCTCCGCATCCGCCGTCGGCCCGAGCCGGCTCGATATTTTCGCGACTTCCTGCAGATCACCGATGGCCACCGCGCCGAGCTGGCCGGCACCGACGACGAAATCCGCGAGGCGCTGGCACGAATGCCGGAGGGTGAGTGGCCTCGCTTTCTGAGTGAGCGCGAGCTGGACAGCTTGCAGTTCGGCGAGCGGGAACAGGTTACCGATACCGAGTTGCCCCACATTCGCGAGCTGCCCCGTGTACTGCCGGATCTCTTTGCGCGCGCTGCTGCCCGCGCCGAGGAGGCGGGGTTCGATGGCGTGGAGCTGCACTACGCTCATGCGTACACCATGGCCTCGTTCCTCTCGGCTCTCAACCAGCGGGATGACGGCTACGGTGGACCGCGAGAGAATCGAGTGAGGCTGCCGCTCGAGGTCTATGGGGCTGTCCGTGATGCGGTGAGCGACCGGTTCGTGGTCGGCTGCCGGTTTCTGGGCGACGATTGCATCCCCGGCGGGAACACCGCCGAGGACGCGGCCTGGTTCGGAGCGGAGTTCGCCCGGGCAGGGATGGACTACCTCTCGCTGTCGCGTGGAGGCAAGTTCGAAGACGCCAAGCAGCCCAGAATAGGTTGGGCTCGATATCCCTACACGGGCCCCAGCGGGTACGAGTGCATGCCGACGGTTCGCTCGGATGAGCGGGGACCCTTCGGCCGGAACCGGGAAGCGACGCGCGCGGTGCGCGACACAGTACGCGCCTCGGGATTCGAGACGCCGGTGGTCCTGTCCGGCGGGATCTCGACGTTCGAGCAGGCTGAGGACCTGCTTCGAACCGGTGCAGCCGACATCATCGCCTCCGCCCGCCAGAGCCTGGCGGACCCCGACTGGTTCCGGAAGCTCCGGCTCGGCCTTGGCAACGAGGTGCGACGTTGTGTGTTCACCAATTACTGCGAGGGCCTGGATCAGGTGCACAAGCCGGTGACCTGTAAGCTCTGGGATCATCTCGAGGTCGAGGGCGACGAGACGCCGCGTACTGCTGATGGGCGGCGCCGCATGGTGGCGCCGGCGTGGGAGCCCGCGACCCGATGAGAGTCGCGATCGTAGGCGCGGGTCCCGCCGGCCTCTATCTCGCCATTCTGCTCAAGCGCGACAATCCTCGTCATCAGGTGACGGTGTACGAGCGGAATCGGGTCGAAGACACCTTCGGCTTTGGTGTGGTTTTCTCCGACGAGACCCTCGAAAACGTGGGAGAAGCCGACCCCGAGACCAACCAGGCGATGGCGGCCGCAGCGGCGCGCTGGGAGGACATCGAGATCCACTATCGCGGCACGATCACGCGGTCTACCGGACATCGATTCTCCGGCGTCGAAAGGAAGACGCTGCTCGAGCTGCTTGCCCAACGGGCTCAATCACTCGGCGCTGAAGTCCATTGGCAGACCGAGATCCGCGACCTGTCCGACTGCGGCCTTCCCACCGCCGACCTGATCGTCGCCGCGGACGGCGTCGCGAGTCTGGTGCGCGATCGGCTGTCAGCCGAGTTCGAGCCTCGGCTCGACTGGCGCCACAACCGATTCGTCTGGCTCGGCACCACGCGCCCCTTTCCCGCGTTCACCTTCTACTTCAAACCTTCGCCGGCCGGCCTCTGGCGCACCCACGCCTATCAGTATGCTCCAGGTCGCTCGACCTTCATTGTCGAAGCTCGAGAACAAACCTGGAAGGCGAGCGGACTCAACGAGACCGACGAGCAGGCCACCGTCGCCTATCTGGAAGAGCTGTTCAAGGACGAGCTGGAAGGACACGGGCTTCTGGCCAACCGCTCCATCTGGCGTCGCTTTCCCACCGTGCGGAACGCTCGCTGGCACGCGGGCAACGTCGTGCTGTTGGGCGACGCGGCACACACGGCGCATTTCTCGGTGGGCTCGGGGACCAAGCTCGCGATGGAGGATGCGATTGCCCTGGCGACGGCGCTCAAGGAGTCGGGCTCCGTTCCCGAAGCGCTCGCGAGCTACGAGGCCGGGCGAAGGCCGCTGGTCGAGAGTCTCCAGCGCGCGGCCCAGGCCAGTCTCGAGTGGTTCGAATCCACCGAGCGCTACCAGGACACCGAGCCGATCCAGTTCGCCTTCAGCCTGCTTACCCGCAGCCTCCGCATCACCCACGAGAATTTGAAGTTGCGCGACCCGGCGCTGATGGCGCGGGTGGACCGCTGGTTTGCCGAGCAGTCCGCGAAGCAGAGTAGGTGCCAGGTGCCGGTGGATCCGTGCCCGTCGCCGTTGTTTACGCCGTACCGATTGCGCGAGCTGGTTCTGCAGAACCGCATCGTGGTCTCCTCCATGTGCCAGTATCGGGCCGAGGACGGAATGCCCAACGACTGGCACCTGGTTCACCTGGGGAGCCGTGCGATCGGCGGCGCGGGATTGGTGATGACGGAGATGACCGATGTGAGCCGGGAGGCCCGGATCTCACCCGGATGTGCCGGGATGTACCTCCCCGAGCACGTCGCCGGGTGGAAGCGGATCGTGGACTTCGTTCACAGCGAGAGCGTGGCAAAGATCGGCATTCAGCTGGCGCACGCGGGCAGGAAAGGCTCGACCTGCGTGCTGTGGGAGGGCGAAGACGAGCCGCTCCCCGAAGGAAACTGGCCCCTCATCGCGCCATCTCCCATTCCCTATCGACCTCACAATCAGGTCCCCCGGGAGATGACCCGAAGTGACATGGACCAGGTCGCCGCGGACTTCGTCCGTGCCACCAGGATGGCGGACGCGGCCGGGTTCGATTTGATCGAGCTGCATCTGGCTCACGGCTATCTATTGTCGTCCTTCATTTCGCCGCTCACCAATCGGCGTACGGACGAGTACGGAGGGTCGCTGGCCAATCGAATGCGGTACCCGCTCGAGATCGTGAGCCTGGTGCGGGCGATCTGGCCGGATGCCAAGCCGCTCTCGGTCAGGATCTCGGCTACCGATTGGGCGCCCGGAGGCCTGGAAGGGCACGACGCTGTAGAAATCGCACGAATGTCGATCGCCGCAGGCGCGGACATCGTAGATGTCTCGGCCGGGCAGACGGTTCCTGAAGCCAAGCCGGTCTACGGCCGGCAATTCCAGACACCGTTCAGCGACCGGGTCCGGCACGAAGCGCGGGTGCCCACCATGACGGTGGGGAACATCTCCTCCGCCGCCGACGTGAACACCATCCTCGCAGCGGGCCGCGCGGATCTGGTGGTGCTGGCGCGGGCCCACCTTTGGGATCCGTACTGGACCCGCCATGCAGCATTCGACCTCGGCTACTCGCTTCCGTGGCCGCCAATGTATGCGACGTTGAACCGGTATACGCCGAGGATGAAGTGAGCTAGCAGCTATCAGCTATCAGCCGCTCCGATGAGCAAACGGCCCTCCGTGAAGTCCACGGAGGGTCGCCGTTCTAGGGGCAATCTGATAGCTGATAGCTGATAGCTCCAACTTAGTTCCCATCGACTGGCAATCCGCTCGGCACACGTGCCGGGGCCAGCGCGTGCAGATCGCGTGCTGCCGGATCCGTCAGCGCTTTCATGAACTCGGTCACCTCGTCGATCGTGGTCGCCGGGAAGTGCACGCCCTTGAGTAGCGGGTCCCGCGTCGCCAGGATGGCGTCGAAGTCCTGAAGCACGGTGCTCTGCAGCGCAGGCTCGAGCTGACTCGCGAGGTACTTCCGCAACTTCATGTCGGAGTCACTGTAATGATCCACGAACCCGTGGAGCTCGGTGAACGCGCCATCGTGCCCGTAGGGTCCCGTCAGTTCCACGTTGCGGAGCGGCGACGTGCGGAAGGCGTACTGTTCCGCCGGGTTCCCGGTCACCCGCATCCGGCCGAAGTCGTCGTGCTTGCTCGGGCCGTCGCCTTCGCCAGGCCCCAGCTGGGCCACGGCCACATTGTGAAACTTGTTGTCCGTAAATGCAGCCCCGGTGTGGCAGATGGAGCATTTCGCGCTCATGAAGTCTTTGGCACCGGCCAGTTGCGTGGCGGTGAGCGCATTGTCATCTCCCGCGAGGAAGCGGTCCCACGGCGAGTTGTTGAATGCGAGTCGATCGATGAGGAATCCCGCTATCGCATTCGACGCATAGGCGAAATTCATCTCGTCGAACCGCTTGCCCGGATAGGCGGCTTCGAACATCCGTCGATACTCCTGAATCCGGCCCAGTCGCGTCATGATGCGACTCCAGATCTGGGGCTCCTGCTTGTCGTCGAGTGCGGCGAGCTCGTTGCTGCTCCCGTCGCCACGCATCTCCGCGCGTGACAGCACTGGAAACAACGGCTGCGCCGACAGGGCGCCGAATTCGAAGACCGACGTCATGTCAGGGGTGAGATGCATGCCTGCCGGTGTGTCGTAGCCTTTGCCGATCTCGTGGGCGACGCGCCCATCCAGGAACAACGGCTTGAGCGCGAACAGATTGAACAGCGGCGGCGCGTTCCGCGGGATGAAACCTCCCTGCGGCACCGTCCGCGCCGGGCCCAGGCCGCCGCCACCTTGCCCGACTGACAGGCTGCGACCGTCGCCGGTCGCGAACTTGGGAAGGTGACACGTCATGCACGAGATGTCGCGGTTGCCGCTCAACTCCTTATCGAACGCGAGGGCCTGCCCGAGACGTACCAACTCGGGTCGTACCGGAGCTGGCTTGACGAGTCGAATGATGCCGCGGTTCACGGCGAGCAGCCGAACCTCGGCTGCCACAGAGGCCAGGTCCTGCCCTGTGGCAGTGGCGGACGGTGTAGTTGGGTTATCCGAATTGCATGCAGCGGCGGCGGACATCGCGCCTGCGATGCCAACAGCGTACAAGAACTTGCACATGACGAGCCTCCACCGGATGGGACCGTCCAGGCCCAAACGGCCAGCGCCGGCGATTCGGCGATCGGTCCCTACTTGCCAAGCGCAAATCCGGTGGAGATCCGGTCATTCGAGATTCAACCGCGGGCTTCAGCCGGCCTGGGGGCAGGGTGCCGCAAGGCGACGATCGCTTCGACTGCGCCGTCGCTAGCTATGTCGTCTCGCAGCACTATGCGCGCAGCCTCCAGTATGCGTACACCGGGCTGGGCTGGTGGGGTTACGACCGGTTCTGGGGCCATTCGAGATTCGGCGTCGGGTTTCCTCGGCGCATCATTGTCTATCGGCGCGTCTATCGGCGCCTGCCGGTCCGCGGCCAGTGAGTCCTTGACGCCGAGGCTGAGCGTGCAGTAGCCTATCGTGGCAGCCGCTCAGCTCAACCTCGAGACATGCGCACTCCACTCACGCCACTCGAATTCGCTCGTCGTACCAGGTCCCTGTACGGGGGCCGTGAAGCCGTCGTCGATGGCGACCAGCGGTGGACCTACGCCCAATTCCTCGATCGCTGCGATCGCTGGGCCTGCGCCCTTCAGCGTCTCGGCGTCGCGCAGGGCGACCGCGTGGCCTACGTCGCTCCCAACACTCACGCACACCTCGAGGGGTTTTACGGCGTCCCCGCTCTCGGCGCCGTCATGGTTCCGCTCAACTATCGTCTGCTGCCCTCCGACTGGGCCTACATGGTCAACCATTCCGGGAGCCGTGTCGTCTGTGTGCACGCGGATTACCTGGATCTGGTCGATAGCGTCAGGCAGGACATGCCCACGGTCGAGCACTTCATCGCACTCGAGGGAAGCAACAAGAACTGGCTCCACTACGAGCAGCTCCTCGCCGAGGCGACACCGGAGTTCGCCCCACCGGAGATAGCCGAGGATGACCTGCTCACCATCAACTACACCAGCGGCACCACCTCGAAGCCCAAGGGCGTGATGATCACGCACCGCAATGCGTGGATCAACGCCGTGGGAACGCTGGTGCATCACCCGATGACGTGCGCCGATCGCTATCTGTGGACGCTGCCGATGTTCCACGCCAATGGGTGGACGTTTGTGTGGATCGTCACCGCGGCTGGGGGAACCCACATTTGTGCGCGCAAGGTGGACGCCCCGACGGTCTATGGCCTGCTCAGCAGCGAACGGGCGACAATGCTCTGCGCGGCGCCGACCGTGCTCATCAACATTGCCACTGCCCCCGAGGAGCTGCGAGCGACGGCGCCGCGGGGAGTGCGCGTGCTCACCGCCGGTGCGCCACCCGCCGCGCACACGATTGAGCGGGTGGAGGAGCAGCTGGGCTGGACCATCACGCAGGTCTATGGTCTCACCGAGACATCGCCCTTCATCACTGTCTGCGAGCCCAGGCCCGAGCACGCCGCGCTCTCTGCGGCCGACCGGGCGCGGATCAAGGCTCGACAGGGCGTGGAGTTAATCACATCGGGCGCGCTGCGGGTCGTGGACGAAGCGGGCCGGGACGTGCCGCGCGATGGTGCCACGGTCGGCGAGATAGTCGCGCGAGGCAATGTCGTGATGGCGGGCTATTACCGCGATCCCGAGGCGACGGAACGTGCGTTCCAGGGCGGCTGGTTCCATTCGGGCGACGCCGCGGTGGTGCACCCGGATGGTTTCGTCGAGATTCGGGACCGGCTCAAGGACGTGATCATCAGCGGCGGCGAAAACATCTCTTCGATCGAGGTCGAGGGGGTGCTGCTCCGCCATCCCTCGGTTCAGGAGGTGGCGGTCGTCGGGCTCCCGCACCACAAGTGGGGGGAGTCGCCCCACGCGTTCGTCGTGCTCCGGCCAGGGGCAGCGCTCACTGAGGAGGAACTCCGAGGCTTTGCCCGCGGCCACCTCGCCGGCTTCAAGGTGCCGAGCGGAGCGACGTTCGTCGCGGAGCTCCCGAAGACTGCCACCGGGAAGATCCAGAAGTACGTGTTGCGCGGAGGGCGCGCGGCGATCGTCGCGCAGTGAGTTGCTTCAGTAGCGCCCGGTGGCGTTCGCTGTAGCGGTGGCGGCGTATCAGGTAAGCCGCAGGAGGATCTCATGTCTCACGCGAAGATCATCGCAGGCGTAGTTGGTACCTGCCTCCTGATTCTGCTCACCGGCTGGGGCTTCCGGATGTACTCTGTCTCAGACCCCTGGGCGCCCTACACTCGCGCGGTGCGCACGTATCTCAGTGCTGGGCTTCATGGTGACACCGCGGGTCTCGCGGCAGGGTCCGCCGCTACGCAGCCACCGCTCTGGGTGCAGGACGCTATTCGGCAACACCCAGCAATGGTCGCCGCTTGGACCCGGCAACTGAACGCGGTGGCTGGTTTCAGGCGAGGAGATACGGTCACGATTGCGCTGGTCTCTGCCGTGGAGGGGTGTTCCAACCTCAGCAGCGTGACCGCACAACTGCTCAATCACTCAGCCAGGCCGCGGGTTCTCGCCCTCGCCTCGCCCTGCACTCGCAGTGACTTGCCGGCGCTGCTGCCGTACCAACGCCGATGGTAACGAAGACGAGGGGATGACCGCAATGCGTGCGCAGAGAAACGAAAGCCACTACACGCTCCACCCCATCGGCGTGGTGCGCTCCGCCCTGACCAGTCTCGAGACGGCGCCTCTCCAGGGAGATGAAGGCGCCCCCGAAGCCTGGGTGGAAGTCGCGCCTTCGGCAGCGCAAGCAATGGTCGGAATCGAGGCCGGCGACGAGCTTTTCGTGCTGACGTGGCTGCATCGCGCGCAACGCGACGTGCTTCAGGTGCATCCGCGGGGGAGACGCGAGATCCCGTTGACCGGCGTGTTTGCGACACGGTCGCCGGACCGTCCCAACCCCGTGGGGCTTCACCGGGTTTCGGTACTGGAGGTCTCCGCCCGGGGGCTCAGGGTTGCACCGATCGAGGCGATCGACGGTACCCCCGTCGTCGACATAAAGCCCGTGCTCGGCGCAATCGATGAACGATGATGGGTTCAGGATAATTGTTACGTCTCAGCCGAACAGCAGACGCACCGACCAGACGGCAAAGAGCATGGCGGAGATGTCGGCGGTCAGTCCCACCGGTACTGCATGTCTGGTCTTCTTGACGTTGATGGCCCCGAAATACACCGCGATGACATAAAAGGTGGTTTCGGTCGAGCCGAACATGACCGAGGCCATCTTCACGTAGATCGAGTCCTCTCCATACCGATTGATCATGTCCACCACCAGCGCCGCCGACCCCGAGCCCGTGAGCGGCCGAATGAGGGCCATCGGCAGCACTTCCGCGGGAAAGCCGATCGGCGCGAGGATCGGGCCCAGGAGCCGGGTCAGCGCATCCATCGCTCCACTGGCACGGAACATCGCCACGGCAAAGAGAATCGCCACCAAGTAGGGGATGATGCGGACCGCGACCTGAAATCCCTCCTTGGCTCCTCCGACGAAGCTCTCATACACCGGCACCCGCTTGTAGAGCCCGTACACCGGGAACCCCACCAGCATCAGCGGGATGATGAAGTAGGAGACGAGATTGATGGTGTTCCGGATGGTTTCCATGCCGGCCTCAGGCTTGTGGGGCCGCCGACGGCGCCGGCGGAATCCGGTTGGGGTCGGAGTCGCGGTACACCCGGAGCCGGCCATAGAGCCGTGCGGCTGTGATCGCGATGATCAGCGATAGCACGGTGGACAGAATGATCGGGAAGATGAGCCGGTTGATCTGAAGCCCGAGCAAGGCAAGGAGTAGCACCGGCGGCACGAGCTGCACGGCTGCCGTATTCATCGCCAGGAGCATGACCATGGAGTTGGTGGCCGTGTCCTGCGAGCGGTTGAGCGTCTGCAACTCCTCCATGGCTTTCAATCCGAACGGCGTCGCCGCGTTGCCCAGCCCGAAGAAATTGGCGGCCAGGTTGAGCGCGATGAATCCGAGCGCGGGGTGGTCGGCCGGTACCTCGGGGAAGAGGGGGCGCAGGACCGGTCGGACCAGCTTCACCAGTGCCCGCACGATACCCGCATCGTCGGCGATCTTGAGCAACCCGAGAAAGAGGGACAGCACGCCGATCAGGCCCAGCGCGATCTCCGCGGCGGTCTTGGCAAAGTCGAGCGCGGCAGCGGCGATCGCATTCAACTTGACGAAGCGGACCGGCTCGAAAATCAGGCCTGCCGTCGCGAGCGAGATCGTGTCCGGCGCCTGAGCCGGCGAGGGCGGCGAGAATCCCTCCAGTCGACCCTGCAGCTCCTGGTCGCGCGACTTAGAAACCTTAGCGATCGTGGCCAGCGGCTCGGGGAATTTGGCATCGGCCGCAAAGCGGAGCTGGGTTCCTTCCCGCGTCTGCACCAGGTAGCCCGAATAGCTCGCGGCAGGCTTCTCGTCCGTTCCATAGAACGCCGAGTATTGCTGTGGATCGATCCGGACCACGACCGGCACGCGCCGCGCACTGGAGTCGTACGCCTGCGTGAACGTCAATGCCACCGGAAGCGGTCGCCCATTCCGGTACTTGTCGCCCGCGAGGTCGCGGGCATCGAAGCCGATGGCAAAGACGAAGCTCGTGACGATCAGGCCTGCCCAGATGTAGTTCAGCATTGTGGGGCCTGAAAATTTGGATGGATGTGGGGATCGGGAGAAATATGTATGGTCGAAGCGCGGAGTCTATCGCGCGTACGGCCAATCTCTATTTCAAGCTGCCGCCGCCGCGGCTGCCTTGGTGCGAGTGAAACAGCTCTCCAGTTCTCGGCAGTGCTCGGCGACACCGGCCCAATCGCTCAGGTCAGCCGCCACTCCTAGTGCGTCTGCGAGGGCAGCCATCTCTCCCGCACCCACACTCCCGCACGTCCCCTTGAGGCTGTGCGCCAGCCGGCCGAGTGTCTCCCGGTCGCGATCCTGACTGGCGGCAGCGATCTGGGTGACGAGCGTCGTTGTGGATGATGCGAAGAGGTCGAGGTACCGGCGCAATTTCTCCCGGTCGCCATCAACCAGAGACGCGAGAGGCGCCAGCGTGAGCAAGGCTTGTGGCCCCATGGTTGATGGGGTTCCGGCGCCCCCTTCCGATTCTCTCTCCACGTGTCCGATCGTTGCGCTATCCGGTACCCATCGGTGAAGGGCGTTGCCGAGCTGATCGCGGTTCAGCGGCTTGGGGACGAAGTCGTCCATCCCGGCGGCCACACAACGATCTCGACTTGCTTCGCTGTCGTCGGCCGTCAGCGCGATAATCGGCAATCGGTGGGCCACCGGCTCCTGCCGTCGGATCGCGCGGGCGGCCTCATAGCCGTCCATGAGCGGCATCTGGCAATCCATGAGAACCGCCCCATAGCGGGTGCGACCGACGGCTTCCACGGCTTCCCGACCGTTCGTCACCACGTCAGCGCGGTATCCCAGCCGCTCGAGGATGCCGACCGTCACGGCGCGATTGATCTCGTGGTCGTCGGCGACAAGGATGCGGGGCCGGCGGTTCAAGCGTGCCTCGGCAAGCGTATGTCGCGTGATCAGCGTCGTCGACGCAGGCTCACCGGTGCCCCCAGCCGAACGATCCAGCACAGCAATGAGGCAATCGTACAGCGCCGATTGGCGCAGGGGTTTGGTCAGGAAGGCATCGAAGCCAGCCTCCTGCGCTGCGCGCGCCTGGCCACGGGTGCCAATCGCGGCGAGGAGGACCAGGTGCGTCGGCGCGATACCGCTATCGTCTTTGATCCGTCGGCCCAATTCAAGCCCACCCTTCTCCGACATGTGCATATCGATCAGCGTAAGCTCGTAGGGGCGACCCTCTGCGGTTGCCGACCGCAAAGCGTCCAGCGCCATGTCCCCGTCAGCGACGGCCGCCGCATCCATTCCCCACCGTTCGAGCTGCTGTGTGAGACCCTCACGTATGCTTGGGCTATCATCGACGATGAGCGTGCGCACGCCGACCAGCGAGGCCGACGCCGGCCGCGAATCCGCAGCGACCGCCCCGCCTCGACTGACCCGGATGGTGAACCAGAACGTGCTGCCGCGGCCCGGTTCGCTCCGGATCCCGATCTCACCACCCATGATGCTCACCAGACGGCCGCAGATCGCGAGCCCCAACCCGGTCCCTCCGTAGCGGCGGGTGGTGGAAGCGTCCGCCTGCGTGAAGGGTTGGAAAAGGCGCTCCTGCACGTCCGGAGGGATTCCGACACCCGTGTCCGCGACCTCGAACCGCAGTGTTACGGCCTCACCGTTCTCGCCGGTGAGCTCGACTCGGACGAGGACTTCTCCCCGCTCGGTGAACTTGACGGCATTGCCGACCAGGTTGAGCAGCACCTGACGCAGTCGGCCGGGATCCCCGCGTACCATCTCCGGCACACTGTCGTGGATCAGTGTGCCGAGCTCCAGTCCCTTGGCTGAGGCTCGCTCCCCCAGAAGGCTGACCACATCTTCAATGGTATGGCGCAGCTCGAAGTCGATGAGCTCGAGCTCGATTTTGCCGGCCTCGATCTTGGAGAAGTCGAGAATGTCGTTGATTACCGCGAGCAGTGCTTCCGATGACCGGTGAGCTAACTCGGCGTACTCCTTCTGCCAACGGTCGAGAGGCGTGTCTAGCAGGAGACCGAGCATACCCGTGACGCCGTTCATGGGAGTTCTGATCTCATGACTCATGGTAGCCAGGAAGTCGGCCTTTGCACGCTCAGCCGCTTGCGCGGCATCCCTAGCAGCTGCAAGGCGGTCTGTGGTCGCGCGAAGCTCTGCCGCCATACCGGTAAACGATTGGCTCAAGGCGTCGATCTCTTCGCTGCCTCCGGGGAGCACCGAAATCGCATAGTTGCCGCGACTGATCTCCGCAGTGGCTCGCTGAAGTGCGGATACCGGTGTGGCGATGCGGCTGGCAAGATAGAGCGAGGCAAGAATTCCCAATGCGAGGATCAACCCGCCGAGCGCGGCGGTTGCGACCCGGTTGTTGAAAATCTCCTGATCCAGCACCGTGGTGGCGAGCCCGAGCTCCACCGCACCGATGACCCGATCGCGAAACCGTATCGGTGCTTTCGCCTGAAGCCATCCGTCCACTTCTCCAGCACTCGAGGCGAAAGTCCGGACCGGGGCCTTGGGGCGGTGTCGGAGCGGATCGTACGCTGCCAGGACCCGACCGGCTGAGTCGAATACACCCGCGTACACAACGGCCGGGTCCTGAGTTCCCCACTCCAGTGCATCCTTCAGCCCGGCAGAGTCCCCTCTACCGAGCGCCTCTCCCGCCGCGAGAGCTACCGACTCCGCCATCTCGACCGCGCGGTCGCCGAGCCGGTCGCGCGCAATCTGTTCCTGCCGATAGGGGTAGTAGAAGCACATCACGAGCAGACTGGGGAGCAGCACTGCGAGGATGCTCCCGAGCACCTGAAGTCGCAGGGAGAGCGGGCGAGTAAGGTGCGCCGTGCCCGTCAGCGCGCTCATTTGGCGGGGTGGCCATACGGCGTTACGCGAGAGAGCGCCGCACGGATCATGAGGAACCTGCGTCTGCCGGCTCGAGCCGGAACGGGTGAAGGGTGCCTATTCCCCAGGCCTTTGCCTGGAGCGACGGTCTAACTTGTCCAGATCAAATCAGTTAGCACACGGGACGGTGGCTAGGCCCGGCGCGTCGGAGTAGTGGTCGAAGTGCAGTCTTTGGCAGGATCTATACCGGGACTGATGCCGCCGGTGATGGCCGGCGACGCACTGGAATCGCCGCCGGCTCATCTTCCTGTCGCAAAAAAAGCCGAGCGCCCTCTGACAGAGGACGCTCGGGCCGCGGCCAACGCTCTGCTAATACATCAAGGCAACGCTGTCTGGTCCGTCGCAATAGCCGCGTGGTCGATCACCA
>Ga0075424_100002891_pt1 | contig 15921 bp, 14 predicted proteins | sample SoiMethybrSBSTD3_FD_75301 | JGI IMG/M metagenome (GOLD analysis project Ga0075424, IMG submission 75301) | Bulk soil microbial communities from a Populus tree surrounding site in Tennessee, USA - Soil MetaG P. TD hybrid SBSTD3 | ecosystem: Environmental > Terrestrial > Soil > Tree plantation...
AGGCTGTGCATTTCATTACGCTGCGCCGAACCAGCTGGCATGGAAGAACATGTACCTGACTTCCGAGGGTCAGGAGAAGGGCGAGGCATGGGCACGCAAGGCCATCTGGGGCAACGTCCCTTGGGACCTCAAAAACAAGATCAAGGGCGGAGTAAAGACGCTGACTAGCGGCCAGTTCACCGCGCTATGGACCGAGCGGGTTAACCGCTTCATGGCGCGCAAGGTCGAGCCGCCGACGCACTACGTGCAGCACATCAGCAAGGCGAAGAAGCCGACGAAGTTAGAGAAGAAGACGAAGGTCGCTGCGGCCGAAAAAAAGAAGACCTAGGTAGAGTCGCGGTGAATGTCGTCATTGGGGAGGTCGTTCTGCGGACGAGGCTCCAAGTTTCTTACGCACCAGCGGGGCAATAGATTCCGAATCCGCGCGAGCCGCTACATGGCGGATGTTCGCTTTGGGGGGGGGTAAAGCGGACTTACCGATTGCAGCGCGAATGTCTGCTTCTGACCCAAAGCGGCACATGGAGGTGCCATAAAGGTTGATGATATTGATCAATGTTGGCTGCGCGTCGGCGCGGATTCTGCTTATGTAGCGATTCCTACCTGGGAGGCTGATGCATTCGTCGCCAGTGCCGCGGCGCATGCTGCAATCAGTACGGAAACAGGCAAAACCGAAAGTATCGGCTCTAAACCGTCTCACAAAGTGGGCCGCCTTTATCGAAACGGTGGCTTCGATCTGTTTTATGTTGCCTCGGGTTGGTGAACAATGACACCGACTTTTCAACCGCGCGCCGATGAACCTGGACGGACTATTCCGGCTGAAGCCGTCACTGCATTCGGGGCCTACATTTCGCGAAACATCGCAATCGCGCGTCGTCACAGCAAAGCCACGAACATCCGGGATCATTCTTGCGTATGCATAAATTTTGCTCGACTTTGCAACGCTTCTTACAAGCGGCATTGGCCGTAGCAACCTCATGATATAGCGTTGGGAGACGATCCAAGGTCCCTATTCCGAAAGCCCAATATGTAAGAAGTAAAGATATTGCTCGGAATTTTTTCGTCATCCGTCGCCCCCAGTCTTTGCAACATCATGGCTAGCCATTCCTGTGACAAACAGCCGGACCTTAGTGCTTACTTGCGCACGTCGTCTTTGCTTTTGCCGATACCCGACAAGCGCAATCCTATCACAGCAATGAACGTGACTAGAGCGACAAGCAACAAAACTTCCAGTGGTTGATCGCCGCCATGCGAAATACCCAAATATCTTTCGATAAAATCCACGATCACTCGCTTCCCTGGAAAAAGGGGCCGTACCACTCGGGCATTGCGGGTTGAAGGGAACTAGGGGACTTACGAACCCGTCGTAACTTGCCTCGCACAGGTTTTTGAAGTTGGACCAAGGTCCAATAATGACTGCCGTACCTACACAAAAAGGACGATGACAATAAATCAAAGCAACCAGTGCGTCGCGAAGGTCCGGGTTCAGCGCGATTAGTCCTTCAACCAAGGCGGTCGCCCGGCGCCGTCTCGGACGTTCGCTGATCGATCTTCTCGGCACCAAAGACGCACTCGCCATTGTCAACGCAGGAATGATGGGTGAGCGCGCATCCATCAATTTCTTCTCCCCGGAGGAAATCCGCCGTTTCATCGTTCGAGCATGCTGATTGCGGAGAATGTCCGCTTTTGGCCCTTAGCGGACATCCCTAGTTGCACCGCACAAGTCCGCTTTTGTGGGTAAAGCGGATATTGCGAATGCCGCCGGAACAGGCATCACTGATCCAAAAATCTGGGCGAGAGCGGAGCTTGCTTGCGATTGATTCTATTAGCCCAACTAGTTTGCCCTGACGTTAGAAAATTCTCGCAGGCCTCGGCGAGGGCTGCTCCGTCTGGGCCTCTGCCAACTTGCTTGGGGGCCGATGATGCGCTCTATAGGTGCGCTGCGGCCAGCCGGTTGAGGCCGCTCGGCATCACTGCGGCGATGCAGGCTTCGACGCTTCCAATTTTTTGTTTGAAAGAATGCGACCTTCGGGCCATCGCCGCAGCCGATCAGTCGTCGGCGGTAACGCTAGCGTTGTCGGATACGCTATCCGAACTCTAGCGGCAATCAGAAAGCCTAAGCCAGGTCCGGCTGCTGTTCGTTCGCGCCCGACGAGGTGATCGATTAGAAATTGTTGCACCGCATGACTCCGCTTTTGACCCAAAGCGGACATCCCGACAGACCACTATTGAGCCCAACTTTACGCGCGTAAATTGCCTTGATTTCGACCATCGACAAGCGCCGCAACTCGACCCATGGTGAGGGCGCAAAGTCGCCATTGCAGTCTGCATCATCGCCACGTGCGGATGTTTTTGCGAGGGACCACTGCCCAATTGACTTAATGTTCCCTTTTTGTTCTCATGGCGCAAACCTGGGGAAGTCCCGCTCAATGTGCTGAGGGATGATTCGACTAAAGCCGAAAGCTCGGCGTCGGATTTGGGGGCGGAGGTGAACGACGCGATCAGAATTTACGGCGGAGACGTACGAGCCGCGTTGCGGGCACCGCAGGCGGTCGAGATGGACACAACAGCCACTATCCTTCACGCCGACCTCGATGCCTTCTATGCATCGGTCGAGCAACTGCTCGATCCGTCGTTATGCGGCAAACCCATTGCAGTTGGCGGTGGAGTTGTCTTGGCCGCATCGTACGAGGCTAAAGCATTCGGAATCAGCAGCGGCATGTCGGGGCGTCGGGCGCGCGAGCTTTGTCCGCAACTGATCTTCGTCGGGGGTCATTTCAAGGACTACCAGCGGCTTGGCGATGCGGCCATCAACCTGCTCTATGATTTCACGCCTCTCGTCGAACGAATCTCCATCGACGAAGCCTTCGCCGATATCGCGGGTTGCACGCATCTTTTCGGCGCTCCATCCGAGATTGCGGCTGCGGTACGGCGCCGTGTGCGAGTCGAGGTTGGCCTTCCAATCTCGATTGGCGTGGCTCGCACCAAGCATCTCGCGAAGATTGCCTCGCAAGTAGCCAAACCCAACGGCTTGATGGTCGTCGACCCCCAATCCGAGCTGAATTTCCTTCACGATCTACCTGTCGAGCTGATGTGGGGGGTAGGTCCTGTCACCAAGGGGCGCTTGGCCGAGATGGGCGTCCATACCATCGGACAGCTGGCAAAGATGCCGGGAAGGTCACTCGAAGGGGTGGTCGGTCGCGCGATTGGAGAGAAGTTTGCAGCGTTGGCTTGGAACCGCGACCCTCGCGAAATCAAGACTCACCGCAGAGCGCAATCGGCCGGAGCCCAGTCGGCGCTCGGAAGGAAGCCTGCTGAAGAGAAAGTATTTCGACCGGCGCTGCGTCATCTTGCCGATAGGGTCGCCAGTCGACTTCGGGCGAAGTCTCGTCCTGGTCGGACAGTTACAATCCGCGTTCGATTCGCCGATCTCCATTCGGTCACGCGCTCTATAACGCTCGATGCGCCGATTTCAGCCACCGCGAGCCTGGCCGAAATCGGCGAGAAGCTTGTTCGCACAGCCCTTGCCGATCATCCTCACGAGAGGATCATCTCGCTCCTCGGGATGTCCGTCTCGCACCTCGAAAGACACTGGGACGTGCAGCTGGATCTTCCGCTTGGGCTTGAAGACGAAAAACGCCGGCCCGGTACTAAGAGAGGCATGGCGCGCTTGGCGGCCGATCGCGCGGTTGACAAAATCCGCGATCGTTTCGGATGGGAGGCGGTCGAATATGGGTCGACGCTAGGGCTCTCCCTTTCCGTCCCTGACGAATTTCGTGAGCTTGCCGAAAAGGACCTTTAGCTATCACACAGGCTACTGCCCGCCCTGTCCCTAGTTTTCGGTACACACAGCCCATAGAGGCGTCCTCTGGCCCGACTTCTCAATCGGCTGTACTCTGGGCTACTACAGACCCTTTATTAATCCGGCTTCGATCAACAGTCTGTTGAAACGGCGTGCCTCGGCGCCACCTTGGCAACGATAAAAAAGGCCACGACAGCGGATAAGAATGTTCTTCTGTTCGAAGAAACTCGGGTCAAGCGGCACTCCTGCCGCTGCTTGCACGACTAAAGGTAGGTATGGCGCATCGAGTGTGTCGAGCGCCCAGCGAACATCAACCGGAGCGAAATTTACCGTGTCGATCGCGTAATACGTGGTGTAGTAGCGCGGATCAAAGGCCTCTAGATGTCGCGCCAACGCCTCCTGGCTGAGGGATGGATCGATCAGCCGAGGTGCAAATTGCGGCTGATGGTCACCATAACGAACGATCAAAAAAGATTCAGTCGGAAATTCATGTGCGAGCCGATTCAGCAGCGTGCGGTAATCGCTGGCTGTGAGGGTTTGTCGACGAATGTATTCATCGACGTCTGACGCGTTACCGAGATCGAGCCAATTCGGGGTCAATTCAGGCCGTAAACGCGTATCCCACGGAAAATGATTGGCCACTGTGTAAACGTAGATGAATAACGGGCTTGTGCCGCGGTTGCGAGCTATCGTTCCGATCGCTTGATCGAAGTAAAAACTATCAGCCTCGAAATTTCGCGTTCCCAGGTCGCGCATGTCCTGGTAGTGCTGGATACCCGTCGTGGTTTGAAATACACGTGACCCCAAAAATGCACCGTAGAATGGATAGAGTGTAAACGTCTTGTAGCCGCATTGGCTCAGTGAGTGCGCAAGCCCGCGGCGTATATGGCCAGCAGCAATCCGCGTAACTGAGGTGGCGAAGCGTCCAAAGGAAAGAGCCGAAAGACCCGTGAGCACATTGTATTCGGTGAACCAGCTCGGCCCGCCGGCGCCTTCCACAATTAGCTTGCGGGCCTTGCCGTCGAATGATTGGAAAAAGCGCTCATAGCCGGGTGGCACCTTTATTCCTGGAGCCGCGGTTACATCGTAGCTGGATTCATCGTGCAGCAGGATAATGTTCGGAAGTGCGGCTGTTGGTTTGCATGTGGTCGACAGGTTGGATTTAGCGCCTTCGGCGACGGGCAGATCCGCTTCCAGATAACCGTGGCTGAGCAGCTCATAGGCCGCTTCGATACCTGTACGGGCGAATTTCGAAACGTAGTTTTGGCTGAGGAAGTCCTCCTGCAGGTCGGTCGGACGGCCCAGTGACAATGCGATGATGGAGCTCAGACACAGCAGGCCGCAAAGGCTGCTTGTGCGCGCACGTATTCGGACCGGGTCAAGACGCCAGGCCAGAGCCAAGAACACTCCGGTCGCCATGGCTGCTGCCGTGATCGGTATGCTCAAGGAGGGGAAAGCCGCCAACAGAAATGCCGATGTATCATGATCGACGATCATCACATCGACAAAGTCGGCGGTCATCCAGAGTTTGTCGTGCTTGAATTGCGAAAGAATGATCAAGACGGCGACCAACTCTAGCGAAAGGATCGCGGCGACGGACGGCCGACGAAACATGGTTAACCAGGAAAAATTGAGCAGCGCCCAGAAAAGCAGGAATATTAGCTTGGCGATGAGATCAACTTCGGTCGCAAGCATAAGGCCCAGTGCGGCCAGGTGCAGCATTGCCACGAGGCCAACCACTACTTTGCTACGTCGCGAGATCGCTGGAATTGATGCGAACCGCCTAAAGCCGGAGGACTCTGCAGTGAACATATGTAAGGACGAGCCTCAGCATTTAGCCGCGAACGACGAGTCACGCGAATTTGAATTCTGACGTGAAGCGCCGTGCATCGCAAGTCAAGTACTGTAGGATTGAATGTGACAACGAAACCTCCGCCACAGGAGATCAAAATGAAAGTGTTTGCGGCAATCGGCTTACTTGCAATCATTTTCGCCGTGGGCGCTTTGCTCTATTTTTTCGGCGGTTTTTACAATGTTGCCGCCAACCGGGAGGATCCAGCCATTGTCCATTGGGCGCTGATGAAAGTTCGTACCAATTCGATCGTCCATCATGCGCAAGATCAACCGCCCTCAGGCTTTGACGATCCTGCCAAAGTGCAGGCTGGCGCACGTGCTTTCAGCGAACTTGGTTGCATCAACTGCCATGGTGCGCCCGGCGTGAAATGGGCCAAGTTCTCGGAAGGTCTTCAGCCTGACCCGCCCGATCTAAAGGACGTCGTGCAAGAGGCGACGCCCTCGCAATTGTTTTGGGTGGTCAAGAACGGCATCAACATGACCGGCATGCCGAGCTTTGCCGCAGCCGGCGCCAAAGACGATGAATTGTGGTCCGTCGTCGCTTTTCTGAAGAAGCTACCGAACGTGTCCGATGCTGACTATAAGACTTGGACCGCGCAGCAGGATGCGCCGGCGGCAAAATAATGGCGCCGCAGTTGCACTGCACTAACGGTGCAGGCAGGCGTGAATCCGGACAAGCCGGCGGGCCGCTGCCGGAATAGCGGTGCTGGTTGCTTCGCTCTGTCGTGCGATCTTGCACGAAAGCCAAAAGTAGCCTGCATCCGGATCGACCACGAGACGGGTCAATTCCAACCTTGGCGCCACAAGTACCGATAGGTATGGCGTCGTCGAATTCCAAGCGAGCCGGTTGAGCTCGGCACCAATACGGCTCGAGGACACGAAAAAGGGATTGCCAAGTTGCGGGTCGGAGGTGGTGCCGGTTGCCAACGCGCGCATCGCGGCCTTGTAGTCCGACCAAGCCAAAACGAACTTCGTCGTCTCGACGGCATGGATCAGCATGATCAGCAGAAGTGCACCGGCAGCCACGCGCGGGTTAGCGGCAGCCTCGACCGCAGTGGTCCATGAGGGCATGAAGCGAAACGGGGAGCTACGTCGCTCGGCATCGTCCATCGCATGCACCGAGGCAATAACACCAAAAGTCGGGACCATGATCAGCATTAGAGTGCGAAGGTTGTAGCGCCCGCTTGTCAGGAGTGAGTCGTCGAACCAGATCCAATAAATACCAAGTGCGGCGGCACAGGCGGCAACTCCGAACTCCTCCGGTTTTGCCATCTTCATCCATCGCAGCAGCGCTACCACGCTTCCATAACCTGCCAGTGCTGCCAGTAATGAAAAAAATGCGGGCTGTGCCAGATTGCGGATATCAATGAATTTCAACGCGGCAGCTGCCAAAACGTCGGCAATATAGTTGTCGGGCTGTATCGTCAGCTTACCGGCGGCCCAGACCATGAGCACCGCACAAAACGCGCCGAGGTTTCGTACGAATCTGCGGTCACGCCAGCCGCGCAGGAGCACGGCGAAAATGATTACCGCCGAGAAAACAAGCGCCCCTTCGTGCGTAAACACAAGCGCCAGCAGAGCAGCAAATACGGCGGCGGCGTCGCTCCAACTAGCCTGCGATCGTAAGCACAGAGCGAGTGAAGGCCAAAACACCGCATGCGCCATCCAGATTTCGGTCGGGAAACCGTACACGAGGGGACAAAGAGATACCGTCGACAAGCACGCATAAATGAAGATTGTGCGATTGGGTGTGGAATCGACCCAGAATGTCAGAGCCAACCCCAGCAGTGGGGCTGAGAAAAACAAGATTCCATATACAGTGATCCCCGCTTCGGCATTGTGGCTCATTGCCACGACCGCCTCGGCCGGTGGGTACATAAAAAGATAGGTGAATAAACGGCCGGAGATATTGTGCCAATGGAATAACCAAGCATCCTGTGCGGCTACGGCGTAGCAGAAGATCGAACCGTCGCCGAACAGTTGCAGCCGGAGCATGACTCCGACGAACACGAACAATATCGATGCGCCGATTCCACCCGTGATAATAACGGCGCGCAATTGGCAATGCCCCGAATGAAGTTTTACCTTCATGCCGCCATTGATAGTTTCTGCTCCACGAAAGGCTTGGATTTGCGGCGTCTCTGCGTCACAGCAATGGTTCCTGTCAGCACGGCAAGGACAGCCCAATAGGCATAGCGGAGATCAGTCGAGACACCGACAGAAAAAAAAGTCATCACATATACCGCGGCCGATCCACAAATTCCGATCACAAAGGCGCCGGTCGGTGTATCGCGCCGGCGCCACGCGAAGATGCACAATGCTATGTCGAACAGTAGCCACGCTCCCGGCCGGAACAGGGGGGTCGGGTTCAATGCATCGTTGACTGACTTTAGTGCCATGAGCCGCGGCTTGTCCGCGAAAGCAATCTTGTCCGGATCGTCGAAATCCCGTGACCACATCGCCAAACTCTTGTCGACAAGGAACGTCCATTGAAATATGGCGCGGTGCTGAAGATACGCCATTGGATGTCTGACGATCGCGTGCCTCCAAGCCTGCGCTAATGCCGGCGTGCCGAACAATTTTTCGTTTTCCAGCCGCTCCATCACGAACATGCAGGGGTTTTGCGTCCAATAAATATCCCAGCCAACAGGTTTGTAACATCCGCGAGTGATGAGGGCGCTCTCTTCGTCAGTCCAGGTGCCCGGAAACATGTTCTCATCAGCGAACCGCGAAATGCCGCCAAGGTCGAAAATCATGATGGAATGCAAAGGGTGCTGCCGCTCCGCTCCAAAGACGCCGTAGTAGGTGACCTGCACCAACGCAAATAGCCCGAGTGCCGTCGGCATATAGAAGAGCACCGCGCGCCTCCAGCGAAAATGCGAAGGCCACATGACGTAGGCTGCTAGAACAGGCGCGGCAACGAGCGCATTGGGGCGCAACAGAACGCCAAAAGCGACGAGTGCGAAAGCGCACACCTGAATCGGAATGCGTATTTTCCTGTCACGATCGAAGGCAAAAAAAACAAGGCCCGACGCGAGCAGCCATGAGACCCCGAACAAAATATCACGCCAGATCACACCCACTAACACGAAGGCAGGCGGCGATAGACCCAGTACAGGCACGAGCAATGCGAGCCGCGGAGAATGCCGAGCAACTCCCATCGCGACAATCGTAAAAGCGAGCCAATAGAGTGCCGCTGTCAGAAGAAAGATGCTGCCTGGACCTGGCGCGATCGGATCGATTACCATCCACAGGGCCAGCATGACCGGCGATTGCCAATCCCCGAAGGCGCGCTTCGCTATATCTTTGTAGATGTAAAGCGAATCGAACGTCATGATGCCGGGGTAGAAGAGATACAGCGTCAATGCGAACCCGCCAGCCGCCAGGCCGACCACCAGCAAAGCTGTCCGGTCAGTTTCACGCGAGGCGAGCATAAACGTCTCCGGAATTGGCTTGCGGCGGTAAACCATCGAGCCAGCGACAAATGGTATTCGCGTCGACCCAATCGTCGTGTTCGAACGATTGACTCTCTCCGAGCGCCGCATTGAATTGCGCGTAACCCAGTGCACGGCACCGCTCGATGCACAAATGCGCAACGCCTCGCTGGATGAGCGTGACCTCGAACGACAGCGCTGCGACTGGCTGGCTGAGACCGGCCAATGCCTCGGCCTCCAAACCTTCAACGTCGAGCTTTATGAAAGCGGGTTTCCCATAATTTAGGATCAGCGCATCAATCGTCGTCAACGGCACCTGCATCCGTTTCGACCAAACTTGCCCTTCCCAGCCGGGGGCACGGGCCGCCGCCGCTATGAAATCCGCCGATGCCGTGGAAACCGTCGGGTTTGCGCGATTGAGGTTGAGCGTGATCGATCCCGACCGCCGTCCAACGGCCGCTGTTTGGATTGTGACCATCGGGTCGCGGCCGTAAATCAGCTGCAACGTCTTCACCAACGCTGGCTGGGGCTCGAGCGCAACCACGCGCGCACCCACACGTCGGAATGCGGCAATGCGGTCTCCCACATGTGCGCCGATGTCGAAAACGAGATCGCCGTGCTTAACGAATTCGCGGTAGAGGCGGTCCATCGCTGGGCCATGTTGACGATCGCCGTAATAAACGCGCAGCGACCGCGCAATACCTAGCACCGTTTTCAATGCATCAAACATTACTTTCTGGATCTCTTCTGAGCTGAGGATGAGGTGATCTCAATCGCGGGCAAGAAAAGCGGCAACAGCGCTTCGGGATGCTCGTTTTCCTCGGGAATGCGGCCGATGCCGATCCGCGCAAAAAGGCTACCCATGATTGGCGAGGCTGTTGCGACCGCGAACGGCGCGGAGAGAATGAGACCGCTGGTACCCATCAGCGCCAATCCAAAATCGGTGGGTGACTTCAACGCCACAACGCCCAAGATCGTGCATCCGGCGAGTGTCTGTGGCCATAGCTTTGCGAATGCAAAGCGCCACGGAACAGCATGACTCTCGCGAGCTTGGCTATGCCAGCTGGTGCCACGCCGAAGCACGAAAAGACGGACGAGAAAAAGCGTATGCGAAAGCGCGACGATCGGCGCTAACAGCAGCGTGAAGAAAGTTTCGACAGCAATGTTCAGGATGAGTGGAATTGGACCTCCGAAGGAGCGGCGTGCCACATCCTGCAACAGCACGTCGATGACCGTGGCGATCTTCGGCGCGAACGTCATCAGCATCGTTATGGCAATTAATGCGACGCCGACGCCCGCTTTTACCGGCACGTATTGCGCTGCAGGCATGTCGGAAAGCGCCAGCAACACTGTACCGACCGCTGTCATAGCGATCCAGGCTGGCGACCCGAGATACATCCATATCCCGAAAGCGAGATGAAAGCGGCTGACCGGCTTTAGGCCGGGCAAGGAGAGCAACTGCCAATATTGCATGTTGCCGTGGCACCAGCGTAGATCCCGGCGGTTAAATTCCATCAGTGTAGGGGGGGTTATTTCCCAACTCACCCCGTCTATCGGCATGACCCTCACTTCATAGCCGGCGCGACGCATCAACGCAGCCTCGACTTGATCATGGCTGAGCGCATATCCGCTTAACGGTCCGTTTCCGGGCAACAAGGGTACGCGGCAATGTTCGATAAAGGGCGCGAGACGGATAATGGCATTGTGGCCCCAATAGGGGCCGCAATCGCCTTGCCACCAAGCCGAGCCGAACGTGTATGAACGCATGCCCAGCCGCATGCCGAACTGGAACATGCGAGCGAATACGCTAACCGACGGCATGCCAACGACCAGCGTCTGCAGAATGCCAAGTGACGGATTTGCCTGCGCGATGCGGACGAGCCGAAGCACCGTCTCTGCCGGCATAAAGCTGTCTGCATCCAGAACGAGAGCGAAGTCATGGTTCTTCCCCCAACGATCGCAGAAGTCGCGGATGTTGCCGGACTTAAACCCGGTGTTTTCGCTGCGTCGCCGATAGGTGATCGGGATAGTGTTTCCCCACTTGGCGATAAGACTATCGAAGCAAGTGGCCTCGGCGCTGACGATTTCAGGAGAACTGCTGTCGCTGAGGATGTAGACGTGAAACAAGTGAGCGGCGCGCGCCTGTTCGAGCCCGGCAATCAGCGGCTGCAGACTACGAATCACTTGTTCCGGGCTCTCGTTACGGATGCACATTAAGATCGCTGCCGAGGCTGTGATCGGTTCGTGGCCGCATATTCGCGCGATCAGTGGGTTTACAACGACTACCGGGTTTTCGGAAAAGCGCATAATTAGAAAACCGATCACCGCATTCCAAAAGCCGACGACCGACCAAGGCAAGGTGATTGAGAAGAGCACGAGGAACGCAAGACCGGCTACGCTGGACGGCGGGACCGCAACGACAGCAAGCCACAGCACAGCAGCCATGGTTACGCCAACAAGCGCCGCGAAGAGCGCTCGTCGTTTCACAAGCCCAATCGTTATTGGGCCTTCCACCGGGGCGGAAACCCCGGTCACCCTGTCGAACACGGATGAAGCTTCCTCATGCGGCACTCTACTGTTCGGGATATACACATGGGGGCGGATAGAAAGTCCAAGCTGGGATGAGAAAAAGTGCCAGACCGAATCGCTGAAGCCTTATGGTATGCGGCCGCAGGCCGTGCCGAAATTCGGTCTGAGCCGCTCCCTGAGCCCGGACCGGGCGAGGTGCAGGTTCGCGCCCTGCACAGCGGCATTAGTAGGGGTACCGAAAGATTGGTGCTGACCGGGCGTGTGCCCACTTCCGAATTCGGGCGCATGCGCGCGCCGTTCATGACCGGTACGTTCCCTTTTCCCGTCAAATACGGGTATTCGGTGGTTGGTCTGGTCGAGCGCGGACCCGCCGCCCTGGAGGGCCGTGTCGTTTTTACGCTTTATCCTCATCAAAGCGTATTCAACGTGCCTGCCGACGCCGTCGCGCCAGTGCCAGATCCGGTGCCCGCCTCACGCGCAGTTCTCGCCGCCAACATGGAAGCGGCGCTGAATGCAGTGTGGGATGCGCAGCCCGCGGCGGCCGACCATATCGCGGTGGTGGGAGCAGGTGTTGTCGGCGCGCTGGTCGCGTGGTTGTGCGCTCAGCTTCCCAACGTTCAGTTGACCTTGGTAGACGTCGAGCCTTCTCGTATCGAGCTTGCGCGCCGCCTTGGTGCCGGCTTCGCCGCGCCGGGCGGGGCGCCTGGCGATTGCGATCTTGTTTTTCACGCGAGCGGCACGGCTGCCGGTCTCGCGACCGCGTTCGATCTCGCCGGCATGGAGGCGACAGTGGTGGAGCTGAGCTGGTATGGTACCGGCGACGTTGTTGTGCCGCTTGGTGGTGCGTTTCATAGCCTTCGTCTCAAACTGATTTCGAGTCAAGTTGGCCAGGTTGCGTCCTCACACCGCGCCCGTTGGACCTCCCGGCGCCGTCTTGATGCTGCGCTCGCATTGCTTGCGGATTCACGGCTCGACGCATTGCTCGCGCCAGCCATTAAATTTCAGGAGCTGCCATTGCGGCTACCTGATATTCTTGTGCCCCAAAGCGGCGTCCTTTGTCAGCTCGTTGATTACCCCGCGGCTGACGGCAGGACATGAGGAGGGCCCTTTGTTTTCCGTCGAAGTGCGCGACCACATCATGATCGCTCATTCGTTCCGTGGTGCTGTGTTCGGTCCGGCGCAAGCCCTGCATGGAGCGACATTCGTTGTCGATGCGGCATTTATGGCCGAAACACTCGACTCGGACGGCGTCGTTATCGACATCGGGCGCGCGCACGAAGTTCTGAAGAGCGTCCTCTCGCCGCTCAATTACAACAATTTGGATGTCCTGCCGGAGTTTAAGAACGCCAACACCACAACGGAATTCCTCACCAAGCACATTTATGAGCGGCTCGTGGAAGCCACCCGAGCCGGCAAATTAGGTCGCGACGGACGCGAACTCACATCGATCCGCGTAACCCTCTCGGAGTCGCACGTGGCCCGTGCCTGGTACGAGGCGCCCTTGTGGTGAGGACCGTCGCGATCGCGGTTCCCGGTAATCTCGACACCCCGACTGGCGGCTACGCATATGATCGCCGAATGATTCGGGAGCTTGACCGGCTCGGCTGGCAAGTCGAAGTTGTGCAGCTCGGCAATGGATTTCCGTTTCCGACAGAGGAGCAGAAACGGAACGCGACAATGCGGCTGATGGAGATTCCGGCTGGCCGCCCGATTGTTATCGACGGGCTGGCGTATGGTGCCTTTCCAGAAGCAGCGACACAGCTTTGCCACGAGCATCCATTGATCGCGCTAGTACATCATCCGCTCGCCTGTGAAACGGGTTTGACGGCGACAAGAGCCAATGAATTGCGTGCCAGCGAGCGCGCTGCGCTTGCGGTTACTAGCCATGTCATCGTGACGAGCCGGGCAACCGCGCGGATACTCGTTGCCGATTACGATGTGCCGATAGAACGGGTTACCGTTGTCCCGCCTGGCAACGATTCAGTTGCGCTCGCCCGCGGGAGCAGCGATGGAATCGTACGGCTGCTTTCCGTCGGCTCAGTGGTGCCGCGCAAAGGCTTTGACGTGCTCATCGCCGCGTTGGCCACGCTTGCCGAACTGCAATGGCATTTGACCATAGCGGGCGACCGCAGCCGCGATCCCGCTACGGTATCGCAATTGGACGCCGATATCGCGCGCCATAAGCTGTCCGGCAAGGTCACAGCACTCGGAGCCGTATCATCTGAAGATCTTAGCGAGCTCTATGCCCGGGCCGATCTGTTCGTCATGGCGTCACGATTTGAAGGCTACGGAATGGCTTTTTCCGAAGCGATAGCGCACGGGCTTCCGGTCGTTGGCACCGATATTGGCGCGCTTTCGGATACAATTCCCGCGGGAACCGGGGTGCTCGTCGCGCCAGATGATGCGGCCGCCTTGGCGACCGCGCTGCTCCGGCTGATCGAAAGTGCGGCAGAGAGACGCCGAATGGCGCGTAACGCGCGCGCTGCAGCGCAATCGCTCCCGAGGTGGCAGGATTCAGCGAAATTGTTCGCGTCCGCAATCGAGGCTGCACTATGAGCGGCTTCGCGGCCAGGTGGCTCGCGTTGCGCGAGCCGTACGACCTGCGTGCACGCAATGCAGTGGTCCTCGATTCGGTTGTCGGTTCACTCGCCCGTAGGAGTCGCGTTGATATCGTCGATCTAGCCTCCGGAACTGGTTCGACATTGCGCGCTCTGGCGCCACGATTGAGATCGCAGCAGAGTTGGCGTCTCCTCGATAGTGACCTGGACTTGCTAGCCCATGCATTGAGTACACCGGCGCCTTCGGGTGTCACGCTTACAACAGCTGCGGTCGATCTCAATCGCGATCTCGAAAAAATACTGGCCCGGAAAATCGATCTCCTCACGGCCTCAGCGTTGCTCGACCTCGTTTCAGAGTCCTGGCTTCACCGGTTCGTTGAAGAGGCCGCGCGGCGGTCCCTCCCGGTATATGCGGCTTTATCCTATAACGGGCAGATCGAGATCAGACCCGCCGATTCCGTTGACGAAGCAATCGTCACGGCGGTCAACGCCCATCAACGCGGCGATAAAGGATTTGGTCCCGCGCTTGGACCGCTAGCCGCAAGCGCCGCAATTGCGCGATTTGAATCCTTGGGTTTCTCGGTCGTTCACGGGAAAGCTGATTGGGTTATCGGACCGCAGGACGGCGAATTCCAAATGGAAACCTTCCGAGGCTGGGCGCATGCCACGAAGGAGCTGGACGAGTTGTCCTCAGCCGACGTTGACGAGTGGCTGACCCGGCGTCGCTATGCCGTCGCCGCTCAATGCTCGTCAATCTGCGTCGGTCATCTCGATTTCTTTGCACGACCGATGGGGACACGGGAAGCCGACAGGTCGCAATCGAGCAACACCTCATCGTCGAGCTGATGGGCATGTACCAGCAGGCGTTCTGCCTGATCGGCCCGCTCAAGCGAGGGTAGGATGAAGCTTGACTGCCCGTCGCCTAGGATGATCGGTGCAACGATCACATGCAAACGGTCGAGACAGCCAGCAGCAAGGAAATTTGACAGTGTGGCGGCGCCTCCCTCGATCAGGATACGGCGCAATCCACGTTTTGCGAGTTCGGCTACAATCGTGGCCGGAGCAATACGCCCACAAGTGACCGGCAGAGCGAGAATCTCCGTCTTTAAGACCGGAGAATATTTCGTTCCGTCCGCCGTTATGATTAGGCGGCGGACGCCATCTTCAATAAGTGCCTTAGCGGTGGCAGGCAGCCGCCCTTTTGGATCGATCACGACGCGCGCGGGATTAGGTCCCTCAACAAGCCGCACCGTGAGCTGTGGGTCGTCGGCGAGTGCTGTGCCGATACCGACAACGACCGCGTCGACAAGGGAACGTAGCCTGTGCAGATGCGCGAGACCGGCCGCACCGTTGATGTATTTCGAGTGCCCGGAAGTAGTGGCGATACGCCCATCGAGCGACTGCCCGATTTGGGCGACGACGACCAGATCATCGACCAACCCGGTTTTAAGCGGCCCAAACAACTCGCTCCAAGGCGGAACCACTGGCTGATTCGGAGCGCGAAAAGATTGCGTGAATTCGAACCAAGAGCTGTTGACCTGTCCGTCTGCTGCGGCGTTATTTTCCTCGCCGCCGCTACTCGTTTTGGCCATCGCTGCAGGCGTAGACTTTGAAGACACAGGAGCTTTGTACCTTACAAGAGGAACCTTTTCTTCTGGGCCAGATTGACACAAAGCGACAGGTATTACGACCTAACAGGTTTTACGACCGGAATGGGCAATCAGGCTACGGTGTTAATGCTTAAGGG
>Ga0075424_100002892_pt1 | contig 15920 bp, 8 predicted proteins | sample SoiMethybrSBSTD3_FD_75301 | JGI IMG/M metagenome (GOLD analysis project Ga0075424, IMG submission 75301) | Bulk soil microbial communities from a Populus tree surrounding site in Tennessee, USA - Soil MetaG P. TD hybrid SBSTD3 | ecosystem: Environmental > Terrestrial > Soil > Tree plantation...
ACGCTCTCGGCGGCCTTGCGAACGATCGGCGACGATCGCGCGTAACGCGCCGCCATTGCGCGAAGATCCTCGCGCGGTCCGGGCTCCAGTGGCGTCACGCCCGAGCGGTCCTGCCTCGGCAGGGCTCGCACGGCATGCTCGTACGCGCTGAGCCACGCGCTGTATTGCGCGGGCGCCTCGCCGCGCACGCAGGTCAGCCATGCGAGGAAGTTCGCTTCGGCTTCGTTCGCATACCCGGCAAGGTGTCCCCATTCGTGCGCGACGACCATGGGGCGCTCGATGTCGAGCACATCCGGATTGATGATGATCTCGAGGAAGATGGGGTCCGTCATCCCGTCGATCCCGGCGCGGCGAAAATACAAGGTCAGTAGCGACCGCTTCGGTATACCGGGTGTTGTCAGATTCCTGGATCCCAGCTTCCACTCCGCATTCAAGAAGTCATATTCAAGCTCGGTGAGCGCGACGGGTGACGCATGGGCGGCCTGATAGCCGGAGTTGACCGCCTGCGCGGCCCGGTTCGCGAATGCAAGAACGGTATCGCGCGTCATCCGCGCCCGGTCGTAGTCGAGCTTCTGCTCCAGTGAAACGCGACGATAGTTGAGTCCCCAGAGGGCGAGGAACGCGAGATACACGATCGCGCAGGCACGGATGAGCGTGATGAGCGTGCGCATCGCGGCACGGCGCACTCCCATTCGCCGTACGCGAACGATCGACACCGAAATCAACGCCACCAGCAGCACCCCGACCGCGATGTCGAGCACGGCGATCGGAATCACGTTCGTCGCGAGCGTCAGCTTCCGCTGGATCGCGGGGTACATCGCGCGCGAGTACAGCTGTTCGACGCGATCCGGGGGCAGCGGCGCGATCGCCGCCGCGGCGGCGGCGATGACGAGGAGCAACGTGCCGGCGTGCCGCCTCACGGCAATCGGCCCTGATCTGTCCGTGTCGCAGCGCCGTGTTCAGGGGAGGGATCCGTGATGAGGCGAATGGCGCGCTGATAGGTGACATACGCCCACGCCCACTGCACGAGCACGACGATCCGATTGCGAAAGCCGATCAGATTCATGATGTGCACGAACAGCCACGCCAGCCAACCGATCAAGCCCTTCAATCGCAGACGCCCGAGATCGGCGACCGCCGACGCGCGGCCGATCGTTGCCATGTTGCCCAGGTTCTTGTAGACGAACGGCCGATACGGCTGATGCTCGATCGCGCGCTCGATCATCCGCGCCGCGTGGCGCCCGCTCTGAATCGCAACCTGCGCGACACCGGGGAGCGGCTTTCCGTCCGGCCCCGCAATGACCGCAAGGTCGCCAATGACAAAGACCTCCGGGTGGCCGGCGATGGTCAAGTCCGGCTGCACGATCACGCGTCCCGCACGGTCGGTACGCGCGCCGAGCGTCGCGCCGAGCGTCGATGCCGCGACGCCGGCCGCCCACAGGATTGTCGCCGCGTCGATGCCGTCCTTGCCGATCTCGACGTGCGCGTCGCGCACGCCGGTCACGGGCGCGCCCGTGCGAACTTCCACGCCGAGCCGTTCCAGATCGCGGCGCGCGGCATCGCGCAGCGATTCGGGAAACGTCGCGAGCACGGCCGGCCCCGCTTCGACGAGCACGATCCGCGCGGAGCCGGGATTGAAGTGGCGGAAGTCGCGCGCCAGCGACTGGCGCGAGATCTCCGCCAACGCGCCGGCGAGCTCCACGCCCGTCGGGCCGCCGCCGATGACGACGAACGTCAGCAGCGCCGCGCGCTTCTTCGGATCCGGCTCGCGCTCGGCGTGCTCGTACGCGAGCAAGACCCGCCGTCGAATCTCCAGCGCGTCTTCCAGCGTCTTCAAGCCGGGCGCGGTCCCGCGCCATTCGTCGTGGCCGAAATACGCATGCGTCGCGCCGGTCGCGAGAATCAGGTAGTCATAGGACATCTCGTCGCCGTCGCGCAGCACGAGCGTCCGCCTCGCGGCATCGACGCGCTGCACTTCGGCCATCAGCACCTCGACGTTCTTCTGGTGGCGCAGAATCCACCGTATCGGGCTCGCGATGTCGCCGGGCGAGAGGGCCGCCATCGCGACCTGATACAGAAGAGGCTGGAAGAGATGGTGGTTCCGCCGATCGAGCAGCGTCACCTGGACCGGTACGTGGCGCAGTGCCCGCGCCGCATACAATCCCCCGAAGCCGCCACCGACGATCACGACGTGTTCCACGAAACAACGATAACCGCGAAGGCACAGGGATTGCACCTTCGCCGGGTATGGCAATGATGCAGCATGTGGCGCAGTGGGGAGGCGCGCGGATGTCGCGCCGATTGTCGCGATCGCTGCCGTTGATCGGCGCCGCGATCGCAGTAGTCACCGTCGCGTCCGCCATGCGCCGCAAAGGTGTCATCAGCGGCGCGATCGATTCCATGCTCGACGCGGTGCCGTTCGTCGGCGCGGCGAAGAACGTCGTGGAAGTGACGCGCGGGCGGGACTTCTTCCCGGATCGCTACGGACCTGGAGTAAACGGAGTCGGGCGGAGCTAGGAGGTTAACGGAGAAAACGAACCACGGAGGAACGGGGATAACGGAGGTTTTGTTTTTGGGAGGAGTACGTTCTGAGATCGGTCAAAGATCTTCTCCCGAAAAAAATACTCCGTTAGCTCCGTTCCTCCGTGGTTAGTATTTCTCCGCTTTCTCTGTTTTCTCCGTTCTCTCCGGCGGGCCCATGAGCATCCAGCCCGCCCAGAAGATTGGCGCCTGCATGTCCTCTCTCGCCCGCACGGCGGCGCGTGCGCGCTGCAGCGCTTCGTCGACCGTGATCCCCGCCTTCAGCTCTTTGTAGAACGCCTCCAGCAGCACCGTCGTCGCCGCGGGATCGGTCGTCCACCGCGGCACGATGATTGACGGCACGCCCGCTGCGCGCCATGCCCATCCCACGATGTCGACCGTCGTCACAGAGGCGCGCATCGAGAGCGCTGCGCCGTCGGTGAAAACCGCGACCCGCGCGTGCAGATCGAGATCGAACAGCTCCCGCGCTTCCAATGTGCCGTCGCGCTCGGGCGCCGTCGCGTCGGCGTCGCCGCCGAGCAGGATTGGCGAGAACAGAGGGCTGGCGCTGTTCACGCGGAATGGCGCGGCAATGTGAAGCACTGACGCGGCGGGCGCGCGATCGCGAAACGCGCTCTCCGTTGCCGAAGGTCCGGCGACCACCGCGTCGGGCGGCGACCCCAGAGCTGCCGCCACGGCGCGCGCTTCCGTTTCGGGCGCCCCATCAGTCCGAAGCGCCCAGCCGGGCGCGGTCGCGCTCATGCGGTCCTTCGCGGCTGCGGTCAACTCCGGAGACGCCACCGCGAACAACGGCGCAGTGGAAGACGAGGAGTTGTCAGGCGTCGGCAGAAGCGAGGTCGCCGACGCGACGTATCGGACGAGTGTACGGGTGCCCAGCACTCCACCTTCAACCGGCAGCGCGTCGAACGGCATGTGCCACAGCACCTCGTCGGGCGCGATGATGACGCGCGGCGCCGCCGCGATTGCCGTCCATGCCGCGGGAGGAAACAGCTTGACGAGATCGAGGGCCGCGTCGTGCCATGCGTTCGCATCGCGCAGCGACGCCGGGTCGAGCGCGTGGGTGATGCGCTCGCTCAGGGTCCGGCTCTCGACGTGCGCGAGGTAGGCATCCGTGCGAAGGGGACCCTCCGGCGACTCCGCGACAAGCACCACCAGCAGGTCCTCGTCGCTGACGATGAATTCGGCGAACAGTGGAGTCGGCGATCCGAGCGGAGCCAGCGCTTCCGCGGCATCGGCCGCTCCGCCGAGCCCGCGCCACACCGTCAGCATCGGGAGGCGCGTGAACAGCTTCTGACGCGCCGCCGTTCGGGCGGCCTTCGCCGACGCGAGCTGCTGCTCGAGCCGCGCGATCCGCGCGCTGTCGGGCTTGGGCAATCCCGTTTCGTTGCGAATCTGCGCGGCCACGGACATGACGTCGACCGTCACACGGCGCTCTTCCTGGCGCTCTGCTTCGGTCATCCCACGGTGGATGTCGCCCTCGTTGGCCGCGAGCGCAATCCGAAGCGCATGCGCCCGCCGCCGCTCCAGCGTGCCGAATACCGCCTTCGCCTCGCCATTCTCGGCCTGAAGCACTGCCAGCATGGCGAAGGCGTCGGTCGTGTCCGCCGGCACGCGATCGACAGGGAGTTCCTCGAAGCCGCTCGCGAGCCGCTCGACGGCCGCGACGGCGCTCGTTGCGGACTCGAGCGCGCGATCGGGCTTCGACAACCTTCGATTCGCGCGGGCCTGCGCCACGAGCGCGCGCCAGAGCACATCGTCGCGTTTGAGACCGGCCGCCTGTTCGGCGGCGTGGGCAGCGGTCGTCGCTGCGCCCGCATAGTCCTTGTTGCCATACAGCGCCTGCGACAACCCGACTTCTGCGCGCGCTGTGTCCTCGGCGTTTTTGAGCGCCATCAGCGCGATGATTCCGCGCCGGTACGAGACGATGGCCGCGACGTAATGCTGCTGCGCGGCCTGCGCAAAACCGACGCCGACCATTCCGTGTGCGATGCAATCGGCGTCCTGCAGCGGGCCGGGGCCTTTGTCGCAGGCGGTGATGCTGGTCGTGTAGTCCTGTTCCGCAGCGGCGAACCGCGCTGCCACGAGATCCACCTGACCGATCGACTGCCACACCCGACCGACGTTCGAGATGTCGGCCCGCGCCTCGAAATGCGAGCGGCTCTGTTCGAGGGTGGATCGCGCGATGTCGAGGTTGCCGAGCCTGAAGTGAATCTCGCCGATGCTCTTGAGCGCGTTCGCCTGCAGGCCGTCGTCGTACCGCGCGCGGCCCTCCTGAAGCACGAACGCGTAGGCATTCAGCGCGCCGGCCAGATCTCCCTGTGCGGCGAGCGTCCGTCCCAGACCTTGGCTCGCGCCTGCCTCCCCGCGGCTGTCGGCGTTCTGATGGTAGAGGTCGCGGGCGCGGCGGTAATCGGCCAGCGCGCCGGCAAAGTCGCCTTGCACGTATTGAACATTCCCGGTGCTGATCAGCGTCGTCGCGATTCCCGGCGCATCGTGAAGACGCTCGAACAGCGCGAGCGCCTCTCTGTAACGGGCGAGCGCATCCGCATATTCGAAGCGCGAGTACAGAACCGTCGCGATGCCAAGCGTGGCGGCGGCGATCCCCGGGTCGTCGTTGCGGTCGCGCTCGAGTGCGAGTCGGCGCTCGTACGCCGCCAACGCTTCCGGCAGCTTGCGCTGGAGGTACAGCGCATTGGCCACGTTCTGCCACGCTTCTCCTTCGGCACGTTTGTCGCCAACGCGCTGCGCGAGGTCGATGGCGAGCTCGTACACGCGCTGCGCTACAGCGTATTGCCTGCCCACCACGTACGCGTCCGCGTGGCGCGCAACCGACGAGACGAGGCCCGTGTTGACGAGCTCCGGCTCCGAGGCAAGCAGCGCTTCGCGATCCGCCGGCGAGGCGGCCGCCACGAGCGCGCTGGCCAGCGCTTCCCCCGCGGGCGCCTCGCGAACCAGCTTCCATTCGCCGCCCTCGCGAACGTACGTCAGCTCCTCCTGCATGGGCAGGTGCATCGTTGGCGAAGACCCGTCGGGCCGGCGGATGTTCGTGAGCACGCGATCGCGCACGACGGACACGCGCACCGTGGTACGTTCACCGTCCGCCTTGACGCGCCTGATCTGGAGATCGGAGAACTTGTCGTCGCCGGAATCGAAGATGAACTTGAGCTGCGCGGGCTGCGGACGCTCCGCGGAAGCCGCCCACAACGCGAGGTACCTGGGAATGTCCTCGGCTTCCTGCGCCGCGAAGAAGCGCTCGACGGCGGCGCGGAGCGACGGATCGACGTCGTCCTGCGCCGATGCGAGGTAGGGCGGGGTCTGAAGACCCCGCCCTACAGGCGCGCCAAGGATTGCGGCGATCGCCGCGATGCCGAGCAGCCGCATCAGTTCTGCAGCGTGAAATTGATCGTGATCGTCATCAGAACGGATACAGGGACGCCGTTCAACAAGGTCGGAGTATAGCGCCAGTTCTGCACGGCCGCGATTGCGGCCGCATCGAGAAGCTGCTGCGATTTCAGGACCTTTACGCGCTCGATCGTGCCGCGATCGTTGATCACGGCCTCGAGGATCACCGTGCCCTGGACATGGGCGTTGCGCGCCATGATCGGATATTCCGGGGGACCGCCCGCGATGCGCCGGGGTTCGCGAACGCCAGCCCCGACTCGGACGATCTTCGGCGGCACCGGCTCCGGCACCGGTGCAGGCGGTAGCGGCGGCACGCCGGCGACACCGGTCGAACCGAACGCGCCGATGTCGACGCCGCTCAGGCCTTCACGTACATCCGAAGCCGGCGGAGCAGCCATCGGTGGCGGATCGTCCCGCTCCGGAAGGATCATGCTGGGCGCGATGACGCTCGGCGCCGGGCGTGTGCCGGACAGCGGCGCTGCAGTTCGAACAACTTCTGGCGGGACCTGAACGGTTTCGATCGTGGCGAGCATCAATCCGCGCAGCGGCGCGGGGGTCGGCGGATCTCCATCAGCGGTGAGCGGAACAATCAGCGCAGCCGTTACGAGCATGATGTGTACGACGATGGACACGGGCCACATCGACCAGCGCATGGCGGCCTCCTTCGATTGCCTGATTCGTTGGACACCACCTCCATGACGCTGTTCCCCCTGAAGCCTTGAAGCCTTGCCCAGCCGCTGCGATAATCCCCTATGGCCCGCACGACGTCCCCGGAAGAGAGCTGGGGACATTCCACCGTTCGCACCGCCTGTCCGCTCGACTGCCCTGATTCCTGCACCGTCGACGTGACCGTCGAAAAAGGCCGCGTGATCAAGATCGACGGCGGCGACACGAACCCGGTCACGCGCGACTACATCTGCGCGAAAGTGCGGCGGTTCGCGGAGCGGTTGTACGGCGAAGACCGGCTTCTGTATCCCGCGATACGAAAAGGACCGAAGGGTAACGGCGTCTTTACGCGCGTGAGCTGGGATGAAGCGCTCGATCAGATCGCACGCCGCATGGTTGAAATCCGCGACAAGGAGGGCGCTGAAGCGATCCTCCCGTTCTGCTACGGCGGGTCGAACGGTCTGCTGACGCAGGACACGAACGACGCGGCGTTGTTCCGCGGCTTCGGCACGTCTCGGCTCGCGCGCACCGTCTGCGCGGCGCCCACAGGCGCCGCGAATCAGGCGCTCTACGGCAAGATGGCGGGCGTCACGTACTTCGACTACGTGCACGCGAAACTGATCGTGCTGTGGGGCGTGAACCCGGCGGCGTCGGGCATCCACCTGGTCCCCTATATAAAAGAAGCGCGAAAGGCCGGCGCTCAGCTCGTCGTCGTCGATCCCCGGGCGACGTCGCTGGCGCGGCAGGCCGATCTCCACGTCGCGCCGCGTCCGGGCACGGACCTCCCGATCGCGCTCGCGCTGCACCGGCATCTGTTCGAGAGTGGCTTGGCGGATGAGGCGTTCCTGGCGCAGCACACACGCGGCGCGGAGCAGCTGCGCGCCCGCGCGAGCGAATGGACGATCGATCGCGCCGCCGCGGAGGCCGGCATCGACGCGAGAGTGCTGACGAGATTCGCCGAGATGTACGCGGCCGCTTCCCCGGCGCTCGTGCGATGCGGGTGGGGGCTCGAACGCAACCGCAACGGCGGCAGCGCCGCCGCGGCGATCCTCGCGCTGCCGGCGGTGGCGGGAAAATTTGGCGTACGCGGCGGGGGCTTTTCGATGAGCAACTCCGCGGCCCTCGGGATCAAGGCCGCGGCATGGATGAACGACATGCCGGAGCCGGGGACGCGGCTCGTCAACATGAACCACCTGGGGCGAGCGCTCACCGAGTACAACGATCCGCCAATCCGGATGCTCTTCGTCTACAACTGCAATCCGCTCGCGACGATGCCGGACCAGAACCGGGTGCTCGAGGGATTGAAGCGCGAGGACCTGTTCACCGTCGTCTACGAGCAGGTGTTCACGGACACGACGCGCTACGCGGACGTGCTGCTGCCTGCGACCACGTTCCTCGAGAACTACGACATCGCCAAAGGCTACGGTCCGATCAGCCTGCAGCTGGTGCGTCCGGTCATCGAGCCGTACGGCGAAGCGCGGCCGAACGCGGAGGTGTTCTCGGAATTGTCGTCGCGTCTGGGAATCGGCGAGGCGGAAGAGGAAACCGATACGCTCTTGCGGATCGCGTCACGGCTGCCGGCGGCCATTTCCGCCGAGTTGATGGAAACCGGGTCGGCCACGCCGCCGTTCGGCGGCGCGCCCGTGCAGTTCGTCGACGTCTTTCCGCTCACGCCGGATCGGAGAGTCGATCTGTTTCCTGAGGCCCTCGATCGCTCGGCGCCCGCAGGAATGTACGGATACCAGCCGGACCCCGCGACCGAACGGTATCCGCTCGCGCTCATCTCGCCCGCCTCGGAAAAAACGATCTCCTCGACGCTCGGCGAGCTCCGCGCCCGGCCGGCGGTCCTCCAGATGAATCCGGCCGACGCGAAGGCGCGTGGGCTGTCGAACGACGATCCGGTCCGCGTGTTCAACGAGCTCGGAGAGGTGCAGTGCCCGGTGGCGCTGAATCCGGAGATCCGCCCCGGGACCGTCTCGATGCCGAAGGGACTGTGGCGGAAGAGCACGTACAACGGATCCACGACGAACGCCCTCGTGCCCGACAGCCTCACCGACCTCGCGGGCGGCGCGTGCTTCAACGACGCACGCGTCGAGGTGGCGCTGCTTGGGCGGCATTGAAGAGCGCGAATCCCGAATCCCTAATCCGCGAATCCCTAATCGGAAATCCCCGAATCCGCGATCATCGAATCCCGGAATCGTCGAATTGTGGAACACAGATCCTCAGATTCGAGGATTGAAGATTCGTCGATTGGCCGATACCCGATTAGGGATTCTCGATTAGGGATTAGGGATTTCAGTAGCTAAAGAAAAAGATCAGATCGATTCCTGCCCGCTCGACGCGGCGCTCGTTGATGCGATTGCCGGAGTTACTCGTCTCTGGTGCCGCGCTCGCCTGCGCGCGCATAAAGCGTGCGATCTGGTATTCCAGCTGGAACTCCGTCGTGCTGCGTTGCTGGAACTGCTGCTGCATCTTGATGAACGTCCGCTGATTCACCTGCTGACCGAGCGTGATGACGGCCCCGAGATCGCCGCTCTCGGTGGTCGTCGTGATCTCGAACAGATCCAGATCGAGCGCCTTCCCGATCGACTCGCCGAGCGGCGCCGCGATGAAGCCGGTGGCGATCCCGCCGGCCGTCGCCGCGAGCGATGACCGCTCGCCGGTCCCAAGCTCGTTGACCGGGCGGTTGAAGACGATGAGCGAGAGGACGTCGCTTTCCTCGAGCGGCGGAGTGCTCGTCAGCTGCAGCTGCGGCTCCTTCGGCGTGCCGGTGATGTGGACCCGTGCGGTGACCCCCGTGTTGGGGATCTTCCGCGTGGCCGCGATGTCGAGCAGCGGATTGATCGTGGCCGAGCCGATGAACCGGATCGTGCCGTCCCGCTCGAGATCGAAGCGCCGCCCCATGAACTCGTAGGTGCCGCGGACGGTATTCACGACGCCCAGCAGCGTTGGCGGACCTCCCGGGTCCTTGCGAATGCGAACGTCGCCGCCAAGCGTGATGTTCAGATTGCCGATCTTCGTGCCCGTGGGGCCGCCCGGACGGAGATCTTTGCCGCGCAGCACCAGGTTGTCGGGCACCGTGACGTGCACGTCGACGGCGAGCGCGTCCGCGATCGTGCCGCTCGGAGGCGCGGCATTGGCCGCGGCGTCATCGCGCGCCGCCTTTTCGGCCGCGCCCGGCTCGGCGGCAGACTGCGTCGCCTTCGACAGCGCATTCTTGGTCGCTTCCTCTGCGCTGCCCGAGCCCTGGACGGTCCGTTCCGCCGAGACGACGTCGGGCATCGACTCGATCGAGTACGGGTTGTAGGTCCGCTCGAGGATGCGATCGACTTCGAGTCGGCCCGCGTCGAGGTTCACCGTCCCCTCGATGCGGGGGCGCCGGAGCTCGCCGGTAACTTTGAGCGCCGTCTCGAGCTGCACGTCGCCGAGCTCGTTCTTGAGCGCCTCGAAGTTGTCGGAGTCGATGGTGACGTTGACCGCGCCAACCTGTTTCTCGTGAACCGCCAGCTGCCCCGCCACGCGCAGCGCCTCCCCGTGCCGATCGAGCAGCTTGAACTCCTGAACGCTCACAACGTCGGGCTGGAACTCGACGCGCGTCGTCAGGCCGCTGAACGTTTCGCCGAGATCGGGAACCGCGAAGGTGCCACCCTTGATATCGATGAAGCCCTGCACGTGCGGATCCTGCCCCGAGCCCGTCACGTGGACGTCGGCCTGCAGCGTGCCCCCGACGTTCGTCAGCCGATCGGTCAAACCCTGCAGGATCCCGAGGTTGAGCGCGGTTGATTTCACCGTCAGATCGATCGCCTCGCCGGGCGCCGGTTCGACGTGGGCGCCCGTCGGGCTGACGCTGAACAGGTTCGTCGGCGCCGACCCGCGTGCGGTGATCGATTCTGTTGGTGACTGCTGCAGCGTCGCGTCGAGGCCGATACGGTTCCCCTGGTAGTCGACGTTCGCCGTCAGGGACTGATAGTGATACGTCTGGAACCCGCCGTTCGCGATCGCGATGTTGCCCTTCACGATCGGCGCGGCGGTCGTCCCGGAGATCGTCGCGTCCGCATTCAGCCGCCCGGTGAATCCCCGATTCTGCAGCGCGAGCGTCTCGAGCTGATGAAGATCGACGTTGCGTGCGTGCACGTCGACGCTGCCGGAGGGCGCGCCCGCGCCCGTGGTCAACGCACCCGAGACGTCGAGCGACTGATCGGCGCTCACGAGCTTCACGTTGCTGAACTCGATTCGTCCGGCGCCGTACTGCACGGCCGCCTCGCTGCCCGGCGCCGTGCGCCATTCGACGCCCTCCGCGCGGACGGCAAGCGACGGCACGTGGATCTCCTGATGATCGGGATGCAGGATCACCTGGCCCGTCGCATCGAGCTCCCGCTTCTGCTCCTTGACTTTGGTCGTGAACGCGATGGTCTTCTGGTCGTACGTCGTCGTCGCGGTCACGGAATTCAGCTTCCACCCGCCGACTTCGACGAACGTGGCCGCAGCCGTCGACTGAACCCGCGCCTTCGCAACATCGAGATCCGGTACGTCGACGGTGTACTGCGCGTTCAGATCGAGCGCGCCGTTCGCGCCGTAGGCGACATTGCTGCCGTTGAGGGTGCCTTTCGTCTGCAGCGCGGCCGCATTGCCGGTCACCGTGCCGTCGAGAATCGCGGCGCCCTTCACGTCCGTCTGGCCCGCCAGCTTCGCCAGCTCCGGCAGGCTGATGGCTTCGACGTGATACTTCAGGTTCGACTGCGAGCTCCGGTCCAGCGCCAGACGACCGGTCGCGTTCGCCTTGAGATCCGGCCCGGTGATATCGAATTTCGTGATATCGCCAATCTGCGACGCGTACTTGCCTTCGACGGCAGCGGTGTCGATGCGAAGCCCGCCGATCGTCGACTGCTTCAGCGTCGCCTGGCCGTCCGCGGTGACAGCTTCGGGTGTGATCGGCGCATTGATGTCGGCAATCGAAACGTTGACGTTCACGGTGCCGCTGACGCTTCCGTCGAGGGTCTGGCGCCCTGAGATCTTCGCCGGATTGAACCCTTCGAAGACGCCATTGGCGCGGCCGTTCAGCGCGCCGCGATCGAGGTGCGCATCGAACGAGAGGCCTGGAAGATGGCCGCCGAAGACATCCGAGTCCGTCAGACGCCCCGTCGCATCGACCTTCATAGCCGCGATATTCGATGCGTTGTCCGTGCTGCCGCCGGCGCGGCGAACAGAGGATGGGCCCTGGCCAGTGATGTCAACTGTTCCGTTGATTCGACTGGCGTAATCGGGCTTCGACAGCGTCGGATTCCCCAGTGCGCCGCCGATCCGATGGAGATCGAGATTCGCGACGGTCGCGTGCGCCGAATACGAAATCGAGGACGGCGTCAGCGCAAACTCCGCGCGGCTGCCCGCCGCCACCGTAGCCCCTTCGATCGTCGATTGATTGAGCGCGGCGGTCCCGTGGATCGACTGGCCTTCGCCTGCGACGTGGTACTCCGCAACCGAGAGGTTGGTCGCCAGACGCGGCGCTCCGATGGACGCCGGCAGACCGCGAAGATCCAGATGAGTGGCCGATCCACGGAGGTCGAACGCCAGCGCGCGATCGGCCGCCGGCGTGATGACGAAACCGCGCGCGGTCGCCGTTCCGCCGTAGGCCGAGGCCCGGCCATCGATGGTGATGCGCGGACCGACTATGGTACCCGTGACGTTCACGTTGCGCGCTTCGTACCCGGCAGCCGCGACACGCGGGCCGGTGAACGCGAACGTTCCCTTCACGCGGTCCGCGACAGGTGCGCTGGCCGGCTCCGACTTCACGACGAGATCCAGCTTCGCGCGCCCCGTCAGATCGGTGCGCTGCGCGGGATCCTTCAGCAGCGGCGCTAGATTCAGACGCTCGACGTTCACGTCGCCGCGCGCGGCGAAGTTCGGCGCCTGGACGTCGGTCATCAACGTGCCGCGGATGTTTCCCGCCTCCGACTTCACGTCGACGGTCAATCCGAGACGCTCCGCCGGCCCGTCAGCCTTGATGTTCAGCGTCGGATGCAGGTTGTAGCCGGAGGCCGCCGGAACGACGCGCCCGATCTCGGGAAGCGAGACGTGCCCGGAGGTCGTCAGCTTCACGACCGGCGTCGCAAGATACTGCTCGATGACGCCGCTGAGGGTCAGCGAGCTTTCGCTCGTCGTCAACGCGACATCCTGCACGTACACGTTGTCATCGCGGATCGCGAGCTTGCCGGTCAACTGCTGCAGCTTCACGTCGGGTGAGCTGCCGCGGAAGCTCAGATGATCGACGTTCACGCTGTAGTGGACCGGCGCGTACTCGAACGTGCCCTTCAGGTCCACATCGTCGACGCGCCTCGGGAGCGACACGCCGCCGGCGAGCTCGTCGCGGATGGATAAACTCGCGTCGGCGATCTCGACGGATTTCAGCGTAATCGGCCGCATCGGCCCGGTGCGATCCGCCTCCTGCTGCTGCGGCTTGATGATCCGCACGACGTTCCAGCCATCGCCGTTCCGCTCCAGCCGCAGCACAGGTTGATCGAGCTTGATTTGATCGACGTATACGCCGCTCGAGAGCAGCGAGAAGATGCTGTAGTCGACCTGGAGCGCCTTCGCCGCCGCCACTCGCTCGCCCGACATGTCGACGGCGACGTCGGAGAGGTCCACGCCGAACAGCAGATTGCCATCGAGCTGACCGATCGTCAGCTCGCCGTTGAGATACTGCTTCGATTCGCGGACGATATAGCGGCGGAGCCAGTCGTGGAACCATGGCGTCTGCGAGACGATGAGCGCGAGCGCCAGCACGCCGACGATCAACGTGCCGACGAACGTCACGACCTGAAGAATCCGTCGGAGTGCGTGCATTTACCTCGTCGCCTGTCGCTTGTCGCTTGCCGCCTGTCGCCTGTCGCTTGTCGCTTGCCGCCTGTCGCTACTCGATCACTAGAACGCCTGGCCGATGCTGAAGTGGAAGCGGAAGTGCCGCGCCTCCGGCTTTCCGTTCACCATCAGTCCCGGAATGGGATTGAGCTGGAATCCGAGGTCGGCGCGAATCGGCCCGATGGGCGTCTGATACCGGAGCCCGGGACCGGCGTCGTAACGAAGATCGTTGACGTTGAAGGTCCAGCGGTCGTACCAGACGTTGCCGCCGTCGAGGAAGAGCACGCCGCCAAGGTTCCGCCACAGATTCGCGCGCAGCTCCGTGGAGAAATTCATGAACGAGTGGCCGCCGAGCGGGAAGCCGGTGCCGCTCAACGGAGAGACCTCGAACCGTCCCCAGCCGCGCAGGTTCGTCGCGCCGCCGAGGAAGTAGCGCTTGAAGAAGGGGACCTTGTTCTCCGGATCGCCGAGTGCGTCCACCGAGCCGAATCGAATCTGACCCGCTGCCACCACCCGATCGCCGAACGAGTGATACAGCCGTCCTTCGGTCGTCCCTTCGTAGTAATCGTACTTGCCACCGAGCCACTGGCCCGCTTGCTCGACGTGCAGCGCGAGGACGTACCCCTGCTTCGCGTCAAGCAGGTTGTTCGTCGTGTTGCGCCCGCCGTCGAGGCTGATCGCCGACCGCGAACCTGCGTCAGTCGGCCTGCGCGGATCGAGACCCAGCGCGATCAACTCGTCTCTGAACGTCAGATCTTCGAGTGCTGGCGTCTTGATGACGTACGACTGGAACTCGTTGGCGTAGGTGAGCGACAGCGTCGCCGCGGGACGTGAGCCGAGCACCGGGCCGCCGCCGCGGCGGAAATGGTACGTCACCGTGCCGCGCGCGCCGTTCGTATCGAGAACGAAGGCGGGCTCGTCGGAGTGCCACTGCTGCCCGCTGATCGCCAGGTCCGTGCGCGGTTTGAAGAAATACGGCTCCTTGAAGTTGACGCGCACGCCGCGATCGAGTCCCGAGTAGCGGGCCACGACGCCTCCGGTGCGCGCGCCGCCGAAGAAGTTCACGTGGCGCCAGTCGATCTGGACGCGCCCTCGTTCTTCCGACCCGTATCCGATCCCGAGGTTGACCTTCTGATGCTTTCCCTCGGTGACCGTGACGCGCGTCGGGACCTCTGGCGGCTTTTCGTCCGTCTTCAGCGGTTCGATATTGGCGAAGTCGAAAAGCTCCGGTCCGTACAACTTCCGCTGGCTTTCCTGGAGTGCGCTCTGACGGAAAAGCTGACCGGGGCGGTACGTCAGCTGGCGGCGGACGACGTTGTCGCTCACGCTGGAATTGCCGCTGATCTCGATCGGCCCGAATTGCGCGATCGGACCCGGGTCGGCGATCAGCGACACGACGTGCGCGCGGTCGCCGCTGCCCTGCGCCTCCGAGATGCGGACCGACGCGTATGGATACCCGTGATCCTTCAGCTCGTCGAGCGCCGCCTCGCGGCTCGCCTGAAGCAGCGCGCGGTCGAGCGGCTGCCCTACTTTCAGCGGCAGCTGCGCTTCGAGCGTTCGCCGATGCTGCTGCGGGAGCGGGTCGAACCCGACGAAGTCGATGCGTTCCACCCGGTCCGGCTGTCCCTCGTCGATGTCGACCGTAATGCTCGCGGACGTCTGCGCATCGTTCAACTTGACGTCGAACGATTTCACGCGCGCGTTCGGGTACCCGCGGTCCTTGTAGAACGCGACGATCCGCTTCAGATCCGCTTCGAACTGCTCGCGGCTGAAATAGTGTTTTTCGCCCCAGGGGATCTTCGAGCTCGCGGCGGTTGCCAGCACGGATTTCAACTGGCCGGGCGTCACCGCCTTGGTACCTTTGAAGGAGAAACTGGATACTTTGACGCCGCCCTCCTCCTTGCAGCCGCCTACTGCGCCGACGGCGATCAGCAGGAAAACGGCCAAAACGGACTGGCGGATCATTGCGCTGTCGAGCATATCCACAAGATATGCCAAGGCCCTGGGCTGGAGCTCAAGCGATCGCGTACGTAAAAAACCAGCGACCGTCCTCCCAGAGACGATCGCTGGCTCGTTGACAGGAGCGGCCGGCCGCCCCACGTAGGCCGGGGCTTCAGCCCCGGCGTGTCGTCACTCCCGCGTGATCTCCGGCTTGCCCGCCGACACCGACAGCATGATGCCGAGACCAACGGCAATCACGAGTCCGATGATGATCCAGACAGGCGAAATATGCCGGAGCGCTCCACCGTACCAGAGCGCCGCAAGGGCGCCCAGCACGAGGATGAAATAACCGATCAAGTACGCGTTGATGAACCGCATTGTGTCCCTTCTGTCATGTAGGGGCGACGGATGCGTCGCCCCTACCTGTCAGTGATTACCGCACGAGCCGGACGAGCATCGCGGCGCGACGATTCAACCGCCGCGTTTCTTCGCGGGCGTTGTCGTACTTCGGACGT
>Ga0075424_100002893_pt1 | contig 15919 bp, 15 predicted proteins | sample SoiMethybrSBSTD3_FD_75301 | JGI IMG/M metagenome (GOLD analysis project Ga0075424, IMG submission 75301) | Bulk soil microbial communities from a Populus tree surrounding site in Tennessee, USA - Soil MetaG P. TD hybrid SBSTD3 | ecosystem: Environmental > Terrestrial > Soil > Tree plantation...
TGACGATCACCGGGCAGGTGGTCGACTTGAACTGCAACACGACGAACGGCGCGTCCGGCGCGGGCCACAAGGCATGCGCCCAGGCATGCGCCAAAGCGGGTGTGCCGCTCGGGCTGCTCTCGAGCGACGGCACGATGTATTTGCCGGTGAGCTCCAAGCCCGGCGATCCGCAGAACTCGAAGCTCATTCCGTACGCGGAGAGCAAGGTGAAGGTGACGGGCACGCATCGCTTCGTCAGCGGTCTGCACACCATCGAGATCAAGACGGTCTCGGCCGCGTCCTGATGCGGCGGGCGACGGGGGGCGGGGCCGTCCTGCTCCTGGCGCTCATCGCCTGCCGCCCCCCTGCGCCCCGCTTCACCCTGCTGTTCTTCGACCGCTCGCCGGCCGCGTCCGTGGGCGGCCTGTCGTGGGCGCCCGATCCCGAGCATGGCCGGCTCGTCGCCTTCGATGGCGAGCTGCGCGTCACCCGCCGGATCACGAATCCCCGGCTCGCCACACCGATGGCCGTGACGCCGCTCGGCAACACCGAGCTGCTCGTCACCGAGCGCACCGGTGAAGGCGTGGTGGTCGATACCACCGGCGGAGGCCGCGTGGTGCGCGAATGGGAAAGCCCGAACGTCGCGTCGCTGTACGCCGCAGGTAGTGGGGGGGGGCGCGTGGTCGCGACCCGGTCACCGTACTACGTGCCCCAGCTCGGCAGCCCCGAGCCCGACACCGCACCGCTGATCTGGATACTCGACACCCTGGGCCGACGCACGGGCGGACTCGGCTCCATCCGCCGGGCGGCGACGCCTTTGCTCGACTACCTGGTGAACGCGGGGGCCGTGGCCGTGGAGGGGGGCTGGGGGCCGGACGGGGCGGTCTACTACGCGCCGCTAGTGCGCGACGAGATCCGGAAGTACGCGCCCGGCGGTCAAGTCGTCTGGACCACCAAGCGCGGGCTATTCCAGAGCGAGGCCGATCCCGAGTTCCTCCCCCCCAAGGGCACCGAGCTGCGGCTCAACAAGGCGCTCGTGAACGTCGCGCTCGTGCTCGGGCCGCCCGGTGGTGGCCGGCTGTACGCGCTCGGCTCCGACGACTCCGCCGCGACGCGGCTGCGGGTGGACGTGCTGGACGCGGCGACCGGCGCGATCCTCGCGACCCGTCACCTCGGTCCGCGCGAGACGGCGGTGGCGGTGGACGCGAGCGGCGCGCTCGCCGTGTTCGACGCCGATTCATTGGTCGCGGGCGCCGACGCCGCCGCTCCCGCCACGCGGGAGCCGTTCACGCCCGGGTTCGCGCTGCCCGACCTGGCGGGTGACACCGTTACGCTGGCGCGGTTCGCTGGTAAGGTGACGCTCATCAACTTCTGGGCGTCGTGGTGCGATCCCTGCCGCGAGGAGTTCCCCCACATGGCCGAGCTGTACGGCGAGTTCGACCGCAAGGACTTCGAGATCGCGGGTGTGTCGGACGACGTGGACGCGGGGAAGATGATGGCGTTCGTGCGACAGTACCGGCCGCCGTTCCCGATCCTGGTGGGTGGCGGCCGCATGAAGCAGGTCTATCACTATCGGGGCCTGCCCTACTCCGTGCTGCTCGACCGCCGGGGCCGGGTGATCGAGCGGATCTTCGGCTTCGGCGGAGCGGAGGAGTTCCGCAAACTGCGCCAGACTATTGCAAACGAGGTGCGTGCTCCCTAGCGTTTAGCCGTGCCAGAGCCGACGCATCCCGCATCCCGCCCCCCGCATCCCGTTGTGATCGATACCGACCCCGGCATCGACGACATGCTGGCGCTGCTGTTGGCGCTGGCGTCGCCGGAGCTCGATATCCGGGGCATCTCGGTCTCCTACGGCAACACGGTGGTGGAAAACGCGTTCCGGAACGCCGTCGCGATCCTGCGTCGCGCCGGCAAGCGCACGACGCTGGCCGTGGGCGCCCGGCGCCCGCTCAAGCGGCCGCTCGCCGTGGCGCGCGACACGCACGGCGAGTCGGGCCTGGGATACGCGGAGCTACCGCCCGCGGGCGTGATCCTCGATTTCGTGAAGTCGCTCGATCGTCTGCTCGCCGAGCAACCCGATCCCGTCACGCTGGTGACGCTCGGGCCGGTGACGAGTCTCGCGCTCGCGCTGCGCAGCGACCCGGAGCTGATACGCGCCAAGGTCGCGCGGCACATCGCGATGATCGGCAACGTCGGCGCCAGGGGGAACACGACGCGCTACGCCGAGTTCAACGCGTGGTGCGACCCCGAGGCGCTGGACATCGTGCTGCGCGCCGAGCTGCCGACCGAGCTGGTGGGCCTGGACGTCACCCGTGAGGTGGTGCTCGCCCAGCACGAGACGACGCGGCTGCAGCACTCCGGCGCGCCGCAGGCGCGCTGGATCAATGATGCGCTCCGCTTCTACATCGAGTTCCACAAGCAGCAGGAGGGGCTGGACGGCTGCATCGTGAACGACGTGCTGCCGATTGCGGCCCTGGTGAAGCCTGCGGTCCTCGGCTTCGAGGAGCAACGGCTGGTGGTGGATCTGGAGGAAGGGGAGCACCGCGGCCACACGCGGATCGATCCGCGCGGTTCGCGGGTGAAGGTGGCGACGCGGGTGGACGTGGCGGCGGTGCGTCCCATGCTGTCGGAGCGCGTGTTCCGCTGGGCCGTGCATCAGGCGGCGACGCCGATCGTGTCCCAGGAGGCGGCCGTGTGACGACCCTGCCCCGCAAGGTCGCGGTGATCGGCGCCGGCGACATCGGCTGCGGCTGGGCGGCGCTGTGTGCGTCGGCGGGCTGGCCGGTGGCGCTGTTCGACGCCAGCGCGCACGGGCTGGAGCGCGCCGCCGCCGAGGTGCCACGCCGCGCCCGTGCGCTGATCGCGCTGGAGCGCGCCACCCAGGGGATCGTGGAGCGCGGCCTGCTCGAGTTCACGCAGGCGCGGAGCCTGCTCCAGGCGGTCCAGGACGCCGACTGGGTGATCGAGGCGATCCCCGAAGAGGCGATCGCGAAGCAGAAGTTGTTCGGCTCGGTCGAGCAGGTGGGGGGTCCCGACACGCTGCTCACCAGCTCCTCGAGCGGTATTCCCCCCAGCGAGATCTTCGCGCGCTGCCGCCGCCAGGACCGCTGCCTCGTGGCGCACCCGTTGAACCCGCCCGAGCTGATCCCGCTGGTCGAAGTCGTGCCGTCCGCCCGCACCAGCGCCGCGGCCGTGGTGCGCGCGCAGGAGTACCTCCGCGCCCTGGGCCGGATGCCGATCCTCCTCAAGAAACCGATCCCGGGCTATGTAGTGGGACGGGTCACCGCCGCGGTGTGGCGGCAGTGTATCGATCTGGTCCTGGAGGGTGTGATCGACGTGGACCAGCTCGATCGCGCCGTCTCACTCGGCCCCGCGCTCGGCTGGGCGGCGGCGGGCCCGCACCTGACGTACCACCTGGCCGCCGGCGACGGAGGCGTCACGCTCTTCCTGCAGCAGCTGCTCGGGAGCTTCGAGGACTGGTGGGGCCAGCTTCCCACGTGGCAGCGACTCGAGCCCGAGCAACAGCGCGCGCTGATCCAGAGCATCGAGCGGGCCTATAAGAGCAACATCGAGCAGTTGCGCGAAGCGCGCGACCGGAGGTTGGGCGCTATCCTGCGGGTCCTGGAGCAGGCAAGAACTGCATGAACTGCATAAAGACGTAGCACAAAGACGTCAAGCAACGACGTCACGCAAGAACGTCACGCGAAGACGTACTCGTGATACGTCGTTGTGATACGCCTCTGTGCTACGTCTCACTTCTTTTCTGCTCTAACCATCAAGATGGGAACCGTCGTCTGGTGTCGTAATGCCGTCGCCGTGCTGCCCTTCACCACGTCCTCGAGCAGTCGATGCCCATGTGTGGCCATGGCGATCAGGTCGCACCGCTCGCGCTCGGCCGCCGCGGCAATCTCCTTGGCGGGGTCACCGGCGGCCAGGACGGCATCGACGTCCAGACCGTCCGCCTCGAGTCGGGCGCTGACCTCCTCCAGATAGACGCGGTCGTCGCGCATCTCCTCCGACTCGCGCAGGTCGAGCTCCTTGATGTTCCGCGCCACCCACCCGTCCGCCACATGGATCAGAACGATGGCCGACCCCAGGCGTTTGGCGAGCGCCCGCACCTGCGTGAGGATCGTCTCGTCGGCGGGGGAGTGCTCGAGGGGGACGAGGATTCGGGCGTACATCAGCCGAGCCAAGCCCGGAACGTCTGGGCGAGAAGCCAGGCGTTGAGGCCCGCGATCACGACCGCCACGAAGTAAGCCAGCGCCTTGATCCAGCTGGGGTTCACGAACTCGCCCATCTTCAGGCGATCGGACGTGAACCACACCAGCGGGAACACCGCGAACGAGAGCTGCAGGCTCAGGATCACCTGGCTCAGGATGAGGAGCCTGGCGGTACCCCTTTCCCCGAAGAAGATAGCGGTGAGCGCGGCAGGCACGATCGCGATCAGGCGCGTGATGAGCCGCCGCAACCACGGCCGAATCCGGATGTTGAGGAACCCCTCCATCACGATCTGACCCGCCAGGGTTCCCGTGAGCGTGGAGTTCTGCCCCGACGCGAGCAACGCCAGGGCGAACACGGCGCTCGCCCCTGCCACGCCCAGCAGCGGCGTGAGCAGCTGGTAGGCCTCCTGGATTTCGGCGACCCCGGTCCGGCCGGCGCGATGGAACGTGGCCGCGGCGACGATCAGGATCGCCGCATTGATGAACAGCGCGAAGCTGAGCGCCACCGTCGAATCGAGAAACGCATACTTCACCGCCATCCGCTTGCCCGCCGGCGTCTCCTCGTACGCCCTGGTCTGGACCACCGACGAGTGCAAATACAGGTTGTGCGGCATCACGGTGGCCCCAAGGATTCCGATCGCGATGTACAGCTTGTCGGGATCGGCCAGGATCGAGGGAGTCGGCAGGAAGCCCCCGGCGACCGCGGCCAAATCGGGGCGCGAAATGACGATCTCGAACAGGAAGCAGCCCGCGATGGTCGCGATCAGCGCCACGACCAGAGCCTCGAGCAGCCGAAAGCCCTTGTGCTGCAGGAACAACACGATCAGCACGTCGAGCGCCGTGATGGCGATGCCCCACGGCAGGGGAATGCCGAACAGCAGGTTCAGCCCGATCGCCGACCCGATCACCTCCGCCAGATCGCAGGCGGCAATCGCCACCTCGCACAGCACCCAGAGGGCGAGTGTGGTGGGGCGGGAGAAGTGGTCGCGGCACGCCTGTGCCAGATCGCGCCCGGTCACGATGCCGAGTTTCGCCGCGAGTCCCTGCAGCAGGATCGCCATCAGGTTCGACAGCAGGATGACCGAGAGCAGCGTGTACCCGAAGCGCGAGCCACCCGCCAGATCGGTGGCCCAGTTGCCGGGATCCATGTAGCCCACCGCCACCAGGTATCCCGGGCCCGCGAACGCCAGTGCTTTGCGCCACCACGCGCCCGAGCTGATGGGTACCGAGCGATAGACCTCGGCGAGGCTCGGTGCGAGCCGGGGGCGGCGCCACCCGGGCTCCGGCTTGGCGGAAGGGATGTCGGCCGGACGCACGGCCATCAGCGCGTCACGCTTCGGAAGGGGTGCTCGAAGCTCAGATAGAGGAATAGCGCGTTGTCACCCGCGCTCGGGCCCACCCCGATCGGGAACGCGATCCCGGGGACGATCTGCAGCCCGTTCGAAAAGTTGTGCGCCCAGCGGATTCCGGGACTGACCAACAGCCCCTCGCTCGCGGTTGTGCGGCCGGGACCCGTCACCGCTTCGTCCCGCGTCCACACCACCTCGACCAGGAAATTGAAGGTCGGACGCGCCAACCACACCACGCTGGCGCCGAGGTTGTACGCCTTGGTCGTGGCTTCGTCAGCGACGGCGTTCTTGGCCGATGGCGTGATCGTGGCGCCGGCATTCCAGTGGGTGACCAGCTGGCTGGCGACGGACACGCTGACGGGCAGATTCGCCTGCACACCGAGCGCGCCGGACCCCAGGTCCGACCTGGCTCGACCGGTGGGCAGCACCAAGGAGAGGCGCGGAGCCACGGACAACCGCTCCGTCCCCGCCAGCTGGTAGCGATAATTGACCGCCACGTCGCCGAGGCCCGTCGCGAACGACGAGCCGTTCCCGGTGCGCTGGATCGGCAAGGTGAAGCTCAGCTGATGCGTCTGGCTGAAGAGCGGCCATTCCTGGGTGAAGGTGTAGGCCCACGAGTCGCCCCCGCGGAACAGCTGGAACGCGCTGATGTGCTGCACGACGCCGCGCTCCTGATTGTAGGCCTCTTCCATCAGGAAGCTGTTGTCGGCGATGGCCTGCGCCCGCGCCGCTGCCGGGATGAGTGCGACCAACAGGAGGGAGGCCTTCACCGCGCCACCAAGAGGCCCGTGCCGTACATCACGAGCAGCCCGGCGACGACGCCGAGCGCGTTGAGCGGAGTCCACAGCCCGGTGGGCGTCTCGCGGGCGACCAGGCGGTGCAGGACGCCCAGCACCTGGAGGATCGCACCGGCACCGACGCCGAGGCACAGGGCGCCGAGCAGCGGCGAGTAGGCGAGGCCCCCGAGCCAGGCCCCGACGATGGTGGGGCCGCCTGCCAGCAGGCCGGCCAGCGCCAGCGTGCGCAGGCCCGGCCGATCCTGGGCGATCGGCGCGACGATGCCGAAACCCTCGGTCGTGTTGTGGAGCATGAAGCCCACGACCAGGAAGGCCCCCAGCGTCACGGCCCCCTGGGCGTAGGCGGCGCCGATCGCGAGCCCTTCGCCGAGATTGTGCAGCCCGATCCCCAGGGCGATGAGGAATGCGAGGCGCAGACGCTCCGCCGCTGCGTTGCCCGTGTCCCGCTTACCGATTCCCGAGGCGGCCTGAAGCAACAGCCACATCGCCAGGGTGGCGAGCACCACCAGGCCGGTCCCTTGGAACGCTCCTGCCACCCGCTCCGCCGTCTCAAAGGCCTCGTGCAGGGCGTCGGCGACCAGGAAGATCAACAGTCCGGCGGTGAGCGCCAGCGCGAAGTGGATCCAGCGGCGCTCCAGCTGCCGCAGGAACGGCAGCCAGAGGAGCCCGATCGCGACCGGCAGCACGCCGACGTAGACCCCCACCAGCGCCAGCGCCAACAGCGTGCGCGCATCGGCAGACGGAGTTTCCATGGCGACGGGGATCTCATGGTCGAAGGTGATGCCGCTCGCCGAGACCAGCTTGATCTGGTGCGGCTCACCCGCCACCCACGGATAGGGGATGTCGATCGTGGCGCGGCCGAGCCGCGGCACGGTGCGCGCCGGCGTCATGGTGAACTGCCAGAAGGCCTCATCCACCATCACTTGGGCGACGGTGACCGGCTCGGGGCCGCCGTTCACCACCGTCAGGGTGACGTGGCCCGGCGCGAGCCGCGCCCGATCCACCGTGAGCTCCTCCACAGGCGGTACGCCGCGCGCCAGGCGCGACAGCGTGCCGCCTTTGATCACGAGGAGCGACAGCGCGCCGAGCAGCACCAGCGGCAGAGCGAACCAGATCCACTTCGAGCGCGCCATCAGGCCGTCACGCCCGCATCGCGGACATCGAACAACCCCATCCAGCCGAGCTCGGCGAACTCCGACTGGTGGGCGTGGAACATGAACTTCCCAGGCCGGTCGTAGGTAAACTCCAGGATGTGCCGTTCCCCCTGGCCCATGCTGATGGTGTCGGTGAACTCGCTCGGCACGAGCGAGGTGCCCGTGCGGTAGACCTGGAAGAAGTTCGCGTGGATATGCAGCGAGTTGATCAGATCGAACTCGAGCGCGTTCACGAGATAGATCCGGTTCAACTCGCGGCGCCGCAGCTCGATTGGCCGCGCCTGATAGGCGAACGGCACCGTGTTCACCGCGTAGACTTCGTTCTCTCCGTCGAAGTTCACGTCGAAGCCGTTCATCACCATGACCATCTCGTGCGCCGGCGGCCGTGCGGTTTTGGGATCGACGATGAACGCCCCGTACAGCCCCTTCGCGATGTGCCGCTTGATCGGCATCGTATGGCAGTGATACAGGTGCAGCCCGAACGGACCCGCTTCAAACTCGTAGACGAAGCTCGAGCCGGGCTGGATCTGCTCGAACACGCCGTCCATGTCGGCCGCGTGGAAGCCATGAAAGTGAATGCTGTGCTCGTGCAGGCCGGCATTGGTGAAGTACACCCGCACCAGATCGCCTTCGGTGGCCCGAAGGGTCGGCGCGGGGACCTGGCCGTTGAACGTCCAGGCGTCGTAATACAAGCCGGGCATGATCTCGATCTTCCGATCCATGGCCATCAGCCGGTATTCGCGCACCCGCTGGCCGCCGGGCCGACGGCTCACTTCGCCGTAGTCGAAATGCGTGAGAAACGCGGTGGGATCGATGCCCGCACCCTCCGGCAGGCCGCCCGACATCACCACGTGAGGATCGGTATGGACGCCCAGCGCGGCCGCCTTGGCCACCGAAGAGGCCGAGGCGAGGCCCGCCGCGCCCAATAACCCCCGCTTCAGGGCCTCGCGGCGCGATAGTTTTTTCATAATCCCATCTCCTGGCACAACAACAGCTGCGCCAGCTCCCGCCCCACCACGCGCGGATCCCCGGATGGCACCAGCGCGATGGTCGTGGGGCCGTTGAACGGCTGGCGGTCGCTTACAGTGAGCAGCACGCCGGGGGTGAGGCCCTGCTCCGCGAAGTAGCGCAGGCGCGCCGCATCCTGCGTCCCCACCTGCCGCAGCTCGAGCTTGGTGCCGACGCGCGCGTCGGCGAGCGCCACGAGCTCCGCTTCCTCGATGTCGCCGGCCGCCGTCGGGATGGGATCACCGTGCGGATCGTACTGGGGCTGTCCCAACGCGCTCGCCATGCGCTCGATCAGCTCGTCCGACACGGCGTGCTCGAGCCGCTCCGCCTCGGCGTGCACACCGCCCCAGTCGTAACCCAGCTGCTGCGTGAGATAGAGCTCGAGGATGCGGTGCCGGCGGATCATCCGCAGCGCCGCGCGCCGGCCCTGCGACGTGAGCTGAACGCCGCGGTAGGGCACATGCTCGATCAGCCCCGTTTCCGAGAGCCGCTTCACCATGCCGCTCACCGACGGCGGGGCAACCTCGAGCATGGCGGCGATGTCGCTCGTCGCCGCGAAACCACCCTGGCTCGAGAGGTGGTAAATCGCCTTGAGGTAGTCCTCAACCGACCGTGTCAGCGGCGGGTTGGGATCCCGTAACGTTGGCTGCATGCCGATTCTCCCTGCCGCAGAGGCAGGTGTTGGGTGCTGGGTATCAGGTGTTAGGGCAACGAATTGGCCCCTGTCACCCGAAGAGGGTTAGTCTATGCTAATTATGAGATACTGTCAAGCGAATATGTGGATTTCGATGGGCTATTATGGGCCTATTACTGGCTCACCAGATCCAGGAACGGGGTGAGAATCCGTTCCGTCATCCCCCAGATCAGGTCTTCGTCCACCAGGTAGGCCGGGAGGGTGTGCGCGCCGCCGCGCAGTGTCAGGGTCACCTCGCGGCGCACGCCCGGCTCGGAGAGGCGCTCGAGCGGCAGCCAGAAGGCCCGCTGGACCTCGTCGCTCGGGACCAGGGCGGTGCGTCGGGCCAGGGCGAAAACGAAAGGCCGCACCACCACGGGTGGCAGCAACGACGTGCGGGGATAGAGATCGTCCAACGCCCCCAACCGCTCCGCGCCCGTCAGGTCCACTCCAGTCTCCTCGTGCGTCTCGCGCACCGCCGTCGCCTCGAGGTCCCGATCGCGGGCGTCGTGACGGCCGCCCGGGAGCGCAATCTGACCGGACCAGGGGTCGTCCCCGCGCTCGGCGCGCTTGATGATGACGATTTCGAGACCGTGCTGGCCTTCCAGCAGCACGAGCGCAACGGCGGCGGGGCGGGCTTCGGGTGCATCGGCCGGTCGGGGGCGGTGGTCCCGCAGCGCTCGACGGACCGCCGCGAGAGTTATCACACGAGATGCTTCGCCAGCCACTGCACAATCGCGGCCGCCGCGAGCTCCGTCGGCATGTCGCGCACGACCAGTCCGGGCACGCAGACGCCCGCGGCGGCTCGAGCCAGGGCGATCGAGCCATCCTCGCGCGGCTCGATCAACCCATAACTGTCCGCGTCCACTTCCAGCACGCCACGCCCCAGCGCGTCCAGCGTGACCTCGAGGCCCGGCCCTCCCGGCGGATCGAACGACACCACCGCGAACCCCGCCCGCGCGAGCCGCTCGTCCAGCCCGGGCCGGGTGCGACCGCACAACACCACGACGGGACGCTGACCCGCGGCGCTCGTGACCTCGACGGCCACGGGCGACCCCGCGGTCCCCGTCAGGCGAAACGATCGCTTCGCGGGCGTGGCCACGGCTAGCGGTTGCGGTGCCTGAATGCGCCGGTGATCATTGTGCCCGGAAATAATACCGTGCGATCGATCGGAAGCCACGTCTGGATGGCGCTCGGCCTCGTGGCCGGGCTGGGGCTGGGCCTCGCCGCCGCGTGGACGCGATCGCCCGTGCTCCTCGCCGCGACGCAATCGCTGCGACCGCTCGGCACGCTGTTCTTGAACCTGCTGTCGATGGTCGTGGTCCCGCTCGTCGCCACGGCACTGTTCACCGGCATCGCGGGGCTCGGCGATTTGCGACGCGTGGGCCGGCTCGGCGCCCGAACGCTCGGCTTCTTCTGGGGAACATCGCTCGCCGCGATCCTCATCGGCTTCGTCGTGGCGTGGCTGTTCCTCCCGCTCGCGCCGATCACACCGGAGCAGCAAGCAGCGCTCCGACAAATCGCCACCGCCGACTCGGGAGCCGTGGGGCAAGCGGCCGAGCAGATCACTACGGGCGCGCGGTTCATCGTGCAGCTCATCCCGTCGAACCCGGTGGCAGCCGCGGTGGAGGGGAATCTGCTGCCGTTGATCGTGTTCATCACGATTATTGCCGCGGCCGCCGCTGCGCTGCCCGACGAGAAACGACACGCGCTTACCCAACTCGCCGACGTGGCCACGCAGGCGCTGATCCAGATCGTCCGTTGGGTCCTGCTGCTCGCTCCGCTCGGCATTTTCGCGATCGCCGCCGGCGCGGTCGCCAAGTTCGGCCTCGACCTGCTCACGACCATGGCCGTGTTCATCCTGACGGTGCTCGCGGGCCTAGCCGTGCTCATCGCGCTGGTGTACCTCCCCGCGGTCGCGCTCGTCGCGGGGCTCGGGGCGAGACGCTACTTGAAGGCGATCCGCGCCTCCCTGCTCATGGCGTTCTCTACGACGTCGTCGCTCAGCGCGCTTCCCGTCATGCTCGACGCCGCGGAGCGCGACCTGCGGCTCTCGCGGACCGTGGCGGGCTTCGTGCTCCCGCTCGGTGCCAGCGTCGGTCGCGCGGGGAGCGCCGTGTTCCAGGCGGTGGCGGTGCTGTTCGTCGCCCGCCTCTACGGCATCCCGCTCGGGCTCGCCGGCACGTTCCAGGCGGGTGCCGCCGTGTTCCTCGCCTCGCTCACGGTGGCGAGCGTGCCCTCGGCGAGCATCGTGAGCCTCGTGCCGGCGTTCGCCGCCACGGGGCTTCCCCTCGCCGGCCTGCAGCTGCTGCTCGGATTCGATCGCGTCCCCGATATGTTCCGCACTATGACCAACGTCTTTGGAACCCTCACCGCCGCGACCGTCGTGGCCGCGGTGGAGGAAGAGAAGCTCGAGTGACGTGGTTGATTCCCGCCGGCTACGCCCTCTTTTTGGTGCTGCTCGTCTATCGCTACGCCACCCGCCGTCCCCGTCTGGCCAATTATCCGCCACAGCGCGCTGGTTCGCTCGTCTCGGTGATCATCCCCGCACGGAACGAGGCGGTGAACATCGAGCGCGCGGTCCGGTCGATCCTCGCGACCGAGTATCGCCCCATCGAGCTGATCGTGGTGGACGACCGCTCGAGCGACGCCACCGCCGAGATCGTGGAGCGCCTCACGCGCTCACCCGAAGCGGAAGGACGGTTGCGGCTGGTCCGCGGGGCCGAGCTGCCCGAGGGATGGTTCGGGAAGTCGTGGGCCATCGTTCAGGGATACCGCGTGGCACGGGGCGAGGTGCTCCTGTTCACAGACGCGGACACGTGGCATCACCCCGAGCTGTTGCCGCGCACCGTCACCCTCCTGACCACCGAGCGCGTCGACCTGGTAAGCGTCGTGGCGCGCCAGGAGATGGTGACCTTCTGGGAGCGGCTGGTACAGCCGCACGTGCTCGTGGCGCTCGCGTCGCGCGTGGGTGACCTGCGGCGCGTGAACCGCACGCGCATCACCTGGGACGCGATTGCGAGCGGCGCCTACATCCTGACCTCGCGCCGGGCCTACGACACGGTCGGCACGCACGAAGCAGTGAAGGGCGCTATTGCCGAGGACGTGGCGCTGGCGCAGGCTTTCGTACGACACCATCTCGACATCTTCCTGACACACGCCGCGCAGTTCATGGGGGTCCGGATGTATCGCACCCTGGCCGAGATCGTCGAGGGGTGGTCCAAGAATCTGGCGCTCGGCGTGCCGCTGATGTTTCCGCCGCTCCCGCTCGTCCGGCGGGCCGCGCCGTACTTGATGTGGCTGCCGGCGTTGTGCTGGGTGGTTCCGCCGCTCATCTGGGCGGTGTATGGCTCGAGTTGGGCGGCGACGACGACGCTCGTGTCGCTGGTGATTTGGATCGCGGTGTACCGGTCAGAAGGAGCGCCAGTGCGGTACGCGTTCTTGTATCCGCTTGGGGCGGTGCTGGTGGCCTACATCATGATCCGGTCGGCCCTGCGAGGCTCCACGGTTGAGTGGCGGGGAAGGATCTATACTCCGCACGCCTGAAACGCCGGCGGGTGGTCCCCGCGTTGCAACAGATCGTGCAGCATCTCGTGCTCGGCGAGCTGACGGTCGTACAGCCGGCCCTGCGCCATGTAGATGGTGTGCGGCGCGCGCCACCATCCGTCGCACTGTCCCTCATAGGCGGGACAGGAGTAGCTCGAGCCCGGGACCTCGTACCATTCCACGCGATCGAAGTCACCCCACAGGCCGGCGCAGTGCTCGACCTCCGTCCACCAGACCCGGTAGGCCGCGGGCGGTGTGAACGGCATGGCGCCGGCCGGGGCGAAGGCGTCCAGGCAGCCGAGCAGCAAGACTACGGGGACCCAACGGAGTGGTCTGAGCATAGGAGTCAGAAATACACCGTCGCCGCGAACGAGAGCCCTTGGATGGAGCCCGAGTACGACCATCGCTTATCGACCACTCCACCCGACGACCTCGTGGTCGTACGCTGGTAAGAGAACGCCACTGTCGCCGTCCCCCCAGTGAAAGGGGATCGTGTCGGGCGCGTCGGCCTGCGCGGCGACGAGGGTGGGCGAGAGCGCGAGCACCATTCAGACCAAGCGAGCGGAAAGCAAAGCCGCCTCCAAGTGAGAGCGAGGCGGTTAACTATTCACCGGTCCTTCCAACCCGCTAGGGCACCGATGTCTCACTGCGACGCCACGCGCCCGGCCAGCGCCACGCCGACCACCACACTCGCCGCGGCGCTGCCCACGTGTAGCACGGTCGCCCAGCGCGCGCCCCGCGTCGAGGCGAGCCGCACCACACTCGCGAGCGACGCCGACACCGCGAGCATCCCGATCATCGTGCCCGCCGCGAACGCGGCGAAATAGGCGAGCTGGGCCATACGCGTCGGCGCCGCGGCGACCAGCAGCACCAGGATCGCGGCGCTGCCCGCGAGCCCGTGCAGCAGGCCGAACCCCAGCGAGCGGCGCGCATCGCCCTGCGGGTGCGCGTGCTCGTGCGCCGTCCCCTGGGCGTGGCTATGGAGATGAAGGTGGGGACCTGCGGCATGCGAGTGCAGGTGCAGATGCCACCGTCCCCGCGCGTAGCGCAGGATCACTGTCCCACCCAGCCCGATCAGCAGCAGCGCGACCAGGAGGTCGGCCGCCGGCCACAGCCGGTCGGGAAGCCGCAGCCCGAACAGAATGATCGCGCCCACCACGGCGCCGACGCTCGCCGTGTGCCCCAGTGCCCACGCGAGCCCCAGGCGACAGGCGTCGACCAGGCGGCCCTGCCGGGTCGCCAGTGTCGAGACGGCGGCCAAGTGGTCGGGCTCGAACGCGTGACGGAGACCCAGCAGCAGACCGAGGCCCGCGAGGGCGAGCAGGTCGGGAGAGGAAGGGGGGCTCATGGCGGCTCGCAATCTAGCCTATTCTCTTTGACAAATCATGGCACCCGGCCTCGACGCTATCCACGCGCGTTACGCGCCGGTGGACGCCCGCGTCACCGAGATTCTCGAGAACATCCGCCGCGACTGCCGCGAACTCGCCCGGGAAAGCCGCAACGAGGGGAACGAGCGGCAGGTCGAAGAGTTCATCGCCCGGCTGCGCGCCGCATTCGGAGAGCGGGTCGTGATCGAGCGACAGCACCTGTCCGCGTGGGCCGTGCGCACCACCCGGTGGAACTATCTCTTCACCGTCCCGGGCGAGAGCGACGACCGCATTGTGCTCGTCGCGCACTACGACACCTGGCGCGGGCCCGGCGCGGACGACAACACGACGGGCGAGGAGATCCTGAAGCAGTATCTGCTCTCCGACCTGCGCGCCGCGCGGCCGCCCGCGCTCACCCACACGTACTTCCTGGCGGGCTCCGAGGAGTGCGGCCTGATCGGACTCACGTCGCAGATCCTGCTGGCGCTCGGCCTCCAGGCCGCGAACCTGGCGCTCACGCAGCAGGACTGGCTGTACGCGGTCGTCGCGGTCGCCCTCGCGCCGCTCGCCGGTTATCGCTTCGGCGTCTCGGGCTCCCGTGAGTATGTGAAGACGCTCTCCGCGGACGACCTGCGCCGCATCCGCGCGGTGGTGTCCGTGGACTCGGTGGGTGAAGGGCGGCTCTACATCCCGCGCGGCACCCTCGGCGCCGACTTTCTGCACGTGCTGATCCCGTTCGGGGATTACGACTCGATCAACGATCTCCTCGAGGAAGGCGCCCACCTGCACGGCATCAAGTACAACAACTATCTCGCCGGCGGCACGACCGACCACGTCTCGTTCCTGGAGGTGAACAACGGTCTGTGGGTGCGGCTGCGGGAGGGGTTCCGTCGCCTCGCCGCCCGGCTCGCGCGCCGGCCGTACACGCCCCCGCTCCGTATCCCGGCGACGGCACTGGTCGCCATGGTCCCGGGCAAGGCCTCGCCGCTCGTGTTCGGCGGCAAGATCCACACGCCGCGAGATACGCCGGACCGCGTGTACCCCGCGCCGGTACGCGAGACCCTGCTGATCCTCGATTACCTGTTCCACCGGCTCGACGGCGGGGAGCGGGTAGGTGAGCCGCGCCATTTGGACGAATTCCACTACGCCCGCCTGTACCGCACCAACGACGGTCATCTGCTCGCCCTGAAGGACGCGGTGGAGCCCAACCGCCGCAACGTGAATGGCGTGTATCGGGTGACCGCGACGGTCGAGGGCAAACGCGCGGTCGCGAGCGTGCGGGCGCTGGTCGACTGGGGCGTCGAGACCCGGCTGCGCGACCAGATTGCCCAGGCCTGCTCCCAGCTCGGCCTGACGTGGGAGCGCGAGCGCATCGACCAGCTCGAGGTGGTGGGCGACGACGTGCGGCTGCATTTCGCCCGGCGGGTCACGCCGCGCGACCGGCTCGCGAAGACGTGGCACCGCCTGATCGCCCTGCTACAGGGCGTCGTGCGCCGCGGCATTTTTCTCAGCTTTTTCGCGCTCGCGTGGCTCCTGGCGCAGGTGTTCGGCTGGGCGCTGGACGTCGCCTTCAATCTCTCCACCCCCTTCGCCTTGTGGGTGGCGGCCCACACCACCCTGACCCTCGTCGTCGTGGTGCTGGTCGAGATCGCGATTCTGTTGTACATGATGGCGCGGCGGATCCCCACGTGGATCGACAATGGGTACCGGCACGAGAATAGGGCGGATAATCTTGGAAGCCTCAGGCGAGTCAGGGTGTAGACGGCGAAGCAGACGTCGTACAACCTTTTCGGCCTAAGCTCTATCACATTGGGCACATGGAGCTC
>Ga0075424_100002896_pt1 | contig 15912 bp, 17 predicted proteins | sample SoiMethybrSBSTD3_FD_75301 | JGI IMG/M metagenome (GOLD analysis project Ga0075424, IMG submission 75301) | Bulk soil microbial communities from a Populus tree surrounding site in Tennessee, USA - Soil MetaG P. TD hybrid SBSTD3 | ecosystem: Environmental > Terrestrial > Soil > Tree plantation...
CGCCGTCATCAGCGGCCGATGAAAAATTCGATAAACTTCCGGATCATGAGACCGTCAAGAATGATCTCACTCCGGTTCCTGATAATAATACTGCGGATACCGAGATTCAGGTGAATCCCGAAGAGCGCGACAAAGCAGCAGAGCGAGCGACCAAGATCGTAGAAAAAAAGCGCCCGGCTCCTGAGCAAAGGCCGGCGCGCGCCCGGATTGCCAACGATCAAGAGATCGCTGGAAAAAAACTCGAGATGGAAGTCTACAAAGCAATTAGCGATCGCGCCATTACCGGGGTTGCGATCGTGTCGGTCAGTGACGGCACGGTCTATCTCGACGGCAGGGTAGCAACACCGCGGCAGAAGCTCGCCGCAGTGCGCGCTGCGCTGAGCGTGCCCGGTGTTAAGAGCGTGCGGGACCGCATCACTATCGATAACTAAACGCCATCCGAACGCTTTATGCGGCGTTTTCCCCCTTCCCTTCTCCCGCCTTAAACCTCTCATCCCCAGTTATCTCTAGCATCGTAGCTGTGCTATGCCTGAGTTCGGGCAATAGCAGGGCTTTGCCTTTTGGCGAACGACGAGCGCTTGACTGCCGAGGCTTCTATAGTTGAGTCAGACGTGGCGCTGTAGAGGCTTGCTTAGCAGTTTTAGCTTAACTTGAAAGTCCCGATACTGTGGTTATTTTAAAGGCATGCCAGAGCGAGACTATTACAGCATCTTAGGTCTACAACGAAGCGCTTCGCGAGACGACATCCGGAAAGCGTATCGCAAGCTGGCGCGAAAATATCATCCGGACATCAATCCCGGCAACAAAGAAGCCGAGGAAAACTTCAAAGATGTTGCGGTCGCCTACGAAGTCCTGAGCGATCCGAAAAAGCGCAAGCTCTACGACGAATTTGGCGAGGCCGGGCTCGCATCCGGCTTCGATGCCGAAAAAGCCCGCAGCTATCAGCAGTGGCGTGAGCAATCATCTCGCGCCGCCGGCTCTGGCGCCTCCCGCGGTTTCAGCTTCAACATGGATGATCTCGGTGATTTGTTCGGCGGCCTGGGTGGATTTGGCGGGTCTGTCAGAGCACGTTCCGCAGGACCTGTCCCAGGACAGGACATTGAATCATCCATGGACATCGATTTCCTCGATGCGGTGCGTGGCTTTCAGACCGCGATCACGCTTGAGCGGCCCATCCAATGCGAGACTTGCCATGGCAATGGGATACAACCGGGAAGCAAGCCGACCACGTGCCCCGAATGTCACGGTACGGGGAGCAAATCCGTCGCTCAGGGGCCGTTACAGTATCGCCAGACATGTCCGCGCTGCATGGGCAGCGGACAATTGCCTGGGGAGCCCTGCAAAACCTGCCGCGGCAGTGGACGTCTGATTCGTCCGGATACGATTCGGGTCAATATTCCGCCCGGCGCGGAACCTGGAAAAATGATCCGCATTCGCGGGAAGGGCGAGGCGGGAATCCGCGGCGGCCCTCCCGGTGACTTGCTTATTCGTCCGAGAATTCGGTCTCATCCGCTGCTTAGTCGGGAAGGGCGAGATCTCTCTATGGATTTACCAATCACCGTTGGCGAAGCCTTACGAGGCGCTACCATTGAAGTGCCGACGCCGAGCGGCAGCGTCAGCGTAAAGATTTCTGCCGGCGCGCAGAGCGGACAACGACTGCGGGTCCGCGGCAAGGGTGTGCCGGCGCACCGTCAAAGCCCGGCGGGCGACTTGTACCTGCGTCTGATGATCCGGGTTCCCAAAAACAGTCTTGGTGACGAAGTGATCAGTCGATTTGATCGCGCCTATGACGAGAACGTTCGCAAGGATCTGCGTTTGTAATCAAAGAGCAGAGAATGGAACGAAAACTCTTTCGTATTACTGAGGTGGTGGAAATATGTGAGGTGGACCGAGAATTTGTCGCGCGCCTGGAAGAAGAGCACCTCATCGAACCCGTGGTGCGCAGCAAGGCAAAATATTATCCGCGTGAGCAGGTTGAGAGAGTACGGATCGCGCGCCTTTTAATGCACGAGATGGGAGTGAACTTAGAGGGCGCGGAAGTGGCCCTCCATATGCGGGAGCAGATGATTGCAATGCAACGCCAGTTCAAAGAAGTTCTCCGAAAACTCGCCCGGTCGCGCGAGCGCTAGCTCGAATCCTGATGTCTCCGGCAGAAGGCAACGCTTCGCCGAGGATTGTTTTTGGGTTTGGAGTGCGGTCTTTTTTTTATGCGGCAATTGCGAGATTTGAAGCCCAGAAGATTTAGTCTCTTGACAGTCTTCGGTAGACTTTGCTACCCGTCAATCAGAAGAGAGTTTTTGCGAACGACTCCATGGAGGCAAACATGTTAGCGGCCGAACCTCGAGGCGCGGTACATTGGATCGATCACTATGTCGTCGGCACCAACGATCTGCCTGCCTGGTCGCAGTGGGCCATGCATGCGACGGGACTTCCGATCCGACCGATCAATGGCCTCACCACGAACAATCGAAAAAAAAACACGCCGATCTTTTGTTTTATGTGGTGGGACGGTGGCTCTTGCCGGATCGGCGCATTTCTTCAGCCCGAAGTTTATCCTCCGGCTAAAGATCTCGGCAAAGATATGCCGCGCTGCGGTTTCTACATCTGGCCTCAAGATATCGAGATGCATTTACGCCGGCTCGATCAGCATAAAATCGTTCATAGTGATGCGATTAGAACCGCCGCGGACGGCGAGGACGGAACCGTGATCTACTTCGCCGATCCCGACGGCAATCAATACGAGTTTTGGGCGCCTCTCGAGATGCCCGCCGGCGCGATGGAGATTTGCACCGAAGAGAAAGTCGGCCGAATCAGTCATGCGGTTTACGGCTCGCGAAGTTTGTCTCGCACTCAGGCTTTTTTCGAAAAATATTGCGGGATGCAGGCGGAGCAGAATGCGCGCATTGCCGAAGGTACGCTCGTGTTGCGCATGCGCGCCGGGGCCCGACTGATTTACAAGCTTGTCGATCAGGTCGACGAGCGTATTGCCGGGCACAGCCCGTGGTGGGATATGCACACCGCACTGACGGTGCGCGAGGCAGACTTCTTTCCCAATTATCGTCGGATGTGGGAAGGCTTGCCCGAAGAGGCTGGACCCAAGGAAAATTTGAACGACTCGCGGGACAAAGAGGACAATTTTCCCGCGCGCACCGGCTTGCATCGTAGTCCCGTCGGCTATAAATGGAAAGAGATCTACCAGCGGGGCGATGAATTTTATGACTGGGACGGTCACGCTTTCCATTTCTTTGGCGGCATGCCAATCAAATCCGACGGGTCGCTCGCGCTTTATCAAGGCAAGGAGCAAGAGGAGTATTTGCGTGAGCTTGCCGAATCGCTGAAAAAAGGCGCGCAAGCTTAACTTCGCAAGCGCATCGTAACTTTAAAGCTTGCTACGTCATTCGCCAATCCAATCCGTGCGTCTCGTCGAGATGACATCGGCTTTGCTTACCTCGGCTGTCTGAGGGGCCAGCAATTTGACAAAGCAAACGCTGGCCGCATCCTGGAATTCGCCGCATCCTGGAATTCTGAAGGCTTTCGTTTTCATTCTTTGTTGCCGGACCGCCAAGCCCGCGAGTCTCGAAGAGTTCAACGATGGTACATCGAGAAAGGCGTGTCCATTGAATAGCTCGAAAGGGAAGGCGATCGCTGACAAAGCTGTTGGATGATCCCGCGCGAAAGTAGCGCGCGACGGAAATGCGGAGGCAGTGCGGTTCGCGAAGCTTCCGCGAACTGCCCCTTCCGTTTTGTGTCGAAGACTGGGTTAGCTAAAGCCGGATTAAAGCTCTTAAACCATCGATGTGCAAAATCACGTAGATAAAGACAGAGATCAGACAGAGCGCGAGATAAGCGAGCTGCAACCACTCGGCGCGCGCCAGCCGTTTAAAGTTTAAGCCCTGCTCATAGAGACGGGGAATGAGAGCCAACGCCTGTTGTCGGAGCATCGGCATGGCCGTCAGGTCCGCGAGAATGTTATAGCCATCCATTTCGAGAAAATTGAAAGGGTAGAGGTTGAGCAACGCGCTTTCCCAAAGCGCTAAGCCAATCCCCAAAAGCAGTGCCTGTGCGAGGCCCGCACTTGCCGCTTGGGCGGCGAGAATCGCGACGCTACCCAGAACCACTTCCACCATCGGGCCAGCCATATCCACGGTGATCCGAGCACGTCGGCTCGACATAAAGATATCGGTGACGTCCGCATAAAATGTGGGTACGATTCCTTGGAGTAAAAAAAAGCCCAATTCACGAACGCGCCGACCATGCGCCTTGCACGCGAGCGCGTGCACCAGCACGTGAAGAATGGAAGCTGAAACCAAACTCGCGACCATGACGCCGCTAAACAACCAGGGCCGGGTTTTCAAGAAATAGGCAAAACTGCTGGCGTTTTGCCCAAACGGGAGCGCGAGCACCAGGGCGCAAAGCGCCGCGGCCAGACAGAGCCAGAACGTGAACGGGTGAAACAACAGAAACCCACCGCGCTCATAGATCAGCGAGCAAACTCGATCGGCGTTTGGCACGCGCAAGGACATAGCGCGCCATCTCAGCAGATTCCGCCGCAGACCGCTGCCTTGGCGGCGGTCCGGCAGCGTGCCGCGGTTGAGTTGAAAATCCAACAAACGTTTCGATTCCAAAAGTCCGCAGCCGTAAAGTTTCGTAAGCAGCTGTCGAATCAGGAGATAATCGAAGGCGCCAAACGCGAGATGAAAAGCGCGCCCGATTTCCTCAAGCGAATGACGGCCATCCAAGTAATTCCACAAGAAATACTCGCGGGAGTTGAGCAATACATAACTGTCCTGGCGCAAATTCCTCAACACAAACTGGCGCGTTCCGTCGGCGCTTTTCGGTTGCGCCGTCACTTCCCAGTCGGATTGCGGCAAGCGGCTCGGTTTGTACGCCGAATAAGCGCGCAGACTATCGATGCGGATGACTTCGAATCCACCCGCGTCGGTGGAACGGTTCAGGAGTTCGAGCTTTGCGGGATCAGCCATGAAATACTTCAAGTGGACCTGCGGCCCAAGGGCGCATGCTCCGGCGCCACAGAAAAGCCCGTCGCTTCCAAGCCCCAGCGAATCGCCTCGCGAGCCTGATCGTTGGTGGCGCGCAACCGTTCGATGAATACGGTGACCAGCCGGTAACAGATTCGCGCCGCGATTTCAGGCTCGTCAGAAAAGATTTGTTGAAAAGCCTTGCGGTCGAGCCGCAGCAGAACTGAATCGGTCTCAGTTTGCGCGCTTGCTGAACGCGGCGAGGTATCGAAAAGTCCCATTTCGCCGAAACAATCACCGGGGTGAAAACGGGTAAGCACGATGTCGACCTGATGTTGCACGTGTTTGCTGATGATGATCCGCCCGGATCTTACGATGTAGAGACAATCCGATTCGTCGAATTCACGAAAGATGATCGCGCCGGCCGATATTTTCTTCGAAATTAAAAGTTCTGCCAGCTTCGAACGAGCGCTTTCGTTCAGATCTTGGCAGAAGGAAACTTTTTTCAGAAATTCCGAAACAAGCTCCATGGAGCGGCCTCAGCAAACTGCAATGCTAGCCGCGGCGAGGCTCAAATACAAGTTTGTCGGGCCAGGATCCGGATCGCTATCAGCCAGGGCAGTTGCTCTAGGCGGAAAGTGCTTCGTCAGCGGCAGTTGTTCGTCTCGGTTATCGAACCAACAACTCACAAAACAGCGCGGCAACGGGTGGGGTTCGTTTGTTTGTCATAGTTTTCCGAGCAATTCGAGCGCGTTTGTTTGTCGATCAAAGTTGAGGTCAGTGTGAAAACGCGTGCGACACCATCACTACCCTCGTGTTTGGCGCTAGCACAGCGTTCTTGACCTCTTCAGAATGCGATGCTATGAGCGGCGCAGACTAGATCTTAATCATCACGGTTGGGCGCGGCGCGGGTTCGACGAAATGGAGCTTTCAGTTCGGCGGCGCTGCGTGCTGAGACTGACTTTTCTCGGCGTATTCTGAATCGTCAATCCAATGAGGAGGTGCGATATGGCGTATACCGTTACCAAAGTGAGTGTATGGGCCGGTGAAATTGCAGATCGCCCCGGCGGTCTGGCGAGCACGCTGGCGGCGCTGCAAAATGCCGGAGGAAACATTGAATTTGTCGTCGCGCGCCGCGCCGCCGATAAGCCCGGGACCGGCGTCGTTTTTCTTAGCCCGGTCAAGGGTGCCAAGCAAAAAACGGCGGCGGAGCGGGCAGGTTTGGCCACCACGGAAAGCCTTCATTCGGTGCGCGTCGAAGGTCCTGACCGAGCCGGATTGGGGGCGAGAATGACCGAGGCTCTCGCCGGGGCAGGAATTAATCTCCGTGGTATTTCGGCGGCCGCTTTGGGGCGGCGCGCCGTTTCCTATTTTGCATTCGACAGCGCTGCCGACGCCGATAATGCTATGCGTGTGTTGAAGAAAACGCTGAAGTAGAGCGAGACGGGATAAGTATCCGGGCAAAGCGCCGGGTCCGAAACTCGCTTCATTGCGCGGGTCTAAATCGGGCGCTACTTGGATTTGCGAATAGCGAAGATCTGATTGTATTGCTCAATCAGCGAGTTCAGGTTAGGGCCAATTGAAGAAGGGCTGAGAAACACAAAGTCCTTTTGAAAGAGTTCCTGCACCCAGGGCTTTTGTTTGATGCCTTTGCGCACCGGAATTCTCCCCGCTGCGTCGGCGAGGCGTGTTTGTCCCTCTTCGGACAAAATCCAATCGATAAACAACAGCGCTGAATGCGGATGCGGCGCGCGTTGCATCAACGCTACGAAATTCGGCTCGCCAGCGTAGGGATCCAGAATCCGAAAATCGATGGGTGCGCCTTGCTGCTTGTACTCGGTAACGCGGCGTCCGCGCGCCGCGATTGCGATGGCCGATTCCCCCGCAAGCATCAGCTGCACCCGCATAACACTGCTCGAGCCGGGCATTTGCAGGTCCTGTTTCGCGAGCGCCTGCATAAATTCCGCGCCTTTTTTTGCACCCATCGATTCGAGCAGAATGTTGAACCAGGTGTACTCCTCGGTGCCGAGGCTCATCTTGCCTTTCCATTTGGGATTCAACAGATCCTGGTAGCTGCGCGGCGCATCGGTGCCGTTTACTTGCTTGGTATTGAAGGCGAGCACGAGCGGCGTCACTTCGAATCCCTGCCAATAGCCGTCGCTGTCGTGGGAACCGGGCGTCAATGATTTCTGCTCGGGAGAAAGGTAGGGCGCAGAAAGTTTGCGTTGCTTGAGCTGCCACATCTCGACCGGCGCCGATCCGATAACATCAACGGCAAAACGGCCGGCTCGCGCCTCGGTATCGACTTTGTTAAAGACCCCTGACGGTGTGGCGCGATAGGTGTTGGTTTTGATGAAAGGATAGGCCCGTTCGAAGTGGGGCATGATTTTCGGATAGTCGGTCAAGCTGAGAGAGGTATAAAAAACCACTTCGCCTTCTTTTTTGGCCCCTTCCTCGAGAAAACTCCGGCGTTGCGAACCAGAGAGACTGCCGGCTTTTTTGATGATTTCATCACTTGTCGCTGCACGACCTGAATGCGGCGCAGACACCAACGCCGCGATCAGCATGAAAAGAACGATCGCCATTGAAGAACTGCCCGTTCTACAGATCCATGCGCCGCTTTTGGCCCCAGCCAACGGTGGAGATATCGAACAAATTGCCGTCCGGATCGGAGCCGCGTCCTTCCGCATAGGTCGCCTCGCGTTCTTTCGGCGCACCCTCGGGATAAAGCTCTTTGATTCGCCTGGCGACTTCCTGGTTGTCTTCAACATGAAATCCGAAGTGATAGAGTCCCGGCTGATGTCCCGGCTCTTTGGGATCGGTGGCATTTAGTATCGCAAGGTTGACTTCGCCATCGGAAAGATGCACCGAGCCATTCTTGGTGCGATACATTTCGGTCATGTCGAAGACGCGCTTGTAGAAGTTCGCGAGCTTATCCGGCTGATGGGTTAAGATGGCGAGATGACGAAGCTTGGCCATAGCGTTCTCCTCCTGATGATTCGAGTTCAGCCGTATCATTGCGAATTCAGGCTGTCAATTATTGCGGCGCTTGCAGCGAATCGAAACAATCGTAGCGATTACAACCCGGCAACATAGCGTGCCATGCGCTCCCGAGCTGAAGCGTCAGGCACCAAACCGAACGCCGCACGCATGTTGTCGCTAAGATGCTGCACTTTGCTCGTGGCGGGGATAGCGCAGGTGACGGCGGGATGAGAAATCACGAACTTCAAGAAAAATTGCGCCCAGGTGGCGCAGCCAACTTCGTTGGCCCAGGGGGGAAGCGGCTTCCCGAGGACTCTGCTGAATAGATTTCCCGCCGCGAGAGGTCGGTTGATCAGCACCGCAAGCCGCTTTTCCGCGGCCAAAGGCAGCAGTCGCTTTTCTGCATCACGCTCGGCAAGAGAATAGTTAAGCTGAACAAAATCCAAATCCTCGCGCGCGAGCACACGAGCCAGCTCGTCGTAGGCGCTTGCGGTATAATGGGTGACGCCGATATAACGCACTTTGCCCTCTTCTTTCCAACGCCGTAGCGTGCTGAGATGGGTGCTGTAATCCACAAGATTATGAACCTGCATCAGATCCATTCTAGCGGTCCGCAAACGGTTATACGATTCTTGCATCTGGCGAATGCCCGCATCGCGTCCACTCGTCCAAACCTTGGTGGCGAGAAAAATTTTCTTCTGCACATCGAGCTCGGCGGCGAGATCACCGGTGACCGCTTCGGACTTGCCGTACATCGGCGATGAATCAATCACGGTTCCGCCGGCGCGAACAAATTCGCGCAGCACCGCGCGCAGCGGGGCGCGGGCTGATTCACTGGCGCCGACATCGAAGGTCTGCCAGGTGCCGAGACCGATCGCGGGTAGCCGCTCGCCGGTTTTCGGAATCGGTTTGGTGAGAATGTCATCCGCCATAACGACCTGTTCCTCCCATGGAATCAGCGCCGCGGCCAGAGCGCATCTGATAAAATCGCGCCGCGACAGGCTTTCAGCACACATAACTTTGGTGATTCAATATAGAAGTGGATCTTGCCGAATCATAACGATCATCCGAAGAAATCGGCCATGGTCGTTGTCGAATCAAATGCCCATCCGGTCTTCCGGTTTGCGCGGCCGTTCCTTGATGCGGGGAATTCCGCTCCAGTCGCCGGACATCCAGAATTCAGTCAAGCTGCCGAACACAGCGAGGGGAATCGCGAGAAACATGATGAAATACCAAAGGTCATCGCTATAGTTGCCCAAAAACGACATCAGCAGGCCCACTATCTTTGCCGTAGCCCCGCCGAAAATCCCCCCCATGAGCAAACGCGGAACGCGCTGCAGGCCATACTGCGTGGCGTAGATTCCCCAAAAAACGCCCACGAAGAAGGCCAGAAACGGTCCGAGGCAAAGCGAGAAAATGGCGCCTGCTTCGCCGCCGCGCAAAGAGACTTGCTCTAATTTTTCTTCTTCGGTTTGACTGCCGACACGAATATCGCCGCGCAGCACGCGAAACAGATAATAGACGGCACCATGGATGCCGAGGTCAGGGCGCATGCCGTCCCAGTAAAGCGCGACTTGAGCCTCGAGTTTAGCGCGCGTTTGTGGCTCGGGCAGTAATTCGCGGAGCTGAGAGCCGGCACGGAAAGCCACCAGTCGTTCTTTGCGTGCGACCGCAAGTAGGACGGTTTTACGTCGCTCTGTCTCGTTCAGCGGAAGAGCTAAAAACGCCCGCTCCGCAAGCCCTGTAATGTCGTCTCCTTCGAGGCTTCGGACGGTGATCACAAAGATATGATTTCCGCTCTCGGTCTCGAAACGCCCGAGGCGCTGAATTAGATCATCCAAGCTGGCCTGTGGAAACATCCCGGCAAGATCGGTGACAGGGGTGGTGACACGAGGCAACTCCAAAGCTCGAGCCGGAGCTGCTGCTGAAAAAAATGTTAACAACCAGGCAACAAGAAAAACCTTCATGACAACTCGACGGATCGCCGGGCTCTGCGGTCCAATGCCGCCAATTTGTTTGCGGTCAAGGGAAATCCAAACTGCTCGTTGCGCATGCGCAAGCGCTGCTGGGAGACTTGGCAGATGATTTCCAGGGCACGCTCATAAGCATTTTGACTACGGACCAGGCGGCCGAGCTCCCTGGCGCCGCTCTCTTTATGGCCGACTTCGTCGCGCAAGATTTCTCGAAAAGCCGACGCGATTTTTCCTTCCAGCCCTTTTTTTTTGAGCTTGGCGCAAACCTGGTAAAGGGCGCCCCCACCACCTTCCGTCAAGACGATAGCGGCACGCTCGAGCTCTTCGTCCCGGCGTGCGATCTCGTTGGAGGAGATCTTTTCCGAGCCATGCAAGAGAGCGGCATAGCTCTTGGAGTATTTGGCCCTTATCCTCGCGAGCTCTCGGTCTTCCGGGAGCCAGGTGAGGTCTCGGGGCGTGATTTTTTTCCCGCTGACTTCTTCGAGGAGATCCATCACCAGGCGCGCATGGCGCGTTTCGTCGGCCAATTTTTCCGTCAGCTCGGTGTAATGATGGCGGTCCACGCCACGGTCAATTTGCCAATAAAGAGCCGCGAGCGCCTCGATGAGTGGTTTAATTGCGGAATATTCCTTGAAGCCCTGCGCCTTCAGCCACCGGAGGTGATCTCTACTACTACGACGTCGTTTTTTAAAGAATGCATTGACGACTTCGACTTCCGCCTTGCCGTAGGCTGCCGCGAGCCGCGCAAGTCGCTCGACATTTTTTTCTATCATACCGGATCGTTTCCCGCCCTGGGCCGGGGCGGTGCAGGAATGACCTCGCCGCACCGCTTACAGGTGCGCAGTGTTTCATCACTGCCAAATTTTTCATAAACCTGCCCCACGGGATCGGCTCGGTAGTCGCCGACTTCCACCGAGGTAGCATAGACTTGTTCGCCGCAGGTCCTGCAGAACCATCGGAAATGATCGATCTCGCCGGCGCGGCGCTTACGTTCGAAGACGATGAACCAGGAATCCGGTTCCAGTCGTGGCGAGTGGGGGACGCCGGCGGGACAGAGTAAAATCTGGCCGGCCCCGATCTTCGCGGTATGTTCCATGCCCGCTTCATCACGGTAAACAAGGTTTTGTACCCCGGTCAGCTGCAGGGTGACCTCGTCAGCCGGATCGATGTGAAAATCCCAACGCTCTTTGCGCCCGCTGCTCAAAAAGGCAATGGATTCCGAATCCTGCCATAGCACGCGCCGGCTTTGGCCTTGTTCTTTCACTTCTTCGATGATGCGGTTAATATCGATCGGAATTAGCTCTTTCATGGTCCGACTATAACGCTATCGAAACACAGCGGGCAACAGCGCTTCGGGCCGGTTCTGCCTTGACCCCGGAATAAACGGAATGATAAGTGTTAGCATCAATACTGGAGGTGTTTCATGGGCGAGCGAGTGTGGGACCAGTTCCTGACCGAGCAGGATAAGGCAACATTGGTCGGCAAGGCTGATCGTCGGATAGGTTTCGGTGAACGACCGGCACTGTTACTCATCGATCTTTACCGCTGGGTTTTTGGCGACAAGCCCGAGGTGGTGACGCAAGCGATTAAGACTTGGCCCGGGAGCTGCGGGCTTGCCGGCTGGAATGCGCTTCCGCACATTCAAAAACTCCTCGCCAAAGCGCGTGAAGTAGGGATTCCGATCATTCATGTGACGGGGATGGATGGCGTGGCCGTGGAGCCATGGGCTTTTCGGCGCGATAACAAAAAACGCGCGACCATGTCAAAGGAAGAGCTCGACCGTTTTCGCCGGCGCTACGATATCGTCGACGAAGTAAAACCCATTCCGGGAGAAACCGTTTTCAAAAAAGTCTCGCCGAGTGCGTTCTGGGGCACCCCGCTCGTGGGGCACCTGAACTTCCTCGGCATCGATACGATCATCACGTGCGGCGAAAGCACAAGCGGCTGCGTGCGCGCGAGCGTGGTGGACGGCACGACCAACCGTTTGCGCATGATCGTCGCCGAAGAATGCGTTTTCGACCGGCATGAGGCCTGTCACGCGATCAATCTGTTCGACATGAACCAGAAATACGCAGACGTCTTGCCGCTTGATGAAATTCTCAAGTATCTGGACGCTTGGCGCGCGGAAAAGGCCGGCCAGGTCGGGTACGCCAACAACAGCGTCGAATATCTGAAAGATCTAGCGATCGGGGAAGAATACAAGGGACTGCGCTAAGGTTACGTTCAAAGTTCAATATTCAAAGTTCAACGTTTCGGGTGGGTTTGACGTTGAACCTGGAATGTTGAACGGCATTAGACGCGGTCTCTTTTGAGGCCATACCACGCCAACGCCAAGACGACGGTCGAGCTCAGCGCCATCGCTTCGAAGCCTCCGCTATACCCCAATTCTTGAATCAGCGCGCCGCACGCCAGAGGCCCGATCGTTTGACCCACAGAGGTGGAGGCGCGCGAGATGCCCAGCGCGAGCTCCTTGGCTCCTGGCTGGGCGGATTGCAGCGCAAAAGTCGTCGCGCCAACGTTCGTGAATCCGAAACCCATGGTCATGATTGCGAGCGGAACCAACAACGTCACAGTGCTCGTGCCAGCGACCTGAAGTAGGAACATCGGAATGCTCAGCGCGACGCCGAGCAGGATCACTTGGCCGGGTTTGATTCGGTCGCAAAGCCAACCGCCGGTGTAGCGTCCAAAAGTATCCGTCAACCGAGATACGGAAACCATCGTGCCGACGGTTTCTAAACTGATGCCGCGCAGATTGACCGCCAGAAATGGAAAGGCGACCCGAGTCACACCGACGAGGAAAAGAAACGATTGGCAAATTGCTAAACACGACGCGAGAAAAGGCCACTTGCCCAAGAGCAGGCCGCCCTCGCGCCAAATTCTAGGCGATTCGGCCTTCGCTGTTCTTCGATAGCGGTGCGCACCGGCATAGAAGATCAGCAGCATCCCGAGAAATTGCGGCGCTGCGTAAAGGAGAAATAGACCATCGGGCCCGAGCCATTTACCGACCCAACCGCCGAGCAATGGGCCGAGGGTGAACCCGATGCCCAGAGCCGAAGCCATTTGCCCCTGCACTCTTCCTTGCCGCTCGGGCGCCGCTTGGTCGAAGCCAATCTTTCTCAAGGACAGGGCGAACATGGCTTCCGTCAAGCCGAAGACGATCCAGGCAGCCGTAAATACCGGCATCGCATCGATAAAGGTGTAGCCGATGATGCTCGTCAACAACCCGAGCAGCATCGCGACGACGAGCAACAGTCCGGGGCTAAAATAGCTAGCCATCACGCCTGACATTACGTCCGAGCAAACCCGGCCGATACCGTTAGCGACCAGTGGGATTCCAGCCGTGGCCACCGAGTAGCCATGCTCTCTCATGAAGAACGGCGCCAACATCGCCGCACCCGACGAGCCCGCGGTTTGGCAAACGGCTGCCGAAACGTACAAAGTTAGCGGTGAAAGCTTCATCTCACGCGACTATAGCAACTCGGTTATCCAGAACATACCGGTGAGAAACTATGACTGTGGACAGCAAAAAACGGGCTTGATAGAACGAGCGCGTAAGCGGGAGGAAGGCGATGGAAGTTCCACAAATTCAAATACAAGATGCCAAGAAAAAATTGGACGAGAAGTCATGCCTGTTTGTCGATGTACGCGATCCGGGGTCGTACGAACAGGCGCACATTCCTGGGGCGGTCCGTTTGCACGATGGGAATGTGCAGGAGTTTCTGAAGAGCGGGGACAAAGCCAAGGACGTGATTGTGTACTGTTATCACGGGAACAGCAGCCTGGGCGCGACGGCGTTTCTCATCCAAAACGGTTTCACGGCGACGAGCATGAGCGGCGGTTTCGAGGCATGGCGGCAGGTGTATGAGCACGAGCCGGAAAAATAGATTCGAGTAGAGCGCCTACAGTCCGGGGTTTATAGGCAGACCTAAACCGACTTTGGGAGGATAATACTATGGCTGTCGTATTAGGAAGCGGTGATTACCGGTACGAAGTGATCGAAAACTGGGGCGCCTTGCCCGATGGCTGGACGTTCCATGAAGTGGCAGCCGTCGCGGTTGACGCTCAGGATCAGGTTTACTGTTTTACGCGCGGCAAACATCCGGTCATCGTTTTTGACCGCGACGGCAACTTTCTCCGCGCTTGGGGCGATGGCGTTTTCAAGCGAGCGCATGGCGCAACCATAGGTCCCGATCAAACGGTTTTTTTGACCGACGACGGGGATCACACCGTGCGGCAATGCACTCTTGACGGAAAAATCCTGATGACGATCGGAGTTCCGGGACAATGCGCAACCTACCAATGCGGCGAACCCTTCAACCGCTGCACGCATGTCGCTTTTTCGCCTACAGGCGAGATTTACGTCTCCGACGGCTACGGCAATTCGCGCGTGCACAAATATTCACCTGATGGAAAACTATTGCTGTCGTGGGGCGAATCGGGCTCTGATCCCGGACAGTTCAATATCGTTCATAACGTCGTCACCGATAAAGACGGTTGGGTATATGTCGCTGATCGGGAAAACAATCGCGTGCAGGTGTTCGACGGTAACGGAAAATATGAAACGCAGTGGAACAATATGCACCGGCCGTGCGCGCTCTATATGGACACCACCAAAAAGGATCCGATCTGTTACGTCGGAGAGCTCGGTCCCGGCTTAGGCGTCAATAAGGATGCGCCCAATTTGGGGAATCGGGTCGATATTTACGACAAAGCCGGAAAGCGCCTGGCGCGATTGGGAGATGTGCTGCCGGGCGAAAAACCCGGACAGTTCATCGCGCCGCACGGTCTGGCGATCGATTCGCGAGGCGACATTTACGTCGGCGAAGTTTCCTGGACCATCATGGGCCAACGGCTGCAGCCGCCGCGCGAGCTGCGCAGTTTGCAAAAGCTGAAAAAACTGAATTAAGGACAATTTCAGAACAAAGCTCTTGGTCTCCATGACGTTTATCGCGTAGGAATCTTTGTAGAGCTCAGAAAGATTTCTCCCTTCGGTCGAAATGACAATCGTTTCCTTTTTGCCGGTTTCCGTTTTCGGACGAAGATTTTTTGAACGAATTCGAAAAGCCTCTGGACCTAAAATCTGCCGCGAACATGTAGGGGCGATCGGCGGTCGCCCGAAGGAGTCTCGTATGCAGAGTAACATTACCCAGCAGCGTGTGCCGATTCACGGTGATCCAGGCATTTGGATTCATGTGAGCCAAAGCCCGCGCCATGTGCGTGTATTCTTCGGTGGCGAAACGATTGCCGACAGTAAACGCGCCAAGCTTGTCCGCGAACCGGAAATTTTACCGGCTTATTATTTTCCCAAAGAGGACGTCCGGACTGATCTGTTCGCGCGGAGCGAGAAGAAAAGCCGTTGCAATACGAAAGGTGAAGCTTCGTACTGGTCGGTGCAGGTGGGCAACAAACGCGCCGAGGATGCGGCGTGGTGTTACAGGGCGCCGCTTCCTGACGCCGGAAGTCTAAAGGATCACTACGCATTCGATTGGCCGAAAATGGACAAGTGGATGGAAGAAGATGAAGAGATTTTCAAGCACGCGCGTGATCCCTACAAGCGGGTCGATGTGATGCCGAGCAAGCGGCACGTTCGGGTACTCATCGATGGGCAAGTCGTGGCGGAAACCCGCCGTCCCCATTTGCTGTTCGAGACCAATCACCCGGTGCGGTATTACATCCCGCAGGAAGATGTTCGTATGGATTTGTTGCTGGCGAGTGGAACGACATCACGCTGTCCGTACAAAGGCGCCGCGTCCTATTGGTCGGTAAAGCTCGGGGAGGAGAGATTCGACGATATCGTCTGGGGCTATATGGATCCGATCCCGGAATGTCCGAAAATCAGGGGCCTGGTGTGCTTTTTCCACGAGCGGGGCTGTGACATTTACATCGGTGGAGAATTGCTTCCTCAACCGCAAACGAAATGGGCGCGGGCGCTGCGAAGCTAAGTGACTCGTCCCTTGAGCATGCGCGCCCTTTATTGG
>Ga0075424_100002900_pt1 | contig 15907 bp, 15 predicted proteins | sample SoiMethybrSBSTD3_FD_75301 | JGI IMG/M metagenome (GOLD analysis project Ga0075424, IMG submission 75301) | Bulk soil microbial communities from a Populus tree surrounding site in Tennessee, USA - Soil MetaG P. TD hybrid SBSTD3 | ecosystem: Environmental > Terrestrial > Soil > Tree plantation...
CGAAACCGCCAGGTCCGCAGGATGTTCGCGGCCATCGGCCACCCCGTGATCCACCTTGACCGGCGGGCGTACGCGGGGATCACCGCCGGGCGGCTCGCGCGCGGGGAGTGGCGCGCGCTCACGCCTGACGAGGTCGAGGCGCTGCACCGTGCATGACGCCGTGGTCGTCGGCGCGGGCCTCTCCGGTCTCACCGCCGCCCACCGGCTGGCGGCCGCCGGCGCCGACGTGGTCGTGCTCGAGGCGGGCGCGCGGGTGGGCGGCCGGGTCTGGAGCCCGCCGGGGCCCGGCGGCCGCTGGGAGGCCGGCGGCGAGGCCGTCGATCTCGCCAACACTCGCCTCCGCGCGCTCGCCGACGAGGTGGGCGCGGCGCTTCGCCGCTCCGAGGTCGGCTGGGGTGACCACGGCCCGGCTCCGGTCGAGTGGCACGTCGCCGGCCGCACGGGCGCGCCGGAGGCGCCCGGGTATCGTCGCCTGGCCGCCGAGATCGCCCGTCGCGCGGCGGCGCCCGAGGCGGACGACCGCTTCACGGTGGCCGAGTGGATGGCCCGCGACGGCTCCAGCATGTTCGACCTGGCCGTGGCCGAGACGATCATCTCGGTGACGTCCTCGACGATGCCGGTAAAGCGGATGTCGCTCCAGGCGCTCGCGGTCAAGACCGCCGCCCGGCGCGGCGAGGGCGACGGCGCGGAGCTGCGCTTCGCCGACGGCGCCGGCGGGTTCGCCGAGACGCTCGCGGCGGGGCTGGGAGATCGTGTCCGCGTCCTGGCCGCCGCGTCGGCGGTGCGGGCCGGGCGGGGTGAGGTCGCGGTCGCGGTCGGGTCGGAGGTGATCCGGGCCGGACGGGCGGTAGTGGCCGTCCCGCTGCACGCCCGAGCGCGGATCGGCGGGCTTCCGGCCGTCCCGGTCGGCTGCTACGGCGTGGCCGTCAAGTCGCTCATCGAGCTCGCGGAGGATCTCCCCGAGGCGCCCACGGCGGTCCTCACCGACTCCGCGATCGGCTACGCCTACCGCCGCGACGCCCGCAGTCTGGGCAGCTTCGTCGGCTCCGCGCCGGCCGCCTGGCTTCTGCGCGCCGGTCGCCGCGCCGCCGACGCCGCCGTGGCGGAGGCTGTGCGGCGCTCGTTCGGCGTCCGCGTCGCCCGCATCGCTCGCGTCGCCTATCCGCGTAGCTACCTGATCTTCGCGCCGGGCGAGCTGCGCGGCTTCGGCGCCCACCTCGCCGACCCGGCCGGGCCGGTGCACTTCGCCGGCGCCGAGGCGTCCGAGCTTCCGAGCTTCATGGAGGGCGCGGTTCGGGCCGGCGAGCGGGCGGCGGCCCATCTCGTCGCCTCCGTCTAGACGAACCCCATCCGCTTCTTGATCTCGGCCAGCTTCGGTGCCGCCAGCGCCTGTGCCCGTCCGGCGCCGGCTGCGAGCGTGTCGAGCAGGTGGCCCTCGTCGGCGCGCAGCTCGAGGTAGCGCTGTCGCATGGGCCCGATCATCGCCTCCACGGCGTCGGCGACGTCCGACTTGAACTGCCCGTAGCCGGCGCCGTCGTAGGACGCCTCGACGTCGTCGGGGGTGCGGTCGGTGGCGACCGCCAGGATCTCGATCAGGTTGGCGATCCCCTCCTTGCCGTCGCCCGCGCGGCGCACCTCGCGGCCCGAGTCGGTCACCGCGGAGCGAATCTTCCGGACCACGACGTCGGCCGGGTCGGTGAGGAGGATCGTGCCCTGCGGAGTCCCGTTGGTCGTCGACATCTTCCGCATCGGATCCTGGAGATCCATCACCCGCCCGCCCGTGCCCGGGATCGCGGCCTCCGGCACCTTCAAGACCTCGCCGAAGCGGCTGTTGAAGCGCTGGGCGATGTTGCGGGCGAGCTCGAGGTGCTGGCGCTGGTCGTCGCCGACGGGCACCTTGTCGGTGTCGTAGAGCACGATGTCGGCCGCCATGAGCACCGGGTAGGTGAACAGATCGACGGAGACCGACGCCTGGCCCTCGCTCTTGTCCTTGAACTGGGTCATGCGGCTCAGCTCGCCGAACGTCGCGACCGCCCCCAGAAGCCACGCGCCCTCCGAGTGCTCAGGGACGGCGCTCTGGGCGAAGATCGTGCAGCGGCCCGGATCCAGACCGGCGGCCATGAGCGTCGCGGCCGTGTCCAGCGTGTTCTCGCGCAGCGTCGAGGGGTCGTACGGGACGCTGATCGAGTGCAGGTCGACGACGCAGTAGATCGCCTCGCCGAGGTCCTGGTAGGCCGGCCAGTTGCGGATGGCCCCGATGTAGTTGCCGAGGTGCTTCTGCCCCGTGGGCTGGATTCCCGAGAACACGCGCGTCATCGCGGGCAGGATCCTAACCATCCACCCCTCGGTAGGATCCATCCGATGGTCGCCTCGCCCGACACCTGGTCGCCCGCCTCCTGGCGCGCGCATCCCGCCCTCCAGCAGCCCGACTGGCCCGACGAGGCCGGCCTGGCGGCGGCGACCGAGCGCCTGAAGGAGCTGCCGCCGCTCGTCTTCGCCGGCGAGGCGCGCGGTCTCACGACGGCGCTCGCGAGCGTCGCCGAGGGCCGGGCGTTCCTGCTTCAGGCCGGCGACTGCGCCGAGTCGTTCGCCGACTTCTCGGCGGTCTCGATCCGGGAGAAGCTGAAGATCATCCTCCAGATGGCGGCCGTCATGACCTACGCCGGCACGCTGCCGGTGGTGAAGCTCGGCCGGATCGCCGGCCAGTTCGCGAAGCCGCGCTCGGCGCCGACCGAGATGGTCGACGGCGTCGAGCTCCCGGCCTTCCGCGGCCACATGGTGAACGACGACCCCCCGACCGCGGCGGCCCGCGTGCCCGATCCCGAGCGGCTCGTGCAGGCCTACCACCAGTCCGCCGCCACGCTGAACCTGCTGCGGGCCTTCACGAAGGGCGGCTTCGCCGACCTGACCCGCGTGCACAGCTGGAACCAGGAGTTCGTGGCCACCTCCCCCGAGGGGCGGCGGTACGAGGCGATCGCGACCGAGATCGAGCGCGCGCTGCGCTTCATGGCCGCCTGCGGCATCGACCTCGTCTCGGAGCGGCGGCTGCACGAGGTGGACGTGTGGACGAGCCACGAGGGCCTCCTGCTCGACTACGAGGAGGGGCTCACGCGGCGCGACTCGCTGACGGGCGAGTGGTACGACTGCTCGGCCCACATGCTGTGGGTCGGCGACCGCACCCGCCAGGCCGAGGGTGCGCACGTCGAGTTCTTCTCGGGCGTCCGCAACCCGCTCGGCCTCAAGGTCGGGCCGACGGCGACGGCGGACGAGCTGCTGGACACGTGCGAGCGGCTCGACCCGCTGCGCACGCCGGGTCGACTGACGCTGATCGCGCGCATGGGCGCGGGCCGGGTCGAGGACGAGCTGCCCGTGCTCATCCGGGCGGTGCGCGAGGCCGGCCACCCGGTCGTGTGGGCGTGCGACCCGATGCACGCGAACGCCTTCCGCACGCCCTCGGGCTACAAGACCCGCCGCTTCGAGGACATCATGTCGGAGATCTCGGGCTTTTTCGTCGCGTGTCGTGCCGAGCGGGCGTGGCCCGGCGGCGTCCACCTCGAGTTCACCGGGGAGGATGTGACGGAGTGCCTGGGTGGGGCGGAGGAGGTGCTCGAAGACGACCTCTCGGTGCGCTACCGGACGCTGTGCGATCCCCGCCTGAACGCCCGCCAGTCGCTCGACCTGGCGTTCCGCGTCGCGGAGCTCATGCGGGCGGCGCATGACACCGCCGTCCGGGACGGGTAGCCCGATGCGCGTCGGGATCGTCGGGCTCGGCCTGATCGGCGGGTCGATCGGCCTCGCGGCCGCGCAGCGCGGCGACGAGGTGGTCGCGTTCGACCCGGACGCTGACGCGCGCGCCTCCGGCCTCGAGCGCGGCGCGGCCGCCCGCGCCGAGGAGACGCTCGAGGCGGCCGTCGCCGACGTGGACGTCGCGGTCGTGTGCGGTCCGGTCGTCCACCTGCCGGCGCTTGTCGAGCAGACGGTGGCGGCCACGGGCGAGGGCTGCGCGGTGACCGACGTCGGCTCCACGAAGTCGCGCCTGGTCGCTGCGGCCGCAGGCAGCCCGCGGTTCCTGGGCGGGCATCCGGTGTGCGGCTCGGAGGCCCGCGGGGTCGGGAACGCCCGCGCCGACCTCTTCCAGGGCGCCACCTGGTTCCTCACGCCGGTCGCGACCACCGACCCGGCTCACCACCGCACGGTGCACGGCTTCGTGGCCGGGCTCGGCGCGCGGCCGGTCGCGATCGACCCGGGCGCGCACGACCGGCTGGTCGCGATCACGAGCCACCTGCCGCACGCCGTGGCCAACGTGCTGGCCAACCAGGCCGGCGCGGGCCGGGTGGACGGGCACGACCCGCTGGGCGCCGTGGGCGGATCCTTTCGCGACATGACGCGCGTCGCCGGCGCGAACCCGCGGATCTGGGTCGACATCTTCCTCGACAACCGCGAGGCCCTGCTCGACGGCCTGCGCGAGCACGGGCGCCGCGTCGACGAGCTGGCGCGGGCGCTCGAGCGCGAGGACGCCGGCTTCCTGGCGCGCTGGATCGGCGAGGCGGCCGGGAACCGCCGCCGGCTGCTCGAGGCGGCCTACGAAGCGGTGCCCGAGGAGCTCTACCGCGTGCGCGTGCGCGTGCTCGACCGGCCGGGCGTGCTGTCGGGCATCACCCAGGCGCTCGGCGCCGAGGGCATCAACATCGAGGACTTCGAGCTGCACCACATGTCGGCGGACGCCGGTGGGACGGCGGTGATCGTGGTCGCCGGCGAGGGCGAGGCCCGCCGGGCCGTGGAGCTGCTCGACGCACAGGGCTACGGCGCGGTCGCGACCCCGGCGGTCGAGGCATGAGCGCCTCGGGCCTGCACGTCGCCCCCGCGGGCGGGCTCACCGGCGAGCTGGCCGTCCCGGGCGACAAGTCGATCAGCCACCGGGCGGTGCTCCTGGGCGCGATCTCGTCGGGGCCGGTGCAGGTGCGCGGGTTCGGCGCCTCGGCCGACACGCTCTCGACGGTCTCGGCCGTCGAGGCGCTCGGGGTCGAGGTGGAGCAGGCCGGCGAGACCGAGCTCGTCGTCCACGGCGCCGGGCTGCGGGGCCTGCGCGCTCCCGGCGGGCCGATCGACGTCGGGAACGCTGGGACGCTGATCAGGCTCCTGCCGGGCATCCTGGCGGGTCAGAGCGGATCGTTCGAGCTGACCGGCGACGAGAGCATCCGCTCGCGGCCGATGGAGCGGATCGCCGAGCCGCTGCGGCAGATGGGGGTGGACATCGAGACCGACGGCGGCCGCCCGCCGCTTCGGATCGCGGCGACGGGGCGGACGGAGCCGATCGCCTACGAGCTCCCCGTCGCCTCGGCGCAGGTCAAGTCGTGCATCCTGCTCGCCGGTCTCTTCGCGGGCCGCGGGGTGACGGAGGTGCACGAGCCGATCCCCACCCGTGACCACACGGAGCGGATGCTGCGCGCCGCCGGCGTGCCGGTCGACCGCAGTCCCGGCCGGGTCGCCGTCTCGCCCGCGACCGAGCTCCGTCTCGGCGACGTGGACGTTCCGGGCGACTTCTCCTCGGCCGCGCCCTTCATCGTGGCGGCCACCGTGCTCTCCGGCTCGAACCTGACGCTCCGCGACGTCGGCGTGAACCCCACCCGGACCGGCCTTCTGACGGTGATGGAGCGGATGGGGGCCCGGGTCGGCGTCTTCCGTCGGCGGCTCGAGAGCGGCGAGCCCGTGGCCGACGTCGAGGTGCGGCCGGCGGAGCTCGTGGCCGCCGATGTCGAGCCGGAGCTCGTGCCGCTCCTCGTCGACGAGCTGCCGCTGGTGGCGCTTCTGGCCTGCTTCGCCCACGGTGTGACGACCATCCGGGGCGCCGGCGAGCTGCGGGTCAAGGAGTCCGATCGGATCGCGGCCACCGCGGACGCCCTGAACGCGGTCGGCGGCCACGTCGAGCCGCTCGAGGACGGGTTCCGGATCCGCGGCGTCCCCACCCGGCTGCGCGGCGGCAAGGTCGACGCCGCCGGCGACCACCGGGTCGCCATGCTCGGCGCCGTGGCCGGGGTGTGCTCGCAGGAGGGCGTCGAGGTGCACGGCGCCTCCGTCCTGGGCGTCAGCTTCCCCGACTTCGCGGACCGCCTGGCCGCGGTGAGCGCCTGACGCATGGTGGTGACGATTGACGGCCCCGCGGGAGCGGGCAAGAGCACGGTCGCCCGGGCCGTGGCCGAGCGGCTCGGCTACCGCCACGTCGACACGGGCGAGATGTACCGCGAGCTGACCGCGGTCGCGCTCGAGCGCGGGGCCGACCTGGACGACGGCGCCGCGCTCGCTGCGCTCGTCGGCGTGCCCCCGGCGGGCCCCGTTGACCTGCGATCCGAACGGATCTCGGCGAACGTGAGCACGGTCTCGCGGCACGACCCCGTGCGCGACCGCATGCGCCGGCGCCAGCGCGAGCTGGCGGTCGACGCCGTGCTCGAGGGCCGCGACACCGGGACGCGGGTATGCCCCGACGCCGAGGTGAAGGTGTACCTGACAGCGTCGGTCGCCGAGCGGGCCCGCCGGCGGGCGGCCGAGCTCGACGTCCCCGCCGCCGAGGTCGAGCGCGCGATCGCCGAGCGCGACCGACGTGACGCCGTCCAGCTCGCTCCGGCCCCCGACGCGCACACCGTCGACACGACCGGGCTGGACGTCGAGGCGGTCATCGATCACGTTCTGGAGCTCGTCCGGGAGGCGCAGGCGTGACGACGGCCGCGGACCTCGCGCGCTTCGACCGCGCCTGGCGCGTCCTGCGGGGAACGGCCGGGGTGCTGGTCTGGATCCTGCTTCGCCCGCGTGTGACAGGGCGCGAGCACGTGCCGGCCCGCGGCCCGCTCCTGATCGTGACGAACCACGAGTCGTGGTGGGACATCCCGGCCCTCGGCTGGGCGCAGCCGCGCTCGATCCGGTACATGGCCAAGCGCGAGCTCTACGGGTACCGCGCGCTCGCCTGGCTCATGCGCTGGGGCGGCGCGTTCCCGGTCAGCCGCGGCGAGCCCGACCGCAACGCGCTTCGGATTGTGCACGAGACGGTCGAGGCCGGCGGCACGGTCGGAATCTTCATCCAGGGCCATCGGCAGGCGGAGCTCGAGGGTGCCAAGGCCGGCGCCGGCCGGTGCGCGGTCGTCGAGGCGGTGCCGGTGGTGCCGGCGGCGATCCGGGGCACGGGCACCTGGCGGCCGGGGCGGCGCGTGTGGATCGCGTTCGGCGAGCCGCGCGTGTACGAGCGCGGCGAGCGCCGGCCGGGGGTTGCCTACCGCGAGACCGCCGAGGAGCTCATGGCCGAGATCAGGCGCCTCTACGAGCTGGCCGGATGAGCGCGCGCCGGCCCAAGGTGGCGGTCGTCGGCTACCCGAACGCCGGGAAGTCGACGCTCGTCAACCGGCTCTCCGGTTCGCGGAAGGCCGTCGTCGACGAGACACCGGGCGTGACCCGCGACCGAAACGAGGTGCCGACCGAGTGGAACGGGCGCGAGCTCGTCCTGGTCGATACCGGCGGCGTCGACGCGGCCGACCCGTCGCACATGCAGGGCCAGGTGGCCGAGCAGGCCCGCCAGGCGGTCGAGGAGGCCGATCTGGTGCTGCTCGTGATCGACGCCCGGGCGGGGCTCGTCGCGGGCGACGAGGAGCTCGCCGACATCCTGCGCCGGTCGCGGCGGCCGGTCGTCGTCGTCGCGAACAAGGTGGACGACGCCGCCCACGAGGCCGGAGCGCTCGAGCTGCACGGTCTCGGCCTGGGCGACCCGATCGCCGTCTCGGCGCTCCATGGCCGCGGCACCGGCGACTTGCTGGACGCCGTCGTCGAGCGGCTCCCGGCGGCCGAGCCGGGCGAGGACGGTGACGAGGAGGAGGACGGCGACGACGAGATCCGGGTCGCCATCCTGGGGCGCCCGAACGTGGGCAAGTCCTCGCTCGTGAACGCGATCCTGGGGCGGCCGCGCGTGATCGTGGCGCCGACGCCCGGGACGACCCGCGACGCCATCGACACCGTCTTCGAGCGCGGCGGGCGCCACGTGCGCCTGATCGACACGGCTGGCCTTCGCCGCAAGCGCCGCCACCGGCAGGGGATCGAGTACTGGAGCGAGGTGCGTGCGCTCGAGGCCGCCAAGCGGGCCGACATCGCGCTCGTCCTCGTCGACTCCTCCGAGGGGCTCGCCGAGGGCGACCTCACGGTTGCGGACGAGGCCCGCAAGGCCGGCTGCGCCACGCTGGTCGTCCTCTCGAAGTGGGACATCACGACGGTCGAGGTCGACGATGTCGCCGAGCGCCTCCAGGGCAAGCTGCGCCAGCGCCCGACGATCGTCACAACATCCGCGCTCACCGGGCGGAACGTCGACCGCATGCTGGATGCGATCGAGGAGCTCTTCGGGCGCCACACATCGCGTGTCGGCACCGGCGCGCTGAACCGGGCGATGGCGGAGATCGGCGCGGCCCGCGAGACGCCGCGCCGTGGCCGCCGGCGCCTGAACGTGCTCTATGCGACGCAGTACCGCACCCGACCGCCGCGGTTTCGTATCGTCGTCAACGACCAGGCGCTCGTGACCCGCGACTACGCATACTTCGTCGAGAACCAGCTCCGCCGCCGGCTGGGCCTGGAAGGAGCTCCCGTGATCATTGACTTCAAGAGCCGCTCGTGAGGGTCTTCGTCGTCGGCTGCGGCAGCTGGGGCACGGCGTTCGGGCGCCTGTTGGCGCTCCAGGGGCACGCGCCGACGCTGGTCTGCCGCGACGCCGCCCAGGCCGACGCCATCGTCCGCCACCGGCGAAACCCGCGCCACCTCTACGACGTCGTCTTGCCGGACGCGCTCGATGCCTGCCCGCTGGTCGGCGCGGACTTCGCGGGAGCGGACCTCGTCGCGCTCGCCGTTCCCAGCCGGGCGTTCGCGCAGGCGGCGGGAGAGGTCGTCCCGCGGGCGGGGGAGGGACCGGCGCTGCTCTCGATGACGAAAGGGCTCGACCCGGGCAGCGGCCGGCGGCTCTCGCAGATCCTCGGCGAGATGGCGGGGGCCGATCGCGTCGCCGTGCTCTCCGGGCCCAACCACGCCGAGGAGGTGGCCCGCGACCAGCCGACCGCGTCGGTCGTCGCGAGCGAGAACGCCGGGCTGGCGCGCACGCTCCAGCGCGAGCTCTCCGGCCGCACGATGCGCGTCTACGCCTCGCAGGACGTCGTCGGGGTCGAGCTGTGCGCGGCGTCCAAGAACGTGATCGCGATCGCGGCCGGCATCTCGGACGGACTGGGCTACGGCGACAACGCGAAGGCCGCGATCATCACACGCGGGATGGCCGAGATGTCGCGGCTCGGCGAGGGCTTCGGCGCCTCGCCGCGGACGTACGTGGGCATGGCCGGGATGGGCGACCTGGTCGCGACGTGCACGTCCGTCCACTCGCGCAACCGGCGGGCCGGGCAGATGATCGCGACCGGCGTGCCGACGGCATGGATCGAGCAGGAGATCGGCGAGGTGGCGGAGGGTCTCACCGCCGCGCCGGTCGTACGCGACGTGGCCCGCGAACGCGGGATCGAGCTCCCGATCACCGAGGCGGTCTGCAAGGTCGCCTTCGACGGCGTGGCGCCCCTGGACGCGCTGGCAGAGCTGATGACACGCGAGCCCGTGGAGGAGTGATCCCCCGCCCTACAAGATTGTCTTGAGATCAGGCTCGAACGTCGTCGTCCACCGGCCGTCGGAGGCGAACATCCAGGGCACCGCGTCGATGATCGCCGAGCTCGTGTCGTCGATCCACCGCTGGCCTTGCCTGCGGCTGGCGAACGGCCCCACCCGGAAGACATAGTCCGGGAACCGTTTCTCGAGCTCGGCGTCGGTGGCGGCGACGACCCAGACCCGACCCGGCTTTCCGGCCGGCCCCGGGTAGGGCTCCTGGTTGATGTATGCGGAGTTGGACGGCGCGTCGAGCGGCCACCGGCTGCGCATCCACTCCGCGTCAGCCAGCCGCTCGAAAGGGCCGCCGATCGATACCAGCCCGGCGAGACGCTCTTCGGAGCGTCGATAGCTGCGATGTACGTACCACGGCATCAGTCCTCCCTGGTGCGGGCGGCCCCCCTGACCGGTACGGACGGCTGGAGCCTAGTGGATGCGGACGATCAACTACCATCCGCCGGATGGCTCCCGTCGGATCCCGCGAGTTCCTGTTCACGTCCGAGTCGGTGACGGAGGGGCACCCCGACAAGGTCGCGGACGCGATCTCCGACGGCGTCCTCGACGAGGTGCTGCGCCGCGATCCGGGCGGCAAGGTGGCGTGCGAGGTGCTCGTGACGACGGGCCTGGTAGTGGTGGCGGGCGAGATCACGACCGATGCCTACGTCGACATCCCGCGCATCGTTCGCGACACGGTGCGCGACATCGGCTACACCGACGCCCGCTTCGGGTTCGACTTCCTGACCTGCGGCGTGGTCGTGGCGATCGACGAGCAGTCCCCGGACATCCGGATGGGGATCGAGGCGTCCTACGAGGAGCAGCGGCACCGGTCGGACGCGGAGCTCGACGGCCAGGGCGCCGGCGACCAGGGGATGATGTTCGGCTACGCGTGCGACGAGACGCCCGAGCTGATGCCGCTTCCGATCATGCTCGCGCACCGCATCGGCCGCCGGATGGCCGAGGTGCGAAAGGACGGGACGCTCGCGTACCTGCGGCCGGACGGCAAGACGCAGGTGACCGTCCGCTACCGCGAGTCCGGTGGCGGGCTCACGCCCATCGCGGTGGAACGGCTCCTGGTCTCGACGCAGCACGATCCCGACGTGGACGAGGACACGATCCGGCGCGGTCTCCTCGAGCACGTGCTGCCGGACGTGCTCCCAGAGGGCCTCTGCTCGCCGGACCGGCTGGCCGAGCAGGATTTCCTGCTCGTGAACCCCACGGGCAGGTTCGTGACCGGCGGCCCGATGGGCGACACCGGCCTCACCGGCCGCAAGATCGTGGTCGATACCTACGGCGGCGCAGCCCGGCACGGCGGCGGCGCGTTCTCGGGCAAGGATCCGTCCAAGGTCGACCGCTCGGGCGCCTACGCAATGCGGTGGGTGGCGAAGAACATCGTCGCGGCCGGCCTCGCCTCCCGCGCGGAGGTGCAGGTGGCCTATGCGATCGGCGTGGCCCGGCCCGTCTCGGTGACGGTCGACACATTCGGCACCGAGACCGCCCCGCGCGAGACGATCGAGACGGCCATCGGGTCGGTCTTCGACCTGCGCCCGGCGGCCATCATCCGCGACCTCGACCTGCTGCGCCCCATGTACCAGCGCACGGCCGCGGGCGGCCATTTCGGCCGCATCGACGAGGACTTCCCCTGGGAGCGCACCGACCGGGTCGCCGAACTGCGCGCGGCGTGCGGCCTGGGTGAGCCCGTCCGGGTCTGAGCCGTCCGCCGTCGCGGCGGTCGCCCCGCTGGTGACGGCCCGGGGGGTCGACCGGCCCTTCGACTACGCGGTCCCGCCTGAGCTCGACGGCGCCGTACGCCGCGGCGCGGTCGTCGAGGTCGAGCTCGGCCGCCGCCGCGTCCGCGGCGTGGTGACCGGCCGCACCGATGCATCGGACGTCGCGGAGCTGAAGCCGGTCCTGGCCGTGGCCGGGGAGGTGCCGGGAGCCCTCCTCGACCTGGCCGAGTGGATCGCGGCGACCTACGCCTCCACGCTCGCGCGGGCGCTCGCGCTCGTCACGCCGCCGGAGGCCGAGGCCCGCGCGCCGGAGCCGTGGGTGCGCGTCCTCTCCGGGGAGGGGGCAACACGGCGCCAGGCCGAGATCCTGGCCCACGCGGGGCTCGCGCCGCTGCCGCTGTCCGACCTCGTCGCGGCCGCGGGGACGACCCGCGAGACCCTGCGGCGGATGCGCGACCGCGGGCTCGTTGCGTTCGAGCCGATGCCGCCCGCCCCGCGCACCGATGTCCAGGTCGAGCTCACCGACGCCCAGGCCGGCGCCGTCGCCGCGTGCGTGGAGGCGCTCGAGTCCGGCGGCGGTGACGTCCTCGTGCACGGCGTCACCGGCTCGGGCAAGACCGAGGTCTACCTCCGCGTGATCGAGCGCGCCCTGGAGCTGGGACGTGGGGCGATCGTGCTCGTGCCCGAGATCGCGCTCACGCCGCAGGCGGCCACCCGCTTCACGGCCCGCTTCGGAGCGACGGTGGCGGTTCTCCACAGCGGCCTCAGCCCGGGCCGGCGCGGAACCGAGCACCGCCGCATCGCGGCCCGGGAGGCGCGGGTCGTCGTCGGCGCGCGCTCGGCGGTGTTCGCGGGCGTGCCCGACCTCGGGGTCATCGTGGTGGACGAGGAGCACGACGCCTCCTACAAGCACGAGGCCGACCCGCGCTACGACGCCCGCCGCGTCGCCGCCAAGCGCGGCCGGCTCGAGCGGGCCGTCACGGTCTACGGCAGCGCCACCCCGCGGCCCGAGGCCTGGCACGGCGTTACCCGCCGGGTGAGCCTTCCCGCCCGGGTCGGCGGCGTCCTTCCGGCGGTCCAGATCGTCGACCTTCGCCTCGACGGCGGCTATCCCCTGACCCGCCCGCTCCTCGACGCCCTCGGCGAGATCGAGGACGGCGGCGGCCGCGCCGTCGTGCTCCAGAACCGGCGCGGTGCGGCGGCGGCGGTGCACTGCCGCACCTGCGCGCAGACGTGGCGGTGCGGCCGCTGCGACGTGGCCATGACGCTCCACGGCCGCCGGCTTCGGTGCCACCACTGCGGGGCGGCGGAGCCGATGCCGAAGGCCTGCCCGCGGTGCGGGTCCGTCGACCTCGCCCAGATCGGCGCCGGAACGACGCGGGTCGAGGCGGACCTCGCCCGCCGCTTCCCTCGCCTCGACGTGCTGCGGCTCGACGCGGACATCGCCGCCACGCACGGTGAGCCCGAGGCGACCCTGCGCCGCTTCCGGCGCTCTGAGGCGGCCGTGCTGGTCGGCACCCAGCTCGTCGCCAAGGGGCACGACGTCCCCGGCGTCAAGCTGGCGGCGGTGATCGACGCCGACCAGGCCCTGGCGGTGCCCGACTTCCGCGCCGAGGAGCGCGCGTTTGCGCTCCTCACCCAGCTCTCGGGGCGGCCCGGGCGGCCGGGCGACCCCCGCGGCCGGGTGATCGTCCAGGCGTGGGAGCCCGAGCTGCGCGTCGTCGTGCTCGCCGCCCGGCACGCGGTGCCCGAGTTCTTGGACGGGGAGCTCGAGCGCCGCCGCGCGCTCGGCTACCCGCCCTACCGACGGCTCGTGCGGGTGCTCGCCGCCGGGCCTTCCGCGGACGTCGCCGACGGTGTCGCCGACGCCGTGCGCCGCGCGGTGGAGCCGGCGCTCGCCGGCGACGTGCTGCTCGGGCCGGCGCCGCTCTTTCGCCTGCGTGACCGCTTCCGCAGCCACCTGCTGATCAAGACGGAGCAGCCGCTGCGAGCCGCCGCCGTGCTGCGAGGCGTCGTCCGCGACCTCGCGCCGGACCTGCGCCGGGCTCGCGCTACCGCGGTCGTCGACGTGGATCCGCAGTCGCTCTCGTGACCCGGTAGCCTTCCGCGCATGGCACGAGCATTGGTCGTCGTCGACATCCAGAACGACTACTTCCCCGGCGGCGCGAACCCCGTGGCGGGGCCCGAGGCCGCCGCGGCGGAGGCGCGCACGCTGCTCGACGCCTTCCGGGCCTCCGGCGAGCCGGTCTTTCACATCCGGCACGTGTGGGACGCGCCGGACGCCCTCTACCTGCGCCCGGGGACGCCCGGCGGCGAGATCAATGCCGCCGTCGAGCCACAGGCCGGCGAGGCGGTGGTCGACAAGGCGTTTCCCAATGCCTTCCTGGAGACCTCGCTCGACGGCGACCTGAAGGACGCGGGGGTCGACCGCCTGGTGGTGTGCGGGATGATGACCTCGATGTGCGTCGACGCCACGGTGCGGGCCGCCGTCGATCTGGGGTATGAGGTGAGCGTGGCCCACGATGCCTGCGCGACGATGCCGCTCGAGTTCGGCGGCCGCCGCATCGAGGCTCCGGACGTGCACGCCGCGTTTCTCGCCGCCCTCGCGGATGGATATGCAACCGTCGGCCCGGCGGCCGAGCTCGCGAACAACTGAGGACGATGGACGACCACGAGATCGCAGACGCAGACGGCCAGGTCGAGACGACCACGAACGAGGAGGAGCGCCGCGCGCACCACGCCGCGGCGCTGATGCTCGTCCGCCAGTACCCGGACCCGGTCCTTCGGATCGCCGCCGATCCCGTCGGCGATGTCGACGGCGACGTGAAGCGGCTGGTGGAGCGGATGAGCGAGGTCATGCGCCAGGCACACGGCGTCGGCCTGGCGGCTCCCCAGCTCGGCATCCTGCGCCGCATCCTGGTCTACCGCGTCTCGTCGGACGGCGAGATCCATTCCCTCATCAACCCCGAGCTGCGCGAGCGCTCCGAGGAGACCGAGTCCGACACGGAGGGGTGCCTGTCGCTCCTCGGCGGCGACCTCCAGGTGCCCGTCGAGCGCCACGTGCGCATCGTCGTCGTCGCCCTCGACGCCGACGGGAACGAGGTCGAGATCGACGCCGAGGGCCTCGAGGCGCGCGTGATCCAGCACGAGATCGACCACCTGGACGGCGTCCTCATCGTCGACCGGGCTGCGAAGGACGACCGGAAGACCGCTCTGCGAGACCTCCGCCTCCGGGCGTAGCGAGGACGCCCGCGTGCCCCGAGTTGTTTTCCTGGGGACGTCGGCATTCGGGGGAGACGTCCTGCGCCGCCTCGTCCGCGAGCCGGAGATCGAGATCGCCGCCGTCGTGACCCAGCCCGACCGGCCGAGCGGCCGCGGCCGGCGGGAGCAGTCGCCGCCGGTCGCGCTCGCGGCGCGGGAACTGGGGCTCCGGCTCGTCCAGAGCGCCACCGCCTCGGCCGACCCTGTGGACGCCGATGTGGGTGCGGTCGTCGCGTTCGGCCAGATGGTGCGCCCGCCGCTCCTCGGCGCCTACCCGCTCTACAACCTGCATCCGTCGCTCCTTCCCCGCTGGCGCGGCGCCGCGCCGGTTGAGCGGGCGATCATGGCCGGCGACGCCGAGACCGGCGTCTGCATCATCGACCTCACCGCCGAGCTGGACGCGGGCCCCATCCACGGATGCGAGCGGTTCCCGATCGGGCCCGAGGACGACGCCGGCGCCGTGCGGGCCCGGGCGCTGGAGCTGGGGACGCCGCTTCTGGCCGCCGCGCTGCGCGGCGGGACGGCCGGCGTCGAGCAGCCCGAGGCCGGCGTGACCTACGCCCACAAGATCGAGCCGCCCGACCGGCGCATCGACTGGAGCGGACCCGCGGCGAGCGCGGCCAACCTTGTGCGCGCCCTCTCGCCGCACATCGGGGCGCGCTGCGAGCTGGACGGCGAGCCCATCACCGTGTGGCGTGCGCGCGCCGACGAGGGGGACGGGCCGCCCGGCGCCGTCTCGCCGCCGCTTCGCGTGGCGTGTGCCGACGGCGTGCTGGACGTGCTCGAGGTGCAGCCCGCCGGCCGGCGGCGGATGGACGTCGCCGACTACCTGCGCGGGCTTCGCCGGGCGCCGGAGCGGGCGGCATGAGCGCGCGGGCGGTGGCGTGCGAGGTCGTCAGGCGGACGTTCGAGGAGGACGCCTACACCGACCGGGCGTTTCGCGCCGAGGCCGACCGGGCGGAGCTCGACGATCGCGAGCGCCGCCAGGCGATGCGGCTGGCGTTCGGCACCGTGCAACGGGTGCGGACGCTCGACCACGCGCTCGAGGCGCTTGCCGCCCGCCCGGCCGGCGAGCTCCAGCCGACGCTGCGGGCGGCGCTCCGGATCGGCGCCTACCAGCTCCTCTTCTCGGAGGGCGTCCCAGCCCATGCGGCGGTGAACGAGACCGTCGAGCTGTGCAAGCGCGTCGCGGGCCTGCATACCGCGGGGCTCGCAAACGCCGTGCTGCGCCGCATCTCCGCCGCGGGGCCGGAGTGGGT
>Ga0075424_100002901_pt1 | contig 15902 bp, 19 predicted proteins | sample SoiMethybrSBSTD3_FD_75301 | JGI IMG/M metagenome (GOLD analysis project Ga0075424, IMG submission 75301) | Bulk soil microbial communities from a Populus tree surrounding site in Tennessee, USA - Soil MetaG P. TD hybrid SBSTD3 | ecosystem: Environmental > Terrestrial > Soil > Tree plantation...
ATTGGACACCGATCCTCGGCCGATCGCAATGTCGCTCGACGGGTGATCGACGCACTTCGTTGATTAGGGGAGGATCCAGGGTGCCTTCCAGGAGCTTTCCGTGCCCTTTCGATAACCCAGCCACCAGGTACACCGCACTCAGCACCCGTCGGGCATGTCGCGGCGACGAATTTTCATCTTTGTCCGACCGAGTTGTCGATCCGCGTTGGCCAGGCTGAGCCTTGCTGACGTCGTGGTGTCGAAGGAGGAGGACGCTATGCGGACGGCTTTCGGCATGGTCACGACCATCGCGCTTTCTGTCGGGTTGAGCTCTGACAGCTGGGGGCAAGGCTCCAGTTCGCCAGACTCGAGCAGCCCGCTTCCGGCAGCCGCTGAGAGTGCTGCCGGTACGGTCCTGATCTTCGCCGCCATCATCCTGTTGGTAGTCGCCATCATCGCCGCGACCGTGTACATGACCACCAGGCGGCAACGGATTGACGAAGCGGTAATTCTCCAGTCGCAGCTCTCCGACGCGCTTGCCCGTGAGGCTCCGCTGCGCGGGTTGCACATCACGGCGCGGGCTCACGTCGTCGGCTGGCGCCGGTCACGCGTGATGCTCGAGGTGACGGGCGAGGTGCCGACACCAGAGCTTCGTGAGACGGTGATGCGGATCGCGGCGGCGGAAGCCCAAAGAATCCAGCCCGGTGTTCTCCCCGCGGATCACCTCTTCATTGTGCCGCCGACGCATCGGACCGGAGACCCGGTGGTTCCTCGTGGCTCGGCGTAGGGGAACCTGAGCTGTTCGGCGGAAAAGGCGCCGTGAGAAAATCCCAAAGTACCTCAAGGTCATCCTGGACCGCCGGACGGATCACAAGATCGGGCTGCGAGCCGAGCCGCGCTAGTGGAAGGCATCTCGGCTCCAGCGGCTCCAGCTACGCGACCGAGGGTGCCGTCGCGCCCGCCATGACCAAGAGCCTCGCACCCGTCGCGTCGAGCCACAATCGCGTCGGCGTGCGCGCGACGCGCAGGACGACGGCATCGCAAGTCTGGCATCGCATGACCGTCCCCATGCCCTGACCGTAGACGGGCAGCGCACCCAGCGCACGGCTCGTCCCACAGTTGGCGCACGTCGCGCGCATTGTCGTGATGTCTGGGACGAAGACCTCGCTCAGGATCCCGGCCGCGGCATTCCCATCAAGCCTCATCGCCTCGTCAACACGCTCGTCGTCGGATTGTTGCTCGGACGCCCGTCTGTCATCACCGTTCATCGCTGCCTCCTTCCGGTTGCCCACGGTGATGCGGCTCGCTACGCCGATCCTCCGGTGGGTCCGAAGCGTTCGGTTTTCACCAATGCCGGATCGTGCCCGAGCTCGACGAGCGCGGTTGCAGCCGCTTCCACCAGTGGCGTGGGTCCGCAGATGAAGACGTGCGGTCGTTCGCCCGGCGGCCAGGCCAGCTCCGCCAGCATCATGCGGTCGATCCTGCGCCGAAAGCCGGTCCATCCCCGAGGCGGCTCGCGCGTGAACGTGAGCGCGACCTCGAGTGTCGCGTCGTCCTGGGCCAGTCGAGCGAGCTCATCACGGTAGATCATGTCGTCCCATCGCCGTGCCGAGTAGAGGAGCCGTGCTGGCACGTTGCGCCGGGCGTCTGCGGTTTCGAGCGCGGCGGCGCGGTGGCGTAGCATCGCCATCAGGGGCACGATCCCCGAACCGCCCGCGACGAGGAGTAGGGGGCCGCCGAGCGCGACGTCCCAGACGAAGTGTCCGCCGATCGGCCCACGAAGCTCGAGCCGATCTCCTGCGCGCAGCACGTCGGTGAGGTATGGCGAGACTTCGCCATCGTCCAGTCGCTCGACCGTCAACGCGACCCGGGCGTCCTGCGGTGCCGACGCGATGGAGTAGCTTCGCTGCGCCCGGTAGCCGTCCTCCGCCGTCAGCCGCACGTCCACGTGCTGGCCCGCGCGGTGGCGGGGCCACCCCGGGACGTCGAGGACGAGCGTCCGCGTTCTGGGCGTCTCCGTCAGGACGTCGACGACGGTGGCGAGCCGCCACGCGATCGTCGTCGCGCGCGACGGGATCGAGTCTCGCTCGGCCACGAGCGATACCGGGCCCGACTCGGCTCGAGCAGGGCTAGAGGCTTGCACTATGATCCCTGATCCAGCGCCGCGCTTCGTGAAACGCGGGGCCGGATACGCTCAGCAGTCGTACGAGCAGCAGTCGGTCGTCGAGCCGATCGGCTGCCGCGCGTATGCCGGCGATGCGCCCGAGCTCGATGTGGAGACGCTCTGCAACACCTGGCTCGATCGGTCGACCGGTCATCAGGATCGTCCCCAGATACGACGCAGCGCCGGCAGCCCACGGGCGCGAGACGGCTTGCTCGCTCGGTTGGATCCGATAACGCTCCAGATACTCGAGGGAACCATCGCGGGACACCGCGATCTCCTGCGCGAGCGAAGTGAATTGCCACCGCTCGCCCCGCGCCTGCCGCCCGCTCATCAACGCGTCGCTCCAATAGAGGGAGCCGGTTCCAGCGATGTCGATGGCGATGTGCTGGTCGATCCGCGCGTCTGCGAACGGGATCAGCGGATGCCACTCGCAGTGCAGGTGGGCGCCGTCCTCGACATGATACAAGCTCTCGAGATGAGCGGTGGCGTCGTCGGGCGATGGATGGACCTGTAGCGCCGACTGCGACGTCAGCCGTACGCGCGCGCCGCGCCCGACGCGGACGCTCTGCCGCAGGCGATCGTGGCCGAACGCGCCGGGCGCCGACGAGGTGAGGATCATGTGCAGGTCCTCGCCCTCGGCAAACCATCGTCCGACGCGGAATGGCGGCTCGGCGTAGGCCCCGTCCAAGACGGTGCGGCCATTGCGGTAGCGAAAGGCGAGGTCGAGCCGGGCGTGCCGGCCGACGAGCGAGTGTGGCCGCTCGTCGCGACGACCCGCGGGAGCTCGGGAAAATCGAGATTCCCCGACTACGCGTGAATCGATTGCTCGTAGAGTAAGTCGCGCCGAATCCACGTGACCACCTCGTCCAGGCCTGCGCCGCTCTTGAGGTTCGTGAAGACGAATGGCCGATCGCCGCGCATCAGCCGGGCGTCGCGCGCCATGACGTCGAGGCTGGCGCCGACGTGCGGCGCGAGGTCGATCTTATTGATGACAAGGAGATCGGAACGTGTCACGCCGGGCCCGCCCTTGCGCGGGACCTTGTCGCCTCCGGAGACGTCGATCACGTAAATCGACGCGTCGACCAGCTCGGGGCTGAAGCTGGCGGCCAGGTTGTCGCCGCCAGACTCCAGGAAAACGATCGCCAGATCCGGGTGCCGTTTCGATAGCTCGTCGAGGGCGTCGAAGTTCATCGACGCATCCTCGCGAATAGCCGTATGCGGGCATCCGCCCGTCTGGACGCCGATGATGTGATCATCTGGCAACGCTTGGCTGCGCACCAGAAACTCCATGTCCTCGCGCGTGAAGATGTCGTTCGTGACGACGCCGAGCCGATAACGCTGGCGCATCGTTTTGCAGAGCGAATCGACGAGCGCCGTCTTTCCGGACCCGACGGGTCCACCGATGCCGATGCGAAGAGGGCTGTTCCTCATGATCGGAACAGCCGTGAATGGAGGTACTGCTGCGCCATTGCCGAAATGTCCATCGCCGGGGCAAACGATTCGGGCCGAGCGCGCATCGTCATGGCCTCGACCACTGCCGGCACGCGCGTGAGGACCTGGGCCAGCTGCGCGTGGGCGTCAGTCTGACCGATCCGCATCAATCGCAGCGCGGCCGACGCCGTCGAAGCCAGCCGGGTGTACGCAAAGGCGACGCCGGCGTCGCGCTTCTCGATACCAGCTGACGCGCACGCGCAGCCGAATGCGATTGGCAGGGCAGGGCCAAGACGTTTCCAGCGGGCTAGATCGAGGAGGTGTTCCAGGCGGCGATCGGGATACAGGGTGCTCCACGTCGTCACGAGCCTGAGCCCCATCGCCCGGCTCGAACGACGCGTTGCCGACGCCGGCCGCAGCGCGGTGATCTCTTCATCGAGCTCGGAGAGCGCTTCCCACTCCTGTCGCTCGAACGCGGACCATGCACGAAGCGCGGCGGGACCGTCGGTCCGACCGACAGTTTCCTCCAGACAGATGTCGAGCCACGCCTGCAGCTCGGCCGGCGTCTGGACAAACCCTGCCGTCGTCGCCGCCTCGAGGCCGTCCGAATACCCGAAGCCGCCGATCGGGAACAGACTGTCACACAGGTGCATCAGAGCGAGCAGGGGTCGCACTGTCGAATTGCTAATGATGGCTGTCCCCTGAGGTGACGGGCGTGAACGGACGCATCGTTTGTGTAAAGGGAATGCTCTGTTGCTGGAGGAGTTGTTCGACGCCGGGCTCGTCTGGGCAGAGGAGTCCGACTTCGGTGATCATCAGCGGCTGGTGCCGATTGCCGATGTGGTAGGCGAACAGGCCCCACTCCTGCGGTGTACGCGGCTCGATGACAAACACCGGCTCAGGTCGCGCCACGACGACGACGATGGTCGTCGCCTCTTCGATGACGAGGCAGTCGCCGTCGCGCAAGATCGTACCCCGAGGAAGTAAAAGACCAAATGCGAGCCCGCCGTCCGACTGTCGGCGTCCGTGCACGCGCACGCGATCGTCCCATCCGAGCGTCAGGGTGTCGCGGGCGTAGCCGCGCGTCGTTGCCGGCAGCACGTCCTCGCGATGGATCTGCTCGATGACGATCAAAACAGGAAATACCGCTGCGCGAGCGGCAGCACATCCGCCGGCTCGCTGGTGAGCAGCTGGCCGTCGGCGCGGACTTCGTACGTGTCCGGGTTCACGCTTATTGTCGGCAGCGCGTCGTTCAGGACCAGATCACGCTTGCCGATGGTCCGGCAGCCCCGGACGGCGACCAACCGGCGCGCCAGGCCGGACAACGCACCCGACTGGATGCCGGCCTGGCTGACGAAGTGGACGCTGCAGGCTTGCCGCGCGCCGCCGAACGCCCCGAACATCGGCCGCGCAACGACGGGCTGGGGCGTCGGAATCGACGCGTTGCCGTCACCCATCATGGCGCCGGCCACGAGGCCGCCCTTGATCACCAGCTCCGGCTTGACGCCGAAGAACGCCGGCTTCCAGAGCACGAGATCCGCCAGCTTGCCGACCTCGATCGAGCCGACCTCGCGCGCGATGCCGTGCGCGATCGCCGGGTTGATCGTGTACTTCGCGACGTAGCGGCGGACGCGGAGGTTGTCGCTGCCAGCCGTCTCCCCGGGCAGGGGGCCGCGCTGCCGCTTCATCTTGTCCGCCGTCTGCCAGGTGCGGCAGATCACCTCGCCGATCCGTCCCATCGCCTGGGAGTCCGACGACATCATGCTGAGCGCGCCGAGATCGTGCAGCACGTCCTCGGCAGCGATCGTCTCACGGCGGGTGCGCGAATCGGCGAACGCCACATCCTCGGGGACGCTCGGCGACAGGTGATGGGTCACCATCATCATGTCGAGCACCTCGTCGAGGGTGTTCCGCGTGAACGGCATCGTCGGATTCGTAGACGCCGGAAGCACGTTCGGCTCGCCGCACAGCCGGATGATGTCTGGCGCGTGTCCGCCTCCGGCGCCCTCGGTGTGATACGTGTGAATCGTCCGGCCGGCGATCGCCCGGATCGTGTCCTCAACGAAGCCGGCTTCGTTCAACGTGTCGGTATGGATCGTGACCTGGACGTCGAATTCGTCGGCGACCGACAGGCATTGATCGATGGCGGCCGGTGTCGCTCCCCAATCTTCGTGCAGCTTCATCCCGACGGCGCCCGCAAGGATCTGCTCTCGGAGCGCATCGGGCCCCGAAGCGTTGCCCTTGCCGAGAAGTCCGAAATTGAGCGGAAACGCCTCGACCGCCTCGTACATCCGCCGGATGTGCCACGCGCCGGGCGTGCACGTGGTGGCTTTGGTGCCCGTGGCCGGCCCGGTGCCGCCGCCGATCAGCGTGGTGATCCCCGAGTAGAACGCTTCGGGGATCTGGTTCGGCGAGATGAAGTGCACGTGCGTATCGATCGCCCCGGCCGTCAGGATGTGGCCCTCGCCCGCGAGCACTTCGGTGGACGCGCCGATCACCAGCTCCGGCGACACGCCGTCCATGACCCCGGGATTGCCCGCTTTTCCGATCCCTGAGATGCGGCCGTCCCGGACGCCGACGTCGGCCTTCCTGATCCCGGAGCTGTCGAGGATGACCACGTTGGTGATGACCAGATCGGGCGAGCCAGCCGCGCGGCTTGCTGTCGCCGACTGCCCCATGCCGTCCCGAATGACCTTGCCGCCGCCGAATATCGCCTCGTCCCCGTACACCGTGGCGTCGTGCTCGATAACAATGACGAGATCGGTGTCGGCAAGACGAATGCGGTCGCCGGTCGTCGGGCCGTAGTGGCTCGCGTACGTTCGTCGGTCAATCTTCATGGCTCAGCGCTCACGAAGCGATCCAGTGCGGTGCGGGCGGTGTGGCGGACGGCTTCGGCATCGAGCGCGCCATCGACCAGGCGGTTCAGGCCGATCACCTCTCGTGAGCCGCCGATCGCCACCAGCTCCACCTCACGCGTGTCGCCGGGCTCGAACCGGACGGCCGTCCCCGACGCGATGTTCAAGCGCATGCCGTACGCCGCGGTGCGGTCGAACACCAGGCAACGATTGACCTCGAGGAAATGGAAGTGGGAGCCGACCTGCACCGGGCGATCCCCGGTGTTGGCGACCTCGAGTCGCCGCGTCGGCCGCCCGGCGTTGATTTCGATCGGATCGCTTGCGAGGAAGTATTCCCCGGGGAGCATGGCATCACCGGATGGGTTGATGGATGGTGACGAGCTTCGTGCCGTCCGGAAAGGTGCCTTCCACCTGGATTTCGCCGATCATCTCGCCGACCCCTTCCATCACGGCCTCAACCGAAAGAATCGCCGACCCGATGCTCGTGATCTCGGCGACCGATTTGCCGTCGCGGATGAGCTCGAGTATTTCGGAAGTGATCAGCGCCACCGCTTCGGGATGATTGAGCTTCAGGCCGCGGGCGCGTCGTTTTCTCGCGAGCTCGCCGGCGCTGAAGATGACGAGTTTGTCGACTTCGCGTGGAGTCAGGTGCACAGCAAATCCCTCATCGGTCCCCGTCGTAGCGCTGCTCACGCCACGGGTCGCCGTAGTTGTGATAGCCGAGCGACTCCCAGAATCCGGGCTGGTCGTGATTGATCAGGCGCAGCTGCCGCACCCATTTCGCGCTCTTCCAGAAGTACAGATGGGGGACAAGGAGTCGCGCGGGGCCGCCGTGCTCGGGCGCGAGCGGGGCGCCATCGTATGTCACGGCCACCCATGCCTTTCCGCGCGTGACGTCGGCTAGCGGCAGGTTGCTCGTGTAGCCACCGTCGGACATCGCGAGCACGTACGGCCCCATCTCGACACCGCGCGCGAGGGCTTCCTTCAGGAGCGTGTCCACGGAGACGCCCTCCCAGACGGTGTCGAGCTTGGACCACTTCGTCACGCAATGGATGTCGGTGGTCACGGTCTCGTGCGGCAGCGCCTGGAACTCGTCCCAGGTCCAGCGTGCCGCCGGTCCACCTGGGCCGCTGACCGTGAAATCCCAGGTCGCGAGCGAGGTGTGTGGCGTCGGACCGGCCGAGAGCACGGGGAAGTTCGGCGTTTCGTACTGCCCGGGCGGGAGCCGGCGTGCGGTCGCCTCAGGTTGTGGGCGGCCGCGAAATCCGCGCGAGACGAATGGCTCAGCCATGACGTAGCCTTCCCCTTCGTGCAAGACGGCGGGAGCGCGATCTGCGCCCCCGCCGACGCGATCAGAATCCTGCCAAGCCCTGCGGGCTGTTGTAGGGAATCTTCGCGCTGGTGATCTCCTTGAGCGAACCGTCAGGCTGCGTCGCGTAGCCCATCAGCTTCGCGGCGTTCCCGTAGATCTGGTAGAGATAGGCTCCATCCGGCGTAATCCAGCTATCGCTCGGTCCGCTGGTGACAGTCGTGTTGAGACCTCTGGCGGTGCCATCGCCCGGAACCTTCGGACACGCGGGATCCTTGGCGATGCTGAGCCCCGCGCCGTCGACCCGGTAGCTGCTGATGTAGCTGTAACCGAAGTTCGTCGCATAGACGAATCGATCATCCGGGGAGACGGCGAGCCAGCACAGCTCAGACGGCAGGCCCGGGCTCGTGTCGATCTTCACGATGGGGCCGACGTCGATGTTGCCGCCTTCCTCGATCGTGGCGATGGCGCATCCGTCGCCGACGGCATAGCCGATGACGAAGGTGTTCGGCCGGCTCTTCAGGAAGGCGATGTAGAACGGAGAGCCGGCCTTCCCGTCCTGGAGCATGGCTGCGCCCAGCGCGCCGTCGTTTCGCACCGGGAAGACGACGAGGCCGTCGGGATCCGGCGCATTCGAAGCGATCACCTTGTATGAGCCGTCCGGCTGCGGGACCCATAGAATCGGTGAGCCGTCTGGATACGTGCCGGTGTGAGCGATTGGACGATCGAACGTGGTGCCGACCACGAGGAATTTCCCGTCGGGCGAGAGTACGGCCATGGTGGGCACACGGTCGGTCTTGTTTTTCGTATTCGCCGTGTATCGCTCAGGGCGCGCTGTCAGCTTCCCTTGGCCGTCGACCGACATCAGCCGGACATGGTCGGGGCCGAACGAGTGCAGCACATACAGGACGCCCTTCGAGGGAGCATACGCCAGTGATTTGGCCGTGCCGCTCTTTCCCTCGATGGGGTTCCCCGTGGGCTTCATGTCCAGCTGTGTGAGCCGGCCGTCTTTGTCAACACTGAAGCTGGAAACAGAATTGTCGCCGCCATTCGTCGCGAAGAGAAACCGCCGGTCCGGCGTGAGGATGACGCTCGCGGCACCCTCGAAGGCGTTCGGCGCGTTTTCCTGGCCGCTGATCGGCTTGAAAGTTCCGGACCCGGCGCCGCCCGTCGGCACCCGTTCCACCTCGGTCAGCGTGCCGTTCGCAGACCAACGGTAGTGCACGACCTCGTTCCGGGTCCCGTTCGTCTGCGTGTAGAGATGTCCGCCACGCTGATTCGACATGCTCATCTCGCTCGCCATGTTCATCCTCCTCATCCTCTTGGCTTGTCGCCGTTGAAGTATCTGCATCTCGCACTTACGACGTGACCTCGTGCAATCGAGTTACGCGCCGCGCTCGCATCCTTTCCTACTTGAGCGTTGGATAGCCGGACGTATAGACCCAGTCCGTCGCCTGGGCGGGCACATGGCAGGAGAGACAATCGGTTCTGTAGTTGGTCGATGTCGTGTTCGTGGGATTTCCCGCATCGAACCACGACCACCCCCAACCATCCCCCCACAGCAGGTTGCCGGGGTGGCTGTTTTTGCTGTCCTTCACCATCACGAACCAGCCCTTCAAGGTCCGAGCGTGACTGACCGTGCCCGTCGTCATCGAAGCCGTCGAGGTCTCGTGGACCTCTTTGATCAGGACCGTTCCATCAGGGAAGTGGGCGCTGGCGCGGAACGCGGCGATCGTGCCCGGGGTCGCATAGACATTGTGAAGCTCGCGGGATCCGCTGCCTTTGTCGGCAGCGATGGCCCACGTGCCCAAGAACTCGTAGGCCGCACGATAGTCGGACGGGACGTGCAGATTTCCTTGCGTATCGACCACGGCCTCCACCGGTCGATCGGCGCGTGACGTGCGCAGCTCATTCTGACCATCGGCGGCCGGAGACAAAAGCGCCAGCACGACGGCGGCGATCGCCACCAGGGACAGAAGAGAAGCGACATGCACGACGATTTTCATGGCGAAGAGTCCTCCGTTCACTCGGCGCGCCGGGGGACGCTCGAATCAGTTGTCCAGCAGGCGATAGAACTGCGTCCAGACTTCGTCCTTCTTCGCACTGGCCTGATGGCAAAAGGCGCACTCCGCCTTCGGCCGCAGCTTGGCGGTCGGGGCCTTCGGCTCGTGATGATTGAAGTTGTAGTAGCCCCAGGTGCCGCCGGTCTGCGCGTACCGCTTGGAATCTTTGACGGTCACATCGGCGCCGTTGAACTCACCGGGGAAATAGCCCCGGCCCGACGGTTCCATGCGCGAGCCGTCGGGAGCTTGCTGGGGGCCGAGGACCCGCTGCAATTCCTTGAAGAAGATCGTGCCCTCAGGAAACTCGCCGGTCTTCTTGTAGATTTCGTAGGACCCCGGCTCGATGTAGACATTGTGATATTCGGGAAAGCCGGCCTTGCCGTTGTTCAGGGCGTCGGGCGTCAACGGCGATCCCACGTAGACCCACGAGCGCCAGTTCTTGGGCAGGATCAGATCGCCCTCCTTGGTGTACTCGGGCAGATAGCGTCCTTTCGCCGGCGCGGTATTCGTCCCCTCTCGCTCGGCAAAGACCAGGGTCGCACCGGCCCCGAGGGCGAGTATCGCGAGCCCGACTGTCAGTTTCTTCAGCATGGCGATGCTCCTTTCACAGGTATGGCCGTGGCCGCGAGCGACAACTCGTGGCCAGTGCCGTCGTCCACTTGCGACCTTAGGACGCAGCATCCCGGGGCTGGTTTCAACGCGGGTTTCGACTACGGCATTGGCCACGACACGCTTGAAGTGCGCGGAGAGTTTGCTTTGGTCCGAGAAGCCGACACTCGCGGCGATGTCGACGAGTGGGAGGTCGGTTTTTCCTAGGAGCTGTTGCGCCCGTTCGACTCGGCGGGTAACGACGTACTGATACGGCGGCAGCCCGGTGGCCGCCTTGAACTGCCGCCAGCTACACCAGGGTCAGGTCGCTAGAGGCGGTCCCCGCCGCCCTCGGATGAGCGGCGGCCACCATGGGTGACCTTGACCGAATCGGTAGCCTCCGCAATTGGATCGACAGCATCTCGATCAGTTTCAGATTGGGTCGTCGTGCTTAGGACAGGGTGCGGCCGCGAACTGTCGCAAGAGCGCGACTTGTCTCCTGATCGTCCGTACGCTTTGGTCTTGGGTTGCAGTGAGTGATTCGGGCGGTGGCGAGTTGACCATGACACGTCCACGCGGTATACGTGGCGTGCCAGCGGCTTCACCTCAGCGACCCCGATGGTACCCGAACCTGTCGAAAGGTACAGGCGGCGGCATGTGTGGTGATTTGTCGACAGACTCGAGTGCTGGCCTACCTCAGCCCATCGCACCGCAGCGAGGCGGCGTTCAGCAGGTCGCCGACGAGCCTCAGCTGCGACTCCAGCGGACGCTGGACCTGAATCCCGATCAGCTCGCGGCGCTCCTCGAAATTCATCGCGCCGTCGCTGGTCATGTCGACCGCAAGGCGCTGTTCACGGCGATCGCAGATGTGCTCCAGAAAGTGGTACCGGCGAGCCGCCTGAACCTCCTGCTGCCGTGTACCGACCCGTCGGCGTTGACCGTCTACGCCACCTACGGGAAGTCGGGCCTCGAGTTCCACGAGGGCCGGACGATCTCTCGCGCTGGCGCGATCGCGGGGTGGGTGGTCGAGCATGGGCGCCCACTCGTCGTGAACCGCGCAGAGGAGGTTCGAGAGCGGTTCCCAATCAGCCATCAGAGGGCGCTGCGGTGGGGCATCGAGTCGGCCGCCGTTGTTCCGCTCCTGACCGAGGGGCGCTGCGTGGGCGCGCTAAGCCTCATGGCGGAGCAGGCAGGGGCGTGGTCCGGAGTCCCGCCGATTCTGCTCGAGGAGATCGCCGCCTCGATCGCAGTGGCCGTTGACCACTGCGCGGGCTACGAGGAACTCGGTAGGCTACGGGACGAGCAGGCGGCGCTCCTTGAAATCAACCGGGCGGTGGCGCGCCACCTGCACCGAGACGAGCTGTTCGCAACATTGGCACAGTGCCTGCGGGACCTCCTTCCATCCGACCGCTTCGGGATCGAGCTCCCCGTAGCTGGCGACAAGCTCAGGGCTCACGTGCTGGCATCAAGGAACGCAAAGGCCGCCCCGGCCCAGGTCGAGGAGCTGCCATCGGCGGGGACCGCCTGCCGTTGGACCGAGGAAACACGGCAGTGGCTCATCGCGTCTTCACGTGAGGAGCTACGTGAGCGCTTCCCGGTCACCTTCGATGTCATGAAGCGGGAGCGCATGCAGTCCCTGTGCGCAATCCCACTGCTGAGCAGTGAGCGCTGCCTTGGTGTCCTTTTCTTCATGGCCGCGAGAGAGGCGGCCTTCCAAGAGCTGCGACGCGACCTGCTCGATCAAGTGGGGAGTGCCGTGGCCGTTGCGCTCGACCATTGCCTGGCCTACGAAGAAGTGCGCGATCTGCGCGATCGACTCGCGCGTGAGAACGTGTATCTGCAGGAAGAGATTCGCCACGAGCATCCCTTCGAGGAGCTCGTGGGTTCAAGTTCGCCCCTGCTTGCCGCGCTCCGCAAAGTCGACCAGGTGGCGCCCGCCAATACGAGCGTGCTCATCCTCGGCGAAACTGGGACGGGCAAAGAGCTGATCGCGCGCGCAATCCACAACCGCAGCCCCCGCCGCGACCGTCCACTGGTGAAGGTGAACTGCAGCGCCATCTCGGCGGGTCTGGTCGAGAGCGAGCTGTTCGGCCACGTGAAGGGGGCCTTCACCGGCGCCCTGGAGCGCCGCGTCGGGCGCTTCGAGCTGGCTGACGGCGGCACGATTTTCCTCGACGAGATCGGCGAGCTGCCTCTCGAGACGCAAGTGAAGCTTCTCCGCGTGCTGCAGGAGCAGGAGTTCGAGCCCGTGGGGTCGAGCCGGACGTTTCGCGTGGACGTGCGGATGATCGCCGCGACGAATCGCGATCTCCAGGAAGCGGTGCGGACGGGGCGCTTCCGCCCCGACCTTTTCTACCGGCTGAACGTCTTTCCGATCGAGGTGCCACCGCTACGCGAGCGTCGGGCGGACATCCCGCAGTTGGTCATGTTCTTCCTTTCGCGTTTCTCCCGGAGCCTCGGCAAGCGGATCACTGACGTGGCGCCGGAGACGATGCAGCATCTGAGTGCCTACGAATGGCCCGGAAATATTCGTGAGCTCCAGAACGTGATCGAGCGTGCCGTCGTGTTGTGCGAGGGACTGGTCTTGGAAATCGATCGAGATCTGCCCCCCCTGACGGCCACGACAGCTCATGCCAGTGAACCCGCGACGCGTTCCGCGAGCACAGACGCTGCGCAGCCCAACGATCCGGATGGACAGGTCGCTCGCCCCGTGCCCCCGGTCGGGATCGCTCCCTTGGAAGAGATCGAGCGCCGGCACATCGTGGCCGTGCTGGAGTCCACGGCGGGCGTGATCCATGGTCCCAAAGGCGCCGCCCGGATTCTCAAGCTCCATCCGAATACTCTTCGCAGCCGCATGGAGAAGCTCGGGATCGCATTCAAGCGGACCGTGCACGAGACGTAGCCACTCAACGATCACGAACGCTCGTAACCTCCGGACCAGTTCCACCCCGCACACCTCCAGCACTTACGAAATGCCGTAGGCCCATTTCTGGGCCGGCTTCGCGCCACTGAAAATTCCATCGGTTCCGCACGGTTGGCGAAGCCGAGATGATGGATCGTTTGGGCACGGAACTTGCCCCCTGCTCGAGTAGCCGACGTACCGAACCAACAGCTCTCGGACGATGCGGGGAGGGGCGTGATGGAAGTCCAGCAGATCGAGTATCAAGGAACACCGATCTCGGCGCCGCGCACCCGGCTCGACGTCATGCCCAATCCGGAGGTCACCGCGACGGGAGCTGACCGTGACTGGCGGCTCCTCGAAGCATTGCGTCTGCGCGAACCGACCGCCGCCGACCGGCTCGTTGCGACGTACGGCGACCGCGCGTATCGCCTGGCGGTCCGAATCACGGGCAACGAGCAGGATGCCGAGGAGGCCGTCCAGGATGCGTTCTGGAGCGTGGTGCGGAAGATCGATACGTTCAGGGGTGACTCGGCCTTCGGATCCTGGGTCTACCGGATCGTCAGCAACGCCGCCTACGATCAGCTTCGCCGACGTTCACAGGCATTTCTCGAGGTCCCCATCGACGAAGTTCTGCCCCCATTCGATGAGGATGGGCGCCATGCCGGCGTGCTCAGGGACTGGTCGTCGAGGCTCGACGACCCCGCGGTGCAAACCGAGCTTCGCGGCGTGCTGAGCTCGGCGGTCTCAGAGCTTCCGCCTCACTATAGGGCCGTGATGGTCCTGTATGACGTCGAAGGGTTGTCGATGGCCGAGGTCGCCGACGCCCTGGGGATCACGGTTCCGACAGCAAAAACGCGTGCCCACCGCGCGCGGCTCTTGCTCCGCAAACGTCTATCGACGTTCATGGCGGGTGCCGAGGCGTCCGTCGAGGACGTAGCTCGAGCGGAATACGGGCGAGGTGCGGGCTCTACCAGGCGACGGCCGACATCCGCATCTCAACGGTGACGGCTCAACTCGGAGGCAGGCATGACTTGGTCCGCTCTTGTCGACTGTGCCGCCGCTGGTTGTGACCGAGGCTCCAGGCGCGTCGTCGTAAGGCCAGAAGGAGGACATCGAAGACCATGAGCTCGCTCATCAACGCGTTGATCAAGCTCGGCCTTCTCACAGACGACCTCGACTATCACCTGATTCGCGCGTCGATGGTCGTTCTATTCTTGTTCTTCGGGTACCAGAAGTGGTTCGAGTACGAGGCGCAGGTGCTGATTCCCTTTATCAGCAACGGCCCGCTGATTTCCTGGATGTACCCCGCGTTCGGCGTGCGGGGAGCGAGCTGGTTGCTCGGCGTGTCGGAGTGGTCGTTCGCCCTGCTCTTGTTTCTGGGATTCTGGCACAAGCGACTGGGAATTCTCGGCGCTCTCGGCTCCTGCGCGGCATTCATCGGAACGGCCACGATCATCCCGTTCATGCCCGACGGCTGGGCGGCCTCGGCTGGCGGGTTTCCCGCCATGACGGGCAACGTGCCGTTCCTCATGAAGGACGTCGTCCTCTTCGCCGTATCGGTCTATCTGCTGAAGCAGGACGTCGCAAGAGTGTCTCGTTCCGTACCGCAGAGTGAGCTCGTCCTGACGGATGCAAGCCTGAAGGCGACGCGATGAAGCCGACGGCGACGGTCGCAGGTAAGGCTCGTGGGAATCCAGTGGCACACAACGACGTGCGTATGCCCGTCAGCATGACGGTCAACGATCGGGTTCGGACAATGACCGTCGAACCGCGCACGACATTGCTCGATGTGTTGCGTGAGGAGCTCGGCTTGACCGGGACGAAGAAAGCGTGCGATCGCGGCGAGTGCGGAGCCTGCACCGTCCATGTCGACGGGCGCCGGGTTCTCTCCTGCATGACGCTGGCCGCGATGCAGGACGGCAAACGCATCACCACGATTGAAGGGCTGGAACGGGACGGCAAGCTCCACGCGATGCAGGCGGCGTTCATCGAGCACGACGGCTTCCAGTGCGGGTTCTGTACCTCCGGCCAGATCATGTCGGCCGTCGCCATGATCGAAGAGGCGAAAGCGGGCTGGCCGAGCGCCGCCACGACCGATGTCGAGCGCCCGTTCGGCGTCGCGGATCTGTCGGCTGCGGAGATTCGTGAGCGGATGAGCGGCAACCTGTGTCGGTGCGCCTGCTATCCCAATATCATCGATGCCATCGCAGAAGCGGTGGCGAGGAGCTGAAGCCAAGTCTATGAATCGCTTCGACGGCTATCGTGATAGTTTCCCCAACGCCCGCCTGACCCGTTCCAAAAGTGGCGTGCTGGAAGTAGCGCTTCACACGGATGGCGGGACGCTGGTCTTCAATGGGCATACCCACGAACAATTCGTCGATCTCTTCCACGCGATCGGCGCCGATCCCGATAATCGCGTCGTCATCCTGACCGGCAGCGGTGCCGCGTTCATGGAGTCGATCAGCCCCGACGGCTTCGACTTCTTCAGCCCGCAAGGCTACGACAAGATCTACCGCGAGGGCAAAAAAGTCCTCATGAACATCCTCGACATCGAGGTGCCGCTGATCGCCGCGGTGAACGGCCCGGTGCGGCTGCACTCCGAATATATCCT
>Ga0075424_100002903_pt1 | contig 15897 bp, 13 predicted proteins | sample SoiMethybrSBSTD3_FD_75301 | JGI IMG/M metagenome (GOLD analysis project Ga0075424, IMG submission 75301) | Bulk soil microbial communities from a Populus tree surrounding site in Tennessee, USA - Soil MetaG P. TD hybrid SBSTD3 | ecosystem: Environmental > Terrestrial > Soil > Tree plantation...
AGATGCACAAGGTCGAGCGGAGCCTTCAGGCGCGACGCGACGATAACCCCGGTTGGCAGCTCGCCCACAATCTCGCGATAGCCCGTCGAGAGGCCGTCCGCAAAAATGCGAAAGCCCGGCTTGATGCCGAGCTTCTGCACAGTGGATCTGCCGGAATATCCGGCCATGTCGCCGCGATCACGCCTGGGGCTGCGGCTCCAGACCGTGGTCGGGATCGGGACGCGGGCGGGGCTTGCCGGCCGGCGGGACCGCGGAAGCGCGGGGTGTGGCCGGCTCGAGGACCGACTCGCGGTTCGGCTTCTTGCCCTTGAGAAGATCGACGATCTCCTCGCCGGTAAGTGTTTCGTATTCGAGCAGCGCCTGCGCGACCTTCTCCCAGTCATCGCGCTTCTCCAGGATGATGCGGCGCGCCTCCTGCTCGCCTGCTTCGACCAGGCCGCGGATCTCCGCATCTATGAGATGGGCCGTCTCATCGGAAATGTTGGTGCTGCGCGCGACCGAATGACCAAGGAAGACCTCCTGCTCATTGCTCTGGTAGCGCACCCGGCCAAGCTTGTCCGACATGCCCCATTCCATCACCATGGCGCGCGCAAGATTCGTCGCCATCTGAATGTCGCCGCTAGCGCCGCTGGTGACTTTCTCCGGACCGGACTTGATCACCTCCGCCTCGCGCCCGCCGAACAAAATCGCGAGCCGTGAGACGCACCACTCGCGCGTATAGCCGATGCGGTCGCCCTCCGGCAGCTGCATCACCATGCCAAGCGCACGCCCGCGCGGAATGATCGTTGCCTTGTGCACCGGGTCGGTACTGGGGACGTTGAGAGCGACGATCGCATGACCGGCCTCGTGATAGGCGGTGTTGCGCTTGTCTTCCTCCGTCATGACCATCGACTTGCGCTCGGCGCCCATCATGACCTTGTCCTTGGCCTCTTCGAACTCGGCTTGCGTCACCATGCGCTTGTTGCGCCGTGCCGCGGTGAGTGCCGCCTCGTTGACGAGATTCATCAGATCGGCGCCGGAGAAGCCGGGTGTGCCGCGCGCAATCGTCTTAAGGTTCACGTCCGGCGCCAAAGGCACCTTGCGAACGTGAACCTTCAAGATCTGCTCACGGCCAACTATGTCCGGATTCGAAACCACGACCTGGCGATCGAAGCGACCGGGCCGCATCAGGGCCGGATCGAGCACGTCGGGACGGTTTGTCGCCGCGATCAGGATCACGCCTTCATTGGCCTCGAAGCCGTCCATCTCGACCAGCAGCTGGTTCAGCGTCTGCTCACGCTCGTCGTTGCCGCCGCCCAGGCCCGCACCGCGATGCCGACCGACGGCATCGATTTCGTCGATGAAGATGATGCACGGAGCATTCTTCTTCGCCTGCTCGAACATGTCGCGCACGCGCGAGGCGCCAACGCCGACGAACATCTCGACGAAATCGGAACCAGAGATCGTGAAGAACGGCACGTTGGCTTCGCCGGCAACCGCGCGCGCGATCAGCGTCTTGCCGGTGCCGGGCGGGCCGACCAGCAGCACGCCGCGCGGAATGCGTCCGCCGAGGCGCTGGAATTTACCGGGGTCGCGCAGGAATTCGACGATCTCCTGCAGATCCTGCTTAGCTTCATCGACGCCGGCAACGTCCTCGAAGGTAACGCGGCCATGCGCCTCGGTCAGCATCTTCGCACGCGACTTGCCGAATCCCATCGCCTTGCCGGCCCCGCCTTGCATCTGGCGCGACAGGAAGATCCACACGCCGATCAACGCGATGAACGGAAGCCAGGAGACGAGCAGCGAGACGAACCACGGCACGTTGTCGCCGGGCGGCTTCGCCGTGATCTGCACCTTGCCGTTATAGAGCCGCGACACCAGCGTCGGATCATTCGGCGCATAGGTCTGGAAGCTCGAGCCATTGGTGAAGGTTCCGTGAATCTCCGGCCCCTGGATCACGACGTCGCGGACATGGCCCTGATCGACTTCAGTCAAAAGCTGCGAGAAGGAGATGTCCTGCGATGAGGCGCGTTGACCGGGATTCTGAAACAGCGTGAACAGCGCCAAAAGCAGCAGAACGATGATGACCCAGAGGGCAAAATTGCGCAAATTGGCGTTCATTGATCTTCCTTCGCGGTCGCGCGGATCGCGGCCTTGTGTCCTTCGGACCTATCCATGGGTAACCACGAGGGAATCCCCACTTGACCGTATCACAATCTATGTGCCGCCCGCCCCCCTGCCAAGGGAACCACCGCTGACTATTTACCGCATCCCAGCTCAATTGCAGACTGGAAAAATGGCGGCCACGGAGGGGTATTGAGGGGTGGTTAAGGCTCCAAAAGGCCGATCGCATGGCTTCGCAGCGCGCATTTGGCGATCGACCTCAGTTTGAGCGCACGGCCCGACGAGGCGGCGCCGGTTCGATGCAGATGCGCCCACGCCTGACGCTCACCAGCGCACCGGCAAGTGTCTGTTTCAGTATGAGATGAGTGCGCTTGGCGCTTGGCATCCCGGCGCCTTCCGCAAGTTTCCGGTCGAGTTGCGCGAGCAGCGCCTCGACCTTGCCGAGTTCGGCCGGTCCCTCGTGTCCAAACCGGTCGATCGCACGCATCAAGAGACGAAGCCGGATTTCTTCCGGCATCGCCGCAAACGCTTCCGCATCGAAGCTGCGGCCGTCCGAATTGCTCCCGCCGATCTCCGCCGTCGCGCCATCCTTTAGCAACAGATAGTGCGCGGCGCCGTCGGTCAGCACCTCGACCGCAGCGTTGGCCCGGGCGAGCCGCGCGGCGAGCCGCGCGAATGTACGCGCATCTCCGCCCTCGGCGGCCAGCGCCGACAACAGCGAGCGCAGCCGCGGGCGTGTGAAAAACACATCGCGATTGGTGGGGTCATCCGCGAACGCGATACCAGCTTTGTTCAGGGTCGCGACGAGCCGCGACTTCGGCACGTCCAGGAACGGGCGCGTCAACATGATGCCGTCGCGCTCGGTCTCGCGCGCCATCGCCGATAAACCCGTGATGCCGCTGCCGCGCAAGAGCCGCATCAAGAGCGTCTCGGCCTGATCGTCGCGGGTGTGGGCGGTAACGATGTGGCTCGCTCCGGCCGCACGCGCGGCCCGCACCAGCAGGCGATAGCGCGCTGCGCGTGCCGCGGCCGGCACACCGGTCTTGGGCTTCGTTCCGGTCCAGCGCAGGGTGCGATGCTCGACATCGAGCTCACGCGCCAGACGCTTGACTTGGCGTGCCTCGCGCGCTGCCTCGCTTCGCAGGCCATGGTCGACCGTGATCGCCAAAAGCCTCGGGCCACGCGCAAGCGTCCGTCGCCAGCGCGCAATGAGCAACATCAGGGCAAGCGAATCCGGCCCGCCGGAGACGCCCAGCACGATCGCGGGCAACACTCGCAAGGCGGCGAACAGCCGTTTCGCTTCCTGGAGCGAGATCGGTGAATTAAGGTCGTCTCCCATTCCGGTGCTAATTATGCGCGCGACGCAACCGAGATGCCATCCCTCGTTTCATGCTTGATGCGCGGATATCGCCGGGAGAAGATCATCGCGTCCAGACTTAGGAGCAACGCTGCCATGAGCACGACCTCCTCGCCGACGAGAGCGACATGGTTCTTCGACGTGGTCTCGCCGTTCTCGTATCTTGCGCTCGGCGAGATCGAGCAGTTGGCCCAAAGCATGAGCGTGGCGTTCCGGCCGGTTCTGTTCGCTGCGCTGCTGCAGCGCTGGAAGCACCTGGGTCCCGCTGAAATTCCGCCGAAACGAATACATACCTACCGGCTTTGCGTCTTTGAGGCGCGCCGGCGCCGAATAGCGTTCCGCTTCCCGCCGTCCCACCCCTTCAATCCGCTCAAGCCGCTGCGCCTGCTCGCCGGTCTCGAGGCCAGGCCTGCGGTCGTCCGCACGGTCATGGATTGCATCTGGCGCGACGGCCTCGATCTCTCCATCGACGCGAACTGGCAGGCGACATGCGCCTTGATCGGGCTCGACGCCGCGGCAGCAAATGCGCTCGTCGACTCACCTGACACGAAAGCCAAGCTGCGCGCCAATACGGATGCCGCGATCGCGGCCAATCTTTTTGGCGTGCCTACCCTGCAGATCGGGGACGAGCTTTTCTGGGGCGTCGATGCGTTGCCGATGGCACGAGCCTATCTCGATGACCCCGACATATTCAAATCCGGGGAGATGTTGCGGGTCGCTACGATAGAACCCTCCGCCTCGCGCGCGCACGCCTAGGGAAACGCACGACAGACCTCAGCACTTCTCTTTCTTCAATTCGCGGTCAACGGCCGCTTTGACCCCGGCGGAGGCGCGCGGATATTTTCGCGTCACTTCGCCCAGGGCAGCACAGGAGGCTTCCCGTTCCTTCAGCGCGGCCAGCGATTGCCCGAGCCGCAGCAACGCGTCGGGGGCCTTCGGCGACTTTTCGTATTTGCTGGTGACGTTGAGAAACGTTTCAGCGGCATCCCGATATTGCTGGCGCTGGAAGTAACTTTCGCCGAGCCAATATTGCGATTCGCCCATCAGCGGATCGTTCGGATGTTGTTGGGCGAAGTTGCGCATCGTCTCTTCGGCGAGCGCATAGTCCTTGCGCTGCATATAGCCGATGCCGAGATCATACTCGTCGCGCGCACTGCCCGAGGGTGGAGCGGCAAGGCCGCCGGTGGTGCTCGGGTTGTTTGGCGGCGGCAGGGCGCCCTGGGGCGCGCCAGCTTGCGGATTGCGCTGCATGCCTGCGAGATCGAGCGGCTCGCCGGGCGAACGCCCTCCGACCGGGCCGACAGCGGTTTCCGCGGGAATCGTGAGCGGGCCGCCGCCAAGCGCTTTCGGCGCGCCGGGCGCACCTGGATTCTGGCTCGGGTCGAAGGCATCGCCGCGCCGCCGGCCGCTCTGGACCGCCGGCTCCTGAACGATCGGCGCCGGCGATGCAATTTGCGGCTGCTGGGCAGTCTGGGGTTGTGCGTAACCGCCCTGCGCAGGCGGCGCGTAGCCGCCTTGAGTTGGCTGATACTGTCCCCCTTGAACCGGTGGCTGACCATAGCTCGGTGCCGTCTGCGCCGACGGCACGGTGGCCACATTTGGCTGCGTACCCGATGACGCGCCCGGCGGCGGCACGCCGCCCTGAAGCTGTCGCAGTCGCTCTTCAAGTTGCCGATTGCGGTATTGCAGTTCCTCGTTCTGGCCGGTGAGCTGTCTGAGCTGGTTTTCGAGCCGCTGGATGCGCAGCTCCGCATCGCCCTCATCCGATTGCGCAAGGACCCGCGCACTGAAAGTCAGAGCGACGGCCGCTGCCACCGCGCCGATAATCATATGATATTTGTGCGACATTTTGCCCTGACGAGAAATCAACCCGGCATCGAAAGCACGACACATTGAGGCACCGAGTACGCCAAAAATGTGACTGATTGTCGGGAGCCATCTGCACGAAAGTCGTACTGTCGTACAACAGACGCTGAGCAAGCTTGTTCGAAATGCCCAGCGGGCAACAATCGAATCAGAAGAAAGGCTGGCGCGGCGCAGTTTCAAGACCGAACCGGCGCCGAAGGCGCCGGAAAATAGCCAAAGGTCTGCGCGTTGTCCTACGAGCTGGCGTTCAGGACGGTGACGGCGCGGCGGTTCTGGGACCAGCAGGAGATGTCATTACAAACCGCAACCGGGCGCTCCTTACCATAGGAAATGGTGCGCATACGGGTTCCGTCGATGCCGCGTGAGACCATGAAGTTGCGAACCGACTGGGCGCGGCGGGCACCGAGCGCGATGTTGTACTCGCGCGTACCTCGCTCATCCGCGTGTCCCTCGATCGTGAAGTTGTATCGGGAATAGGTCTGCAGCCACTGAACCTGCTTTTCCAAGGTCGCGATCGCCTGCGGAGTCAGATCGGTCTGGTCGCTCTCGAAAAAGACGCGGTCCCCGACATTGACGACGAAGTCCTGCTGGCTGCCCGGAGCGGCCGTGCTCGCCATGGCATCATTGCCGAGATTCCTGTTGGCGCAGGCGCCCATCGAAAGCGCGACCGCAATCACTGCCACCAGCGTGAAACCCTGGAGGATACGCTTGTTGTGATTCATTCGGGAGCCTCCACTCACGTCCTCAAACTGTTATCCGGTCTACAGGGCGATAGTTAAGCGAACGTTCCGTCAACCTTGATAGGGTGTTGCGGAACCCGATCAAATGCCGATAAGCAGCGAAAAGCGGCCGCGATAGTTAATGAGTTGTAAATGTGGCGCGAGGTTGAAGACAAGCTGCGTTGCACAGCGCATGGCTATTTCAGGCCATATTTTGGACCACCGTGGCCGTCAGGCCGCACCGGTTCACACGCAGCTTCGAAGCTGCACGGTGACGGAACCTCGCCGATTCGTCAGGATTGCGCGGCGATCGCAGTCCGCCCATAGCCCAAAATTGTCTTGTTCGCCGTGGGCCGCCGTTCGGACCGACGTTCAAACAGCATTCGCCGCTCGAAGGCACTCGAGCGCATAAGGGGAAAGCGCCGGAACACTCTTTCCCTGATTTCAGGATATCTCGCGGCCATCAGGCCGACGGGCTTGATCAGGCCAGGATAGAGACGCGGTTCTCCCCAGGGTTCCTGCAGAAAAACCCTGCGGTAGAAGGCCCGATGTTCCGGCCTGACATTGGCAAGACCGATATCAGCATTGAAATGCGCGCAGGCCACGTAGCCGAGGCGAACTGTCACGTAAGGCAGTTCGGGAAACTTCCGCGCTTTTTCGGGATCGGCAACGAATCGGGTCGGATCAATGATGATCTTGCCGCGCTCGAGTTCGGGATGAAGCAGATCGGCAAACATCTCCGACGACGGCGAGCCGCGCCACTCGCATGTGAGAACGCTGACGCGGATCGAGCTAAGAAGTTCGCCGTGAAAATAGATACCAAAGCTGAAGTTGTTCGGCAGATCGTCATAACGGTCAGTGACGCGCTGCGACTCCGACGGCATGATTGCCCCCTCGCGCAAATATGCGCGGTAGCGCAGCCGGTAAATCTCGTCTTTTTCTTCGGGTGTCTCGGCGAGGCGATAATCGACGTATTCAAGTGGGTCCGTACTGCGCTGATGCACCAGCGCGATCGCTTTGCCCCCCGCCAACATGCCCAATGCCCCAAACACCCAACAACTTCCGCGTACCGCGCGCAACAACTTCCACGCAACGCGGGCAACAACTTCCGAGCGACTTTGAAATAATTAACACGCGCTTAACGAAGATGCAAAGACTTGGCGCAGTTAGGGTTAATTGAAGATGTCCCGCATCTTTACGGTCAGTTGCTTCTAGGCGATCGAGCGCGTCGGCAGCACGATCACCTGCTCGTCCGGCAGTCGGCGACCATGGGACGCGCTCAAGAGCTGACGCATGCGCGCCGCAGGCACGGGCCTGCTGAACAGATATCCTTGCGCTTCCGTTACCGTGCCGTCGGCCGAGATCAATTCGAGCTGTTCATTGGTCTCGACGCCCTCGACGACCACCGACATGCCGAGGTCGGCGGACAGCCGCGCCACGCCGCGCAGCAAGGTCAGCGGACGGTCCGTGTCGATGCCTTCGAGGAAGGAACGATCGATCTTCACCTTCTGCAGTGGGAAGTTGTGCAGATAGCTCAGGCTCGAATATCCGGTCCCGAAATCGTCGAGCGAAATCTTCACCCCGATGGCGCGCAACTGCGACAACACGTCGTGTGTCCACTGGGTATTGCGCAGCAGTGAGGATTCGGTGATCTCGACCTCAAGCCGGTGTGCCTCGAGCCCCGAGACCTCAAGCGCATAGCGAACCTCGCTCAGCACGTCGCGCTGATGAAACTGCTGCGGTGAGAAGTTGACCGCAACGCTAACGGCTTCCGGCCACTTCATGCACTCCATGCACGCCTTACGCAGGATCCAGCGGCCGAGATCGACGATAAGGCCCATGTCTTCCGCGATCGGAATGATTTCGGCCGGAGAAACTGTGCCGCGTACCGGGTGGTTCCAGCGCAGCAGCGTTTCGCAGGTCGTGATCTTTCCGGATTTCAGATTGACCAGGGGTTGGAAAAATAGCTCGAATTCCTCGTTCGCAAGCGCCTTGCGCAAGTCGAGCTCGAGGATGCGGCGCGACTCGACGGTCTGCGCCAACTCCTCGCGGAAAAAGCAGAACGTACCCCGTCCGTCGGCTTTCGCGCGGTAAAGCGCCATGTCTGCGTACTTCAGCAGCGTGTCGGCGCGCACGCCGGGGGACGTCATCGCAATCCCGATGCTGGCGCCGATCTCAACCAGATGATTGTCCAGCTTGTAGCGTTCGCTCAGATTATCGACGATCCGACGCGCAAGTCTGGCCGCATCCTCGCTGCTCCTGATGTTCTGCTGAAATACGACGAACTCGTCGCCGCCGAATCGCGCCACGAAATCCTCGGGCCTCAACATGCCACGCAGGCGCTCGGCAACCGCGCATAACAACTGGTCGCCGCAGGGATGGCCGAGCGTATCGTTGACCTGCTTGAATTGATCGAGATCGATGAACAGCAGCGCCGCGAGCTGGCCTGCGTCCTGCGGCATGCTCAATAGACGCTCGATCTCGTCGCGGAAGTTCACCCGATTTGGCAAGCCCGTGAGCTCGTCGTAACGCGCGAGATGACTGATACGGTCTTCGGCGTTGCGCCGTTCGGTAATGTCTTCGACAAGCACCACGGCGCCGCCACCCGTCATCGGCTGGAAAGTCCAGGACAGGTAACGGCCCCGCGCGCTGTCGGGATCGGTCGTGATGATGCCGCGAGCATGCGAATTATCGATCTCTGCAAGGATGACCTGCCCGCTCGCGGCAGAAATCGATCCGGCAAGCACGCAAGCATCGACGATGTCACCGGCCTGACCGCCGCGCTGCGCGGTGTCGTCCGGCAGTCGCATCATCTCGCGGAAACGGTGGTTCATGACGGCCAATCGCCCGTCGGCGCCAAACATGCACAAGCCGTGCGGCATGTTGTTCAACGCCGTGTCGAACTGTCCGGCAAGAGCAGCCTCGCGCTCCTTCGCGACAAGCGCACGAACAAACATCTTCTGCAGCCCCGTCGAGATATATTTCAGCGCGAAGAAGAACACGACGTTCAGCGCGGCCATGCCGAGATAATATGGACCGCCATGTACTGTGAGGGCCAAGGTCAATGGGCCAACCGCGAGCAGCATCTGGACATGAAAGATCCACGGGCGGCCGTAGGTGCGCCCCGAGCCGGCGGACACGTAGCCAAGTGTCACGGACATCGCGATCAGATGTGCAACCGCATCATCGCTCGCGATCAATGTGACGAAACACCACAGTCCAAGAGCGGCCGCATAGAGCATCGCGCCGAACTGATAGCGAAGTTCCCAGCGACCCACATCGTTTGGGGAAAGGTTCGACTTGCAGCGTTGATATTTGCGCACGTCGATTGCGCGCACGCCACCGGTCACAACCAGAACTGCCACGCAAGGCCAGAGCCAAGCGTCGCCAGTCTTCAGCGCTGTCATGACCGCGGCAAACGCGTTGCATAGCGCACCGGCGAACATCGTGCCGGCGTCTTGAAACAGCGAATCGATCAGCGCCGCGTAAATCGTCGGCGACATCTTCTGATCGTTGTCTTTGCCTAGGCTTGCGAGTTGCATCGGACGGCGCGCACATCCTTCACAGCCGGTAGTTCTATCGTTTCGAAATGAAGTCTTTCTGAGCGAACATCGTTAGCGGGACGTTTTCCCTAGCCATTCGCTGCAACGGATCTGCGCGAAAAATCAGCAAGATAGGAAGCTATTGCGCAGTATTCGCGCGCGACAGGCACAGCCATTACGGCGCAGCCCGCGCGCCGTGAGAGATCCGGTGCAAGGCGCGCAAGCGGATGCAAACTGCTCGTGGTATCGCAGGAAGGTTTTATTAGGCCGTCGCCTATCTGCGACCCCTCGCCTTGCCTGCCCTTCGTCCCGGGTTCGGCCCCTTGCCAGCGGCGTTAGTGCCGGATCTTAACCACCAGTTAAGATTCAACCTTATCGCCCGGTTAATCCGGCTGGTAAATCAGCCGACAACGCGCGTATCTTCCACCTCGAGTTCGGGTGGTGGGAGCAAAGCTGAACATGACGGAGGCGATTGTAGCTCGCTCGGCGAAGCTGGGTGATGCCTGCGCACGCGCAGAGATTCCGCGGCTCCTGTCCAAGGAAGAAATCCGCGATTTCTCGCAAATCGACAGTGTCAAATTCACCGCCGCCGCCCTGCTCGAATACGGCTTGATGGCAGTTGCGATCCTGATCAGCGAGACCTGGTGGAACCCGATCATTTATGCTTTGGCTGTCGTCGTGGTCGGCTCGCGGATCAATGGATTGGGCGGGCTTATGCACGATGCCGCGCACTACCGCGCCTACCGCAGCCGGCAACTCAACGACTTCGTTGGCGAGATTCTGGCTCTTCCGACATCGGCGTCGATGGCGGGGTACCGAAACACGCATTTCGCGCATCATCGCGAACTGAATAGCGAAAACGATCCCGATTGGCGACGAAATCTCGGACTGAGGGAATACGAATTCCCGGCGCCGCGCGGCAATGTGCTGATGTATTTCTTGCAGTATCTGTCGGGCCTGAAGATCGGGACCGCCCTTTTCGGATTTCACAAGAACAAGGAAACCCGCGACATTCCGGCAGCCGTTGCTCGTGCACGGCTCGTCTTCTTTGCAGGGCTATTGCTTGCGTCGATCATGCTGGGCTTCTGGAAGCTCATTCTGCTTTACTGGATCGTCCCGCTTATGACGGTTTTTCTCGCCATCCGCTATTTCCGCAGCGTCGCGGAGCATTATGCGGTGGAGCACGAGAACGTGCTCAACGAGAGCCGCACCGTGCTCGCGCCATTCTGGGAGCTAGGGCTGATCGCGCCGTGGGGATTGAACTATCATCTCGAGCATCACCTTTTTCCGAGCGTCCCCTGCTTTCGCCTCAAGGAACTCCATCGGCTGTTGATGACGCGACACCCCTATCCCGAAATCGCCCACGTGACCCACGGCTATTTCAGCGGCCTGCTCCGCGACTGTGCGTCGAGCCGCCCGGAGCCAGCGGCCGCCTCGGCATCATAGGCGATCGAGGGAAGCGATCCATCGGTCTACACCAGCATCTTACGACAACAACGGCGACCATGCGGGATCCGACGCATAGCCAGGCGTCGGCACCCGCTGCTCGTTACGCCCGGATATATCGACGGTGAACAGCGACGGTCCGCTGTTTCCTCCGGGGTCCCGGAAGAACATCACAACACGGCCGTTCGGCGCAAAGGTCGGTCCCTCATTGTGGAAGCCGCTCGTGAGGATCCGCTCGCCGGAGCCATCGGTTTTCATGATGCCGATCGCGAACTGCCCGCCGCCCTGCTTCGTAAAGGCGATGTAATCGCCCCGCGGCGACCAAACCGGCGTCGAATAGCTGCCTTCACCAAAGGAGATGCGCTGCGCAGGTCCGCCCTGCGCGGGCATGACATAGATCTGCGGTTTGCCGCCGCGGTCGGATTCGAAGCAGATACGGCTACCATCGGGCGCGTAGGACGGCGAGGTATCGATCGCCGGCGTATCAGTCAGCCGCGTGGTCGACTTGGAGCGTAGATCCATCACGAACAGGTTGGAGTTGCCGCCCTGCTGAAGGCTCATGATGATGCGCTGGCCGTCCGGCGAGAAGCGGGGCGAGAACGACATGCCCGGGAAATTGCCGACAATCTCGCGCTGGCCGGTCTCGACGTTGAACAGGTAGACCTTGGGGTCGCCCTGGCCAAACTCCATGTAGGTGATTTCCTGCGTCGACGGAGAGAAGCGCGGGGTAAGCACGAGATCGGCGCCCCTGGTCAAATAGCGTACGTTGGCACCGTCCTGGTCCATCAGCGCCAGGCGCTTGACGCGCCGTTCGGAGGGCCCCGTCTCATCGACGAAGACCACGCGGGTGTCGAAATAGCCCTTCTCGCCGGTCAAGCGCTCGTAGATCTTGTCGGAGATGATGTGCGAGATTCGCCTCCAATACTCCGGCGAGGTTACATATTGTTGGCCCTCAATCTGTTGACCGGTGGCGACGTCCCATAGACGGAATCGGGCAGCCAGGCGTCCGTCCGGCTGCCGCGTTGTGCCGCCAGTGACAAGCGCCTGTGCATTGATGGCCTTCCAGTTCTGGAAATTCCGCGGCATGTCCGGATCGGTGTTCCGCTCGATGAAGGCGGCCTGATCGATCGGCGCAAACAGTCCGCTACGCTTGAGGTTGTTGGTGATCACCCCGGCCACGTCGGCGCCGATCTGCCCCTCCGCGGGCGACCCAGGCACGAAGTTCGTGATCGCGATCGGCAGCGGCTGGAATTCCGTCGGATCAACTCGCAATCGAGACTGCGCAAATGCGGGTCGAAGGCCCACCGCGGCAAGTGTTGATCCGGCAGCGAAGATGAACCGGCGTCGCGTTACGAATCGGACCTCGCTCATCCCAGTTGTTGCCTTCCGGTTCTTGGTCACAGCATTTCCTTCAGACCGAAAGTCATCGGAATATATTTCCAGGTGTCGTACTGTTGTTTCGGCAAGAACGCATACGCCTGACATTGCACGATCGCTCGTTTGGCGCTCTCCGCCATCGCCGTCCCGATCGACCTTGATGGCCCGCGAACCGCGACGATCACAGGTTCTGCTGCCACCGTTCCATCGGGGCGCATCTGGATGTCGATGTCGGCCTCGAATTGATCAGCATCCTGACCGTTGTAGGGAAAGTTGAAGCAACGCCTGACTGCGGCAACAAACGCGCCCTTCCAGGTCGCGACAATGGCATCGGCATTTCCGCTACGTGTGCCAAGGGCAGCGGATGCATTCAGCGCTGCGCCGGTGATCGACTGCCGTGTCGGATCACGCTTGTCGAGAAGGGCCGCGATCTTGCTTTGATCGAAGACCCGCTCCTGCTTGGGCTTGGGCGGCTGCGGCGGGGCGGCCTTGGCTTCCTGCTTCGCCTTCGGCTTCTTTGCATCTTCAGACTTCAAGGCTTCAGCGATCGGATCTTCTTTCGGCGGGTCGGGTTTCTTCTCCGCCTGTTTCGGCTCATCCTTCGGCTTTGTCTCGGCGACGGGTTTGGGCTCCGGCTTCTTCTCGACTGGCTTCTCCACTTTCGGCGGCTGCTCAGGCGACGTCGCGGTCACGATTTCCTTCTCGGTAATCTTGCCGACGGCCTCATCGACAGGCTTGGCCTCGGCGACCTTCTCCACCAGCGGCTTCGGCTTGTCCTTCTCGCCGGTCTTGAGGCCCGCGGTCATCTTGGCGAGCTGGTCAGCGGAGATGATGTCGATGGGCAATGACTCCGGCGGAGCCTCAAAAGAGCGTGCGGAAAAGGAGATCAATCCCCATCCAATCACGAGGACGTGGAGTGCGACCGACGCAACGAGGGTCTTGTCGACTTTCACCTAAGGGCTACCCCTGATCCACTTCCGTCACCAGCGCCACGCGGCGGAAACCGGCCGCCGAAAGCCGTCCCATCACCTTCATCACCGTGCCGTAATCGACCTTCTTGTCGCCGCGGACAAATATACGCTCGTCGAGTCCGCCCCGCGCATCGGTGATAGCCTTCAATTTCGGCACTAACTCGTCCAGATTGATCTCGGTATCGTTCAAAAATACCTGGCCCTTGACGTTCACCGAAAGCGTCAGCGGGTTCTTGTCCTGATCCAGACTCTTGGCCTGGGTCTGCGGCAGGTCGAGCGGCACGCCGACGGTCAAGAGAGGCGCCGACACCATGAAGATGATCAGCAGCACCAGCATCACGTCGACCATCGGCGTGACGTTGATCTCCGCCATCACGGGCTTGCGCCGACCGCGGCGGCCCGAGCCAACAGGCGAACTTGCTGGGTTCATCGCCATGTTCTGGTGCTCACCGATCCCTGCACACTGTACCGTCCCCTAGCCCCGCTCGTCGATCTGGCGCGACAGGATGGCGGAAAACTCATCCGCAAATCCTTCCAGGCGTTGGGCCTGACGATTCACCTCGGATGTGAATTTATTGTAGAAAATAGTCGCCGGAATTGCGGCAATCAGGCCGATCGCGGTGGCAAACAGTGCCTCCGCAATACCGGGTGCGACCACCGCCAGGGAGGTGTTTTTGGAGGCCGCGATCGACTGGAAGCTCGACATAATACCCCACACCGTGCCGAACAGGCCAACGAAGGGCCCAGCCGAGCCGACGGTGGCCAGCACCAGAAGCCTGCGTTCCAGCCGCTCGATTTCGCGAGCGATCGAGACGTTCATGACCTTCTCGATCCGCATCTGCAGGCCTGCAAAGGAGCGCGCGTGACTTTCGAAGGAGCGTTTCCACTCGCGCATCGCCGCGACGAAGCAGGCCGCCATCGATTGCGTCGGCTTGGCCGCGAGCGCGCGATAAAGTTCCTCGATTGATTCACCTGACCAGAATGCCTGCTCAAAACGGTCCATCGCGCGGCGAGTGCGCGAATACAGAAACATCTTGTCGATCGCGATCGCCCATACCCAGACCGAACAGGACAGAAGCCCGAGCATGACCGCTTTCACGATCCAATGAGCCTGCAGGAACAGCGCGATCAGCGATACGTCGGCATTGGCCACAGGCAGGGCTGACTGTGCGACGTCGGCCGGGTTCATAAGCAGTGTCCTCTCAACGCGAGTGTCCCAAATCCTCCGGAGCAAATGGCTGCCGGTTGTACAGCCGCGCGGACCGCGCGGCGGTAAGCCTGCACGAGAGAGCCTGGTCTGGTCGCATGGGAGGCCCGCCGAAGCCTTGGGCCCTGAATTCCCCTGTCAACATGTCAAAACGAGGGCTGTTCGCGCGACTTTACGCCCCTAACCAAACGCTAACCAGGGTTAAGATGCGGTTACCAAACAAGAATTTGGTTTGTCAAAACGTAGCCGGACCAGCCCGTTGGGCGCCGGACAAAACGCCGGTTCCAAGCAAAAGAGAACCGCCCGCTTGCGACCGGCGCGAGCGGGCGGTTCTTACCTATCCGGTGGTTTGGAAGCTCTCCCGGCTGACGGGCAGCTTCAATTCTGTGGCGGCTGGTCGTTCGGCGAAGTCGGACGAGAGCGGTGTTGCGCCATGAACGCGTCGAACTCTTCCTTGTCCTTGGCGTGCCGCAAGCGCACCAGGAACTCCTTGAACTCGCGCTGCTCTTCCTCAAGACGCCGCAGCGTCTCCGAGCGGTATTCGTCGAATGCGCGGTTGCCGCTCGTCGGCGGACCGAAAGGAAAGCCCGTCCGCTCCATGCGGTTGCGCATCCGCTCCATTTTGCTCTGCATCCGCTCCATCTTGTTCTGCCAGCGATCGCGGTCGTAATGGCTCCAGCACGACATCTTTCTGCTCCCGAGTGTGAAGAAGAGAAGGGCAAGTCCGATCGGCCACCAGATCAGGAAGCCGATAATGGTCACAGCGATCCAGCCGGGGTGCCAAGGGCTGTCGAACATATGCGGGCGATAGGGCTCTTCTACGGGGCCGCGCCATCGATTGACATCTGCGGTGTAGGCCATTTCCCTCTCCATAACGGCATCACAGCCGTGTGAATGTAAATAACATTTACATAGCTATCCCATCCCCGATTTTTGTCAAGCTGGCCGAGTGAAGCAGCTCCCGATTTATTTTTGAAACTTTATTTCGGTTTGCCCCAAGGGCCTGCCGGCTTCTCATCGGCCTGCGCGGTTGCGTCAGGCCGATGATCGGTCGGGAAGCCAAGCCCGCGCAGGTAGATCAGCACTTCGGCCTCCAGCAATTCATCGGGAGACATCGGCAGTCTGCGGCGAGCGCCATCGCCGCGCGCAAACAGCGAGGCTACGCCGTGTGACATCGACCAGATGTGCAACGCCATCATCGTGGCCGGCGGCCTTGGCAAGCCGGGCGGCGCGAGTGCCGCAAGCCGTTCGGCGGAGGCGCGAATGATGGCGAAGGCGCGCTCACTCGCTGCTGAGAGCACCGGATTTG
>Ga0075424_100002904_pt1 | contig 15892 bp, 16 predicted proteins | sample SoiMethybrSBSTD3_FD_75301 | JGI IMG/M metagenome (GOLD analysis project Ga0075424, IMG submission 75301) | Bulk soil microbial communities from a Populus tree surrounding site in Tennessee, USA - Soil MetaG P. TD hybrid SBSTD3 | ecosystem: Environmental > Terrestrial > Soil > Tree plantation...
TTCTCGCCCGATGTCGACACAGAGCGACGCGCCGACCGTGGCCTTGCACCCGAGCCGATCCCCGCGGAGGAGTACGTCTAACGGGTCCTGATGCGAGAAAGCTATCCGGTGGCGGCTTCGGCCAGCGGAAACCGCGCGGCTGCGTCCTCCCGCTCCACGCGAGCGGCATTCGCCGTGAACGAGACCAGGTGGTAGAAACCCACCAGCGCGATCAGCTCGACGAGCTCGCCTTCGTCCCAGTTGCGCGCCAGCTGCGACCACAGTTCGTCGGACACGGTGGCGTCGTCATGCAGCTCGTCCGCAAGGCGCACGAGCAATGCCTGCCGCTCGGACCACACGGAGTCCGTGGCGTCGCCCCTAACGGTTGCCGCGAGCTGCGCCTTCGACAGGCCGACCGCATCGGCGAACACCGCCGCATGCACGCCCCACTCGTACTCGCAGCCGCACCGTGCACAGGTCCGGTGGATCACGATCTCGCGCTCGATCGGAGTGAGCTTGCCGAAGTTGAGCAGGTAGGCACCGATCGACCTGAAGCGCTCCAGCACGTGCTCGTTCCACGCGACCGTGCGAAACAGCTTCAAGGGCTCGACGCCGGGAGGCATCATCCGGCGCAGCGTCTCGGCCACTCCATCCGGGTAAGGGGGCTCGAGGGGCTTGATGCGGGGTGTCTGGACGTCGGTCACCGGCGGCCTCCGAGATGCTTCGGAAATAGAAGCGCGGGTATACTATCGCTTCTGATTCCGAAGCACAAGCCATCGCCCGTTCCCGGCCGCCCGGTGCGAGGATCGCGAACCGGCCGGCCGATCATGGCGCTGCTCGACCTGCTCGGGAGGCGCTGGACGCTGCGCGTCCTGTGGGAGTTGCGCGCCGACGCGCTCGGCTTCCGCGAGCTGCAGGCCCGGTGCGACGGTATGTCCGCGAGCGTGCTCAGCCTGCGCCTCGGCGAGCTGCGTGACGCCGGCATCGTGCAGACCGACACGGCCGGTGTCAATCGGCTCTCGGAGGACGGCGCGGCGCTGTTGGAAGCGCTCGGGCCGCTGGACCGGTGGGCGAAGCGCTGGGGCGCTGGGCAGGCCAGAAAAATGCAAAACCGGCAATAAGGGGAAGCGTTTTGAGGCTTGGCACAAAGTCGTGCGCCTCCGCGCTCGAACGCGCGCCTTCCGTTTGTGCGTGCCGACCTCTCAAAGACCCGTGGTGGATTGGGCCCTATATACGGGCTCAATCCACCATTGACCAATACGACACACGCCTCGAGGGCAGGGAATAAGCCATCTCGTCAACCTGGCGCCGGAATCGACACGCTCCCGACACGCCCTGCCCCACCAGCCCACCCCCTTTATTGCCCGATTTTCCGAGCAGCGGACCCCTACCTGAACGGCCCCGTCCTCACGAACACCTTCCGCACGACATCGAACGCGGGCTTGCGGAATCCGGTGTCGTCGATCAGGCCCTTCTCGTTCACAGGGGGATGTGGCAGCGGGTCTCCACCGGTCCAGCCCGGCTTCACCCGGAAGTCGTGCAGGGTCCAGACGATCGCCGCGTTGATGAACGGTCTCGAGGCGAACACGCCCAGGTGATACGCGAGGAAGTCGGACTGGAACTCGTAGGTGCCCTTCTCCGTGACGGGCCCGTGACGATTCGCCTCGGCCCCGAACTCGGTGATCATCAGCGCCTGGTGCGGGAAGTCCGAGTGCATCCTGTTCAGGTAGCCGCCCAGGCCGTGGGGATCGGCGATTGAGCCGCCCGGGCCCGGATACCAGCCGAAGTAGTCGTTGATGCCGATCACGTCGAGCCGGAGGTAGATGCGCTGTTTCTCGACGGTCGGGTAGCCGGAGATCGCGATGCCGACGAGGCGCGTCGGGTCCATGCGCTTCACCGTCCGAGCACCGGCCCGGATGTAGCGCTGGAGGCCACGCTTCGGGCGCGAGGCGTTCTCGTTCCCGAGGCTCCACACCAGCACGGAGGGATGGTTGAAGTCGCGGGTCACCATCTGGCGGAGCATCCGCAGCGCTCGTGCCCGGATGCTCACCTGGTTGAAGAGCGTGCTCTTCATCCGGTACACGGGGATCTCCGACCACACCATGATTCCGTAACGGTCAGCGAGCTCCAGCTCGTAAGGGCTGAGCGGATAGTGGGCCCGCGTGATGGTCGCTCCGAGGTCGCGGAGGTTCCGGAAGGTCTCGTCCATCTGCGTGGTCGACAGCGCCGCACCGCGGTCCAGCGAGTCCTCGTGGATCGCCGCGCCGCGCAGGCTCACCTCGCGGCCGTTCAGCTCGATCCGCCCCAGCCGGTTCACCCGCACGCTGCGGATGCCCGTGTGGATCCTGTAGCGCTGAACGGTGCGCCCGCGCCCGTCGAGCAGGCTCAGGCGCAGCGGGTAGAGGGACGGATGTCCGGGCTCCCACAGGAGAGGGCGGCCGATCCGGATCCGGGTCGTGAAGCTGGTCGACCGGCGCCCCGCGACGCGGCGGAAGTGGAAGCGAAGCCGGCGCCCTCCGAAGGAGCCGTCGAGCCGAGCCCGCTGCGCGCCGCGCGCGAGATTGCGGACTGTCGCGTCGATCGTCACGGTGGCCGGGCAGCCGCGGCACCGCAGTCGCGGTCGCGCGAACACGTGGTCGAAGTCGAGCCTCTTGACGGCGCGCAGATAGACCTCCCGGAGAATGCCGTTGTAGTTCCACCAGCCGCCCTCGAAACCGCCGGTCTCGCGCTCCGAGAGCGGCGGGATGTCGTCCGGCCCGCGGCGGCTGTCGACCCGCACGACGAGTCGATTCACGCCCCTCTTGATCGAGCGCGCGGCCAGTTCGAATGGCAGATAGGCACCCACGTGGGACCCGAGGCGCCGTCCGTTCAGCCACACCTCCGCGCGGTGATTGACCGACTCGAAACGAAGCAGCCAGCCGGTGCCGCGCGGCCCGCGCGGTCGCTCGAAGTCACGCCGGTACCAGTGGATCGAGCCCACGTAGCTCGAGACTGAGAAGTCGCCCGCGTTGGCCGCGAAGGGCACCGCTACGGGCCGCCAGCCGGCCGTCGAGTCGCTCGAGGGCAGGCCCGCGCGCTGGCCGCCGCCCGGCGGGTCGACGCGCTCGTACCAGTCACCGTCCAGGAGGTAACGGCCTGACGGCCCGTCGCGCCCGACCGTGCGCGCCTGCGGCGCCGTGATCGCGGCCGCCGCCGGGGAGGCCGCGACAACCGTGGCGAGCAGCGCAAACAGCGCGACCGAGACGCGAGCAGACGAACGCACGACGGCCGGAAGATAACCCGTTGCGGATACGCTTCCGCCGTCACCCGTCGACAGGAGGACTTCTTGACCGAGGTAGTGATCACGTCCGCCGCACGCACCGCCGTCGGGCGCTACGGAGGCAGCCTGAAGGACCAACCGCCGACCGAGCTGGGCGCACTCGCCGCGAGAACGGCGCTCGAACGCTCCGGGATCGAGCCCGACCAGGTCGACCAGGTCGTGTTCGGGAACGTGATCCACTCCGCGCCGGAGGACATGTACATGGCGCGCGTCGTCGGGATGAAGGCGGGGATCCCGAAAGAGGTGCCGGCCTTCACCGTGAACCGCCTCTGCGGCACAGGCGTCCAGGCAATCGTGTCCGCTGCGCAGTCGATCGCCACGGGCGATGCCGAGGTCGCGATAGCGGGCGGCGCTGAGTCCATGAGCCGCGGCCCGTACTGGATGCCGCACGCGCGGTGGGGCGCCCGGATGGGCGAGACGAAGATGGTCGACCCGGTGGTGGGCGGGCTGACCGACCCGTTCAACGACATCCACATGGGCGTGACCGCCGAGAACCTCGCCGAGTCGCACTCGATCAGCCGTGAGGACCAGGATGAGTTCTCGGTCGAGTCGCACCGCCGTGCCGCCCGGGCGCAGGAGCAGGGGCTCTTCGACGAGGAGATCGTGCCCGTGGAGCTGGTGTCGAAGAAGGGCACGACGGAATTCACGAAGGACGAGCACGTGCGCGCTGATGCTTCGATTGAGGGAATGGCGAAGCTGCGGCCGGTCTTCAAGCCCGACGGGACCGTGACCGCCGGCAACGCGTCGGGCATGAACGATGCCGGCGCCGCGGTCGTGCTGATGTCGGCCGAGGCCGCGGAGCGCCTGGGAGCGCCCGTGCGCGGACGAATCCTCTCCTACTCGTATTGCGGGGTCGACCCGAAGGTGATGGGCATCGGGCCGGTGCCCGCCGTGCGCAAGGCACTCGAGCGGGCCGGCCGGTCACTCGACGACGTCGACGTGATCGAGCTGAACGAAGCTTTCGCCGCGCAGTCATTGGCGGTCATCAAGGATCTCGATCTCGATCGCGCGAAGGTAAATCCGAACGGCGGTGCGATCGCGCTGGGACATCCAATCGCGGCGACCGGAGCCGTGATCACCACGAAGATCCTCTACGAGATGGAGCGCAGGGGCCATGATCTCGGCCTCGTGACGCTCTGTATCGGCGGTGGGCAGGGGATCGCGATGCTCGTGCAGGCGGCTTAGAATTCGTGCCCTGACAAGGAGGAGACATGCCCGTTTTCAAAGACGAACAAGAGGTCTACCAGTACATCGGGAGGTTGTTCCAGGAGCTCACCGACGATCCTGAGCTTTCGCCGAAGTTCCGTCGTGCGGACACGATCGTCCAGTACCGGTATTCGAATCCGGAGTCGCAGATCACGGTGAAGATGAAGGAGGGCGAGGAAGGCCAGGTGGACTTCGGCGAGACCTCGCTCGATCCCGAGATCGTCATGACGATGGAGGCCGACACCGCGCACAAGTTCTGGCTCGGCAACGTGAACGTCACGATGGCGCTCGCCAAGGGCCAGATGAAGGCCAAGGGCCCGGTCGCAAAGATCCTGAAGCTCGTGCCGCTCGTGAAGCCGGTCTTTCCGCGCTACAAGCAGATGCTGGAGAACGAGCACCGCGACGATCTCCTGAAAGCGGCATAGGAGCGCCGCATGGCGATCGACACGGACATCCGCACCGAGGTTCGGGACTACAAGAACTACATCGGGGGTGAATGGGTCGACGCCTCGTCCGGCGAGACCTTCGACATCACGAACCCCGCCACCGAGGAGGTCTTCGCCACCGTCCCCAGGGGTGACCGGGAGGACGCGCGGCGGGCGATCGCCGCCGCCCGGCGGGCCTTCGATGAAGGGCCGTGGCCGACGATGGAGCCGGAGGAGCGCAAGCGCATCCTGCTGTCCGTGATCGATCGCTTCTCCGCGCTCGAGGACGATCTCGCGACCACGGAGACGATGCAGGCGGGGATGACGATCCGGGCCACGAGCACGGTCGTGATCGGTTACTGCATCAGCCATTGGGACTATTTCTCCCGGCAGGCCACGCGGCCAACGCAGGAGCCGCTCGAGCCGGTCAGCTATCCGACCCATTCCTACAACTTCGTGCTGCGCGAGCCAGTCGGCGTTTGTGCCGGCATCATCCCGTGGAACTTCCCGCTCGTGATGGCCGTCTGGAAGCTCGCGCCGGCGCTCGCGATGGGCAACACCTGTGTGCTGAAGCCGGCGTCGAACACGCCGCTGACCGCGCTGAAGCTGGCAGAGATCCTGGCAGACACCGAGCTGCCCCAGGGCGTCGTGAACGTGATCACCGGCGGCGGCTCCACGGTGGGGGAGGAGCTCGCCTCCAATCCCGACGTGGACAAGGTTGCGTTCACCGGGTCGACGGTTGTCGGCCGGCGGATCATGCAGCTCGCTTCCAGCACGATCAAGAAGACGACGCTCGAGCTGGGCGGCAAGTCTCCGAACATCGTCTTCGAGGACGCGGACATGGACCAGGCGGTGGACGGTGCGCTTTGGGCCACGTTCTTCCACCAGGGGCAGGTGTGCGAGTCGGGCACCAGGCTGCTCTTGCCGGAGTCGATCCACGACGAGTTCGTGGAGCGCCTGGTCGAGCGCGCAACGCAGATCAAGCTCGGGGACCCGATGGACTATGAGTCCGATCTCGGCCCGCTCGTGTCGGCCGCGCAGCGTGACACCGTGGAGAACTACGTGCGGATCGGCAAGGAGGAAGGCGCGAAGCTGGTGCTGGGCGGCAAGCGCCCCGAAGGCGACGCGTTCGATCGCGGATACTGGTTCGAGCCCACGATCTTCACCGAAGTCGACAACTCGATGACGATCGCCCAGGAGGAGATCTTCGGCCCGGTGCTGTCCGTGATCAAGTTCTCCAACGACGACGAGGCGGTGCGGATCGCCAACGACTCGATCTACGGGCTGGCGTCGGCGGTCTGGTCACAGGATCCGGACCGCTGCCTCGACGTGGCCAAGCGCCTGCGGGCGGGGACCGTCTGGATCAACGACTTCCACCTGATCAACTGCGTGGCCCCGTTCGGGGGCTACAAGCAGTCCGGCATCGGGCGCGAGATGGCCGGGTACGGCCTCAACGAGTACACCGAGGTGAAGCACGTCCACTGGGACCTCGGCACGCCGAAGGAGCAGAAGATGTTCGGTGTGATCTTGTCCGAGTAGCCGAAGCCCTCCGCGAAAACACGGTGTTCAAGCGGCAGGGCGTCTTGGTGCCGTGATCGCAGGCTAGCCGCGCCGCTTCTCCAGCTCGCCTTTCGCGATCTTGCGGAAGCGCATCATCTTCCTGGCGTTCTCTCGGTAAGCCGCCACCTTGCTCTTCGGCAGCTCGAACCCGCCGATCAGGCGATGCGGCACGAGCGACCACCCGGCGTCGTCGCGGACGAGGTCGCCGCGAACCTGAAAGTTGGTCTGCCAGCGGAACTCGGGATCATGCGCGTGAGCCGTCAAGCACGCCTTGCCGGCCGCGACCGGCAGCCACTCGGGAAGCCGGCCGAGGCGGATCCGGCCGGCGCCGCGGTCGGGCTCGACCGTCAACCGGGCCGAGAGCGGGAAGCCATCGGGTCCCACCACCGACAGTACGGCGGTGGGATGCCGGCGTCCGAGGTCCTCGAGCCGCTCATCCCATGCGAGCGCGCCGCCCTCCGGCGGCGCCCGGTCCACCTCCGGCTCCTCCGAGTGGTGCGAGCGCACCTCCTCTATGTGCGCATCGAACAGGGTCGGCTCGCCGGAGCAGTCTCCCTTGTCCCATACGAAGACCCGCTCCGGCCGCACGTAGACGTAGATCCGCATGAAGTACCAATTGAACATGCCGCGAATCGGCTTCGGCGGATAGAGGCTCTTGGTCGCGGGAAGCTTGGCGAGGCTCTCATGCGCGTACCGCTCCCGGTTCTGGACGAGGTCGCGGTCGTCGACCCTTGCCGTGCCCTGCACCAGGACCGCGCACGGATCGTCGATCCCCGACCCGGTCGGGTCCGAGAAGAGCAGCGACACCTGCGGATTGCGCTGCGCATCGGCTGCCTTCTTGGGATAGCCGAGCCCGGTGGTCACGTCGATCGCCCCGTCGCCGGCGCGGTAATACGGCGTCACCGGCCAGGTGATCGGCTGGCCCGAGCGGTCGATCGTCGTGTACTCGGTCGTGATGAACCGCTCGAAGACCCGCTGGACTTCCACTGGGAGGGTGGTCGTCATCGCGGCGAGTATATTCGCGCTGTTGCCACCTGAAACGGACACCGCCAAGGTCGTGCTGACGCCCGCCGCGACGGACGTGATCCGCCGCGTGAAGGAGCAACAAGGCAGCCGTCAGCTGTCGCTCGTGATCGGCAATGGGTGCTGCGATTCGACCGCACCGTTCCTGTTCGCCGACTACATGGCGGGTCCGACCGAGCGCCTCGTCAGCGAGACGGAGGGCGTGCGCGTGTTAGTGGACGACCTGGTGGCGGCCTCGTTCGCCGGGCGCGAGGTGGTGGTGGACGCAACCGACGATCCCCAGCCGGACAGCTTCTCGTGCGAGGCCGAGCTGGGCTTCCGGTTCTCGCTGGAGCGCCTGCCCCGGCTTTAGTAGCCGGGATCCCCTGGCAGGAGAATCCTGGGTTCCGGGCCCGAGGTGTCGACCCGCGGCAGGATCGGCTCGACGGTCAGGGAGGCGACCGTGTCGAGCGCCTCCTCCGGCGTCGCGAAGTTCGTCAGCGTCTGGAGCATCTTGATCGTCGGGAACACGAGCAGCAGTTCCCCCTCGCCGTGGCGGGCGAGCGCATCCGTGGGCGGGAACCAGTCCACCTCGACGATCTCGGCGCCATCGGGCTCCGGGGCGACATGGGGCGGCGCCTGCGCCAGGTAGAAACGCGTGTCGTAGCGGATCTTGACCTGCTCCGGCGTGATCCACCGGGAGAATGGGATCAGGGTCTCGGGGCCGGGAAGGGACACGCCCGCCTCCTCCTCGAGCTCACGCAGGGCCGTGCGGCGATACGCGTCGTCGCCCTGCTCCGTGCCGTCGACGGCTCCACCTGGGAAGACCCACACGTCTGCCATGAAGCGGGCCTGGGACGTGCGCTTGCCCAGCAGCACCTCGAGGCCACGAGCGGCGTGCTTCCCACCATGGCGGAGGAGGATCACCCCGGCCGCCGCCCGCGGCGCCGTCGGAGCTCCCGGATTGAGCTCTTCGATGTGTTCGTCGAGCCGCTCGTCGGCCATCGACAGCCTGTCTACAGCACGCTCAGGCGCTGTGTCAAACTAGCGCGCGATGGAGGCCGGCATCCAGACCAAGAAGTGGATCTGCGAGTCGTGCGGGTTCATATACGACCCCGACGAGGGCGACCCGGACGGGGGCATCGACCCCGGCACGCCTTTCGAGGCGATCCCCGACGACTGGTTCTGCCCAGTCTGCGGCGCCCGGAAGAAGGACTTCGTCCCCTACGAATAGAAAAGCCGTGATTTCCTTAGGCGGAAATCACGGGAGCTCCGAGGGTGCGACCGTTCTGAGACTCGATCATCCCGCTGTATAGGCCGCCTTCGGTGAGCAGCTCCTCGTGCCTGCCCAGTTCCGCGAGCCGGCCATCCTCCAGCACCGCGATCTGCTCGGCATCGCGCACGGTGGACAGGCGGTGCGCGATCGCGAGCGTGGTGCGCCCGCTGGCGAGATCGTCGAGCGCGTCCTGCACCGCGCGCTCCGTCTCGGTGTCGAGCGCGCTCGTCGCCTCATCGAGGATCAGGATCGGCGGGTCCCGGAGGATCGTGCGGGCGATCGCGATGCGCTGCTTTTCGCCGCCCGAGAAGCGGTAGCCGCGCTCGCCGACCACCGTTTCGTAGCCCTCGGGCAGTGAGGAGATGAGATCGTGGATCTGGGCCGCGCGCGCGGCTCGCTCGAGCTCGTCCTGCGTAGCGTCCGGCTTCGCAAAGCGCAGGTTGTCCGCGATCGTGGCGTGGAACAGGTACGTCTCCTGCGACACGACGCCGACCATCGAGGCCAGCGCCGCGTGGCTCAGGTCCCGGACGTCGACGCCGTCGATCGTCACGCTGCCCTGTTCCACGTCGTAGAGCCGGGCCAGCAGGTAGGCGAGGGTGGTCTTGCCGGAGCCGGTCTCGCCGACCACCGCCAGCGTGGTGCCGGCGGGGATCTCCAGGTCGATCTCGCGGAGGGTCCAATCGCCGTCCTCGGCGTAGCGGAAGCCGACGCGGTCGAAGGTGACCGCGCCGCGCACGTGGCGGGCGTCCGGCGTGAGCGCGCCCTCGCGCTCGTCGATCTCGACCGGCAGCTCCAGGTACTCGAAGACTCGCTCGAACAGCGCCAGCGAGCTTTGAACGTCGACGCCCACCGACAGCAGCGACTGGATCGGGAAGAAGAGTCTTGTCTGAAGCGTGGTGAAGGCGACCAGCGTCCCCAGCGTGATCACGGCGCCGCCGTTGGCGATCGCGAGCCCGGCGACCAGATAGATGAGAGCCGGCATCGCGGCGAAGCTGATCTGCACGGACGCCATCCGCCACCTTCCGGCCATCCGCGAGCGGACCTCCAGGTCTGCCAACTCGGCGGACTCGCGCTCGAACCGCTCGGCCAGCTCCTCGGTGCGACCCATGGTCTTGCCGAGCAGGATGCCCGACACGGACAGCGACTCCTCGACCAGGGCGGAGATGTCGGCGAGGCGCGTCTGGCGCACCGCGGTGATGCGCCGCCGCTCCTCGCCCACCCGCCTGGTCAGCCACACGAAGAACGGCAGCAGGCCGAGTGCGGCCGCCGCCAGGCGCCAGTCGAGCAGGAACATCGCGACCGCGGCCGCGAGGACCGTCGTCACGTTGGACACGATGGACGTGGCCGTGCTGGTCACGACGCTCTGAACGCCGCCGATGTCATTCGCGATCCGCGACTGGATCTCGCCCGTGCGGGTGCGCGTGAAGAAGGCCAGCGACAACCGCTGGAGATGCCGGTACACGGCGGCGCGCAGGTCGTGCATGACCCGCTGGCCGACCGTGTTCGACAGCAAGGTCTGCGCCACGCCCAGCGCTCCGGTCGCGACCGAGATCGCGATCATGCCCGCGACCAGCCCCGCCAGGAGCGTGGTGTCCCGGTTCGGGATCGCGTTGTCGAGCACCGCCCGCAGCAGGAACGGCGACACCATCCCGAGCGCCGCCGAGATCAGGATCAGGAAGAGGACGGACGCAAGCCGCAACCGGTACGGGCGAAAAAGTCGCAGTAGACGGCGCCGGTCGAGGCGCGGATCGTTCAGCACGGGCTGCCCGGCTTACAGGAGTGGCCCGCGAGCCGCTCCAGGTACTCGTGCAGCTCTCGTTGTTCGGTGGCGCTGAGTGGGGAGAGCAGGTCTCGCTCGGCCTGCTCGACCGCGCGCTTCGCCTGCGCGAGCCGCCGGTGGCCGGCCGGGGTCACCCCGACGAGATGGCGCCGCCGGTCCCGCGGGTCCCTTGGGCGGAGGATGAGGCCCTCGTCCTCGAGGTCGTCCAGCAATCCCACGAGGTTGCTGGGGTTGATCCGGAGCGCCCCGCCGAGTTCCTGCTGGGACAGCGGGCCCGCCTGGTTCAGGTGGTGAAGAACCGCGAACTCACTCGTGCGCATCTCCAGCGCCGCCAGCGCCTGCGTCAGCCGATAGCCGGTGACCCGCGCGAGGCGGAAGATCAGCATCGCCTGGCCGCCGGTGGCGGCCGGGTCGGCGACGGGCGGGCGGGTAGTGGAAGCCATCGGTGGCACTATGGTAGTCGGATAGTATGATCGGTGCAAATAATGGTCAAGTATAACTATTTGCCGCTAAACTTCAGGCCATGCCTTCCAACCAGGAAAGAGATCAAATGGAAACCTTGCTGCTAGTTCCCCTTGACGACTCGATCGTCTTCCCTGGCATGACGGTGACGCTGGCGCTCGACCTCGGTGACGAGAGCCGCGTGCTGCTCGTGCCCCGCACCAATGGCGAATTCGCCTCGGTCGGCACCGTGGCCGAGGTCGCCGACCAGATCCACCTTCCGGGCGGCGTGCGTGCCGTGACCGTGGAGGGAACCGCACGCGCGACCGCGGGAGCCGCCCACACGGACGGCGCCGGCAACCTGCGCGTGGAGGTCACCCGCCACGAGGACGAGCGCGTCCGCGGCGACCGGATCCGCGCCCTCGAGCGCGAGTACCGCGCCGTGGTCGAGGAGATCCTCGAGCTGCGCGAGGCCGACGCGCGCGTGCGTGCGTTCCTGCGGTCGATCACCGAGCCGGGTGCGCTCGCGGACACGTCCGGCTACTCGCCGGACATAAGTCTCGAAGAGAAAATCGGGCTTCTCGAGACGCTCGACGTCGTCGAGCGACTCGAGAAGGCGCTCGCACTTCAGCGCGAGCGGCTGGCCGAGCTGCAGGTCCGCGTCCGGATTCGCGACGACGTGCAGTCCGGCGCCGAGAAGCAGCAGCGCGAATACTTCTTGCGCAAGCAGATGGAGTCGATCCGCAAGGAGCTCGGCGAGGACGAGGGCTCCGTCGTGGACGAGTACCTGAAGAAGATCGAGGAGGCCGGGATGCCCGAGGCTGTCCGCGAGCAGGCCGAGAAAGAGGTCGGCAGGCTCGAGCGGACGGGTGAGGCAACCGGCGAGTCCTCGATGATCCGGACCTACCTCGACTGGCTCGTCGCGCTGCCGTGGTCCAAGCGCTCGGAGGAGCGACTCGACCCGGTGCACGCGCGTGAGGTGCTCGACGCCGATCACGCGGGCCTGGAGGACGTGAAGGACCGCATCACCGAGTACATCGCCGTCCGCAAGCTGCGCCGCGACCGCGGCAAGGCCGAGGAGGGCAGGGCCGCCGGTGCGATCCTGACGCTGGTCGGGCCGCCCGGCACGGGCAAGACCTCGATCGGCGAGTCGATCGCGAAGGCGACCGGGCGCGAGTTCGTGCGCATGTCGCTCGGCGGCATCCGCGACGAGGCCGAGATCCGGGGCCACAGGCGCACCTACATCGGCGCGCTGCCCGGCCGGCTCGTGCGGGCGCTGCGCGACGCGGGCACGATGAACCCCGTGATCCTGCTGGACGAGGTCGACAAGGTCGGCGCCGACTGGCGGGGCGACCCGTCCGCGGCGCTGCTCGAGGTCCTCGACCCGGCGCAGAACCACTCGTTCCGCGACCACTACCTGGACGTCGAGCTGGACCTGTCCGAGGTGCTGTTCATCGCCACCGCGAACATGACCGAAACGATCCCCGGCCCGCTCCTCGACCGCATGGAGCTCGTCGCCTTCGACGGCTACACGACCGAGGAGAAGGTCGCGATCGCAAGCGGCTACCTGCTCCCGCGGCAGCTCGAGCGCAACGGGCTCGAGCAGGGCGAGGTGGAGGTGCCGGATGCGGTTATTCGCACGGTGATCACCGAGTACACCCGCGAGGCGGGCGTGCGGAACCTCGAGCGAGAGCTCGGAAAGCTCCTGCGCAAGACCGCCACGAAGCTCGCCTCGGGCGAGGCCGAGGCTCCCGTGGAGCTCGACGTCGAGGCCATCCGCGAAGGCCTCGGTCGTCAGCGCTTCTTCCAGGAGTCGGTTGAGCGCACGGCTGTGCCGGGTGTCGCGACCGGTCTGTCGGTGACCGGCGCCGGCGGCGACGTGCTCTTCATCGAGGCCACCTCGATGCCGGGCAAGGAGGGCTTCGTGCTCACCGGTCAGCTCGGCGACGTCATGAAGGAGTCGGCACGGATCGCTCTGTCGTACGTCCACGGCCACGCGGACGGGCTGGGCATCCCCGAGCAGGCGTTCGACGAGCGCGAGTTCCACGTGCATGTGCCTGCGGGCGCGATCCCGAAGGACGGCCCGAGCGCCGGCATCACGATGACGACCGCGCTCGCGTCGCTCATGACCGGGCGGCCCGTGAAGCACAACGTGGGGATGACCGGCGAGGTCACGCTCCAGGGACGCGTGCTGCCGATCGGCGGCCTGAAGCAGAAGGTGCTGGCGGCACACGCAGCGGGGCTCACGGACGTGATCCTGCCCGAGCGCAACCGCGGCGACCTCGACGAGGTGCCGGCCGAGGTTCGTGAGCAGATGACGTTCCACCCGGTTATGACGGTCGACGAGGTGGTCGACCTGGCGCTCGAGCCGGCGCCGGTCGACCTGCCGCAGGCGGCCTAGGAATGAGCGCGTCCGAGCGAATCGAGCAAGAGATCGGCGCCCTGCCGGGCGTCACCGCCGCGCCGCACCGGTTCGGCGGGACGGAGTACCGGTACGGGCGCCGTGAGCTCGGGCACGTTCACGGCGACCGCTTCGCGGACCTGCCGTTCCCGCGGAAGGTCCGCGACGAGCTCGTCGCGGCCGGCCGGGCGCGGCCGCATCACGTGCTCCCCGACTCGGGCTGGGTGACCGCTCCGATCGGCACCGAGGAAGAGCTCGAGAACGTGATCGCGCTTTTCAAGCTCGGGTACGACCGCGCACTCGCCCAGGCCGAGCGCCGGGGCAGCGTCGCCGGGGCTTAGCGTTACGCGGCGAGCGCGCCGAGCGCGCCGAGCGCCTCACCTGTGGCGGCGGCGATCGAGTCCGCCGTGACCTCGACGAGCTCCTCGAGCACGTCGGCGGTGATCGAGAGCGGCGGCATCAGCACGACCACGTCGCCGAGCGGCCGAACGATCGCCCCGCGCGCGCGGGCCTCGAGCGTGACCTCGTGGCCCATGCGCACCGCCGGGTCGTAGCCCTCCAGCTCGATCCCGCACATGAAGCCCGCGCGACGGACCTCGGCGACGTGGTCGAGCGGCTCCACCAGGTCCTCCAGCAGCTGGTCCAGCAGGACGATCTTGGGCTGCAGCCGGTCGAGCGTCTGCTCGTCCCTGAAGACGTCGAGCGTGGCGAGGGCGGCGGCGCATGCGAGCGGATTGCCGGTGTAGGTGTGGCCGTGGAAGAAGGACCGAAACTCCTCGAAGCGACCGAGGAAGCCCTCGAACACGCGCTCCGTGGTGAGGGTCGCCGCCAGCGGCAGATACCCGCCGCTCAGGCCCTTCGCGAGGCACAGGAAGTCGGGCACGACGTCCTCCTGCTCGCAGGCGAACATCGTGCCTGTGCGGCCGAAGCCCGTCGCGACCTCGTCGCAGATCAGGAACACGTCGTGGGCGTCGCAGAGCTCCTTCACCGCGCGCAGGTATCCCGGCGGATGGAGAAGCATGCCCGCCGCTCCCTGTACGAGCGGCTCGACGACGACGGCCGCGATCGTGCCGGCTGACTGTGCCAGCAGGCGATCGAGCGCGGCCGCGTCGCCGGCGGGGACCTCGAGCGCGTCGAAGAGGAGAGGCCGGTACGTCGAGTGGAACAGCTCGATGCCGCCCACCGAGACCGACCCGATCGTGTCGCCGTGGTACGCGTTCTCGAGGCGCACGAACGTCGTCCGCTCGGGGCGCCGGTCGGGAGCCTGCTGCCAGTACTGGAAGGCCATCTTCAGCGCGACTTCGACAGCGGTCGAGCCGCTGTCCGAGTAGAACACGCGCCGGAGCGGGCCGGGCCCACCGGCCGCGCCGGGCGCGATTTCCACGAGTCGCCGCGCAAGCTCTTCGGCGGGCGGGTGCGACAGGCCCAGCATGGTCGAGTGCGCGACGCGGCCGAGCTGCCGCCGAATCGCGTCGTCGATGCGGGGGTGGCGGTGCCCGTGGACGTTGCACCACAGCGACGACGTGCCGTCGATGTACCGCCGGCCCTCCGCGTCCGTCAGGAAGGGGCCGTCACCGGCCACGATCACGGGTGCCCGTTCAGCATGCCACGCCTGCATCTGAGTGAACGGCTGCCACACGTGCGAGGCGTTCGGGAGGCTCGACATCCGCGCGATGGTAGCCGTGGCCGGGGTCGGAACTTCGCGCGGTCAGCTCAAGCCGGAATCAGCTGGCCGACCCAGCGTTCGGCCGGCAGCCCGCGCACCGGGCCGAGGCCCCGGGCGACCTCCCGGCGTGACAGGCCGAATGTCTCGACGTCGCCGAGCAGCTCGATCGTGCGCCGGTTGGACCGCTCCATCACGGACGGAAAGCGGCCCCAGGGCGTGAGCACCACCGCCGCCACGTACAGGCCCGCGCTCCGGGCGCACTCGATCGTCATGAGCGTGTGGTTGATCGTGCCCAGCCCGGCGCGGGCCGCGATCACGAGCGGCAGTCCCAGCTCGGTCGCGAAGTCGCGCACGAGATAGTCGTCGTGGAGGGGGACGAGCAGGCCGCCGACGCCCTCGACCACGAGCGCGTCGGCGGTCGCGGCCGCGGATTCCGCGGCCGCCACGAGGTGGCTGGGGGCGATCTCGATGCCGGCGAGCTCCGCCGCGAGATGGGGCGAGACGGCGGGTCCGAACCGGTACGGCGCGACCGCTTCGGCCGCCTGCGCGGAGCCCGCCGACTGCGTCAGCAGCTCGTGGTCGGGAAGCATCTCCGCTGACTCGCTCAGCCCTGTCACGGCCGGCTTGAAGGTGGCGACGCGCCTGCCCCGCGACGCGAGCGTGGCCGCGATGGAGCAGGCGACCACGGTCTTGCCGACCTCGGTATCCGTGCCGGTGACGAAGACGCCGCGCACGCTCTAGGCCGCTCGCTGCATTGCCGGCTCCCGGATCTCGGTTGCGGCGACCGCCAGCTGCTCGGCGGCCCACGCCAGCTCGGCCGGGGTGTGCGTGGCGATC
>Ga0075424_100002905_pt1 | contig 15891 bp, 11 predicted proteins | sample SoiMethybrSBSTD3_FD_75301 | JGI IMG/M metagenome (GOLD analysis project Ga0075424, IMG submission 75301) | Bulk soil microbial communities from a Populus tree surrounding site in Tennessee, USA - Soil MetaG P. TD hybrid SBSTD3 | ecosystem: Environmental > Terrestrial > Soil > Tree plantation...
CCCCCCCCGCTACTCAACCGGACCATTTACAAACTCTCGGTCGGCCCCAGCATTTGGGGCACAACTCTCGACTTATTCGGTTCTCTCAGATGGATTTTTCCCGACCGTAAACAGATACAACGTCAAGAGCGTGAACAGCGCCGCCGCCATTGTGAACTTCAGAGGCCGCGCCAACCCCGTCGGCGACACAAACGCCTCGATCACTCCGGCAACCACCAAAATCGGAATCGATCCCAGCAACAGCTGCACCCCCTCGTTCCCACCCCGCACCAGCGACTCCCTCCGCGGAAGATAACCGGGGAAGAGAAGTCCGGCCGCCACCCGCAGGCCAGCTCCACCCGCAATAAAAATCGCAGGCAGCTCCAGCACGCCATGCGGTGCAACAAACTCCCAAAGCTTCAGGCTCATCCCCGACATGTGGCAGGCCATCCCGATCACGCCCATCAGTACTCCGTTCAACGCTATCTCGTACAGCGTTCCCAGGCCTCCCGTGATTCCCAATGCAAAGGTCGCGAATCCCACGCTCAGGTTATTGGTCATGATCCCGCTGGAAGCCAGCGGCTTAATTCCAACAATCGAATGTGTCCACATCTCCCGTTTTTCGATGGTTTCCACCATCTTCGGCCCCAGCACCGATAACTTGAAATCCGGGTCCTGCCATGTAAGTCCCGCCCCCACGAGCGCGGCCACTAAGAAGACAAGCATGGCCACCAGAACATAATTCCAGTTTTTCCGGAAGATGTTGGGATAGGTTGTCCGAAAGAACTCAACAGTGGTCGAAGTACTCGTTTTTCGGGTGGAATAAATGATATTGTGTGCCCGCGCGAGCAGTTGATTGAGGTATCGTGCGAAGTGTACCGAGGCCGGATCCTCGCGCAGAGCGGCCAGGTCAGCGGCAATTTGCCGATACAGCAGGCCAAGTTCTCGCAGTTCGCTGCGGCCGAGGGTACGGAAGCCCTTGCGCGCACTCTGATCCAGCAACTGTTCCAACCGCTGCCAGTGCGGCTTGCGCTTTTCGAGCCAAAGGGTGGAGATCAAGTTGACGTCCTTCGATCAAATCAATATCGAAACTCCCGAGCAAATTGCCCTCGAGTTTCCGCTGGCCGGAATCGGCAGCCGTTTCCTGGCTTTCGCCATTGATACTCTAATCCAGGGAGTGCTCTACATCGTAGGACTCTTTGCGTTGTTCACCACCTTGACCGTAGCGAAGATTTCCCCCCGCTTGGTCTCGTGGATTCCTTATGCCTGGGCGCCTGCCATCGCAATCCTGTTCGTCTTTTGCATCTACTGGGGATACTTCGCCCTTTTCGAAATTTTCTGGAATGGCCAAACCCCGGGCAAGCGCATGATCGGTATCCGCGTGATCAAAGATTCGGGCCGCCCTATCAACGCGTATGAAGCGATCGGCCGCAACCTGCTTCGTGCAGTCGACGGCCTTCCCGGAATGTACATCATCGGCCTGGTCAGCATGATGATCAGCCGCCGCAACCAGCGGCTCGGCGACCATCTGGTGGGCAGCATCGTGGTCCACGAAAAGCGCCCCGAGGAGATCCGCCCGGACTGGGTTCCCAGTGACCCGTCCGCCCAGGCCGACTCCAAGTTATCGGCGGTTACCCCGGAGGAACTTGTCCTGATCGAAACCTACCTGCAGCGAAGGGACTCCTTCGGCTTTGAAGTGCGAGATCAAACCGCCCGTCAAATCGTCAGCCGCATCACCGTCCGAACCGGAATCGAGCGCAGCCCCGATGAGTCACTCGATGATTTCCTCGAACGCATCGCCCGAAAAGTAAGGGACACCGCAAGATTTCATTGATAGAGTCGGCCCGTCAGGAAGTCACACTTTCGAAATCAACAAGAGTGTTGCCAGCGAGTGTTGGCTTCATTTCAACTCACTGATGGGCCTTGAGGGTAAGCCTGATTACGACAGTTATTCGCCCTTAAACATCTTCAGGGTATCGTTCGAGATCCGCGAACGGTCCATCGTGAGCTGTTCCCCGCATGTCCCGACGCGGCGAGGCGAGCCTCGGTCATGCACACCTTAGTGAATCTGTTTAAGCGTTGGCTTCGCCGCTGACATTGGGCTTCCGACGTCAAACGAATCCCGCCCGGCAAAACTTCCTGGGCGCATCCATCGGAACACTCCCACTCTGAGCAGCCTCAGGATCGTTCGGCGGTTCTCGGCAACCACGCGCAGCCACGATGATTTCGTCAGCATCGGGAAATAGATCCCGCGAAAACAAAGACGGGCCAGGAAAATGTTGAAGCGATCCCCCACATGGTGATCGTCCAACGCCGCAACCGCTTGGGCCAGCGCTTCCGGGCTGTAAGACTGAGCCCAGCCGTAGTTCAGTTCGGCATGCGCTTCCTCGATCGTCATCTTCAGCGGAGTGTGCGCCATTGTGAACGGAACGAAATCCAACCAGTGCCGAGGGCGTGTGAGCCGTCCGGCCGTCTCCAGTCGCTTGTACAAAGGCGTTGCAGGTAACGGCGTGAGCAGTCCGAAGATCGGCAGGCCCGGAGGCCATGTGCGCACCTGCTGCAAGGTGCGTTCGGCGACTCCCGGCGTGTCGTTATCCATGCCGAAGATGAACGAAGTGATCGCGTAAATATTGCGTTTTGCCAGACGCTGAAGCACCGCGGCATACTCGTCGGGCTTGTTGAATCCTTTATTCACGTCCTTCAGATTCGCCGGATCGACCGACTCCATGCCGATAAAGATCCACTTGCATCCGGAGGCAGCCATCAAATCAACCAGCTCTTCGTCGCGCAATAGATTGGCGCTGATCTGCGCCACCCAAAAAACTTGGGCTTTTGACGCGATGATGTCACGCAGCAGTGACTTGGTGCGCTTTACATTGATGGCAAAGTTGTCGTCGATAAAGAAAACAGCGATCTGACCTCCCTCTTTGCGGGCGCGGGCTTTCAGCAAGAGCAATTCGTTGACGACGCTTTCGTTCGTGCGGAACCGAATAGAGTCGCCGAAGAATCCGGTGACCGTGCAGAACTCGCAGCCGTAAGGACAGCCTCGCCCCGATTCAACCGGTACGATTCGAAATGTTCCCCAACCTTCCCGGAAATTCTTGAGCAGGGGGTGCATCAGTCCGGGAATGAGATTGAATTGACTGAGATCAAGCTTGTCCCATGGAATCGCGGGATAGGGATTCAGGGAAGGCTTGCGTTCCTTGCCCGTAGCATCCACAGGCGCGTAGATTTCCTTGAGCTGACCGAGAACAGCATCTTCCACGATTTGCGGCCAGGTCTCATCGGCTTCTCCTAAGGCAACAGCATCGGCGTGGCGCGGGCCACCATTGCGGCCGAGAGCTTCATCGGCCTCTTCGGTCACGTGCGGCCCTCCCATAACCACGGGCACTCCCGCCTCCCGAATAGCGTCAGCCATGCGATACGCCCTGGCCACCATCCTGGTCATGGCACCGATGCCAACCAACCCGATGTTCTGGTCGCGGACAAATTGCGCAATTTCAGCCTCGTCCATGGGCTTGGCATTGCCATCGATCAGCAAAACTTCATGTCCGGGAGGGGTGAGCGCCTGGAGCAAAAACATCCAGAGGTGGGGCATGAAGTTGCGGGTAACCCCATTGTCAGGGTTGTAGAGGAGAATTCGCACAACGATCCTTCAAAACACTCGCTGCCACGCTGAATCAGTCACAACGATCCCCGAAGGTCAACATCTCAGATGTATCTTGCGAACTAAATGTTGGCATCCGCGCGTATCCCAGTTCTCATATCATACAAAATCCCGTCAACGTAAGCAGTGTGAACTCATGGGTGGCGCAATATCGCGTGGTTACTGTGGGCCGACGTCAAATTTTTCGGAACGGGTTCACCTCGGCAAGTGATAAAGTATTCTAGCGTTAGTCTGCCTTCAACCCGTTCGGCACCAATGGCAATGATCGTAACCGTACGCCCGTTGCATCAAAGATCGCATTCGCAATCGCTGGCGCCAGGCCAATCATCGGACACTCTCCCGCCCCCGCCGAAGGCAGGTCCTTGCGATCCAGCAACACCGTCTCGAGCGCCGGCAGATTGCTGAACCGCGGTACCCGATACTGCGACAGCCGCCCATTGAGAATCTTTCCGTCCTGAAACTCAATCGCCTCGAACAGCGCCCCGCCTAACCCCTGCACATTGGAGCCCTCGATCTGATTCCGAAGATTGTCGGGATTCACAATTGCGCCGCACTCAAACGCCGAAACTACTCGCACGATTTTTACTTCTCCCGACTTGCGATCGACTTTGACTTCGGCAAAGGTCGCAACGTTCCCCAGTTTCTCGTACCCTCCGCCCATCCCAAACCCGCGACCCGGAGCAGTTTGTCGCTTCGCCCACCCAAACTTCTCCGCCGCAGCTTCAAACACCGCTCGCAGCCGCTCGTTCTTGAGATTCTTCCTCCGGAACTCAAGCGGATCCATCTTCAAAGCATGCGCCATTTCATCCATATGCGACTCGCGTGCGAAGTGATTCGCTGTGGCGGCCAGAGCCCGATACGAACCTTGCCGTAAAGGCGACTTCACTGGATGAAAGACAATCCGCTGGTTGGGAATCTCGTAGAACGTCCGAATCCCCGCGGAACCCGAGTTATAGTTGTGGAACTCCCACGCCGCGATCGTGCCATCGTCGCGCACACCGCTAACAACATCAATCACGCCCGCCGGACGAAAATAAGCCCACGTAAACTCCTCTTCCCGGGTCCACACAACTTTCACCGGACGCTTCGCAGCCCGCGCCAATCTCGCGGCCTCGATGGCCGTCTCGCCGGTATGCTTGCCACCATACCCAGAGCCGGTATCGGGCATCAGGACTCGCACTCGATCCTCAGGAACCCGAAACGCCTCCATCAACTCCCCACGCACGCCAAAGGGACGCTGGGTCCCCGTCCATACCGTCAGCCTGTCCCCATCCCACTTCGCCACCGCCGCGCGAGGCTCCAATGGAACGTGTGCAATATAAGAAACGGTATAGCTCTGTTGTAGCTTGTGCGCCGCCGAACCGAGTCCCTGATCGACATTGCCAACTTCATACCGGTCGCCGTCACCGGTCGCATCCCGCCCGTCCGCCGGATTCTTCTTTAAATACTCGAACAGTTCCTTGCCTGAAGGCTGTGGCTCCGACTTCCACTCAGCCTTAATCGCAGCCACGGCCGCTGACGCCTGATGCGAAGTCGGCGCAGCCACCCCGACGAAGTTCCCATCGTGCACCCCAATCGCACCCATCTCCTCGGCTTGCTTCAGATCCACCGACACCAGCGTCGCGCCGAAAGAAGGCGGCCGCAGCGCCTTCCCATACCACATCTCCGGCAACTTCTGATCCGACGGAAAGCGGTGCTTGCCCGTTACGAAGTCGCGTCCATTCACCTTCGGCGTAGATTGCCCCAGCCGGCTCCACTGCGTCGCCGGCACCAGCGGATCCTCCGCCGGCAGGGCTTGCGTCAACTGCTGCCCTTTCACCAGCTGGGCATATTCCACCGAGCGATGACTGGCGCCATCGACCACCTTGCCATCTTTTGTTGTCAGCTTCTGCCGGTCCGTCTGCCACTGCGCGGCCGCAAGTCCCACAAGCATGTCCCGCGCCGTCGAGGCCACCTTGCGAAGCTGCAGATTCATGGTCGGCGTGGTGCGACTGCCAAACGTGCCCATGTCGAACGGTGTGAGTTGCGTATCCCCCATCACCAGTTCGATCTTCTCCATCGGATGGCTCAGTTCCTCCGCCACCGCCTGCGTCAACGATGTCCGGATGTTCTGTCCCACTTCCACCTTTCCTGTGTACACCGTGACCGTGCCATTCTCCCCGATATGCAGCCAGGCATCGATCGATTGGGGCAGGGAATCGCCCCTTCTGGCCCGAGCTCCGCCAGATTCCTGCGTCCACGAAGTCGCCTGCAAAACCGAAACCACCAGCAGGCCTCCGCCCAGGAGCTTAAAGAATTCCCGCCGATCCAGTTCAAAGAAATACGCCGGCGGCGAGGCAAGTTCGTATCGCTCAGGCTCTAAAGGAATCTCCGGATGTGTCGTCCTTGTCATTGTCCCGCTCCCTGCTTCTTGGCAGATCCGCTTCCCGCCTCTGCTGCCCTCTGAATCGCAGCGATGATCCGCGAGTATGTTCCGCAGCGGCACACATTGCCGTCCATAAAATCGACGATCTGTTCCCTCGTCGGATGCTGGTTGCGATCCAGCAGCGCCACAGCCGACATGATCATTCCCGACGTGCAATAAGCGCACTGCATGGCTCCCTCTTCCAAGAACGCTTCCTGAATTGGATGGAGGCGTTCTCCGCGGGCCAACCCCTCAATGGTTGTGATTGTCTTCGCGCCCACGGCCGCTGCCCGAGTCACGCATGACCGCTGCGCCTTGCCGTCGATCAATACTGTGCAGGCGCCACACTGTCCCTCCCCGCACCCGTACTTCGTTCCTGTGAGATCTAAGTGCTCGCGCAAGGCGGTCAGCAGGCTGGTCTGGGGGTCTGCATCCAAACTGACTGCGCGTCCGTTAACGGACAGATGAATAATGGCCACGAGAACACTCCTTGCCGCCATCTTCCATTCACGTAGGAAAATGACAGTCCCACAGAAATGATAGTCCCACGCTGGGCGCTATAAAAGCTCTCCGCCTTTCTGGATACCGCGAACACCTCAGATTCGTCGTCGCTCTGCGAATTGTTATCTCGAGCGCAGAGAGGCGCCAGCCGAACGGAGTCGAGAGACCCGGCGTTCCGCGCAGACTCGATCCGCCGACTGAGCTTCACGACAACCTTCCACCAAACGCCCCCCAGCTTTCGTCACGCCTTACCGGCCATCGCGACGTCCGTACTCCATATCTTCGATATCGCCATCCAGCACCTCTGTAGTTATCACCTCCATCTATGTCCCGGATCACATCCGGCAGTTGGCGTTCAAGCGATACTAAGTGCAGGTTACTTGGAAACTCAGCCGCTGGCATCTCAACGCCCCGCAGAGGTGAGGACGCCAGCCGTTTCTACACCATCACACACGGCCTGTGACAGGACTCATCACGCGGATCCCACCGAAAATGTTTAAATAGTTCCTGCTTTCATCTCGCGGAGCAGGTCATCGATGAGACGATCCTTTACCCTCTCCTTCTTTTTCTTTCTCGCCGCCGGTTGGCTCACCGCGGCTGCTGCTCAAACTCCTAACCCTTACAAGCCCATCCTCGACCGCCTGGACTCGCTCACGGTTCAGCCGGTCCCCGACTGGCGTTACCACGCCGACCTTCCTCATCCGGAAGACCCCAATCTCGACGATTCCACTTGGCAGACCGTCAAGCTTGACGAACTTTGGTCCAATGGCCCGCGTGTGCTGCGCCGACTAATCAAAATCCCGCCTTACCTCAACGGCTACGCACTCAAGGGATGCAAGGTCCGGCTGGAACTCGCATTCGATAGCAACAGCCCGCTGGTCATCAGCATCTTCTCCGACGGCAACCTCGTCTATCACGGCACCGACACGACGCAGCAACCGATTCTTCTCACCGAAAATGCCATGCCCGGACGCAGCTTCCTCATAGCCGTCCGCCTCGATGCGCAGGAGGTCGCGACTCGCATCTCGCGCAGCCGTGTGCTCTTCACTCCGCCAAAAGATCGTCCGCGCCCCGACCTCTTCCGCGAGGAAGTCTTGGCCGTCACGCCGATGATCGCGGCGAGCACCGAGGGCCGCGTCGAGCGCGAACAGCAACTTGCCACCGCCATCAAAACCCTCGACATTTCACAACTCGACCGCGGCGATCAGGCCGCGTTCGACAAATCCTTGCAGGCCGCACAAACGAAACTCGAATCCCTGAACCCTTGGCTCAAGCAGTTCACCATCCGCATCATCGGCAACTCCCACATCGATATGGCCTGGCTCTGGCCGTGGACCGAAACGGTCGAAGTCGTTCGTAATACGTTCCGCAGTGTGCTCGACCTGATGCGCGAATACCCCGACTTCAAGTTCACCATGTCGTCCGCGCGCACCTATGAATGGATGGAAGAAAAATATCCCGACCTCTTCCAGGAAATCGAACAGCGCGTAAAAGAAGGCCGCTGGGAGATCGTCGGCGGCATGTGGGTCGAACCCGATCTCAACATGCCCACCGGAGAATCCCTCACCCGGCAAATCCTGGTAGGGAAGCGCTACTTCCAGAAAAAATTTGGCGTCGACACCAGGATCGGCTGGAACCCCGACTCCTTCGGCTATAACGCCCAGCTCCCGCAGATCTACAAACGGTCCGGCATGGATTACTTCGTCACCCAGAAACTTCTCTGGGCCCACGAATTCACCACTTTCCCCTACAAGCTCTTCTGGTGGGAGGCTCCCGATGGCAGCCGGCTACTCACCTACTTCCCTCACGACTACGCTGGTGGCATCGATGCCGAAAGCTTAGCCACAGATCTTTCCGTATGGGCTCCCGCCATTTACGGACCTAAACCCACCGTTCCTGTTGAAACCATTCACCTCTACGGTGTCGGCGATCACGGCGGCGGTCCGACCCGGACCATGCTCGACAACGCTGTCCGGCTTCGTGATCCAAAAGCTGTCTTTCCCACGCTGCAGTTCAGCACCGCGACTGACTTCTTCTATGACTTCGAGAAGAGACTCCCCAGCCTCAACATCCCCGTCTGGCAAGGTGAACTCTACTTCCAGTATCACCGCGGAGTTTTCACCACCCAGGCGGAAACGAAGCGCCGCATCCGCCGCGGCGAAGAAAACCTGCTCGACGCCGAAAAGTTCTCCTCCCTGGCCTCCCTATACGGCCGCCCCTATCCCCAGTCCGCGATGGAGTACGCCTGGAAGCGGCTTCTGTTCGAGCACTTCCATGACATCATGCCTGGGTCGGGAATCGCCGTGAACTACCTCGACGCCGCACGCGATCTCGACGACGTCCACCGCGCCGGTCAGGAGATCATCGACAATTCACTCAGCGAGATCGCTGCGCATGTCAATACGCAAGGAGATGGCGTCCCCGTTCTGATTTTCAACTCGCTCTCCTGGCCACGCACTGAGATCGTCGAAGTCGAAGCCCAGTTCCCGAATCCCACCAGCCAGATTCAGGTCGTCGACGCGAAAGGGAAGAACACCCCATCCCAAGTCCTGTCCATCGATTCACAAACGCATCGCGCTCGCTTCCTCCTTCAGGCAACCGTGCCCTCCATGGGCTACACCACTTACTTCGTGCGTTCCGGCACAACTCCAAACACCGAACCATCCCCCATCAAGGCCACACCAACATCTCTCGAAAACGAATTCGTGAGTCTCAAGATCGATCCCCAATCCGGCTGCATGACCAGCCTCGTCGACAAGAAAGCCAGCACCGAATCCCTCGCTCCCGCCGAGACTGATAGTGGCGGCCCGCGAAACTCGATCTGCGGCAACCTCCTCCAGACCTTTTATGACAAACCTAAGCAATGGGACGCGTGGAACATCGATGCTGACTTCGAAAAGAAACACTGGGACCTCGACAAAGCCGACGAGGTCAAGCTAATCGAAAACACTCCTTTGCGCGCCGCCATCCGCGTGAAAAAGCATTTCCAGAATTCCACCTTCACGCAGGACATCACCGTGTACGCCGGCATTCCGCGAGTCGACGTCAAAATGCACGCCAGTTGGCACGAGAAACACATTCTCCTGAAGGTGGCTTTCCCACTTAGCGCCCACAGTCCCAAGGCCACCTATGAAATTCCCTACGGCACGGTCGAGCGTCCCACTACGCGTAACACTCCGGCCGAGCAAGCCCAATTCGAAGTCCCGGCCTTGCAATGGGCCGACATCTCGGACTCGCAGCACGGCTTCAGCCTCCTGAACAACTGCAAATACGGGTACGACGCCAAAGGCAACGTCCTGCGCCTCTCCCTCCTGCGTTCCGCCGAGTACCCCGATCCTCACGCCGACGAGGGGGATCACGACTTCACCTTTTCTCTCTATCCCCACGCCGGCACTTGGCGCGAAGCCCAAACCATCCGCCGCGGCTACGAACTTAACGAGCGTTTGTTTGCGATGCAGGTCGATAAACATGAGGGAACTCTTCCGCTCGAGCGTTCCTTCGTGCAAATCCAGCCCGATAACGTAGTCATCAGCGCGTTCAAGAAAGCCGAAGGCGATGACGCACTCGTTCTGCGCTTCTACGAATGGGCCGGGAAGGACACCAACGTTGTCTTACAGCTTCCTGCCGACACCCGCACCGCAACCGAGACCAATCTGATGGAGCATGCCGAATCAAACGTCTCCGCAAACTCCAGCCAACTCACCATGCACACCAAGCCTTACGAAATCAAAACTGTGAAGATTGACTTTGCAGGAATAGAACGCCCAAGGTGAGTGGCAAAGAACCTTCGACCGTTCCATAGCTGTCATCCCGAGCGGAGAGAGGCGCGAGCCGAACGGAGTCGAGGACCTTGCGTTTGCCGACGAAATCACTGCAAACCGGTTTGTTCACCATTCGTGTCGCCCGATGCCCAAGGTTCCCGCTTCCATAACCCCGCCCTACCCGTCTAACTGCGTCAGCGCCGCTCGCCCAGCGGTTCAAAGTTTTCCCGGCGCAACACATAACATCTGTGGAGGCACGCTACGCTTCGTCACCTCGCCCTTTGCGCCCTTGTTGTCTTCCTGGCATCCACCGCCGATTCTCAGACGCCACTTACCATCCCTCCGGACTCTCCCCGCTGGACGCTCGAAGGCCAGGCCAAGGCCACTGAATATCTGGGCCGCAAGTGTCTCTTCCTCGACGGCGGAGCCGCGACCGTAAATGACTTCGAAATGCGCGACGGCGTCATCGACGTCGATGTCGCAACTCCCGCCAGCCGCGGCTTCTTCGGCATTCAGTTTCGAATTGACAAAGACGGCGCCAACGCTGAGTGGGTCTATCTCCGCCAGCACAAGTCTGGACTGCCCGACGCCATGCAATACACGCCCGTTCTTGGCACCGGGCTCAACTGGCAGATCTACAACGGACCCGGATTCACCGGCGCTGTCGACATCCCCAAAGACGTCTGGTTCCACCTGCGCCTGGAATTCGCAGGTGCACAAGCCAAGCTCTACGTCAAAGACATGGATCAACCTGCTCTCGTGATGAACGATTTAAAAAGCGGCCTGCAGAAAGGCCAGGTCGCCTTCGCCGTCCTGACTGGCGCAACCTATTTTTCAAATTTCGAAGTCCGGACCACACCCGACGCGCCCTGGGAACGCCACGAAGCGTCGATGCCGCCCGGCACTCTCACCAAGTGGCGTATTTCACCCTCCTATGACGCACTCGCGCGAGACCTGGAAAGTCCACTCGCGCCCTCCGAGTTCGCCGCCATTCAATGGCAGGACGTCGAAGCGGAGCCACCCGGTTTCGTGGTCCTCTATCGCTACCGCGAGGCTCCGCACCCGCGTGTCACGTTCGCAACCGACTTCTCCAAGCGTCTCGACCCTCAGCCTGGAATGAAGGTTCTCTATGCCCGCACCACGATCGATTCTGATCGCGACCAGGTGAAAAAACTCTACATCGGATACAGCGACGACGTGAGCGTCTTCCTGAACGGCAAGATTCTTTTTCGCGGCCGAAGCGCGCAGAATTTCCGCGACCCCGGTTTCCTCGGCATCGTGAATCCGGAAAACGACGCTGTATACCTCCCGTTGCAGAAGGGAAGCAACGAACTGATGCTGGCCGTCAGCGAGTTGGGCGGCGGCTGGGGTTTTATCTGCCGCCTCACCGACTCGGAAAAATGAACATACCGGCTCGCTCTCATGCAGGCACTGAGAACTCATCTCACAGATGAGCCGGGAAGGGCACGGCTTCCAGCCGTGCCGCTGGAGCCCAACAAATACGCGGGTTTCAGCCCCTGAGGTCTGCTTGGCACGCCGTTTATGAGACCGAGTACTGAGTCTGTTCTCATCGTTGCGAATGACCTTGGTAACCTGCGAGATCAAGTTTCCTCTTTGACGCCCATTCCCACTTGCTACGATCCAGCTCATGTGCCGAAATTTCGTCCGTCGGTTTGCCTGCTCCCTATCATTATTCTTAGTGGTCGCAGCTGGCAGCGCCGTATGCGCCGAGCATCCCAGCGAAACTACCGCCTCGACTCCTCGCGTGATCTCCATCACTCAGCTCACGCATGATGGCGTCAGCAAGACAAATCTCTTGTCGGACGACACCAACCTCTACGTTACCGAGTTGCCGTCCACGGGGCGCGTATTGGCGAAGTTCACTCTGCCTGGGGCCAGCCGCTCGCTGATTCCCAGCACGTTCTCCAATGTGCAGGCACTCGACATCTCACCCGATCGCACCAACCTTCTGGTTGCACCGGTCCGCAGCGGCAACAGCGAATTCTGGACGATGTCGGTAAACACGGGCTCACCGCGTAAACTCGGCGACCTCGTTGGCCGCGAGGCGAGCTGGTCCGCGGATGGTCACCAGCTCGTTTTTGCCAAGGGCTCCACACTGTACACCGCGAATGCCGACGGGACTGGACAGCGCGAAGTTTTCACAACCGAGGGCTCCGTGTTTGCTCCACGGCTTTCTCCCGATGGCAAGCGCATTCGCTTCACCGTGGGCAATACGGCTCAAAGCACCACCGCCATTTGGGAAGTGAACCGCGATGGCTCCCAAGTGCATGCCGTGCTGAACGGCTGGCAACACGCCTCCAGTGCATGCTGCGGCCAATGGACCGCCGATGGCCGCTACTACATCTTTCAGGTCACCGAGACATCGCCCACAGCGGTGACCACGCTCTGGGCATTGCCAGACTCTGACTCTGCCACGACCCCCGTCGAGTTGACTCGCGGCCCCATGTCCTTCGGAAGCGCCTCTCCTTCAGCCGATAACAAACGGATCTGGGCCATCGGTGTTCAGCCCACCGGACAAGCCGTCAAGTACAACGCCGACACCAAGGAGTTTGTGTCATTGATCTCCGGAGTTTCCGCCACTGACATTGATTTCTCCTCCGACGGTAAATGGGCCACCTACGTTTCCGTGCCGGAAGGCACGCTCTGGCGATGCCGCACGGATGGAAGTGATCGACTGCAACTCACTTCAGCTCCCGAGCGCGCCGCCTTGCCGCGTTGGGCGCCCGATGGCAAGAAGATCGTTTACGTTCGGATGCAACCGGGGAAACCGTGGAGGGTTGCACTTGTGTCTCCCCAGGGCGGCAAGCCGGAAGATGTTTTGGAAGAGAATCGTAACCAGATTGATGCCAACTGGTCCTCGGACGGCACTCGCATCATGTTCAGCTACCTGCATGCCGAACAGGGGATCAACATTCGCATCTTGAATCTGAAGACGCACGAAGTCTCCGATGTGCCCGGATCAGAAGGCTTGTTCAGCCCACGCTGGTCTCCGAACGGCCGGTACATTGCCGCGCTCTCCCCAGATTTCACCAAGGTCATGCTCTTCGACTACCAGACGCAGAAGTGGTCGAACTGGCTCACGGAGCCGGCTGGCGCAGTCAGTTATCCCGTGTGGTCTGCCGACAGCAAATATCTCTACTTCGATGATCTCGTCACCGATGAGGAGTCGATCCGTCGTGTGAAAGTCGGGGAGACCCAGACTGAGCGAGTTTTCAAGCTGGAAGGAATCGAACGGTATCCCGGTCCGTTCGGCCTCTGGAGCGGGCGCATGGCCGACGGTTCCTGGATGTTCGTTCGCGACCGGAGCACACAAGAGATCTACCAATTAAGTGTCGTATTGCCGTGAGTCTAACCGCGAGGTTCTCTCCGGATATGCCGAAACTTCGGAATGCGAGCACAGGGCCCCAAAAGATGCGTTCGTCCTTCTTCTTCACTGGACTTCTTGTCACCGGATTGTTCGCCATCGTACCCACAGCCAGCGTCCAAGCCCAACAAGCAAGACTGAACGACGCTCCCGACCGGCGAATCGTCAATCGGGTCGAACCCGAATATCCCGAAACACTCAAACGCCTCTACATCGGCGGCATCGTGCGTATTCAGGTGACCGTCAATGCGAACGGGAGAGTGGAGAGCACCGAGTTGCTGGGGGGAAGCCCGATCCTCGGACAGTCCGCCATGAAGGCCGTTAAACAGTGGAAATACGCGCCCGCCGGCGGCACAGATAAAGTGATCGTCCAACTCGAATTCGATCCCCACCGCTAACCCCGGATTATTGAAGCCAACGAAAGAAGGAGCAGCCGAGGCCGCTCCTTCCGTGTATCGCCAGCTTTACTTCAACTTATTTTGCTGTAGCGTTCGCCGACGTTGTGAACGTGATTGCCGTCTCAGCGTGGATCACGGCCTCTTCCTTGCCCGTTGCCGCTGCCACTCCGGTTCCCGCTCCAGCACCGACCGCCGTACCGATCAGAGCACCCTTGCCACCACCCGCCAATCCGCCAATCAGGGCACCCGCTGCAGCACCACCGCCTATTTTCGTTACATTGCTCTTCGTATGGCTCTTGCCTTTGGCACGAAATCCGCTCGTCGAAATCGGCAGAGTCTTACCATTCGCCAGTTGAATCGACGTCAGCCGGATGCTGACCTGTCCGGGGTCGTGTAGTCGTCCACTTGACTTGGCATAGGTTACTTTGCCCTTCGCTGGTGCGCCGGCCTTGGCAATGGTCTTACCGTTCACCACCAGGTCTCGTGCCAGGTTGGCGTGAAATGACTGTCCGACCCGCGCGCTGGCGGAGGTGATTTGTGAGTCGGTGCGCACCGTGATGTGAGTTCCTGCCGGCACGGTCTGCGCCGACGCCAACATTCCAAGTGCAAGTAAAAAAGCCACACATTTCCCAAGTCTGCTTAGCATAACTTCTCCTCAACGAGAGCGTTGACAAACCCAAAGATTAGAGTTGTGAGATCAATTCTACGAAGAGTCCTGCAGCGAACGGTCACACATTCGTATTCTCAGCGGTTACGTTAGACCGAGCACTGTCGTGTTACATAAAAGGCCCACTCTCAGTCTTTGGCCGACATTCTTTTTGCCTTTCTTGCAGCAATTGTGCCGTGGAACCGATGAACCGCGCCCCAGACGTAGCTCTTGTGCCCTGCTATTTCTCACCGGCCGCAAAGGGATCTCGACGAGATTCCACCTGAACCAGTTACTCGCGAGGTCACAGGTGCACCTCTGGGATATTGACGCTCTTCTTGGTAATCCACAGTATTAGGCAAAGCTTACTTTTTTGGGGGTGGTTGATTTGTTGCGACTAAAGAGTCTGGCAGTGATCACGGTTCTCTGTTCAACTGGTTTCATCGGCTCGCTACGCGCTGAACACCGCGTACTCGCCGAGATACGTTTTGTAGCCAACAAAGCAAACAAGAACGCCGGGGTCTGGGTCGACGGACAATACCTGGGCTATGTAAAGGAGTTAAACGGCGATAAGAAAGTCCTGTTGCTCGCGGGAAAGCACGAGATCGCGCTGAAACAGGCGTGGTACCAGGATGATATTCAGCAGGTGTTGCTTGAGCCCGGCAAAACCTACGAAGTCAAGGTGGCCCTTGCCAAGGACCTTCGTACGCCTTCGCCTGATGCCACGGGGGAGCTCAAGATCAATGCCATTCCTGATCGAGCTGCCGTTTTCGTAGACGACCAGTTTGCTGGACACGTGAATGAATTCGACGGCGTAGGAAAGGCCATGTTGCTCACCCCCGGACAGCACCGAGTGCGGATCGCACTCCCCGGATATCTGCCCTTTCAAACGGTGGTGGATTTGCACCCTCATCAAAAACTGAAAATCGAGACGGAATTGATCAAAGGCAGCATCGCCGACGCAGGTGCCCTGGTCAGTCAGAAGTAGTAACAAACAGCAGGTTAGACGCTGTCGGGACAAAATCAAGGCAGGGTGTAAATAGAACTGTGTAAACGGCCATGGGAGGGAGAAAATGGAAGACCCCATGGCAATCGACAAGAAGCTGATCGATCAACTACTCACCGACTACAAAAAGCCCGAGGATATTAT
>Ga0075424_100002907_pt1 | contig 15888 bp, 13 predicted proteins | sample SoiMethybrSBSTD3_FD_75301 | JGI IMG/M metagenome (GOLD analysis project Ga0075424, IMG submission 75301) | Bulk soil microbial communities from a Populus tree surrounding site in Tennessee, USA - Soil MetaG P. TD hybrid SBSTD3 | ecosystem: Environmental > Terrestrial > Soil > Tree plantation...
CTTCGAGCGCATGTCGGCATCGATACCGACGAATGCTTCGTCGAGCAGGATGATTCGCGGCGCAAGCGCGTCCGCCGTCCGATAGAAGGCAGCCGCAGCGGCGAAGTACGGCAATGTGAGAGCAACGGCCTTTTCACCTCCGGAGCCGGTTCCATGAGTTCGTCGCGTGAGTCTCTTCCAGACGCCATCCTGATAGCGTTCGACGCCAAAACGGTGCCATTTTCGGTAATCGAGCGCTTCGACGAGCGCTTCCTGCCATGTTCCCGCTTCCATTTGCGAGCGCACGTCATGAATCTGCTGTTGTAAGAACGCGCCCAGCGATTGCCGGTCTGCCGCTGACCAGCTTTCCTTCGGCTGAATCAACCGGCGGCGGACGTCAGAAAATTTTGAATCTCCATCCTCGACCAGCCGCCATACAAGACGCAATTTCATGCCGCTGTTCATTGGACGATTCTCGAGTTCGAGGTTCATTTGCTGAACGTGTTCCTCGGCCGTCTTCAGCAGTTCGTGAAGATGACTTGGGACGTCGCCAATGAGATGACTTTCCAGGATTTCCTTTTCCCTGCTATTCAACAGCACCTGACGAACGGTTACTTCCTTCGACAAAATCTGGAGGAGATCTTCTATCGTCGTCTCCTGGCCTCCAAAGAGTGCACTCGCTACGAATACGTCATCGCGAAACGTTGCCGTTGGCTGACAATCCTGCGCTGAAAGTGTCTGTATCAACTCATTGAACTGCGTAGGCACGGATTTCTGAAGGTGTTCCCACGTCGGATCGTCGGCATCGATAGACTCCAGTTTCGAAGCGAGCTGGCGCGCCACTTCGACCGTCCGTGCCGTCGTCCACGCCGGCGCATCACCGTCGGCGATGCCCGACACTGCAAGGTGCAAAAGCCGGGTACCCGCGAATGCACGCAGGGCCGAAGCGGCACTGTCGCGGCGTTCGATATGACCGTTCAGCATATCCGTGAGATTACGCAGCCGTTCATCCAGGCGCGTCACGGCCATTTCTGCGTCGTGGTGACGCTGGCGGACTTCGCTCTCCTGCTTTCTGAGGTCTTCCAGTTGCTGTTTGGCGTCGTCAATCTGCTGCAGGATTTGATCGATGTCGGCGTCGTACACCTGCCGCAGGCTCTCGTAGCGCGTTTGAGCGGATGCCGCGGCGCGCTCCATTCTTGCTGTGATCTCCTGCAACCTCTCCTCGCGAGTTTTTGCTTCTTCTGAACGCGCCCATGCGCTTTCCGTAGCCCGCCCGGCATCGAGGAATGCCTCCAATGTGAGCCAGAAGGTAGACAGCGCGGTGCGATACGCGGAAACACCCTCTTTGAACCCGGCTGTGTCGTCGATGTGGTTTGCGATTCCGAGATCCACTGCCGCTCGATCGCGATTTTCCGTTGCATGCTCGAGCTCGAGGTTCTTTTGTGCAAGGTGATCGTCTATCCGGACGAGCCGGTTTCGGAGTCCATCGACTTCGCGGGCGGCTGCGACCGCCTGTTCATACGCAGCGCGCAAACGCATATCGACCGGAGAGCCATCCGCCTCGGCACGTGCAGCGCGTTCACGCCGGTCCAACTCATCGAGAGAATTCGAAATGCCATCCAGACGAGACTGTGTTTCGACGATTGCCGCATCGAATTCCGCGATTCGCCGCTGGCGTTCGGTTTCCCTCGCTGTCTGACCAATCCATTGCGGGACTTCTTTTACCGAACATCCGGTCAAAATCCCGTTCTGCCATCGGCCATCGGCACTGACCCATGTGAGTCCGGAGTCCGGCTTTGAGCCGATGTGCCTGAGGATATCGGCGACAACGTACGGCGGCACCGCGTCATCGGTTCCCGGCGCATGGATTCTCGGGACCAACATCGTACCCAGGTGTGCATCTTCGGACGGCAGTGGAGTGGTTGCCGGCACCATTACCGCATGATGGGTGGTGGGATTTAACACTTCACCCTGAGGAGTTACCCATGCATGCAGAAGTCCTGAAGCTTCCAATGCTCCTTCGACACCGGCCTGAGATTGCCTATCGAGCCCATCGGTAAAATCACACAAGGACCAAAATGGCGCTCCGGCCTCTTCGGTTTTTGAGTTTTCGGCAGACGCCAGACTATCCCGCTCTTCTTTCAGCCGGTTGATCTCCGTCATGTCTGCGGTCTGGCGGTTTCGAAGCTGAACCCGCTGCTCCGCGAAGCTGCGACCGACCTCAGCAACCGCTTTGCGCACAGCTGCATCAAAGGGACTGAAGCTCTGCGGACTTTCGCACCAGTCCGTCATGGCGCCGAGAAATGCATCTTCAAATGGTATGCGGAGCTCCGTCAGGTTTGCGCGCCAGTCATCCGCCGCCCCAAGGAAGGACGTGATGTTGGATGTGTGCTCCTGCTGCGCTTTGTTCAATCGCTCGCGCGCATCGTCAAGTAATCCGGCAAGCTGATCCCTCAGAGCGCCAAGCTGCTGAACACCGGTTGCAGTTGACGTGAGCTTGTCGTTGAGACGCCGGATGTGCTCAATCTTTTCGGTCTGAACCTGAATGGCCGATTCGATGCGTTCGCGCGCCTGTTTCCATTTCGAGTCCAAGCCCGACGGACTGATATCCAACATCCCGATGAATTCGCGGTGACTCGCATCGAGGCCGGCACTCAATGCAGCCTGGGCAGCCGCGCTGGTCGCATTCGTCAATCGGGCTTCCTGCTGTTCGAAAGCGGACATGCATCGGACATGTTCGTCGGCGCGAGCCTTCCGGCATCGGGCCGCATCCTTCAACTCCATCGCCGCCGCTTCCGCATCTTTGCCTCTGTCTCTCGCTTCTCGATGCAGGCGTTCCATGGCCACGGAGTCTTTCATGTGCGGGCTTTGCTGGAGTGCCGCAATTTTTGCGTCGAGCTCGCGCTGTTCTGCCGACAGCCTCTCAATTTCACTCTTCAATTTCTCCGACTCGGCAAGCGATTCGCGGCACTCTCCTTCAGCCGCTACCATCTCCGTCATCTGCGCTTCGTATTGCTGGTGTGCGATCCACACACGATCAGCGCGCCGACGCGCAGCGGCTTGCGAGTATGTCCGGTAACCGGTCAGGAACTGTTCAACCGCATTCATTGCGGTCTTGAAAGACTCGAGGGTGTTGCGCTCGGATTCGAGATTGCGAAACGCTTCTGCAACCTCGGCAATGACCGCCGACGATACAGGACGTAAGGCCTCGCTAAGCGCTCCCGACAACTCTTCTTCATAAAGGCGGCGCGTCAGCTGAGGTCGCCGCAGTTGAATCAAAAGATTGACGAGGCTGGAGTAGCGGTAATCGTCGAGATGAAATAACGCATCGTTCACCGCACGCCGATAGAGGCCGACAGCTTCAAAAACCTCTCCGCGATCGCCAAGCCGTTCGCGAAGACGATCTTTCCCGAGCACGTAGCCGGTTTCGTTGACCAGTTTCAACTCTTTGCCAATCCGTTCGGACGTGATGAAGAACCACTGGCGCACGCCACTCTGACCCTCAATAGCACTCAGGCCGCATCCTAACGTCAGATAATGTTGTTCGTCTTGAGCGTCGCGGCGCCCGAATTCGATCCACGTGTAGCCGGTCCTGTCGGAATAACGGCCCATGAGCAGGTTCCATTCGACTTTCCTGGCCGGATCGGCATCCGGTTCCAGCCGCTGTGGAATCACTTCACCATCGAGGAGAAACGGAAGCTGCAAAGCGAGCACGCGCGATTTACCGGTGCCGTTGTTGCCGCGCAGCAGGAGACGCCCGTTTTCGTAGTGGAACTCTTCCTGGTCGTAACGGTACAGATTGACAAAGCCGCTGCGAAGCGGTTGCCACCTGTCACGCATAGGTTCCGGTAACAGACGCGCCTGGATGTTTTCAGATTGTTTATCGCTTTGCATGATAAATACCTCTTCTTAGCGTCGGGCCGCCACGCCAGGTTCCTGTCTTCACTGTGAATCGGGCTGGAACTGCGCATACCGGCCATTCGCCGGCAACGGAACGACTCCTTCGGCGGTTATTTGCACCAAACGGAGCGCCTGCAGACGACGAAGCGCATCTTCGGACATACCGACTTCCGCTCCTCGTTCCCGCACCGCCTTTCGCCATCTGGAACCGTGAACACGAATGAGGTTGGAAACGTATTGCTGGACTGCCTTGAACGGCACGGCAAGTCCGGGGTTGTTCTTCAGGTGTTCCGCGAGCCACTCGGCGAGCAGTTGCGCTACCTGACCATCCGTTCCTTCTTCCGGAAGTCTTATATCCGTAAGATCTCCCGCATCGTCGAGTAAGGCGATGCCTTCGCGTCGAATTTCGGGAACGAGTCCGGTCGCCTCGCGAACCTGCCGAAGCAAATACCCCCGTTGTCGCTCGAAGTAACTCAACTCTTCGCTGTTCAGGTCGCGGAAATACAAGACAGGATCGTCGAGCAGTGATCGCAGCAACCGTGACCGGATCTGCCGGCTTCGTGCTTCTTCCGTGATGGCCGGAGGATCTTCGCTGATCCATTTTCCGCGCTGTTCAAGCGAACCCGTTGGTGCAGCCTGCGTCGATGCTTCCAGAGCCGACGGACTGCGGGCAACACTCAACATGACAGCCAGAATGGAACGGTTGATCTCGTAAAGTGCGTCCGATGTTCCCGTCTGGTTCAAGAACTCCTGCTCGTCGCCGTGAACTCGCCGGAGCAAACCATTTTTCATAAGGAACCGAACCGCATGCACCAGATCACGCCTCTGATCATGACTGGAAATATCGAAAATCAGACCGGCAGCCTGCAAAGTCCGGTCACCGCCGACCAGGTCCACGATGGTTTCCGCGATTTTTCCGAGCGTGGTCTGCCGTTCGGACTTCTCGAGTACCGCGAGCGCCAGGCACAGCAAGGCATACCGCCGCCGTGAAAACGGTGTTCCGCTGGTTGCGTCGACGGCCGGCCGTGTTTCGTCGGCGAGGTCCGGAGGTGTCTTGCGGAGCCTTGCCGCTTCGGAATCGATGTGAAGGTTCCAGCCGGAAAATGAGGACAGCCAGTGCTTCAACCATGCCGAATGATTGCGAACAAGTGTGTATTGCGGGGCCGTGTCTCCCGCCGCCGGAAGCAGTGGATTACGCAGCAGCGCACGCAGGGCCCGACGTCGCTCGGCCTGAACTTCGGGACTTGTGTTGAACGTAACCGGCGGTTGAACGGCGGTCATCATGGCGCAACCTCCTCAGGCACGTTCTGCTCGACCGTTATCCAGTGGTCGGGTCCCGAAAAAATTCCGTCCGAAGTTTGAATCGCAGCGCTCTGACCGTCCCGCGTGGGCTCGAGCCTTATCTTGATTGAGCCGTCGCTCGAGAGGATTTCGGTCGCATTCTCGTGGAGATCATCGCCGGTAATTGCTTCGCCAAGGAATTCCAGGAGCACATCAAACTCATCGGTATCGAGTTGCCCGAGCTCCGACAAGCGCATGCGTGTTCCGAGAGCAAAGCGGTTTTGTGCCCGCAGAATACGCAGCGCCTCTTCGTACGTCGCCGCAGCAAGCTTCTGCTTTTCGGCTGTACGATCGATGAGTCGGCTCAACCGGCCACCACGCCACTGCGGACCACCTCTGAATCGCGAGGAAATATTCAGGGGAGGTGCGTCGAGCCAACTCGTTTCCGGCACAACAACCTGCGTCTCGTGGTGATCTAACGTTGAATCGTTGGTAATCAGGTGGCGCGCAGGAGCCAGACCAAATGCGGCCCTCCACAAGCGATGCGCATCGGCTTCCGATGGCGCCTCCATGAACCATCGCGCCAACACTCGCAAGTCATTGGATCGATCGATGCGGGTTATGAGCCGGTCATTGATGCACGTGATGATATTGAGCAGCGCCGGCATCGACTCACGCGCTTGCCCACGAAGAACATCCGAGTTCGATGAGCAGCCGGGCCGCGAAACAAACCAGTCGCGGAAACGATTCCAGACCGAACGCCATTGAGTCAAGGCACGGGTCAGATTGTCCGACCCGGAATCCATTTCATCGATGATCGTTCGCACTGCCGCTGCCTGCAGCAGCCTGTCGATGCCTGCACTTTCGATCTCAACGACAACCTGGGCAATATCATCGCTCGCAATGACAAGCTCACTGATAAAACGCTGGAGGTAGTCTATGACGCGCTGCTTACCCGTGATGGAGTCGCCGTCGTCCATGCGTTGCTGATCGATTTTCCGCTGCAACTCGCCCATGAATTTCTGCGCGCTGCCGACGAGACTTTCAAAACGATGTTGCAGTGTAAGGAGGTGACGGTGAACTTCATCGGAATCCAATTCGGCGGCGCGTGAGAGACGGCTCAATTGCCGGAGAACGTTCCTGATCTCGGTGAGATCGCGCCGGCGCAGTTCAATAACGGAATCCGACCTGGCTTCAAAAGAGTCGAGTGCACGCTGTACAGCCTCACCCTCGCTGGTGAGCTGGAAAAAGTAACGCTGCTTATAAAAATCCTCCACCGTAGTCACATCGGCCGTATCGGGAAACGCTTCAAGATTTCCCCACTCCGTTAACTGCGATAGAGCGGAATCGATTTCTTCCTGATCGACCGTTGCAGGAAAACCGGCGGCGGTAATGCGCTCGAGGATTTGCCGTGGACGCAGATGGAAGGTGAACACGGCGTTCGCCTCCATGAACACGTGCATGATTGAGCGATAAAGAGGCGCCTTCTCCGCAGTGACGAACGCAAACACTCGAATGGTCCCGGACGGAATTGCAACAGCTTGAGACATGGCTCGCTAGAATCTAATGAAAATCGGTATCTCGGTATCAACACACCGCGAACCGGTCTGGTCGATGATCGGGTTAAACTTCCATCGCTCGACGGCGGACCGAACGGCAGCACTCACAGTAGGATTTCCGCCCTCGGTTTCACTGACGGTAACGTTTCCGGCTTCGTCGATTCTGGTTTTCACGCGAACCGTGACCTGCGAGCCGTGCATAAAGCCCTGCAGCGCGGGACTGATTTCCGGATTGACGCGGCTTTTCAGACGAGCCATTGCAAGCACCGAGTTCATCTGCAGGCAGCCGTTCTTAGTACATGTGGTCATCTGCCCTCGAATGTCCTCTCCGAAGGAGGGGTCTGGCAAGAGGTCAGATATTTGGATCTTGACCTTGTCCATTACTGCGTTATCGCCGCGCATACAAGCCTGATTGTATGCGCCCACAAGCTTCGTCAACGCCTCGCGGTATTCATTACGGGCGTCCGCAATCATCTGGGTATTGGCTTCATCGTTCAGAGATACGAGGAGGCGATAATCGGATGCCGCCTGGCCAAACAAGCCCGCATCGAAGTTTTTCTGCCACTGAAGAAAGATGCGGTCTGCCGTGAGCTGCAGTTTCGTTTTCGTGAGGTCCATGTACTGGATGGCAAGGTCGTGTTTCGGAGAAAGCTTCAGCGTTGCCTGGAAGTCCTGCATGGCAACGGGAAGTTCGCCCCGCTTAAACGCATCAGCACCAAGCTTGTAAAAGAGTTCGGCGAGTTCGGGCTCCAAAACGGACAGGCCGTCGCATTTATTCTTCATCGTTGTGACCAGATCGAACGTGGCTTTCGCATTCCCCTCCGCCAGCTTCTTGCCCGCATCTGTGCGGGCGGTCTGGCACCGAATTTCGGCCTGCTCGGCCTTTGCCTGTTCCGCCAGCGCCATGACTTTGGGCGAGAACTGCTGCGTATCGAGGGAATAGTCGGGATCGATCGCGAATAGGTCATTTAAAAATGTCTTGGCTTTCTGCGGATCGTTCAGCCCGATGTGTGCAAGAGCCAGTTGCAGTTTGACGCTAATTCCTTCCTGCCGCCTTTCAGGATGAGCTCGAAGCATTTCATCCACGCCCTGCAAAATCTTTATCGATTCCGCGAACTGTGCTTCGAAGTAGAGAGCTTCTGCTTTCGCCAGAGCGTCTTCTACTTCATCGCTAAAGGACCAGCCGGGGCGGCTCAACAAAACAACCAACAGCAACGCGACGACATTTCTTGCCATGATCCACCTCTACGGAAAGACGATCTGAATCGTGGATTCCTTTCCAGTGACCCGATACCTCTTCGCCGGGAATTTGGGATTTTGGAAAACCAATACGCCGCCGATTGGAACCCGAACGTTGCTCATGGGCGTTTGCCCTAGAGGCTTTATCTCCGTGCCGTCGATGAAAACATCGGCCCAGGGTTTCGCATTAATTTGGACCGGCACGTCGAACGAGATCATTGCCCGCGTCGTTTCATCGCTGTTGATCGTGTGCGTGACCGTCTTCGCCATTCCGTCGTGACGGTATTCGAAGGTATAGGTTCCGGGCGATATATCGATCGTGATCGGCGCAGAACCGATGTATTGATCGCCACGGTAGATATCGACGGAGGTCGGAGAACTGATCGCGAGCTTTCCGACGGCAACGGTGATCACCGGGGCCGGACGGGGTTCCGGACGCGAAACAACAGGTCGGGCCGGAGAAGCGGCCACATTTTCGGCAAGCGGCGGAGTCGAAGACGGAGGGACTGGCAATACTTCATCACCGGAAGTCGCCGCAACAGGACCAGCATTGACGGGCTCATCGACTTTCTGCACCTGTGATGAACCAGGCAGAGCTGCTGGCTGTTTGTTTGCGGTGCCACTTCGAAACAGCAGCAGGCTGAACCCGGCAAGAGCAACCGTAAAGATCACCACGACCACTGCAATCCATCGCCACTTCAAACCTGCGTCCTGCAAAGGTGAGGGCATTGGTGATACCGCCATGACCGGCTGCTCTTCAGCGATGGGGGTGAGGGGCGGTTCAGGCAGATATATAGATGGCGGGGCGACAACAGGGGCGGATCGTTCGACTTCCGACAGTAATGTTTTGGCCTCTTCGCTCTCAGGATCAATACTCAGAATTTTGCGAAGTACAGTGCTGCCGGCTTCGGAATACATTTGCGGCCTGTCCTTCAAATGCGCATCACGGAGCAGTGTGCGGGCGTTTTCAAGATCCAGGTGCATTTCCATGCGGATCGAGGAGCGCATTAACTGGGCTTCCGCGTTTTCGGGGTCGATGAGAAGGATGGCCTTCACCAGGTCCAGGCAGTTCTTTGTGCGCTTCTGGTGGTAAGCGTGCCTTGCGAGTTCGGTGAGCTGCGACAGATCCGTGCTGCAAGTTTCGGCGTGGTCAATGTCCTGGGTAGGAACCGCGTGTTCTTGTTCCAACATCGTTGTCACTCCTGCGTTCCGTGGTGTGTCCCATAGATAGTTCGCAGGGTGTCCAAGTGTGGTCCACTCGCAGGAATGTTTTTGGTGTAGCCGCGGATTACGCGAATTATGCAGATTTCAATCCGTGTAATCCGCGTAATCCGCGGCGGATCGGGAAACAGGCGATTTTTATTGGACGCGTGTGGTCGTGTCTGAAGAACCTTTTGACGATCGAGGAGCCATTCCTATTCGCGCGAAAATGGCATTGAGGGCTTCTACGGAAACAACGTCACCGCACTTTGGAATGATGACAGGAATCTCCGTACCCCGCGTCATCGACCAATTGAAGGCGTCCTGGAGATGCAGCCTGTAGCCGAACAATTCAAGAATTTTCTTCAGATCTTCCGGACCGCACTGAAGCATGATGTGCCTGTTTCAGACGGCCTGTGCTTCAGCCGGTGCTGCAGAGCGTAGCCGCTTCAGAGTGGAATGCAATATTTCGTGTTCGTAACAGGTAATGACGAGCAAATTTATAGCACTTTGAATGGCTCGCTCAGCCTCTTCTTCGGTGGCGCCCTGCGAAACCAGTCCGAACTCCGGGCATGAACTGACATACACACCAGCCTCGGAGTCGTAACGAATACAGGTCTGGGTCTTCACTTCAAAACTGTTCATGACAAATGCGCCCTAAAGCGAAAGACGGCGACGAGTGCAGCGATTGATAGAGACAGGAAGGCTTGCGAAGACCAGATGTATTGTAAACTTTTTTCTTTATCCGTCAACGGGCGGAAATCGATCTCGAGGGAAGGGCAGAGCGATGAAATACGGGGCACGAAATCAACTTACGGCAAAAGTGAAGTCGATCAAGATGGGCGACGTGATGTCGCTGATCAAGTTCGAGGTGACAGTTCCAGCCGAGATGGCCTCAGTTATTACGACCGAGTCGGTGAACGACCTGGATCTCAAAGTCGGCGACCAGGTTCAGTTGATCGTCAAGGCGATTCACGTTTTACCGGTGAAGCCGTAGCTACGACATTCGATGCCGCGCCGTAGCCGCCGCCGCCTTTCCTCGAGCAGTTAGAGGACTTGGAACTTCTTCGCCGACGATTTCGGTCTGTTCACGTTCGGTTGGCGGATGATAGTTCCCGCGGAAGACGAACAATCCGCCCGTCAGGTTCCATAAGACCTGGATGAGCCGGATGCACATGGTCCACGCGAAGGCTTGTCCCGCGCTTGTGCCGTAGACTCGAGTGAGCTGAAGCGCCAAGAATTCCATAACGCCCGCTCCCTGGGGCGAAATCGGGATCGACCCCACGAGTACGATCACCGGCACGGCCGCCCAGTAATACATCAACGGCAATGGCAGATGGAACGCAGTGCCGATGAACATCGCAGAGATGATCACCGTCATGTGTACCGGAAAAGTCATCACGACGGTCCCGAGCACCAGCCAGGGTCGCTGTCGATACAGCTCGATGGCAGCGAGCGCTGTCTGAACCTGCCGCTGCATCGGGAGGCGGTTGATGATGAAATCCAGTCCGCTGATCCGGCGCAGCGTGGCGTTGCAGAAGATTATCAGGCCGACAATCGTACCAAGGACAATCAGCCCGCAAATCATTGCGACCTCGCGGCACTCGCGAATCTGGTACTGCCACGCCGCCATTACTCCGCCGATGAGGATCAGCGCAACGACACCGACCAGGCGATCCACAATCACACTCATGACGGCGTGCATCCGCATCGCCGTGAATTTCGACGCGTAATAGGCTTTCAGCACATCCCCGCCGGTCGAACCCGGCATGAATGTGTTGTAAAAGGCGCCCACCATGCTCAGTACAAATGTCCTGGCAAGACTTATGCGAATGCCCAGCATCTGCATGAGCCAGTGCCAGCGAATTCCTGTGATCAAAAACGTGATAGGAAAAATAAGGACGGAAAGGGCCAGGTAAACCGGATTCGCCTGTTGGACCATCGCGACAATGTCGCGCCAGGACAGCTTGTCGAGCACGTACGCTATTCCTGCAATGGCGATGCTCCATCGAAGGGCCGTGAAAAGATGTCGCGACGTTTTCTTGGTCATCGTCCCAATCCAGGCGCGAAATTGTGAATTCTGACCGAAGCTCGCGGTTTCAGCAATGGCCGATTCGTATGCTGTTCGGTTATAACGGGGAAGAAATCCCTGACTGCCCTGCTTTCGAGCCTATCGGGGTCTGATAGAGCATCAGTTAGCCGCGATCGTGCACCTCAACGAATGTTCGCTCCGTTATGATCCGGAAGCATCTTGGGCAGCGGCCGGGCTTCTGGAGAATGTAATCAGTCACGCTGGGGTCAGAACCCTTGAGCCGATCGATGATTTCGCTGAAAGGAACGTCTGCCTCGGAATTACACCCTTCACACGACACCACCATCCGCTCGGCTTTTCGCAACGTTTCCTCGTCGATCAGCACAACATTCTGGTCCTCCGGTTGGTCAGCGCGAGGGTAAAACGGAGAGTCGTATATCGCCATGTTGTGCACCGCTTCCACCGCATTGACCAGGTGCGCTGATGTTTCGTCCCGACATACGAAGGCAAAGGAACGTTCCTTCCAAAGAATGTTGACTATTTCTTCTGTGCTCTCGCGGGACACGAAGACGAATGGGATGGACTTCCCCTGCGCGGCTAATTTCTTTCTTGCCGAAAGGCCGTACATGTGTGGTGTCGATATATCGCAGACGATGACATCAGGTTCTGTGCAAATGGCTGTCTTAACGAGTTCCTTGCCGGTCACCGCCCCGACAATCTGATAATCCCGGCAAAGGAGCACAACCATTTGTTTCCGCATCTCATCATTGTCATCCGCAATAAGCACACGTATCTTCGCCATTGAAGGTACTGGATCTTCTCCGTCGGGATCGAGAAACGATCTTGGAACCTACGTTAGAGAAAGTCTGATGTCGTTGCTCGCGAGCAATGAAGCGCGGAATTTTTTTAGTTGTTTCAGGCTAGCTGTCGAGCAGTTTATCCGGCGAGTACACGAAAACTTTTCCACGGGCCTTCGTCACGGCGCCGGCGCGGGCCCACTTGTTCAACAGGCGGCTCACCGTAAAGCTGCTGACGTTGGCCAGTTGACTGAGGTCTTCGTTCGTGGCCGCGATTTCGACTCCCGTGGGAACGATCTTGCCTGTGTGTTTGCCCAGATGAAAAACGGCTCGAGCGAGCCGCTCCGGCGCAGTAAGGGTCACGAGGTCTACAAGCCGATCCGTGTGCGCGGCCAGATATCGCAGGATGATTCCCAGCGCGTTTTCTGCGAGCCTGGGATACTTCTGCGCGAGTTCTCGAATTCGTGCCCGATCCCACACGATAAATTCCGAATCCCGCGAAGTTTCCGCAGTGCCGATGTAATGCCACGGGCGAGAGAGCAGAGCCCCCAATCCGAACACGTTTCCGGTCACCAGCCGGCTCAACAACACCTTGTCCCCTTCCCGGCTTAGCCGATATAACTGTGCGTGGCCTGACAGCAAAAGAAAGAGGTGGGTAGCCGTCTCGCCGGCCGTTAGAACGATTCGATGTGCGGCAATCCTTCGGATCTCGGCGGCATCAAGAATCTCGCGGACTTCCCCGCTCCCCAGCCCCTCAAAGAATTTGGCTTTGCGTGAGTGCGTCAGGACTGCGGCAGATGTGTGCATGGTCCCCCGCCGGCCGATCCGTTGAGCTTCTGATTTCCAGTTTTATCGGGGTGCGAGGCAGGAACAACTAGTAAAACTTCGAGGTATTCGGATTTTTATCCCGGGGAAGAAGGAAAAATTCGGGCCTGACTTTGGCGGAAATTCGACCCTCACCCGGCGCTTCGCGCCACCCTCTCCCAAAGGGAGAGGGAATGACTTCAGGACTATCCCTCTCCCACTGGGAGAGGGTGGCGCGAAGCGCCGGGTGAGGGTCGAATCTCTTCGGACTGAGAACCTAGAATCGAACGACGAGTCCTGCCGAATAGCGGAAGCCGTTGCTGTTACCCATGTCCATACCAAAGACGTTGGCGGAACCAAGGTGAATCCAGTCGATCTGGACAGGACGCACCGCGATCCTCGGAGCAACGCGGAGGTCAACGCCACCACCGGTGGCTGTCGTAAATCCGGTACCGGAGCCGTTGACGTTCGTGTTTATGCTCTGACCGGTGGAGCCAACATTCACGGACGCACGATAGGCGCCGGCCAAAACGTGAACGAATAAATCTGTGCTGTCGTTCACATGGCTAACGAATTTTGGTCCAAACCTGAAGGCCGTAAGCTTCGCATCGGCGTTAACCACGACGGCCGGATTCGGTATGACTATCGTTGAGCCCTTTTGATGAAATCCGAACTCTCCAGTGATTCCAACCCAGGGTGCTACCTTGCCCGTCACCGATGCATCGAACCCATTCACGCCTTCGCCGCCGGTTCGTTGATACGAGTACCCGCCGAAGATATCCGCGCCCTTCTGGGAAAAAGCGGAACCTGCGAATACAAGCACTACCGCAATACTCATTACTACGCGTCTTCTCATCTCAAAGCTCCTCTCCTTGGGTAAGTCATTACTGCACACGCAGCACTGGCGTTTCGGCGGCGGATAATTTGTCTTTTGGTGCGCTGATGTAGCCACGGATTCTGTCTTTATCGACATAGTTGACGACAAGCTCATAACGGACGCGATCGCGTCCGACGAGGAAGGTCACCGGTTCGTTCGCCGTGCGGTCTTTCTTTTGAATCGGAGAGTCGTCGGCGTTGATGACAACTTCATATTTCTGCCGCTTCACATCGGTCTTCTTCAGCTGGACGAGAACATCACCGATGCGGCTGAACTCCTTGCTTTTTCGGATGTCGAACTCGACGTAGTCGCGCTCACCTTTCCGTCGGAGTTCCGCTAGTTCGGTGGAATTTCGGGCGATCAAAGTACCCAGCTCGCGCCTGCTATTTGCGACTTCTTCGCGTGTAGCAGTGAGGTCCGCACGAGTTGCCTTAAGGTCCGAGCGAGTCACGTCAAGATCCGTACGCACGACGTGCACTTCACCGGTAATGCCGTCAATCTTCGTCGAAGCTTCCTGCTGGACTGCGTTCATTTTGCTTGTTGCGTCCTGTTGAAACTTCATGACCGATTTGGAATCGGCTTTTTCGGCCAGTCCCGTCCGCAGTCTGCGCGCCAACTGCGCATTCTCCTGTTTCAACTGTTTCGCCGCGGCCTGCGCCTGTTGCAATTCTTGCGCGGTAACGCCCATCCGTTTGGTGACGACACTAAGATCGGAAGCGAGCATGGTCATTCTGTCATCGGCCTGTGCGTAATCTTCTTCAATGGAATTGAACCGTTCGTCCATTGCGCTCCGCATCGATATCAGTGCGTAACCCTGAACGCCCATGATCACCAGAGCAAAGATTCCAAAGATTGCCGTTTTCGATTTCAGCCACTCCATGGATACCTCCCAAGCGACTTTGCGCTTTGCTGATTCTTTAGTACGGGCGTGACACCTAAACGCAAAGGGAATATAGGTAGACAGGCGGTCTACCAAGTTGATGTTTCAACAACTTACAGGCGTGGCAAGCGAGTGATCATTGGGATATTTCGTTGGTTGGGTAGGTGTTAGGGCGGACTGCCGGACGCATCGGTCCGACAGTCCTTCTCTACTAGTCGTCGTCATCATCATCATGGCCCCGCCCACGTCCATGATTCCGATGCTTGTGTTCAACAGGGCCGCGATCTCCGTCCCAGTAACCCACAAAGTACATGTCTCTTTCGTAATGAGGTGGAACCCAGCGGGCTCTGACGTATGGCGGGTGACACCAATAGCCTTCATGCCAACGGTAATGCTTCTTTTCGACATACCAGTAACCGTCTATCCAGATGTACTCGGGACCGGGTCGTTCCCGCACGACACGAACGACGCGGGGCCGGGGCGGCGGGCCTATTCGGATTCCAATGGACACTTGGGCGCCAAACGCGGATCCGCTGGCCAGCAGTAGAATGCCGAACAACGCTGTTGCGATGAAGTTCTTCATGCTTGTTCACCTCCATGACCGGGACATCATCGCGTAAGGACATGTCGCCGTTCCGCTAATTTCATTCAGTGCGGCCAGACAGCTGTGTCAGACTAACTTAACCACTCTTCTATCGATCCCCTTACACGTCGGAAGGATCCAATAGCGGCTGGAAAGACTTCAGCCGTGGTCGCATTGGATGATCACTTCTCTTGAAGCTCGCCGGTGGATCACCGGGTTCACTGTCGTTTTATTACAACAAATTGATGTTTGCTTATGAGGAGGCGTGCGGTTTCACAACACGCGATGTGCGGGTCATGAGAAATACCATGATCAATGCGAATCACATCTGCGGCGCTTTGTTTTCCTGAGCGAAATGAAGGATCTTGAGGAGCGCAACGTCACGGCGAAAGCGCAAGCCGATGTGTTGATGGAAAATCAAAGCGTTCTTAGAGAGCGATAGCGGTTCTCGCTCTTCTGCTGAACGCGGGCTAAACGCGCGACTACGGCATTAATCCGAAATCGGGGCGCTCCACGCAGGATATCTTTCGAACATTTCCGAAATCACTTTTGAAGTTTTGCGCGAAGCCTTTTCTGGATTGCTGGAGACCCCTCCGGTCGCTTCACCTTGCCAGACCACTTTTTCGGACGCTGTGTCCGTTAGCTGGACTACCGTTGTGCCTTCAAGATACGTATTCACATAGGTGTTTGCCCAACCGGGGCCGCCCCAACCCCAGCCCCAACCCCAACCGCCTCCCCAGCCCCAGCCATCGTAAAA
>Ga0075424_100002908_pt1 | contig 15885 bp, 5 predicted proteins | sample SoiMethybrSBSTD3_FD_75301 | JGI IMG/M metagenome (GOLD analysis project Ga0075424, IMG submission 75301) | Bulk soil microbial communities from a Populus tree surrounding site in Tennessee, USA - Soil MetaG P. TD hybrid SBSTD3 | ecosystem: Environmental > Terrestrial > Soil > Tree plantation...
AGATTAACGAGTCCTTCTAACTGAGGAGAAGAGCAATGCGATTCAACACTCTCAAGACAACTATGATCAAGGCTGTACTCGCAGTAACTGTTCTCCTCCTCGGAACGGGTGTGATGTGGGCGCAGACGGTCGGCCTGACGGCGAGCTCGCAGAATGCTGCCCTGCCCGATGGAAACATTGTGCCGATGTGGGGCCTGGTGTGCGGCACCGACGCGACTGCCGCTGCTGGCTCGGCTACGGCCGCTCCCACAGGGGGAGCCACCTGCGCAGCTGCCAACCCGGCTGCCAACCCGCCTGCGACCACTGCGCCATGGTCTCCGGTCCTGATCACGGTTCCGTATGCTTCGACCGGCACAAGCTTGAGTATTGCTCTGGGGAACAGTCTTCCCGCTCCGGTTGCCACCTCGTTGGTGATTGTGGGTCAATTGGGGGGCGGCTTGGGTGTGGTGGCGCAGCGTACTACGATGCCCGGTCCGGACCACAGCACCCCGCAAGACACCACGTGGCCGATCGCGGCGTCAGGTCCACAATTCACCCCGCCGACGCAAGCGGAGCGCGTGCAATCGTTCGGCACGGAAGTTTCCAATGGTGCAACGGTCTCTTTGACGTGGTCCAATTTGAGGCCGGGAACCTACCTGATTGAGTCGGGCACGCACCCTTCCATCCAGGGGCCCATGGGTCTTTACGGGGTGTTGGTGGTTACCACGGCTCCCACCACCACTGCCGGCGTCACGACTCCGGGCACAGCTTATGCCGGCGTGACCTACGACGCTGACGTTCCGCTGGTACTCAGCGAGATTGATCCCGTTCAGAACAAGGCAGTGGACAACGCGGTTCACACGCCCGGGTTCAGCGAGACCATGGTTTGGTCGGGTCAGCCAAATGGGTGCGGCAACGTGGCCTCAGCAACCTATGGCCAATGCTATCCCCCTGCCGTGAACTACGATCCACGCTACTACCTGATCAATGGTGTTGCCTTTAGTCGGACGAGCCCAGCCGGATCGCAAATCTCCGTAACGGCTCCTGCCACAAGCGGCCGGATTCTAGTTCGCTTCGTGAATGCTGGCCTGCGCATGCACGTTCCGTCGATTGTTGGGGCACTCACAACGTCCGCTAGTGCGGCGGTCCCAGGACTGGGTCTGATCGCCGAGGACGGCAATCCACTTCCCGGGGCTACGCGCGTCCAGAACGAAGTGTTCATGGCTGCCGGAAAGACCTACGACGTACTGGTGAACGCGCCAGGTTCAGCTGCGAGCCTTCCCGTGTTTGATCGCCAGTTAAGCCTCTCGGCAAATAACCAGCGCGACGGCGGAATGCTGGCCTATATCAGTGTAAATGGCGGTACGGTTCCCGGTGCTACCGCTGCCGTGCTCCGGCCTGACATCTATTTCTGCTCACCGGGAGTTCCCCTCACGATTTCCGATCCGGCCAAGGGTGTGATCGCGAACGACACCAATGTGTACGGCGTCTCTCTCTCCGGCACGCCAACCGGCGGAGCGCTCGTTACTCTAAATCCGGACGGAACGTTCACGTATCAGAATTCGACTGGTGGTTGCACGGCTGGTACTTTCCGATACTCTGCGAACGGTGTAACCGGCACGACGACGGTAGTGACCGTGTCAATCTGCTCAGGGACGTGTCTCGGCACCGGGCCCACCGCAGTGGCCGATGTGTATAGCGCCAATAACGTCGCGAATGCAGTGCATATTGCCCCGCCGGGGGTTTTGGCCAATGACAGCGATCCTCAAGGTCGCTCGTTGTGCGCTATTGGACCCACCGGCGCCACTCCTCCGAAGTGTCCTACAACTCCGACGACAATCACTGTCGGAACAGCCAGGCTCACGCTAAGCCCGGATGGTTCCTTCACGGCGACCCGTACCGGAACCGCAACGTCCGCTGCTACCGTCACCTTCACCTACCGGGCTATGAACGAACAGCGACAAGTGTCCGCTGTCACGAACATTGCGGTCACGTTCCCGGCGGCGAGCGGTCTTGTGGTGTCTGTTGTGGACGGCACTGACAAGACAACTCCAGTCACGGACTACCGCTGGGTGATTGAGGAAGACCGCACGTTCTACGTCGATCCCACCAAGACCACCAACAACGGCGGTACTACGATTGTTCCGACTTTCGGGACGAATTTCCACACTAGCTACATGCCCTTGGTAGCGACAGGCTGCACGGGCCCACTGTCCTGCGAATCGCAACAGACTTTCTTGAACCCCCTCACCGGGACGCACGACCTCGCGGTGTGCGATATGGGCAATGGCGCCTGCAGGCCCGATACTACCGGGAATGGTCAGACCGCTCTTGATCCCAGCCTGGTGCATCTGGACCCGACTAAGCGCTACTACATCTCGGTTCTCCCGGGCGATGCGGCCAACTCCTTCGAGAACCTTAACAGCTGTCTGGACAATGCAACTCCAAGCTGTGGCCACGGCATGAGCGGCGCTCCGATTACGTTCGGCCAGACCAGCGTCACGATGCTGGCACAACCGAACCCATTCCCTCCGTCGAAACTCTCCGTGTTTGTATTTGAGGACGACTTCCCACTGAACGGCGAGCAGGATGCCGGTGGCGGAGTCGACGTATTGGCAACCAACGAGCCCGGTCTGGGCGGGTTCAACATTACCCTGTTTGACGATGCTGGCGGCACCGGCGATGCGACCGGACAGATGACATATGACATGTTCAATATGCCATTGTCGAACAGTCTGGCGGGTACAATTGATCCAGCCACGGGGCAAGATGCGTGCCCGGTTTCGAAAATTTCGCGAATCGGCACCATTCCCGATCCGAGCAACCCTGCCAACACGATCCCCGATCCGACTCAAACCGGTATTACGGGCACGATTGTGACCTGCCCGAAATACGAAGCTGACGGCGTCACTGCATCCCCACTGGCTGGGCAGGCGGTCATTGCCAACCTGATGCCAGGAAGGTACGGCGTAGTGGCCACCCCGGGCGCCGACCGGATTGGGCGAGGGGAAGAGTGGCTCCAAACCAACACGCTGGACGGCCAGAAGGCCCACGATTCTTTCCTCCGGATCGGCGAGCCGAGCTTTTTCCAGGAGTTTGGGCCCGCGGGCTACCACGTGTCCATCGGCTTTGCCAACCCTGCGATCATCAATGGCCGCTTGGCTAGCGTCTGCAGCGGCAATGACCCTAACCTCCCTGGCCTGGGTGGCTGCACCAATATGGTAAAGGGCTTGGTCACAGCCGAGCGCATGAGCCGTACTCCGGATGAGCGACTCTACAGCAGCGGCGACAACAGTAGCTTTGCTTTCACCCAGTGTTACGTGAGCATTGGTGATCCCGACGGCGAAGACTTCGCGTTCACCAAGTGCGCCGCCGATGGCAGCTTCAGCATCTCCGGTCTTCCCGCCGGCAATTGGCGAGTTACCGTCTTTGACCAGTGGAACGACATGCTGGTGGACGGCCTCTCGACGCCTGTCTTGTTGGGCAGCGGAGTTACCGATCTGGGCCAGATTGCCATGAACCAGTGGCAGGCGAATATCATTACCTCGACCTTCTTCGATGCGAACGGAAACGGGGTTCGGGATCCCAACGAAACCGGACTCACGCTGGTGCCGACCAACATCCGCTTCCGCGATGGCAGCTACTCCAACTTCAACAACACCGACTTGAGTGGTAACGCCGGCTTCAATGAGGTGTTCCCCTTGTTCAGTTGGTACGTGATCGAAACGGATACCACCCGTTACAAGAACACGGGAACCCACGTGGTGTACGACGCGGGTGGGCCCGCCGACGGCACAACGGGCGGGGGAACCTCCAATATTGGCAGCATGATGGCGAATACTGTCGAACAGATCCCCGTGCCTCCGGCGCTACGAGTACCGGGTGCCCGGTATTGTGCATCGGCAGATTGCCCCACCAATGATACGGCTGGCGGATCGACCGGACGTGTCGATCCACAGTGGGTTGTCTCCGAAGGCTGGCAGGGTTTCTCCGGCCAGAACAGCTTCATCGAATTCGGAAAGGCTCCGTTTGCGGTTGGTGAGAACGGCGGCATTCACGGCGAAGTCATCTACGCCTCCACAAGGCCCTTTGACGATCCGGCGTTGCTGCTTCACACCAGTTGGACTCCCGACGTTCCGGGCGTGACGATCAACCTGTATCAAGTGGGCACAGCGGCAGACGGAACAGACAGCCTCAAACTGGTGGACGCCACCAAGACCAGCAGCTGGGACGATTGGGCCCAGGGCTTCCGCTCGGATGGTAATCCCAACATGAACTGCCCCGGCCAAGGCAGAGATACCGGAACGAACGCTGATCTCTTCTTTTTCACCTTGTTTGACCAGCCAGACTACCTCGACGTATACAACAATCAGCACAATGGGACCCCCCTTCATACCGTGCCGAACGATTCCCAGTTCAAGTGCTACGACGGCATGCACAACTGGAATCAGGTCCAGCCTGCACCTTACGACGGCATGTATCAGTTCCCCAGCATTATCGGCAGGAATCCGACGACTGGGGCGCCGACAGGGAGGGGATCCCTCAACGGCACACCCGTCCCGATAACAGTCCCAGATGGCACCAACTGCGCGATTTGTGTCGCCAACCCGACGGACGGCACGCCCATGTTGCCCGCTGGGAAGTATGTCGTCGAGATGATTGTTCCTCCTGGCTACGAACTGGTGAAGGAGGAAGACAAGAACATTCTGATCGGCGACAACTACATCGCGCCGGTGACAATGCAATTCGGTGGTCTGGCGTCCATCTTCATCCTGCCCGACCAGGCAGCCGTGGGTAGCACCTACAACGCCAACAATCCCCAGAATCCGACAACGGACCTGGGCGCAACTCCACGCCACGAGGGAGACACGGGCAGCGTGGAAACCTTCTGGCCGTGCGTGGGCCAGGCACGTATCGTACCCGACTTCATCAGCCTGTTTCCGCAGTCCGGAGAAGTCGCGCCGTTCGCTGGTGCGACTCGCAACCTGTGCGATCGCAAGTTGGTGACGCTCACCGACCAGACCTCGGCCTTGGCCAAGTTCTGGATCTTCACTTCGGCCCACGTCGCCGCGCACTTCACCGGCGTGATCACGGACGACTTCACTTCGGAGTTCGATCCGTTCTCGCCACAATTCGGTGAGAAGTTCTCGCCGCCCAATCTACCTATATCCATCAAGGATTGGACCGGAACTGAGATTTCCCGCGTGTATACCGACCAGTGGGGAACTTACAACGGCTTGACTTACTCGACTTGGGAGGTCAACCCGCCCAATCCGACCGGGTACGCACCCCAGATGATGGTCACGTGCATGAACGATCCAGGCACTGGACCCACGCCCGATCCGTTGTTCAACGCGCAATACAGCCAGTTCTGCTACGAGATTCCGTTCATGCCGGGGCAGACGCAGTACATGGACACGCCGGTCGTGCCGACGTCCGCCTTTGCAGGCGCTGGCTACAACAACCCTGACTGCGCCTATCCGGATGCGACACCCGCGATCAAGGAGATCGATGGTGACGGAGTTGGACCTTGGGTGAGCGCGGCAACCGGTCACACGCTAACCATCACGGCCCTGGGTGACCAGATTGTGCCGAACAATGGCTATTCCGGACCCTCAGCTACAACTACTCCCTTCAACCAGAAGACTGTTACCCGCCACTACGGATTTGGCACCACGAAGGGAAGTGTGTCCATCGGTGGGGTGAATGTAACTGCGGCCAACATTACCACCTGGACTGACACGACCATCGTTGTCAATGTGCCCACCGGCGTACCGGCGTGCACTGTACAGCAGCAGGTGCAGTACGGTGGGTCCGCTGCCCAATGCGGACAGTTGGTCATCACCGCAGCCAACGGGAAACAATCGATCGACTCGGTTACAGTCACGATCGGCGGTAAAACTCCGACCCATGTTCCCGCTTCGGGGACGATCCAGAGCGCGATTGATGCCGCCGCACCTGGCGACTTGATCATCGTTGACCCCACTTGCGCCGCGCCTAGCGGGCCAGTTGCATGCACTGCAGCTGGTGCCACCCACTCCGCCAGTAGCCACAAAGAACTGCTGATTATGTGGAAGCCGGTCCGGCTGCAAGGTGTTGGAGCTGCCTCCAGCGTCATCGATGCCAACACGCATCCCGCCGGCAAGTTGGATGACTGGCGCCGTCGGGTAAATTGTCTGTTCGGATTAGCGCTCAATGGTCAACCCAATACCGGCACCAATCCTTATGATTCCACTGGGACGTTCAGTTGCCCGGGGACGGGCTGGAATTTCTTCTCCGGCGGCCCAAACTACCCGCAGATGGTGGTGGATCGGATACCCCTGGAAGGCATTCTCGGATGGGACGCGACTGTAAATGGCAACCTGGCGGAGCAGTTGCAAGAGCCATCGTTGATGGGGGCCTACGAAGGTGCTGCCATTACGGTCTTGTCGAAAGGAGTGAATATTCCTGCAGGGGCCACAGATGTATTCGGAAGTGGCGCGGAAGCCGCTTTCCCGGCTGGCACTACGCTTCTTACGGCCAGCAGTTGCGGGCCAAACACGAGCACGGCTGCGAATCCGTTCCCGAGCAACTTCCAGTGCAACCCATCGAGCATCGACGGCTTGGGCATCACCAACAGTTCCCAGGGGGGCGGCGGGATTTTTGTGCACGCCTGGGGGCATAATCTCCAAGTTGCCAACAACAGGATTTACAACAACGCCGGAACGCTGTCGGGGGGCATGAGCATCGGTCAAGGTGAATCGCCCGAAGCGTATCTCGCGCCCACTGATTTTGGCCCGGGTGCAACGAATCCACCGGGGTCCTGCATGAACAGCAATACGGCGAATACTCAACTGCCGTTCTGCCTCAACTTGAACGTGAATATTCACAACAACTCGATCACGTATAACTCTTCCACGGGCGACGAATTGTTCTCAGGAACGCCCGCGGGAGCAGGCGGTGTCAGCATCTGCACCGGTGCTGACTTCTACAAGTTCAACTACAACTGGGTATGCGGAAATCTGAGCACAGGGGACGGCGGTGGGCTCGGTCACTTGGGATTCACTTACAACGGCGATATCGAGCACAACAGCTTCCTTTTCAATCAAAGCACCAACCCGACCATCCCCACTAATGGCGGCGGCTTGATTGTGATGGGCGCGGCCCCGGACGCCACCATCACGGTCAATGGGGTTGCCACTGAATGCGGCTCGGTGACCGACAACGATTGCGTGCCTGGGCTAAGCGACGGCACCGGTCCCGGATTGGTCATCAATGCCAACCTGTTTATGGGGAACGGCGCGGAGTCGGGCAGCGGCGGCGGTTTGCGCTTCCAGGCTGTCAACGGCACGGACGTCTCCCGGTTCCCGAGTGCTCCGCAGAACTGGTACTCGGCCAAGGTCACCAACAACATCATTGCCAACAACGTCGCTGGCTGGGACGGCGCCGGAGTCTCACTCGAGGACGCGTTGGCGGTGAACTTCATCAATAACACCGTTGTTTCCAACGATAGTACCGCTTCTTCGGGAGTACTCTTCAACACGCTGGGAGCTCCCCTCGCCAGCAGCCAGTCACCTCCGAGTTCAACCAGCAACGGAACAACGTCGTTGCCTCAACCTGCGGGGTTGGTGGCCCTGCTGAACAGCCCGCAACTGACTTCATCTTTCGCCGGGCTAACGATCACCTGTCCGACCGGGCATCCGAACTGCACGCAGGTTTCGTTCCCGGTTTTGTATAACGATGTGTTCTGGCAGAACCGCTCGTTCTACATCGGGGTTGGCCCTCTCGGTACGGGGGCCCAAAACCAGCAGCACGTGGTCGCACTGTATAACGCGTTCACCACGACTCAAGTGGCGAGCGAGCCGACGACGGATTCCACGACGGCTAACGGGGGCGGTGTGATCATTAGCGGAGGCACCGGCGCCTGCGTCTCCGGTACCAGTTACTGGGATATCGGCGTTCGCGGTGACACCGGACCCGGCAACCACAGTTCCGGGTTCACGCTTGCCCCGACCTACTCGGTTCTGACAGACGCCGGAGACTATCCCGGCCTCAACAACCTGGCATCTAACCCGACCGTTGTCAGCCAGTACTGCAACGGTTCACGCACCCCACCGGAATTCAAGTCGTTGGGCTACCAGGTGCCTCCGGGGATCTCGGACGCGACCGTGCCCAACCCAATCTTCAGCCTAACGCCGGCCGCGACCGTGGATGAGGGCAACAACTGGATCAATATCAGTTGGGGCCCGCTGGCAGAAACTAATACCGTGACCGGCACCTTGCTCGGTAACTACGCGCTGGCTGCGAGTTCACCCGCCATTAACTACATCCCATTGAGCTCTCCGACTGCCGCGGTGGCACCGGCGACGGACTTCTTTGGCAATCCGAGGCCCGCCGCTCCGGGCACTCCGATTGATGTAGGCGCAGTTGAGTTCGTGGGCGGCAGTGGGGCAACCGCGGTTGCCAATGTCACGGGCGGGCCCTTGGCGTTCGGGAATGTCCCGACGGGCACGACCAGCACTTCACGGCAGCTGGCGCTGCACAACACGGGAACGGCGACCCTGACCGGTATCGCCTTGTCCTTCTCGGGTCCGTTCGCACGCGCAACCGCGGGTGGATCTTGCGGTGCAACCTTGGCTGCCGGCGCGAACTGCACCATCAACGTGGTCTTCCGACCGACCGCGTTGGGTGCCGTGACAGGCTCGTTGACGATCACGGGTAGCGTTACTGTCACCGGTTCGCCCGTCGGGCTTAGCGGAACGGGAGTGGCGTCGGTGATCAGCGCGACTCTTACTCCGACGTCGCACGCGTTTGGAAACGCGACGCGGGGTGTAGGCATGCTGCAGGCCCCAACGCAGGTCTTTACACTTACCAATACGGGGAACGTGCCGCTCACGGGAATCTCGCAGGGAACGATCTCGGGTACCAATGCGGCCGACTTCCCGGTCGTGCGACTCGTTTCCACCTGCGGTCCTGCTGGGGGGGGCCAGCTTGTGGGTCAGACGACTCTGGCACCGGGCGCGAGCTGCGTAATCACGGTGCAGTTCCGACCGCCCACCACCGACACGGCCGGCGCCAAAGGGCCAGCGACATTGAGCATTACAGATGCCGCGGGCACGCAAACGTCAACGCCCCTGACCGGCACAGCACAGTAAAGTTCGTGCTGGTTCATGGACCTGCCCGCAACGCTGCTCGCGGACCGTCGCGAGCAGCGTCGCTTTCATTAGGAATTGCGCAGGGTGATTGACCCCAATGTAAGGAGAACCATGAAGGTTTATCGCATCGTTTGCTTGGTCGCTGGGTTTCTTTTACCGCAAGTCGCGTTGGCCAAACTTCCGTTCCCCAATGATGCCTTCGGAAAGGTCGAAGCAACGCTCGATTTCTGCGCGCAAGTGGACGCACATTCTGCGCCCAAGTATCAGGAGCGCAAAAAGGCGCTGGTCAAGGACGTGCCGCAGAAAGAAGTCGATGAGGCACGCGAGTCCCAGGAATACAAGGAGGCTTACAGCTGGATCACCGACGAACTCGGCAAGGCTCCGAAAAACCAGGCAGTCCAGGCTTGTGGTGCCTACCTGGAGAGCAAATAGAGCTCAGTCAACCGCTTCGTTTGGGTGAAGTTTTCTTCAAACTTTTCCATGGAACATTTTCGCGGATATGATCCAGCCAGACCTTCGGAGTGCAACTCTGAAGGTCTGGTTCATACGACGACCCGATCTCTCGCATAAACTCGACGCCGTTGCGCTCGCCGAGCAGACAGCCGACTCTCACGCCGTTAGTTCCCTCCTTTGTGTCCATCAACGAGAGCGTTTCGGAAATCGTCCGATTGCCGCACGCCCCACTCCTATTCGTGACGTCCTTGGCATTTTTTTGCGGATGGATTCACACCTCCGAGCCACAGTCAATCTGACTCCTTGCCTTTTCCGGTCGCCCAGGCATTACGGAGTCGTCCGTCCATTAAGCAAAATTCCCGCTAAAAGTGTCGATTGGAGCGCGTCTCAAACGACATCTAGGTAAGAGCCAACCCGGGATGACGTCTTCAGAGTGCAAACTTGTGCACTGACGATTCTTTGCACCCTGAAAAGGGCCTTCTGGCGTCGCCGGAAAGGAATTAAACGTCCTTTTAGTTTTTGCAGCCTCGAAAAAGGGTTGCACATCTAATTGGACATCTTCCTCCGCCGCTCTCCGGAGGTCCGGGATGCGGCGGCCGACATTTGTCAATTGTTTAGGAGTCTGTGAGGAATTCATGGCGAAACGGATGTTCTTGACTTTAGCCGTGACCTTGGCAGTGATTGCGGGCTTGGGCTTTGTGAAGTTCCGTCAAATTCACGCGGCCATCGCGCAGGCAGCCAGCTTCCAGCCACCCCCGGAGGCGGTCACTACTATCGTTGCTCAGCGGGAAACCTGGCCCACCACCGTCAATGTGATCGGCACCATGGTCGCGATTCAGGGAGTGACAGTGAGCGCAGACCTCCCTGGCACAGTAGACAAAATCCACTTCGATTCCGGAAAGTGGGTTCACGAGGGGGATGTGCTGATCGAGCTCGACACAAGGCAGGAGCGTGCTCAGTTAGCCGCTGTTGAGGCGGAACGGGATCTCGCCGGGATCAACTATGGCCGGACCGAGGAACTGGTGAAGCAGGGTGTTCTCTCGCGCGCGGAGTATGACCGGGCGACCTCCGAGCACAAGTCCACCGAAGCGCGTGTAGGCGAGATTCGAGCCACGATCGCACGCAAGACCGTCCGCGCGCCTTTTACAGGGATCCTGGGAATTCGCCAGGTCAACCTGGGGCAGTATTTGTCGGCAGGCCAGGCGATCGTCTCTCTCCAATCGCTGAACCCGATCTATGTGAACTTCGGCATGCCCCAACAGGCGGTCGGTCAGGTGGGGGTTGGCCGACAGTTGCGTGTCACGAACAAGGATCTGCCGAACCTGAAGTTCACGGGAAAGGTCACTGCTCTGGACTCGGTCGTGAACGAGGCCACGCGCAATATTGAGGTGCAGGCGACTCTTTTCAATCCGGAAGGCAAACTGCGTCCGGGCATGTTCGTCGAGGTCGAGGTCGTATCCGGCGCCAGTCGCCCGGTCATCGCGATTCCCGCATCTTCTATCAACAGCGCTCCGTATGGCGATTCGGTTTATATCGTCACGGACCTCAAGGATCAGACCGGGAAGATGTACCGCGGCGTGCGGCAGCAGTTCGTGAAGGTAGAAGGCGCGCGTGGGGATCAGGTTGCGGTCGTTTCCGGCCTGAACCCCGGCGATGAGGTGGTCACGTCCGGGGTCTTCAAGCTGCGCAACGGCGCGGCGGTTCAAGTCAATAACAAGATCCAACCGGAGAACAATCCGAGCCCCAAGCCCGAGGATAGCTAATGAAGTTGACCGATCTATTCGTTAGGCGGCCGGTCCTTGCCATCGTCGTCAACCTGGTGATTCTGATTGCCGGGCTTCAGGCGATTCGCTCGCTGAGCGTGCGCCAGTATCCGCGTAGCGACATCGCGGTGGTGCAGGTTTCGACGGTGTACGTAGGGGCCAATGCCGACCTGGTGCGAGGCTTCATCACCACTCCTCTCGAGCGCGTGATCGCCAGCGCCGATGGCATCGACTACATGGAGTCGACCAGCGCACAGGGCCTCAGCACAATCAGCGTGCACCTGAAGCTGAACTATGACACCAACGCCGCTCTGACCCAGATCCAGGCGAAGGTCGCACAAGTTCGTAACGACTTGCCTCCCGAGGCCGAAGCCCCGGTGATCGACCTGCAGACCGCCGACACGCAGTTTGCGGCCATGTACATCGGGTTTTCGTCGGCTGATCTTGATCAGAACCAGATCACCGACTATCTCACCCGCGTCGTGCAGCCGAAGCTGAGCGCCATCAGCGGCGTGCAGCGTGCTGACATTCTCGGCAATCGTACGTTCGCGATGCGCATCTGGCTGAAGCCTGACCAGATGGCCGCGCGTGCGGTCTCTCCGTCTGCGGTGCGAGATGCACTGGCGCGCAACAACTATCTTTCCGCGGTGGGTCAGACCAAGGGCTCGATGGTGTCTGTGAACCTGGTGGCAAACACCGACCTGCGCACGCCGGAAGAATTCCGCCAATTGGTCGTGAAGCAGGAAAACGGCGTCGTGGTGAGGCTTGGTGAGATCGCCGACGTCTCCCTGGGAGCCGAGAATTACGATCAGGACGTCCGCTTTAACGGCGAAACCGCCACCTTCATGGGTGTCTGGGTCCTGCCGACAGCTAACTCGCTCGAAGTCATCAAGGCTGTGCGTGCGGCAATCCCGGGGATCCGAGAGCAGTTACCCACGGGGATGAAGCTCGGCATCCCCTACGATTCGACGGCTTACATCCAGGATGCGATCAACGAAGTGCTCCACACGCTGACTGAAACCCTCCTCATCGTCGTGGTGGTCATATTCCTGTTCCTGGGCTCGTTCCGCTCGGTGCTGATCCCGGTCGTTGCAATCCCAGTGTCGCTCATCGGAGCCGTCTTCCTGATGCTGATCGCCGGCTTCACCATCAACCTGCTGACTCTGCTTGCTATCGTGCTTTCAGTGGGTCTGGTAGTGGACGACGCGATCGTCATGGTGGAAAACGTGGAGCGCCACCTGCACCTCGGCAAGACTCCCTTCCGGGCTGCCGTGGACGCCGCCCGTGAACTGATTGGCCCAATCATCGCCATGACGATCACGCTGGCGGCGGTGTACGCGCCGATCGGAATTCAGGGTGGCTTGACCGGCGCTCTGTTCCGCGAGTTTGCCTTCACTCTCGCCGGTGCGGTGACTGTTTCCGGTGTCGTCGCGCTGACCTTGTCACCGATGATGGGCTCGAGGCTCCTGCGCGCAGGTGACACCGAGCGCGGCTTCGCCGGGTTGATTAATCGCAACTTCGAGCGCGTCCGCAATCTTTACACTCGCTTGCTGGCAGGCACACTGCAATTTCGTCCGGTGGTTCTGACCGTGTGGGCGATTGTCGCGGTGCTGATGATTCCTTTCTACATGTTCTCGCAGCGGGAACTCGCCCCTGCTGAGGATCAGGGCGTCGTTTTTGGGGTTATCCAGTCGTCCGCGAATTCGACGATCGACCAGACAAACCTCTTCACTCAAGAGGTGTACGACGTCTATCGATCGTTCCCGGAGAGCGACAGCATCTTCCAAATCACAAATCCAAGCGGTGGCTTCGGTGGGATGGTCACCAAGCCCTGGAGCGAGCGCAAGAAGACTGCCCAGCAACTCCTCGTGGAATCGACAGGACCTTTGTCTAAGATCCCGGGCGTGCGCGTCATCCCGCTAACTCCTCCGCCTTTGCCGGGCGGCGGAAATTTCCCGGTGGACTTCGTGATCGCGTCCGCTGCGGAACCCGAACAGTTGGCCGAGTTCGGCAAGCAACTGGTCCAAAAAGCCATGACCAGCGGCCTGTTCATCTTTGCCGACACCGATATGAAGTTTGACCAGCCGCAGGCCGAGGTCGTCTTCGACCGCGACAAGCTGCGCTCGCAGGGAGTCGACTTAAGCCAGGCTGGCCAGGACCTCTCGGCTCTGCTAGGTGGAAACTACGTTAACCGCTTTAGCATCCAGGGCCGCAGCTACAAAGTGATTCCGCAGATTAAACGTGCCGAGCGTTTGACTCCGGACCAGCTTTCTCAGGTCTATGTCAAAGGTTCGAACGACAAACTCGTTCCGCTCTCAACGTTCGCGAGCCTGAAGACCACAACCGAGCCGCGGTCGCTCAACAAATTCCAGCAACTAAATGCCGTGCGCATTCAAGGCGTGATTCCGCCGCCTGTTCCGCTGGACAAGGCGCTAACGTTTCTGGAGGACGAGGCCAAGACGATCTTGCCGCAAGGCTTCACGATCGACTATGCGGGAGAGTCGCGCCAGCTGCGCGTGGAGGGCAGTAAATTCCTCGGCACGTTCCTGCTGTCAGCGATCCTGATCTACCTTGTGCTGGCGGCCCAATTCGAGAGCTTCCGCGATCCATTCATCATTCTCGCTGGCTCGGTGCCGCTGGCCATCTCCGGCGCGCTGACGTTCTCGTTCCTGGGCTTGACGACTCTGAACATCTACAGTCAGGTCGGTTTGATCACACTCGTCGGCCTGATTTCAAAGAACGGAATCTTGATCGTGGAATTTGCCAATCACCTTCAGGAAACCGGAAGAGACAAGCTGAGCGCAATTGTAGAAGCCGCCACTACGCGGCTTCGTCCAATCCTCATGACGACGGCCGCCACCGTTTTCGGTCACTTCCCGCTGGTGCTGGCGACCGGTCCGGGTGCAGGAGCGCGCAACAGTATCGGTATCATGTTAGTAAGCGGAATGATCATTGGGACGGCATTCACGCTGTTCGTAGTGCCATCCATCTATGTCCTCGTCGCTCGCACTCACACGCGCGAGGATGTCGATATCGAAGAAGCACTGCCGGAAGTTTCGGCGGTAGCCTAGAACATTCGGCGTCGGGTGACCTTGCTGAAAACGAGGTCACCTGACGCGCCTACTTCTCTTCAACCGCCGGCGTATCTTCACCCAAGGCGGCGTGGGGCCAACCACCCTCCCAACTTAAAGTCGAAATCCTCAGATATGCGTCCCCGGTCTTCGCATCGTATGCGTGAAAAACGATGATGTCGCGATCGTTCTGCAGAAGAAGCGACTCACCTCCAGGGCCCAACCACCGATCGTTTCCCACCAAAAGGGGCGTTCCGCCACCTTTCATCATTGGTTTGCCGGTCGCGTCCTCGTACGGCCCGATCACCTCGCGCGATCGCCCTACCATCGTCTTGTAGGTGCTCTTCGCGCCGCGGCAGCATAGATCGAAGGACACGAACAGATAGTAGTAATCGCCGTGGTGAACAATGAACGGCGCCTCAATGGCTTGCCAGTTGCCCGGCAGTCCCGGCGGATTCGGAGGCGGATTCGCCGGTCGTTCGCGAGCTGCGAGTGAATAGAGTTTCGTGTCCTCACTCGATAGTTTTCCTGTCTTCGGATCGATCCGGCGCATCTTGATCCCGCCCCAGAAGCTGCCAAAGGACAACCACGCCTGACCCTCGCTGTCGATGATCAAGTTTGGATCAATGGCGTTGAAATCGTCTGCCTCCTCGGAGCGCAGCACAAGCCCGCGGTCCACCCAGCGAAAGTCCGCTCGGGAGGAGGCCAGAGTCTTGTTCGTTGTCAGGGCGATTCCGGACGTGTTTCGACCAAATACCGAAAAGGCGTAGTAGAGATGGAACTCGCCATTGAAATAGGAAATGTCAGGAGCCCACAGTTGCTTTGTCTCCGGGCTCTCTTTCTTGATCCATTCGGGCAGGGCGTCAAACAGGTAGCCGCATTGCTTCCATTGTTGCAGGTCTTTCGAACATCGAATCGGCAACTCTCCCTTGCGTACGGGTCCGTTGGCGGTGGCGAACAAGTACCAGGTGTCGCCGTCTTTGATGATCGAAGGATCGTGCGTGAATTCGATATCGCCCGAAAGCTTTAGGGGTTGGACAGCTGAGGGTTTCTGCGCGCGAAGGAGGACGCAAACAGAAAAAACAGGAGGAAGAAGAAGAGACGTGGAAACATGGCAGAAACTATATAGCAAGAGCTCAGTCACGGTTCCTTTCTCAACTTGCCCGCTCCATCAATTCACAGGCAGTGAAAAAAAGAACACCGACCCTCGACCCAACTGGCTCGTGACCCCGATCTTTCCGCCGTGCAGTTCGATGATGGCCTTCGCAATTGGCAACCCCATGCCCGTGCCCTGCACGATCATTCGCTGATCCCTGCCACGGTAGAACTTCTCGAAAATCATTTCCTGTTCCATGTCATCGATCCCTGGGCCGTGGTCCGCAATGCTGGTGACGATTTCAGAATCGCGCCTTTCGGCAGTGACGTGAATGGGGCTTTCCGGCGGCGAATACTTCGCTGCGTTGTCCAACAAATGGGTTATGACCT
>Ga0075424_100002909_pt1 | contig 15879 bp, 7 predicted proteins | sample SoiMethybrSBSTD3_FD_75301 | JGI IMG/M metagenome (GOLD analysis project Ga0075424, IMG submission 75301) | Bulk soil microbial communities from a Populus tree surrounding site in Tennessee, USA - Soil MetaG P. TD hybrid SBSTD3 | ecosystem: Environmental > Terrestrial > Soil > Tree plantation...
TGGCCACGAGGAATCCGCTCATACACTCGTTCACGCTGCATTCCGAGGAGTATCAGATGCGGCTCGTAGTGTTTCAGGGCCAGGGGCACCCGGTCTGGCTTCGAAAAAGTGATTCCAAGCAGGTGATTGTCAGCATCGCAGGGGTCTTCGACGCCTTCGTCAGGGCAGTGAGAGCTTACGAAGAGGATCTCCGCAGGGACGTTGACCTTCGAGCACGATTCTCGGCAATGTACGCGAAGTATGGCACTGTGGCGTACTTTGTGAGGCCGGCGTAGGCGGGGCACAAGCGAGGGTACGGCGAGTCACGTTGCCCTTTTCTTGCCCTTTGAATGCCACAAGGAGCGGCAAACGGCAGCAAGGGTCGGCACGAGGAGAAGCTTGCAATTTGACGAAATCTACGGGCGCTGAGACCGAATCCGGCAGCATTCAGCAACCGCTGCAAAGCGTGGCTAACCAGCGGCGCGCCGTTACGCGTCGCCCGTCGTGCCACGAGATCCACCTGGCAGTCGCCGAACGTCACCAGCGTGGGAGCGGGCCCGCGACGGCGCAGGAACGCATTTATGCGAGCGACGAGTTCGGCGACACGAAAACGGCTTGATGATGTAATCGTCGGCCCCGAGGTTCAGGCCAAGCACCACGTCGGCCTCCTGTCTCTTCGCCGTCAGCATCAAGATCGGCACATCGAGCCCGTGCGCGCGCACCGCCCGGCAGATCTCAAAGCCATTCACCTTTGGCAACATCACGTCCAGCAGGATCAGGTCCGCAACACCGCTCACAGCCGCATCGAGCCCGCGCTCGTTCAGGATCGTAGCCTCGTCAACGTTACCGGCGTGTTACCTGTTCGGCGACGAAGGTGACGGCGGTCGTGCAGGAAGGCACCAGAGATGGACGCTATAATCGGTCGCTCGATTGATACGTCTCGATTTAGCTATTCCCGCCCGCAACGGATCCAGGCCGCCCGAGCGAAAGGACCATATGCCCCGCGTTGCACAATGGATGGACGATCTGTGGCATGACACCCGCTTGGGTGTCCGTGCACTGAGACGGAATCCGGGCTTCACGGCGTCCGCGGTCTTCGTTCTGGCTGTCGGCATCGGGCTCAATCTCGCGTTCCTCCACGTCGTGAAAGCGACGCTCTCGGCGAACTTGCCATTCCGTGATGCCGACACGCTCGTGCGCATCGTCCGCCAATCGCCCGAGGCGGAGCGCTGGGCGATGACGATGGACGCGCTCCGTTTCTATCGTGAGAACACGACCGTCTTTTCTTACATCCTCGCCGAGCGCCTGACGTCTGAGCCGGTGCAGGTGCAACAGGATGACGAGGACGCGCGCGCGAAGTTCGTGTCCGGTAACTATTTCGTCGATCTCGGAATCACTCCCGCGCTCGGCCGCGTGTTGGAGCCGGCCGACGACCAACGTGGAGCGCCCCTCGTTGCGGTGTTGAGCGACGGCTATTGGAAGCGACGCTTCGGTGGCGATCCATCCGTCGTCTCGCGGACAGTGACGATCAACGGCAACGGCGTGATGGTCCTCGGCGTGCTGCCCTCCGACTTCGTTGCTGTGACTATGGGCCGCGGCGATCTGTGGTTTCCGGATGTAAGTCGTCCACGCCTGCTGGGCGCGACTGGTCGCGAGGGGGATGCAGACTCGCTGGACACGGCTCTCGTTGCGCAACCGCGTGCGGGTGTCAGCCGAGACGTCATCTCCGCCCAGCTGGGTGCTATTGATGCTGAGTTGCGCTTGCAGCAGCCCCGCCTGTTTGAACAGCGCGAAGTGGTTCGCGTGCGTCCCGTCAGCGAGGATGAGCGTCGCGGCAACGGGTTGATGATTACCACGGTGCTGGTGTTTCTCGTGCTGCTCACGTCGTGCGCCAACCTCGGGAACATGATGCTTGCGCGCGGCGTCGCACGGCGGCGTGAGATCGACACGCGCGTCGCCGTTGGAGCCAGCCGCAACCGATTGGTACGGCAGCTGATGACAGAAGCGTTGCTGCTGTCAGGGCTGGCCGCCGTGGTGGGAATAGCGCTCGCGAGCGTCGGCGGCCGACTGCTCGTGGCGAACTTCGCGGGGCAGCTCAATGTGCGCGTGACGACTGACTTTTCGATCGTCGCGGCGGCCGGCGTCCTTGCCCTGGTGTGCGCGATTGCATTCGGCCTCGCGCCAGCTCGTCATGTCAGTCGGCAGCGTCCGCCCGCAACGAGGGCCAGGCAGACGCTCGTCGCCGTACAAGTGGCGACGAGCTGCCTGCTCCTGGTGCTCGCCGGTCTCTTGGTTCGCGGTTCGCAGCGTCAGTTGACGCTGGCCGGCCACGCCGATCACTCGTCGATCATGGTGGTCGCACCACAGCTCGACGAAGGCGCTTTTCCCGGAGCCGCCACGCGCGCAGCGGTCGACGGCATGGCCGCGCGTATTCGCGCGGTTCCTGATGTTGTCGGCGTTACCGTCGGAACGGATCCCATTTATGCGCCGGCCGTACTAAGCGCGGAGGGTGCGCCGGTGATCCTGCAGTCGCGTGTGGATCCCGGGTACTTCGAGGTCATGGGTATTCACGTGCTGCGCGGCCGGCTCCCCATGCCCGGTGAGCGAGGCGTGGCCGTGATCAGCCTCTCCGCCGAGCGGGCCGTGTTCGAGGGCGACGATGCGTTGGGCCAGATCTGGACTCCCGGCGGCCAGCCGGCCACAGTGGTGGGGATCGTCGAAGACACGGTGCTTGGGAGGCTCCGAGACGCGCGTGCCGTCGAATCGTACGTGGCGCTCGACGAGAACAGTGTACGGGAGGCGTCGATCGTCGTTCGCACTCGAAGCGACGCCCGCACCGTCATGCGACGTGCACGTTCCGCTGCATCGATGCCTAACGCGAAGCCATCCGTCTGGCTGTTGCAGCGCCCCATCGACCAACTGTTGCAGCACTCGCTCGCAGCCAGCCGGATGATCGGAGCTCTTGGTGCGGTCGCAGCAGGTCTCGCTGCATTCGGAATCTTCGGACTGCTGGCTTTTGCCGTCCGGGAACGCACACGCGAACTCGCGGTGCGTCGAGCGCTGGGAGCTCACGCGCGCACGATCGCGTCATTGCTGCTACGGCAATACCTGACCCCCTTGGCCGCCGGAGTGGGCGCGGGTGCAGTGCTGGCGACGCTCGTTGCAAGGGCGATGATCGGTGTCAACGCCGGGCTGGGCCTGGATACGTCGCTTGATGCCGCCGGATATCTGCTCGGTCTTGCGACGTTTGGTCTCGCGCTGATCGCCGCAGTGCTTCCGGCGGTGCGTGGTGCCACACGTGTCGATCCGGTTGTCGCGCTGCGCGCCGAGTAACGGCGAGCCCGTAATATCCCACAACTGGATCTGCGAACGATGCCAGGAATCTGTGATCACAAGCGGACGCTTCGCGATCCGCTTCTTTGCGTCACGCGTTGATCGGAGAAAAGAAATGTGTCAAGGGATGCACGTGCGGGATCGACGCCGGTGGTTGTTCAAATGACTTAGACTCACCGTTTATATCTAGCGAGGCTCCGCCTCCGACCGACGATCATGTGGCTCCGCCTCGCTAGTGGCAGTATCTCTTGCCCGCACTCCGTGCGGGCGAGACTCTCGAAGGCCGCTGAAAAACTTGACTCAAATGTAAGGAATCGCGGCCTTCAAGAGTCTAGCGACGACTTACAGTTACGAGCAGGTGTCCCTGCCGACTGGAGGCGCGGTTGAGCGACGCACCCATTACGTTCCTCGTGCCGGGATACCCGTCTGGCGGCGAAGCTCGCGGGGCCACCGGCTCCCGTCCGAGCGACGAGGCCCGACGCGGCACATTGAAACAGTCCGTGACCGTCGCGGCGCGACGCGGCGAAGGCGGTGAAGTCACCGTCACCGCCGTTCCTGGAAGAGACGTGGTTGTTCTCCACATCCAGGATGGGCCATCGCTCACGCTACACCCCGCGAACGCCCGCGACCTCATCCTGGCGCAGAGCGGTTTCGCGCCGAATCGCGGTGGGAGTACCGCCGATGGCGTGCGTGTACCCGCGTCGTTCCGCTGGCGCGGGATCGAGCAGACGGTTCCCAGTCGTGGCGCGTCACGCAGCAGGCTCGGCGACGTCATCCTCAAGGGTATCGACGTGTTCAAGGACGCTGTCGCCGACGTCCTGGTCGACAAGGCGCAGTCGTTTGCCGCGTCCGAGCTCGTCAGACGCGTCGATGCACAAGTGACTGAAGGTGTCTACGCTCTTAACCAGGCCGAGCTGACGCCACTCAAGACCGGCACGCCTCTCGCCAGGATTGAGGGCGATCCCGAAAAACTGCTCGTTCTCATTCACGGCACCTTCTCGACGACGAGCGGAACGTTCGGCAGGCTGTGGACGAAGCATCCCGCTCGTGTGCAGGAACTATTCGAGAGTTACTCGAAGCAGGTATACGCCCTCGATCACCGGACACTCGGAGCCAGCCCTTTGAGCAACGCGCTTACGCTTGCGCGAGCACTCCCCGAGGGCGCGCACGTCCATCTCGTCACACACTCCCGCGGCGGCCTCGTTGGCGAGGTGTTGGCGCGTGCCTGTGCCACCGGAAGCGAGGGTCAGGAATTCTTCAACGGAGACGGATACGCACAGCACCGCCAGGACCTGAAGGATCTTCTGGATGCCGTACGCACAAAGAAGATTACGGTCGATCGATTCGTGCGCGTGGCATGTCCGGTGCGCGGGACGCTGCTCGCTTCCAGGCGCATCGACGCCTACCTCTCGGTGCTGAAGTGGACATTGGACCTCGCCGGGATTCCGGTTGCCGGATCGGTGGTGGACTTCCTGAACGGGGTCGCGCAGCATCGCACCAGCCCGGAGGAGATCCCGGGCCTCGCGGCGCAGATTCCCGACAGTCCGGTCGTGCAGTGGCTTCATCAGGTCGGACGTCCGCTTGAAAGCGAGCTTCGAGTCGTCGCTGGCGATGTCGAAGGCGACTCGATCACCTCTTGGCTGAAGACGCTTCTTGCCGACGCGTTCTACTGGACCGACAACGACTTCGTGGTCCAGACCGGATCCATGTATGGCGGCGCGCCACGCCAGTTCCAGTCGACATTCCTGCTGAATCAAGGCGGCAAAGTCTCGCACTTCACCTACTTCGATCACCAGAAGACGGCGGACGCCATCGTCGACGCGCTCACTCAGGATCAGCCTCAGGGCTTTCGGCCGATCGGCAAGGAATCCTACGCGGGCAGGGACTCGTCCGGCATCCGGGCGCGCGTGGCGAGCGATCCGAGACCGATCACGATTCCGGACGCCTCGAAACCGGCCGTCATTCTTGTACCGGGCGTGTTTGGCAGTCATCTCAAAGACGAGCGCGGTCGCGTGTGGCTGGACTGGGAAGCCGTCGATCCGCTCGCGCGCTTGCAGTACACAGCAGCCGGCATCACGGCAGACGGTCTCGTGGAAGGCCTGTATGCAAAGCTGCACGCGGCGCTGTCAGCGACGCACGACGTCATTCCCTTCCCGTACGACTGGCGAAAACCGATTGAACAGTCCGCGACCGATCTCGCCGTGCGTGTCGATGATGCGCTCCGCGCGCGCGAGGTGAGCGGCCAGCCGGTTCGCCTCCTCGCTCACTCGACGGGTGGACTGGTTGCGCGCGCGCTGCAACTCGATCATGTGGAGGTGTGGCAGCGATGGCTCGCACATCCCGACGCACGGTTGCTCATGCTCGGCACCCCGAACGCAGGTCTCTGGGCACCGATGCAACTGCTGTCTGGGGACGATACGCTCGGCGGTGTACTCACCTTCCTCAGTCCACCGTCTCGCGATCGCCAGACGCGACGGACCCTCGCGGAATTCCCGGGCGTGATGCAGCTTCAGGCCGGACTACTCGATCAGCCGGCTTTGCAGGATCCCAGAACCTGGCAAGCGCTCGCCGGCGATGACGTCCGGCGCGCAACCGAGGCAAGTTCGTGGCATGCCTCCGACGCGCAAAAGAGCCAGCTCGCCTGGGGACTTCCCGACGAGAAGACATTCAAGACTTTGCTGGCCGCGGCCGTCGCATTGCAACAGCGACTTGCCAATCAGCTCACCGCGAACTTCGAGCGATACGCGTCGAAGATCCTCCTGGTCACCGGTCAGGCACCGCTGACTCCTTTCGGCTATGCGGACGGTGCGGAGGGGTTCACGTATCTGTACACGCCGTCAGGTGATGGCTACGTCACCTACGGCAGCGCAGCGTTGCCCGGCGTCAAAGCATGGACCGTCGATGACGGCCACGACGGCCTGCCATCCAAAGCCGCTGCCTTCGATGCCTACATCGAGCTGCTGCAGAAGGGATCGACGGCACGTTTATCGTTCGCATCGGCCGTGGTCGGTGGCGGCGACACTCGCGGCGTGATGAGTGTCAGTCGCGAAACAGTTCGCATGAGGCCGGCGCGGATCCCCAAGTCGCTTGCGCCCCCCGGAGCCACTTCGACACTGCTTGGCACCAGCGACGAAGACAGGGCAACGACGGAGGATCCGGACACACTGCAAGTCACCATTGTCAACGGCGATCTGTCGTTCGTGCGACAGCCCGTGATGCTCGGCCACTACGTATCCTCACGGCTGACCGGCACCGAGTACGTGATGAATGGGCTTATCGGCGACGCGATGGACGCCTCACTGAAGAATGGACTCTATCCGGATCGCGCAGGCTCCCATCATGTCTTCGTCAACACCCGGCCGCACGCGGGTCCGCTCCCCCGACCACAAGCGGTCATCGTGGTTGGCCTCGGCGAAGAAGGGAAACTGAAACCGGCGGATCTCATCGCCACCGTGCGCAACGGCGTCATGGCGTGGGCCCAGCGACTCAGCGAGCGGCCAGACACAGGGTCAACATTCGAGCTCGCTGCCACGCTGATCGGCAGCGGTGGTATCGACATGAGCGCCGGCCAGTCGGCGGATCTGATTGTCCAGGGTGTGTGCCAGGCGAACGCGAAGCTTTCTGAAGGGCGGGACGGCGGCGACCAACGCGACCCGGCTCGCCCCTGGCCGCAGGTCACACGGCTCTACCTTATCGAGATTTACCTGAGTCGAGCCGCAGAAGCCTTTCGCGCGCTGAGGATGTCGTCAGACCTCTCGTCCGTGTCACGTCGATTCGTGTTGACGGAGGTCGTCGAAACGGGTACGGGAGGCTTGCCGCGACCAATCGACTCCGAGTATCGCGGCGTTGACTACGACTTCATCCGCGCCGAAACGCAGATCAGCGAGCTTGGGCTCAGCATTGCGTACACGCTCGACACGAAGCGGCGGGCGCGATCGGAGGTCCGGCCGCAGCCGATTCAGGATGCGTTGATCCGGAATCTCGTCGAACGCGGAGCGGATCACCAGAATCGCGACGTGCAGATCGGACGCACCCTGTTTCGCCTGCTCGTACCCGTCGAACTGGAGCCGTTCCTCACCGGCGACACCGACACGCAGTTGGAAGTCGACCGCGGAACGGCAGGCATTCCGTGGGAGCTGCTGGACACCACGAGCGCGGGCTCGAACGATAACCGGCCATGGGCGATTCGCACGAAATTGATGCGGAAGCTCAAGACGGCAGAATTTCGCGCCGACGTTGCCGACGCCAGCCTCGAAGCGAGCGCCCTCGTCATCGGCGAGCCTCTTTGTGACCCGAAGCTCTATCCACGGCTCCCAGGTGCCGTCGCGGAAGCGAATGCGGTTGCCGAGACACTCCAAAACGCATTGTCCACGGACTACGTTCGCCTGCTTGCCGAAGCCAAGGGCGGGGCACGGCCCGACGCAGATACGGTAATCAAAACGCTTCTCACCGGCAGCTGGCGCATCGTGCACATCGCCGGCCACGGTGAGCCACCAGACGAGTCTGGTGCGAAGTCCCATAATCCGGGTATTCCGCAGATTCCGAGCAACCCTCGCGGTGTCGTGCTCTCCAATGGCGTGTACCTCGGATCCCGTGAGATCAACAGCATGCGCACGGTTCCCGAGCTTGTCTTCGTGAACTGCTGCTACCTGGCGCAGCGGTCGTCGTCGGAGCTGCTCACACCGGAGCAGACGACGTGTGCCAGGCTCTTTGGCAGCGCCCGCCCGTCGTTTGCATCGGGACTCGCTGACACACTGATCAAAGTCGGCGTCCGCTGTGTCATCGCCGCCGGATGGGCGGTCGACGACGCCCCCGCCAAGATCTTCGCGGTTCGCTTCTATGAGGCGCTCATCGCCGGCGAGCGCTTCATCGATGCCGTGGCGCAGGCGCGGGAAGCGGCGGCCCGTGAGCCGAACAGCATCACCTGGGGCGCCTATCAATGCTATGGCGATCCGGACTGGACGCTGAGAAAGGGCGACGCCGATGCGTCGGCAGCGACCGACGACGGCCTCGACGAGTTCAGCGTGGTCGCATCTCCTCGTGGGCTGTTGCTTGCGCTCGAGACCATCGTCGTGCGGATCAAGCATCAGAACCGCAACGTTGCGAGGCAACGCAAACACATTCAGTGGCTCGAGGATAAGTTCGCGGCGCGCTGGGGCAACCAGGGCAGCGTGGCCGAAGGTTTCGGTCACGCGTGGGCCGAAGCCGGTGAACGTGAGGCCGCGCGAAAGTGGTACCGAACCGCGCTTGCGGCCAATGACGGCGGCGCTTCACTACGGAGTGCAGAACAGCTCGCCAACATGGAGGTCCGCTTAGCCTGGCAAGCGGTCGCCAAAGCGGATCGACAGTATCAGAAGGAGAAGTCGATCACACCACCGTCTCCTACGCTGGCCAACGCCAAGGACGAACGCGATCGCGTGATCGGCGACGCGCGACAGCAGGTCAACCGCGGGATCGAACTGCTGGCCACACTCGTCTCGCTCGAGCGATCGATGGAACGCGAGAGCCTCCTCGGCTCCGCCTACAAGCGCCTCGCACTGATCGAAGCTATTGCACACGAGGAGGGTACCTGCCAAGCGGAAGAAGACGCACTCAAGGAGATGCAGAAGCATTACAAGCAAGCCGAGGACTTCGGCAGAGAGCACAAGCTCAAAGGCTTCTACTATCCGGCCCTCAATCGGCTCGCGTCGGATCTGGTGCTCCGTGACGGCAGTGCGCAGAAGCTCGTTGCGGCCGACGTGGAAGCGATTCGCGGTGATTTGGACGCGACTGTGGCCGATTTTCCGGAATTCTGGAACGTCGTCAGCCAGACCGAGCTGCGGGTATACGAGGCGCTTGATGGCTGCGGGCTTGGTGCGTCGCTGCCGCAAGTCATCGACGCCTACAACGACCTGCAGCGCCGGATCGGTCATCCCTGGATGTGGTCGTCGGTTTACGATCAGGCGCAGTTCGTCCTGTCACGGTATAAAAAGCGAGCGACGGTGCCAGAACAGGAAAGCGCCGATCTGCTGCTTCGGCATCTGAAGACGCTCTCGAGCTGATCGGTCGCTGACGCGCCGGCGGATTCCAGCCACCCGCCGCAGATCATCCGTGGAGCCGCTCAATCGACCTTGGCGCCCGAGGGTCTCCATTCCTCTCGTCGGTACCATGGGCCCGCACGGTACATTCGTGATCGCGCATGCGTCTGCCGCGTTCCTCGACCGAGCGGACCAGACGAATGATTGGGCGGGCTTGTTCAACGGCGACGACGCAGTGGTGGCGCCGAGGGAACGTGCTGCTCGATGTCGTCGGGCAGGTTCGCTTCGATCCTGGTCCGCAATGGGGACGCGGGCCCGTGCGTACTCGCAACCAGACATTGAGACGGAAGCCGACTGTGGTACGCGGAGACTCTAACAGGAATGATCCATTCGATCGCGCCAACCGGGTGGACTGGTTTTCACTCGATGGATTCAACGGGACTGGGTTCTCACGCTATCGAGCGATAGCCAGAATTGTACGATGCCAACGTACCGCGTCATGCTCCATGGGATCCAGCCAAATGCAGGCGGGGGACACTTAAGAGCGAGCACGCGACGATCACGGAGGCGTTCGCCGCGATTGATGCGATGAGAGGAGGCCATGGCAAGGAGGAGTCTGAATGGGGCGCATACGACCATCGCCGTCGAATGCCGGCTGTCGCGCCACCGCTTCCTCGAGGTCTTCGCGCAACGCTCACCGGCGATGATCGTTCTGGAGGCCTAGGGCTCGCCGACTACTGGGCGCGACAGCTCCAACCGTTCGGCCATCAAGTGCGGCCCCGCACGAATGTCCGGCCCTACGTGCGCCGCAACAAGACCGACCGCACCGACGCGAAGGGGCTTGCGCTACGAATGGCAGGTCACCCGAGAGGCCCCGGCACATGCGCCTTCGCCTGACCAGCTGCGTGTTGCTTCTCGCCGCCATCCCCGAGTTCCAGTGCCCAAGGCGCACTCCAGGAGACGACGGCATCGGCGCCGACGAGTCGGTTCAATGTGCTGGCTCAGCGTCTCTGGCGCCAGGCGTGCAGGACCTTCTCGTTCGGTTTCGTCCACTTAACGTTGATGCCGAGCCGATTCTGGTCCGTCTTCAGCAGCCCGTTCGTCCTCAAGAGAGCCCTCAATGCCTCCGCGGCCTTGGATGATGCCACGTGCCACTCGATCGGGGTTTTGCCTGCGGCTCTTCTTTGCCGCCTGGCGTCTGCTACGAGTTGGCTGAATTGCTTTGCCAGGCGTTGGGGCAGCGGGCGCCCTTGCTGCGAAATCTGGTAGGCGCGCACGACGGCGCTGGTCGGCCCGTAGGCCTTCGCATCGAGGAGCGTTCTTCGTCGCGAATCGTAACCGTCGAAGTCATACTTTTTGCCACGCCGGTTCACATGGTAGTCGTACCACGCGGGGCGGCCGCTGATCTGCCGCTGATAGGCCCGGGCAACATCGCTCATGTTCCATCCGCCGTGGATATTGCCAGTCCACTTCCCCGGACCGACTTCACCGAGCGGCAGCCACTCGGCCGCGCCGTCGAATTCCTCATCCCATGCATCGCGCCACGAGTCCCGTGCAGCGTCCGACGAGGTCCAAGCGCTCATGCTCCTGCTCCAATGGTTTCGAGGACTTGCGGGGATCGCGTCCGCTCACCAACTGGCATTGTCGCCATTGCCCAGCGTGGACGGTAGTCGCACGTTCTAGGTAGCACGCTCGGGGGCCGACTGTCGGAACCTTTACCCCTGGAGCCCTGTAAATCGGCGCCCGGCGCGATCTGCGGCAGCCCCAGCGGCAGCGACAGCACCCATCAAGCCCGCTCGTGGAACCGACCAGTAGCACCATCAGCGGCAGATGGCTCGCTACGACCTGGCGCTTCGGGAACATGTCTAGCATCAGAGGTGGGCTAGGTACACGGCCACTTGAGTGTTCCAGACGATGTCCATCGGCAGGGGAGTCGGGCGGGGTTAGGAGAAACGGCAGCAGTCGCCAGCAGCGGCCGAAGGGATGTGCGAGCTGGGGCTACAGCGCGTGCAGCTGCTGCAGCATCGCCGGCACGTAACGCGTGGCGTGGTCGGCGAGCGCGATTGGCACGAGCGAGAAGACGAACCGTCCGGCCAGCGCGGTCAGAGGCCCTGCGCGATCTAAGGCCGTGCGCGTCCGCGCGACGGTAAGTGTCAGAGTTTCCCGCGCTTGAAAATCGTCGTGACCATTGCCGCCCGCGACGTCACTCCGAGCTTCGCGAAGATCCGACGCAGGTGTGTGGAAACCGTCCACACACTGATATCCAACACTGACGCGATGATCTTGTTGGGATAGCCCTTGGCGATCATGCGTGCCACCTCGCGCTCGCGCGGACTCAGGCGAAGCTCGTCCGCAGACGAGGTGTGAGCCCGGGCCAGCACGCATCGCACGCCATCGACTTCGAGATCCACGAGCACTTCGCTGGAGTCATCGTCGGTTTCCTCTCGCTCGTTGCGCGTGCGCGGCGGCGATGCTGCCGGTGGCGCGAGCTGGGCGCGCGCGACGAGTTGTCTTACGAGCGTCTCGAAAGCATGCGGGTCAGCCTGCTCTTTGGTACGCGGTCGTGGAGTCCTGGCAACCTTGGCGCTCATGTCGTGCAACTCATCCGTGCTTGCGACTCGCGAAGCACTCAGGGTCAAAGGATTTCACCGGAGACGCGCCGGATAGCACTCTGCACGTGAAGTTGGCTTGGTAGCAAGTTTCGCGCGCCATATCAAGTGCCAATTGCGCGTCACTCGCCGTGATGCCAGTGACTTTCTTCCCATGTCATAGAGCCGCTACGCGGTCGTGTCGGGGACGACACGTTTGTAGTCGATCCCCACATGCGTCGCACGTAGCACGTTCGCGTGACGCATGTCCGTGGGAGCACAGGCGCGCGAACACGTTCGCGCTCCTGTGAAGATGCGACTACCGCTATAAAACGCCGTGGCTATTCTTTTCGCACAACGTTCAAGCGAGCTGCGGACGTGAGCCGGCAGCCAACAGACCGGGGGCCACAATGGAACGAAGCTTAGAACACGAAATGGAAAGCGAGTTGGAGCTCGAAGGCGAACTCGAAGGTGAGCTCGAGCTGGAAGGCGAAGGCGAATTCGAGGCCGAGGGCGAACTGGAAGCCGAAGGCGAGCTGGAGGCTGAAGGTGAACTCGGGGAGCTGGAGGCCGAAGGCGAGCTCGAGGCCGAAGGCGAACTCGGCGAGCACGAACAGGGCGAACACTTCCTCGGCAACATCCTCGGCAGCCTGCTTGGCGAAGGCGAGAGTGAGGGCGAGGGAGAAGGCGAGTCGGAAGGAGAGCTGGGTGAGTTCGAGTTCGAGCACGAACAGGGCGAGCAGTTCTTCAAGCGAGCCTTCCGCGGCATCGGTCGTCTCGTCAGCCGCGCTGCGCCGATGCTGAAGAACATCGCTCGCATCGCGGCACCCATCGCCGGCAAGGCCGTCGGAGGGTTCCTTGGCGGGCCTGCCGGTGCCATGCTCGGCTCGAAGCTGGCGCGACTCGCCGCACAGCAGCTGCGCGAACAGGAAATGGGCGGCGCGCACGAAATGGAATCGCTCGAGCTGGGTGAGCACGAGCTGGCGATGGGCGAGCATGAGTTGGGGGAACACGAAGTGGCGCACGAACTAGCCGAGCACGAGGCCGAAGCCGAGGCGATGGCCCACTACGCTGCGTTCACCGAGAGCGAGCACGAGGCCGAGGCGCTGGCCGGTGCGGCCGCCACGATCACGTTGTCGGCGCGAGACCGGCGAGCGCTGCGCAGGCTGGTGCCGAATCTCGTTCGCGGGGCCGGGATCCTGACGCGTGTGCTGCGCATGCGCCGATCCACTCGTCCGTTCGTGCGTGTGGTGCCGACGATCATGCGGCGAACCGTTCGCACGTTGCGCCGTGGCGCGGCTGCGGGCCAGCCGATTACACGCCAGCGCGCCGGTCAGATCATGGCGCGCCAGACGCGTCGCGTCCTGAGCAGCCCGCGCTATTGCGGCGCCGTGCTGCGACGGAACATCCGCGCCACGCGCTCGGTCGCGCGTCCCCGCCGACTGGTTCCGGTCGGCCGTCGGGGTCGCTCGATATAGGTGGGGCGGCGCCGCCGCGCCGTCCGTGGCATCAACCCGGATTACTGTCACGGCAATCTGTAACCGCAGGACGACACCATGTCTGCAGCCACCGAACTGGAACTGGAATCGGAGCTCTCTTCGCTCGAGAGCGAAGGCGAACTCGAACTTGCCGGCGAACTCGAGCAGGAGCTCGAGCTGGCGCACGAACTCGCCAGCGAGTTCGAGCTGGAGCACGAGCAGGAGGCCGAGCACGAGGCGTTCTTCAACAGCCTCGCGGCAATGGCGGATCGCAGCGGACGTTCGCAGGCGCTGCGCCGCATCGCGCTGGCCGCGGCGCGGTCCGCGCTCAGGGGCCAGGCGCGACCCTGGCCCGTCGTCGAAGGCGAGTCTGGTGAGTTGGAGGGTGAACTCGGTGAGCTCGAAGGCGCACATGAGCTCGAGTTCGAGGCCTCGGCGGCTCAGCTAGCGAATGCTTTCGCCGAGATGGAACACGAGGGACACGCAGCCGCAGAGGCCGCCAACGAGCAGGAAGCAGCCGAGCACTTCCTCCCGTTGATCGGCTTGGCAGCGAAGTTCGTGCTGCCGAAGCTGGTCGGATTCGCGGCAAAGAAGCTGGGAGGCATGGCGCTCAAAAAGGTTGGCGGCAAGTTGCTCGGCCGTGTTGGCGGACAGCTGCTGCGACGCGTCGGGCCGAGATTGATCCGCCAGGTAGCGCCTCGGCTCACGCGCGGTATCGCCAACGTGACCCGCACGCTGTTCCGCAATCGCTCGACCCGGCCTCTGATCCATGCCGTGCCGCGCATCGCGCGCAGCACCGTCGCCAGACTGGGAACACAGATCGCTCGCGGCCGGCGCATCACGCCGCAGATCGCCGCGCGCACGCTGGCGCAGCAGACGGCGCGGACGTTGAGCAATCCACGCGTGCTGGCACAGACGTACCGGCGATCGCTTGCGTTGGATCGCCGATATCACCGGCGCACGCGCCGCGTCCTCGGACGTCCGGCCGGTGCTCCCGTGCGCGCCATCAACGATCCTGCCGGAGTCGGTGGTATCGGTGCGGGCGCAGGTGTGATGCAGCCCAGCATCTCGGCCGGTGCCAATGGTGTCGGCATGCCCGGCGGCCCGATGGTGCCAGGCGCAAGCCCGGCTGCAGGCGGTTGGCTCGCCGGAACGCCGGGCATGTGCCGATGCACCTTCCAACCGTTGGCGAGCGCGGCGGCGGTGGCGATGCCGACCGCAATGCCCGGTGCGGTGCCGATGGTGGCGGCCGCACCACCGACGTGTCCGACGTGCGGACGTTGAGCAATACGTGTTGTGAACTCTGACGTTGGTTACGTCTCATGACTGCCACTGCCGTAGCTTCAGCGCCCCCGCCACCGGCCGCCGTCCTCGGACGCGGCCGCGCGACCCGGCGGACCAGCGCAACACAGCCGGTGCTCGTGCCCTGGATCGGCGCACAGGCGCTCAACCTGACCCGGCACACGACAGCCCTGCGCGACTTCACGCGCAAGGAATTCGGCACCGGCCCAGAAGCGCCGACCGACGGGCACGTGCAGGCAGTCAATCAATTGCTCGCTCAGCTCCGCAAGGGGCTGACCGAGCGCGCGCGGCGCATGACGCAGCTGTCGGCCTCAGCGCTCCGGCAGCCGAGTCAAAGACGCTTGCGCACGATGGTTACGCACAAGCATCACGCGCACAACTGGGTCAAAGGCATCGAGAAGATCTGGGACTTCTACTTCGAGCTGTTCGGCCAGCGGCAGTCGCAGTTCGGCCTCTGGCTGTTGAGCACCGATCGCATCGCGCTCGATTGCTACCAGGTGACCTACCTCGGTATCGGAAAAGAGAAGTCGGTTCCGGCGCCGCCGCCGTTCTGCTACATGCGCACGGGCTTCGGTCCTGCAACATACAAGCGCGGGATCAAGCTGCGGCAGCTTGGCCGGCAGTACAACCCGTTCCCCCTGATCCAGCTGCCATATCACCGCATGGTCAACCCGTGGACGCTCGGCGCCGTGCTCCACGAAGTCAGTCACAACACGCAAAGCGATCTCGGTCTCTCGCGTGCCGTGCCCCTGGCGATCGCACGCACACTGCTGCGCGCCGGGCTCGGCCGTGAGGTTGCTCGAGTCTGGGTGAAGTGGAACCGCGAGACGTGGGCCGACCTTGCCGGACTCCTGCTCGGCGGCCCATGCATCGTCGCCTCGCTGATGGACGTGGTCGGACGCTCGCCGCAGATCACCTACTACTTCGATCGCAACGGCGTACATCCCACTCCATACCTGCGCGTGATGCTCAGCGTGGAGTTGCTGCGACGAATGGGTTTTCACGCGGAAGCAGAGCGCTACGCGCGTGCGTGGACCACGATCTATCCACCGCCACCAGCTGGAATGTTGCCGGCAGAGATTCTGCGCACGGCACCGCGAGCGATCGCACTGGTCGTCGATGCGCTCTGTTATCAGCCGTTCGCCGAAATCGGAAACAAGACGCTCGCAGATGTCTACCGCT
>Ga0075424_100002911_pt1 | contig 15877 bp, 15 predicted proteins | sample SoiMethybrSBSTD3_FD_75301 | JGI IMG/M metagenome (GOLD analysis project Ga0075424, IMG submission 75301) | Bulk soil microbial communities from a Populus tree surrounding site in Tennessee, USA - Soil MetaG P. TD hybrid SBSTD3 | ecosystem: Environmental > Terrestrial > Soil > Tree plantation...
AGATCGTGAAGATCCCGAACCGGGGCCACGCCCTGACGATCGACCACGGATGGCGAGAGGTCGCGCAAACGGCCCTGGACTTCATCAAGCAGTTCGTCCAAGGGTCACCGCCACAGGGACGTCCGTAAGGCGACAACCAACGAGCACACGCCAACGCGTCACCTCGGGTGGGGCGGTGTATCGTCCCACCGGGCACGGAGCAGCCGGATGGGCGCGAACACGCCCTTGAGCGCCACCGGCCCGACATCGCTGAACGACAATCCGTCCTCGCTGCTGGCGTCGGCTGCTGCTCGGCTCACGAGCACTTCACCCGCTCCGGCGAACTCCGAGATGCGCGCCGAGAGGTTGACGGTCTGCCCGAAGTAGTCGCCTTCCTGGAACAGGACCGGCCCGGCGTGCACACCGACGTGTGCGGGCGGTAACCCGGCGGCCGCCAAGGCATCCACCATCTCGAGGGCACCACGGATGCCTTGGCCCGGATCGTCGAAGTAGAACATCACACCGTCGCCGAGCCACTTGATCGTCTTCCCGCCCCGCCGAACGGCGCAACGCTCCGCGAGTCTCGCCACCCTCGACGCGAGATCCGCGGCTTCGCTGTCGCCTCGCTCTTGCGTCAGCTGCGTGTAGCCCGTGATGTCGAGGAAACAGACCGCCGGGAGTCGCTCGAGGCGGCTCCGGATCCCTGCTTCCGCCATCAGCCCTTCGAAGCCCTCGATCACGTTGGCGGTCCATGCGCGCGCCTGATTCACGTGATACATCGCGATGACGGATCGCTCCATGATCGGGGAGATCCGATCCGTGAGCTCGGCGTCCGAGATCTTCGCCGGGTCCGCTCCCGTGGCGATCGCCGGTTCGATGACCTCTGAGTTCCACCACGCCGCCTCGGCGTCGGCGATCCGACGGGTACTGTCGCCCTGCACGCGAAGGACCCGCTCGATCGCGACGGGACGGAAGCCTTCGGCCAGCTGCAGCTCGATGAATCGGACGATCGGCAGCTCGTCCTCCCGAAGGCGATCGTCGGGTGACGGCGACGCCATCCCGACCGCCTCGCGGATGACCGCGAGGAGCTCGAGAGGGATCCCGGTGCGATCGCTCACCTCGCGGAACGACTCTGGGGCGAGATCGGCGATCCGTTCGAAGCTCGCTGCGTCGAGGAAGTCGAGCGACAGGGCTCCCCGTTCGATCGCGGCCGCCACGTCCGGGAGCGAGATGCCCGCATCCTCGAACGACTTCGCCATCTGCAGGCGTCGCACATCGCCGCGCGACAGCCGATCCTCCTCGGCGGGCGCGAGGATGCCGAGGGCGATCAGTCGATCGAGGTATCCAGGCTCGACCCCGGCTCGCTCGGCGGCTTCCTCTCGCGAGAACGAGACCGAGCCGTGGCGGCCTCCCCGCGCCCGATCGTCAGACGTTGCCAGCGGTCGATCTCCCTCACTCGTCGCTGCCCTTGTCCTCGTACTCGTAGACGAGGGTCCCGTCCTCGATGCGGGTGGGAAGCATGATCAGCCTCGCGTCGGGCCTGACCGGCCCCGTCAACGCGTGGCCGGTGCGAACGTCGTACTGGCTCCCGTGCCAGGTACACGTGAAGCGATCGCCCTCCAGGACGAGCGGTCCGCCGTGGTGCTGGCACACGTTGATGTACGCGCGCGGCTTCCCGTTCACCATCGTGACGAGGACCTCCCTGCCCAAGAGGTCCGCCGTGATCGATCCGGTCTCTGGGATGTCACTGACCGGAAGCAGAGGTTCCCTCACCGTTTCTCCCTTCGGTCCTACCGCTCCTTCACCATCGTGTGGTTGAGCCAGTCCTCGAGGCGGGTCGGAGTGATGCGTACATCGTCGCCCGGCATGAGGGAGTCTTCCTCCAGCGCTGCGCCGAAGTAGCGCGCCCGGGGGTCGGCCGTCACCTCACGTGCGTCGCCGTTCGCGCTGAGCACTCTGCGGATGACCGCGTCGAGGCGGAACGGCTCGGGGCCCGCGAGCTCGATGATGCCGTTCACCGGCGCGTCCACCGCGACGTTCGCCAAGGCGGCGGCGACATCGTCGGCCGCCACCGGCTGCACCAGCGCGGGCGCGACGCGAACGATCTGGCCGTCGGTGTTGGAATCGGCGATCTGGGTGATGAACTCGAAGAACTGCGTCGCGCGCACGATCGTGAAGGGCACGGTCCCCGCTTCGATCGTCTGCTCCTGCGCGAGCTTGGCTCGGGAGTACCCGCTGTCGGTGCGCCGGTCCGTGCCCACGACCGACAACGCGACATGGTGGCCGACACCCTGCTTCGCCTCTGCGGAGAGGACGTGGCGGGTCGAGCCCTGGAAGAACGCGAGTACCTCCTCGTCGCCCTGATCCGGTGCGTTCGACACGTCGACGACGACGCGGGCATCCTCGAGCGCTTCGGTCAGCCCCTCGCCGGTCACCGTGTCGACCCCGGAACGGGGCGATGCCGCGAGCGCGTCGTGGCCTGCTTCTCGCAGTCTTGCGACGAGCTTGGATCCGATCAGGCCCGTTCCGCCGATCACGACGATCCTCACCGCGTCCCCCCCGAGATCGCGTCGTCGCTTTCGTACCACTTCGGGCAACGACTTCGCAAAGCTGACATCACCTCGTCCGACCAGCTCCCCGTATCCCTGTTCCGACGCTGGCCTACACTCCGGGCGTGGCCAGCTGTCCGAGCTGCGGGGAGCAGAACGCGGATCGGGCACGCTTCTGCTCGAACTGCGGCGCGTCGCTGATCCCGGAGCCGGCGGCGGCGCAGGAACGCAAGCTGGTCTCGATCCTGTTCGTCGATCTCGTCGGCTTCACGGCTCGGTCCGACGGAGCGGATCCGGAGGACGTTCGCGAGACGCTCGAGGCATATCACGCCATGGCGAAGGAGCACGTCCAGCGGTTCGGCGGCACGATCGAGAAGTTCATCGGCGACGCCGTGATGGCCGTGTTCGGCGCGCCCGTCTCGCGCGGGGATGACGCCGAGCGAGCCGTGCGCGCCGGACTGGCGATCCTGGCTTCGATCGAAGATCTGAACGCCGAGCGACCCGGTCTGGACCTCGCGGCGCGCGCCGCCGTCAACACCGGTGAGGCGATCGTGGCACTCGGGTCGCGCGCGGGGTCGGGCGAAGCGCTCGCCCTGGGCGACGTCGTCAACACAGCAGCGCGATTGCAGACGTCGGCCCCTCAGGGCGGCCTGATCGTGGGCGAAGAGACGCATCGTGGGACGCGTCGTGTCTTCCGTTTCGAGCGGTTGGTCTCGATCGAGGCGAAGGGGAAGCGCGACCCAGTTCCCGCGTGGCTGGTGGTCGAACCAACGACCGCGGATGCGCGGCAACCTTCGGTTGCTCCGAGGCTGATCGGCCGGGAACGAGAGATGGACCTGCTTTGGTCGATCTGGGAGCGAGCCGTGACGGAGCGCCATCCGCACCTGGTGACGGTGCTCGGTCCGCCCGGGATCGGGAAATCCCGACTCGCTCGCGAGATCACGTCGCTGGTGGAGGACCGCGGGTATCGCGTCGTCCGCGGCAGGTGCCTGCCGTACGACAACACCGGGGTCTACGGTGCCTTCGCACAGCAGGTGAAGCAGGTGGCCGGCATCTACGAGCAGGACGATCCGCTCACGATGCGCCAGAAGATCGCCGCCGAAGTGGAACCGCTCGTGCCGGCAGAGGAGGCGCCCGAGATCACGCGGTCGTTGTCGCTCCTCCTGGGGCTCGGGATCGACGAGCCCGTCGACGAACGGACGCTGATGTTCTTCTCGGCCAGGCGGTTCCTCGAGCAGCTCACCGCGGACGAACCGACCCTGCTCGTCTTCGAGGACGTGCACTGGGCGAGCGCGGGCGAGCTGGACCTGATCGAGTACCTGGCGGGGCGGGCGCGTGAGAGCGCCCTCGTGATCCTCGCTCTCGCCCGCCCGGAACTCTTGGACGCACGCCCGGGTTGGGGTGGCGGCGGCATGGCGTCCAGCACGATCGTCCTCGAACCTGTGTCCGAGTCGGCCGCATCGACCATCGCGGCGCGCTGGGTCGGCGAGAGCGTCGCGCCCGCAGACCTCGAGCGGCTGATCGAGGTCGCCGAGGGGAACCCGTTGTTCGTGGAGGAGCTGGCCGCCGCGCTCGCCGGAGGGATGCGTCTGGAGTCGGAGCTCCCGACGACCGTGCGGGTCGCGATCGCCGCGAGGATCGACGCGTTGCCGCCCGCCGAACGGGCGGCGCTGCTCGACGCATCGGTCGTGGGGAAGGTGTTCTGGCGCGGCTCCCTCGTCGCGATGGAGCATCGGGCGATCGACGACGTCCTCGACGCCCTCGAGGCGCGCGACCTGATCCGCCGGGAGGCGGTCACGCAGATCCACGGCGAGGCGGAGTTCTCGTTCAAACACGTGCTGATCCGCGACGTCGCATACGGTTCGCTTCGCCGGGAGGATCGCCGCCTTCGGCACGCGGCGGTCGCCCGATTCGTCGAGGCGATGGCGAACGAGCAGGTCAGGGACATGGCCTCGCTGCTTGCCTACCACTGGCAGGAAGCCGGGGAACCCGCCCGCGCGATCGACTACTTCCTGATCGCCGCGGAGCGCGCTCGCGACTCGTGGGCGACCGAAGAGGCGATGCGCCTCTACGACAACGCCATCGCGCTGGCGACCGATGACCCGCGCCGTCGCGCGATCCGGCTGGCTCGCGCTCTGGCGCTGGTTCGGCTGGAGGAGTACGACGCGGCCGTCGACGAGCTGGGTGCGCTCCTGCCGGAACTCGAGGGCCTCGACGAGATCGAAGCGTTCCTCGGCCGGGGGAGGGCCGCCCAATGGACCGAGCAGACCGAGATGACGATCGAGATGGCCGAGCGAGCGGTCACCGCCGCGGAGGGGCTCGGGGCTTCAGAGCTCCTGCCACCGGCGCTCGCCCGTCTCAGCCAAGGGCTGGCGATGCGCGGAGAGGCCGGGGATCTGGATCGGGCGAACGAGGCCGGTGACCGCGCGCTCATGGTCTGGGTGCCGAACACGAGGTCGGACGAGTTCGCAGAGCACAACGTGATGCACGCGCACACCTGTTACTGGACGGGCCGATTCGCCGAAGGCCTCGAGCTCGCTCGAGCGGGACGTACCGTCGCCGTCGATTCCGGGAGCCGAGAGGCGCTCCTCCGAGGTGGCGCGGTCGAGGGAGCCTCGCTCGCCGCGATGGGCAGGTACGAGGAATCCCTAGCCGTCTTCGACGAACGCATCGCGCTCGGCAGGCAGATGGGGCGTCCCGTGCGGGTGATGCTCAATTACTCGACGGTCGCGCTCCGCGACATCTACGACCTCGACGAGGCGCGGCGCCGGAACGAAGAGGCGTACGAGCAGCACTCGTGGTCGAGCTTCAACATGCCGTGGCAGAACGCGGAGGTCGACCTTGTCATCGCCGACCTCCTCGCCGGCGATCTGGGAAGTGCCGAGGTCCGGTGGGCGCAGGCCTGGGAGGACGTGACGCGCGGCGCCGCCTGGCAACGCTGGTACCTGGTCGGCAAGATGGCCGCGGCGCGCGCGGAGCTCTCGGAGCGGATGGGCCGGTCGGACGAGGCGGCCGACTGGGCGGTGAAGGCGCTCGAGATGGCGAAACCCGTTGGCAGGCGTAAGTACGAGGTCGCCTCGAGGATCACGCTCGGACGGGCCTTCCTGTCGATGGGGCGCGCCTCGGATGCGATCGACGAGTTCCGAGCCGCGATCGATGGAGCCGATGCGCTGGGCACGCCGCCCGCTCGCTGGCAGGGGCGAGCGGCCCTCGCCCGAGCGCTCAGGACGCTGGGTCGGGACGACGAAGCAGGGGTCGCCCTCTCCGCGGCGAAGGGCATCATCGAGGGCGTGGCGGCCGACCTCGCCCCGGAGCGGGCGAAGGTATTCGTCTCGGCCGACCCCATCCGAGAGGTTCTCGACTCGACGTAGCGACCCGGCGTGCCGGGTTGGACCATGGGCCCCGGTCAGCTCTCAGCAGGAAACCGGATCAGGTCGGCACCCGACAGCGAGCCCCCGACCTGTTGGAGCGCACCCCCGGTCGCGAGACCGCCGAGCTCGAGCGCAGAGAAGCCCGCGTCATCGAACAGCTTCGCCACCTGAGCCCTCGCCTCGCCGTCGTCGCCGGACACGAACATCACCCGCCGCCCGCCGGCGTCGTTCGGATCCTCGGCGAGCACGTCGGCACGGAGCGTGTTCGCGGCCTTCACGACGCGAGCGCCCGGGACGAGCGTCGCGACGAGCTCGCTGGATGTCGTCTCGTCGAGGTCGCTTCCGTCGAAGTCGTTCGTGGCATCGATCACGATCTGCCCGTTCCACTCGAGGCCCCGAACGGCTTCGGGAACGCGCGGCCAGGGGACGGCGAGGACGACGATGCGGGCGCTCGCTGCATCGCGCACCGTCCCGGCCTCCACATGGTCGCCGAGCTCCGACACGACGTCGGTGAGGGAGTCCGGGCCACGGCTGTTCGCGATGATGACGCGCCGGCCGGCTCGCAACGCCGTCCGTGCCATCGCCTGCCCGAGGCGTCCCGCCCCGACGATGCCGACGACGTCCGGCTCCCGCGGGTCCATCACGGACCGTCCTCGTACTCGGCCGCGAACAGGTAGCTCACGGCGAGGCTCCGGTACGGTCTCCAACGGTCGGCGATCTCCGTGAGTTCCTCCTCCGTCGGCACGTGGTCGAACCCGTAGGCCCGCTGGATCGAGCGGCGGAGCGCGATGTCTCCCGGCAGGAAGACGTCGGGCCGATCGAGCGCGACGAGCAGGAACCCGTGTGCGGTCCAGGGACCGATCCCGGGGACCTCCGTCAACGTCGCCTCGACCTCGTCGTCGGTCATGCGCCCGAACGCTTCGTCGCTGAGTCGCCCGTCGACGAAGCGCTCAGCGAGCGCGCGGATCGTCGCGCCCTTCCGGAACGACAGACCGCTGTCGCGGATCACCTGGGGATCCGTCGCGAGCAGTTCTTCGGGCGACGGGAGCCGACCTCCGTAGTGCGCCTCGAGACGCGAGAGGATCGTTCGGGTCGCCTTGACCGAGAGCTGCTGGCCGGCCACCTGGAAGATCAGCGTTCCGAACGAGTCGAGCGGAGGAAGTTCGTCCATCCACGCGCGTGGACGGAAGTTCGGCTGTGCGTCGATCAGTCGCCCCAGGACGGGGTCAGCCGTCCGGAGGTAGTCGGTCGCCTCGCGATCCGCGACGGCGGCCGGCTTCCGGCGCCGGGCCGCCTTCTTCGAATCCTGAGCCACGCTCAACGGACCCCTCCCTCCTTGGCTTCTCCCTCGTTCTGTCCAGCCCACCCATAACCGAGATCGAGCCGGATCGATTCCGTCATCCGCGTCTTCATCCGTTCCGCGCGGGTTCTCCTCGCACGACCGCGACGACCTCCTCCGCCGTCGACCGAGCCCAGTCTCGCTGGAGCTCCCCCGCGAAGGACACCCAGGTGATCGGCTGCCCGCCCGCCTGCATCACGCGCTCCAAGCCGGCTCGATGGGCCTCCACGGACGTACCGGCGATCGCGTCGACCACCGGGTACACGTCGTAGCCCTCACGCAAGGCGTCGAGCGCCGGGAAGGCCATGCACATCTCCGTCCAGAGCGCGCACAGGACGAGCTTCCGTCGCACCGTGGCGCGCACCGCTGCGAGGAATCGGTCGTCCTCCCACGCGTTGATCGTCGTTCGGTCGATCGGCGGGATCTCCGTCAGCAGCTCGGCAAGCTCCGGGACGGTCGTCTTGCTCCGACCGGACGCCACGTTGACCGTGGAATGTACGATCGGCATCCCGAAGATCTTCGCGAGCTTCACCGTCGACGTGATGTTCATCAGCAGTGCGGCCTGATCCATCGACTGCACCGCGGCGATCTGTGAGGACTGGTAATCGATGACGATCAACGCCGCGTTCTGCGGCGTGAGCAGATGGTCGGCGACGGGATCGCGGAACCCGTTGCTGGTCATGCCTTCCTCCTCCCGCGGGTGCGCGGTGCGATGGTCGGCTACGCCCGGCTCAGTTCGAGCACAGGGATCGTGCGGACCCCAGCGGTCTGGCGCTCGTACTCCGCGAAGCCCGGATAGCGCCGCGCCTGCTCGGCGTAGATGTGGTCGCGTTCGGCGCCCGTCAGATCGCGGACGGTCACTTCGTACGTCTCGGTGCCGCGTTCGATCGTGCCTCGACCGGCGGCGGTTAAGTTGTGGTACCAGTCCGGGCTAACGGGTGCTCCACCCCTGGTCGCGAAGACGAAGACGACATCCGGATCGGAGTCATCCGGCAGGTACATCACCGGGGTGACGTACTCACGTCCGCTCGTGCGGCCCCGGTGATGCACCAGGACGAGCGGAGCGCCTTCGAACGTCCCGCCGACCTTCCCCTCGTTCGCTCGGAACTCCTCGATGGTCTTGGCGTTCCAGTCGCTCACGACGAACCCCCTCGGAGCTCGCTCATGCCGCTTGGGCCTCGCGCGTTCCGGTCAGATACGCCGACAGGAGCTCTCCGGCTCTGTCCAGCGCCGTGACCGCTTCATCGAGGATCGCGTGATTGGCCTGGAAGACGTGGGGAACCCCGGGAGTGATCTCGAGGGTGACCTCGACATCGTCGGTGGCGGCCACACCGGCGAGCCGGATCGCGTCGTCGAGGAGCACCTCGTGGCTGCCCGCTTGGATGATCAGGGGCGGCAGTCCGGACAGCTCGGCGAAGATCGGGCTGATGAGGGGAAGAGCGGCGTCCTCGCCCGCCGTGTAGTCGGCGACCCGGGCGGCCAGTGCCTCCGGGGTGAGCAACGGATCTACCTCGCGCTTGGTTCGCATCGTGGCGCCCGACAACGTGAGGTCGACGTACGGTGACATGACGAAGGCCGCGGCAGGCAGGGGGAGCCCGTGATCGCGGGCGTTGACCATGGTCGCGACGGCGAGCCCGCCGCCGGCGGACTCTCCCGCGAACGCGATATCCGACGCGGCGGTGCCGTTGCCTAACAGGGCTTCGTACGCGGCAAAGGCATCCTCGACGGCCGCCGGATACGGGTTCTCGGGGGCGAGCCGATAGTCCACGGAGATGACCTTGGCGCTGGTGCGTCGCCCGACCTGCGAAGCCAGGTCGGCGGAGAGGAAGGCGTCGCCGAGCACGTACACGCCGCTGTGGAAGTAGACGACGACGTGGCGAGCTTCGATCCCGTCGACCGTGATCTCCGCCGTTCGGACACCGCCGAGCGCGCCTTCGGTCACCGTCACGTCGGCCGGCAGCGGCTGGGCGGATAGGACCTCGCGGAGCGCGCGCCGCTCGTCATCGACGGTGGTGTCCGGAGGGAAGGAAGCCTGCCGAAGGATCGCGTCGAGGGTCTCTTGCTGTTGGATGCTCATCGACGATCTCCCTCGGGTGCGGCGGCCTCGACGGGCCTCATGGGTGCACCTGCAGGCCGATCCCACGGTTGAGCCGCATCGACTCCATCAGCCAGAACGCGACGTCCGGGGTGAATACGTCCGCGGCTGCGAGCACGCCCGTGTACTTCTCGATGACCGGGGCTGCCGTCGCGTCGCCGACCGCATTCAGGTAGGCCTTCACGGCGCCCCACATGTTCCCGACCGCGCCGTACTTCTGGAAGTAGGGCGTCGGATCGACGGTGTCGAGTGCGGTCTTCGCGCTTGCCTCGAGGTCGGCCATGTACTGCTGGTGCAGGGTGACGTCCTCTCGCGTGCCGAGCCTGCCCAGATGGCCGCTGATGAGGGTCTTCCAGGGATAGGTCAGGGCGGTCGCCGGCATGGACAGGTATCCCGGGATGTCGTCGGAGAGGTTGACCACGAACACGGGCACCCAGCCCACGTTCACGATGTCGACCATCATCAGCGCGTCGTGCTCGGGGAAATGGACGACGCTGTTGTCCGGCGTGTGATTGGCGCCGTGCCACGCGAGCTCGATCCGCTCGCCGCCGATCTCCAGGGTGCGGCGGTCGCTGAAGGTCTCCTCCGGTGCCGGCCGGGCCGGGTCGTCGTCCCGGAGCAGGAGCCGCCGGGTTTCCTCGTGCCCGATCCGCACAACGTCCTTGCCGAAGATGGAGGATGCGCCCCCGTGATCCGCGTGGTGGTGGGTGTGGACCAGGTACGTGACCTTGTTGCTCACGCCGTTGGCCTGCGCGATCTCGTCGATCGCTCGCTGGAGGTTGTGACCGATGCTCGGCGGTGCGTCGAACAGGACCACGCCATCCTGCGTCGTCAGGAACGCGGCCTGGTAGACGCCGTCGGTGACCCAGTACAGGTTCCGCTCCACGCGCCCGACGTGGTACCCGTGCTCGTTCGGGGCGGGGCCGAACGACGACTCAGGGATCGGCGCGTAGTCGGGCATGGCGTCGGCTCTCGTGTCCGAGGTGCTCATCGATGGCTCCTTCCGTCAGATGGCCGTTCAGAAGACCGTTCCAGATCGTCAGGTCGCCCAGGGGAGCGAGAAGGCGCCCAGCTGGCTGCCGATCGCCGCCATGTCCTCGAACGCCCACTGCTCGCTGATCTTGCCGTCGTCGGTGACCCGGTAGATGTCGACCGCGTCCCACCGGACGTCGCGCCCGCTCGCTGGGATCCCGAGCATGTCGGCGCTCTGCGTCGCGGTGACGACGAGTCGCAGCGCGACGAGGTCGCCGCTCGCGATCACGTCTTGCTCTTCGGCTCTGATGTCCGACAGCGCACCGATGAACGCGCCGAGCAGTCCGACGATGTTGTCCACGCCGGTCACGTCTGCGATCGAAGGCCCGTGCCACTTGGCATCGGTGGTGAAGAAGTCGCGCGCCCGCTCGGGCTGCTGCCCGTTGAAGACCTCTGCCATGAACCTGCGGGGGACCTCGATCCGCTGATCGGCCGTGAGCATCTGACTCATGTCCGTTCCTCTCTTCCGTCCGGCCGGGTTGGCCGTGCTCTCGGGATGGTCGTCCTGAAAGCGTCTTCATCGAATCCTTGGAACCCGTAGTCCCGTCCCGAGCGCGTCCGCTCCGTCGCGGCTGCGACGGAACCGAAGGGCGCGGCTATCGTCATTCTGATGGTCACGAGGCTCGTCGAACCGCGGCTGGTCGGCCGAGAGCGCGAGCGTGAGGCGCTCGGACGACTCCTCGACGGCGCCCGTGCGGGGCACGGCGGCGTATTGGTCCTGTACGGAGAGCCCGGCGTGGGCAAGACCGCCCTCGTCGACGCGGCGGTCGAGCTCGGGGCCGACTTCCAGGTCGTCCGCAGCGTCGGCGTGGAGGGAGAGATGGAGCTCCCGTACGCCGCGCTCCAGCAGCTCTCCTTCCCGGTCTTCGACCTGGTCGCGCGACTGCCCGAGCCGCAGCGTGAGGCGCTCACCGTCGCGTTCGGGATGGCCACCGGGCAGGCGCCGGACCCGTTCCTCGTCGGTCTCGCGATCCTCGGCCTGCTCTCGGAGGCCGCGGAGGCCCGTCCGCTGCTGTGCGTGGTCGACGACGCCCAATGGCTCGACCGTGCGTCGGCCAGGGCGCTCGCGTTCATCGCCCGACGGCTCCTCGCCGAGAAGATCGCGCTCCTGTTCGCGGCCCGTGAGTCGGGTGAAGCGTTCGAGAGGTTCCCCGAGGTCCGTGTGGGTCCGCTGGGGCGCGGGGATGCGCGCGTCCTCCTGGAGTCCGTCCTGCCGGCCCCCGTCGACGATCGGGTGCTCGAGCGCATCGTCGCGGAGACACACGGGAACCCGCTCGCGCTGCTCGAACTCCCGCGCGGGATGACGCCGTCGGAGCTCGCGGGCGGGTTCGGTCTCCCGGCGGCCGTCCCGCTCTCCGCCCGGATCGAGGAGCACTTCACGCGACGGCTGAGAGACGTCTCCGCCGATGCTCGGCGCCTGTTGTTGGTCGCGGCCGCGGATCCGACCGGGGATCTTGCGCTCGTCTCGCGGGCGGCGGAGCGGCTAGGGATCCCCGGGTCGGCCGTGTATGCGCTCACGTCCACCGGCGTGCTCGATCTCGACGCCGGCGTCGTCTTCCGTCATCCGCTGGCCCGGTCGGCCGTGTACCGCGCATCGACGGCGGATGAGCGGCGCGAGGTCCATCGAGCGCTCGCGGACGCGACCGATCCCCAGATGGATCCCGACCGCCGGGCGTGGCACCGCGCTCAGGCGACGTCGATGCCCGATGAGGACGTGGCGGCTGAGCTCGAGCGTTCGGCGGCACGCGCGCAGGCGCGTGGCGGGTTCGCCGCGGCCGCCGCGTTCCTCGAGCGTTCGTCCGTGCTGACGCTCGACCCGTCGCGTCGCGTCGCCCGCGCGCTCGCGGCGGCGCATGCGAAGCAGGAGTCCGGTGCGTTCGATGAGGCGCTCGCATTGGGGTTGAGCGCGGAAGCGGGTCCGGCGGACGCCGTTCAGCGAGCGGAGCTGGCGCTGCTCCGAGCACGGATCTCGTTCGCGACGGAACGAGGGAGCGAGGCGCCGGGCCAACTCCTTTCCGCCGCGAAGGGATTCGAGCCGTTCGACGTTCGACGAGCCCGGGAGATCTACCTGGACGCGCTGTCCGCCGCGATGTTCGCCGGCCGCTTGGCAGGGCCGTGTGGCGCGAGGGACGTCGCTGCTGCCGTGCGAGCCTTGCCCGGGCCCGCGACCTCGCCCGCCGCCGAGGACCTGCTGCTCGACACGTTGGCGCTGATGATCGTCGAAGGTCCCGGGACCGCAACCGCCCCCCTCCGGGAGGCGCTTCGTGCGTTCGGGAGCGCAGACGTCGGAGCGGATGCACACCGGCGCTGGCGTGGGTGGCTGGCGGGCCGGGCCGCCGGCTACATCTGGGACTACGAGGGGTGGGATTCGTTCACGATGCGCCAGGTCCGAGCCGCACGCGAGACCGGCGCGCTCGCCGAGCTCCCGTTCGCGCTCAGCACCCGCGTCGGCGTGTCCCTCTTCGGAGGGGACGTCGACGCCGCCGCATCGCTCGTCGCGGAAGCCAACGCGCTCGAGGAGGCGATCGACGATCGGATCGTCCCTCCGTACGGGGCGCTCACGGTCGCCGCGTTCCGCGGCCGCGAGGACGAGCTCGAGGGATCCCTCGCCACGACGACCGAAGACTTCGAACGGCGCGGCGAGGGGATGGGACTCACGCTCGCGTGGTGGGCGACGGCGCTGCTCCGCAACGGTCTCGGACGGTACGAGGAGGCCTTCGCCGCGGGCCAGCAGGGGAGCGAGGACCCGCACGAGCTGTGGTTCGCGCACTTCGCGTTGGTGGAGTTGATCGAGGCGGCGAGTCGTACGGATCGCGGCCGATCAGCCGCCGAGGCCCTCGAGATCCTTGCGGCGTCGACGGGTGCGAGCGGAACGCCGTGGGCGCTCGGCGTGGAAGCGCGGTCGCGGGCACTGTTGGCTCACGGCGACCAGGCCGAGGATCTCTATCGCGAGGCGATCGACCGTCTCGAACCGACGCGGCTGCGTGTCGACGCCGCCCGCGCGCACCTGCTGTACGGCGAGTGGCTCCGACGGGAACGGCGGCGTCTCGATGCACGTGATGAGCTGCGGCTGGCGTACGACTTCTTCACCGATCGCGGGATGGCAGCGTTCGCCGAACGGGCGAGGATCGAGCTGCGGGCGACGGGCGAGCGCGCCCGCGCACGGACCGTCGACACCGTCGACCAGCTGACGCCGCAGGAGGGACAGGTCTCACGCCTCGCCGCGGAGGGCCACACGAACCGGGAGATCGCCGCGCAGCTCTTCATCAGCCCGAGCACCGTCGAGTACCACCTGCGGAAGGCGTTCCGGAAGCTGGACGTGAAGTCGCGGACGCAGCTCGCGAGCCGCATCTCGTAGGAAGGAACCGAGCGATGCCCATGATCGATGTGTACGCCGCCGCCGGAACGTTCGCGGATCCTCATGCGTTGGCTCGATCGCTCGCGACCGAGCTGATGACGATCGAGCAGGTCCCGGACATCCCGATGTTCCGGAAGAACACCGCGGCGTTCGTCCACGATATGCCGCCGTCCGGCTCGTCGAACGTCGACGGGGACAGCACCTACGTCCGCGTCCAGGTCCTCACGAACTCGGGTGCCCTCGATCGCGAGAAGCAGCTCGCGGTCGTCGGGCGGCTCACGGCGATCGTCGCCGATGCGGCAGGCGACCCGTCGCTCGCCGAGCGCACGTGGGTCTTGCTCACTGAGGCACCGGACGGCGGATGGGGCCTCGCAGGTCACGCGAACACCAACGGGGAGCTGGTCGCCGCCGCTCGGGCGCAGATCGAGGAGATCCAGGCGCAGACGAAGGACGGCTGACCGACCCGGCCGGCCGACGACCGCATCCCGTCGCCCGTTGATGCCCACGAACGATGATGACGACCCATCCGTCCGCAGACGTTGCCGTCGTGGGGCTCGGCGTGATCCGAGGAGCTCGAGCAGAAGCGACGGCGCCCATCACGCGATGACGGGCGCCCGAAGAACGGCCGAGATGTCCGTCATGCCTCCGCCACCGTGAGTGGCTCCCACGTGATCATCGAGACGTCGAGGACGACGTCGAAGCTGGAACCGCCGTCCCTCGGTCGAACCTCACCTTCGACCGCGCACGCGCGGTCGTTCAGCCAGAGGTAGCGGTCGTCGTCGGTGAGGTGCTGCATCATCCCGACGAGCTGCCGCATCCCGGTCTCGGTGAGCGACGCGAGCCCCTCCCAGTGGAACAGGATCGACGCGCCGTCGTCCGTTTCGAGCACCCCACGGAACTCCGGCTCGAGCGCTCCGTCCACGCGACGGCGCGGGAAGTTCGCGCCGCGGTACCGGGCCGCGAGGCGGCCCTCCGTCCGCCCCTCGGCGATCAGGAAGCTCCTGCCCTCGGACCCGTCGGCCCCCGTCCGCGTGACGCTCCACGACTCGGGGGTCGTGAAGGTCACGCGGTACAGGGGTTCGAGCTTCATCAGACGGCCGCGAGCCCTGCCATGGTGGTCGGGAGGCCGTCCCACGAGCCGATCGGAGCGAGGTTCCCGCGGCCGTCGACCGACCACGCGACGACCTGACCCTGATCGACGTCGATCGCGTACAGGAACCGGCCGTCGTCGGTAAGGTCCTCGTCCCGGAGGCCGGGTCTCCCGTCCTCTGTGGTCCCCGCCGCGGCGTCCTCGAGCGTCAGCGACCCGTCCATCCCGATCGCGTAGCGGGAGACCGCTCCGTCGGCGAAGTTCGTCGTGAACGCGTACCGGCCGTCGTCGGTGATGACCGCCCAGCAGATCTCGCTTCGGCCGTTGCCGACGCTCGCGGTGAGGGGCATGATCGCGTCGCCCTCGACCCGGTAGCTGGACGCGGCCGCGGCGCCCTTCTCCGCCCGGAACGCCTCGGTGACCACCAGCGTCCCGTTCGGTGAGATCGCGAACCCGTACGGCGTCGCACCCAGGGAATCGATCGTGCGCGCCTCGCCGAGCATCCCGTCCATCGAGACCGCGAACGAGGACAGCTTGTCCCCGCCTCGCTCGGTCCCGATCAGCGCTCGGCCGTCGGGGGTGAACCCGATCTGCGCGCAATCCGGTGTCGACAGGGTGCGGGTCGCGCCGTCGACCGGGACCAGGTCACCGTCGACGAGGCGGAAGCCGTGGATCGTGGCGTCGCCCGTGGTGAGCACGAAGACGAGGCCGTCGTGCTCCGCGATGCTCTTCGGCATCGGGCCGACCGGGGCGGTCTTCGTGAGCTCGAGCATCGAGCCGTTGATCGCGAAGACGCTCACGTCCCCGCTGGCCGCGTTCGTCACCAGGAGATGCCGCCGATCCCTCGTCAACGTCACGGAGCCTTGCGACGTGAGGTGCGGGGTGTCATCGCCGGCCCCGCCGGTCGCGAAGGAACCTGCCTTGGTCAGTGCACCGTCGGCCGCTCGTCTGAACGCGACCACTTCGTTGTGCGCCGTGTTCGTCTGGACGAACACGGCGCCCCCCATCTTCGGGTCCATCCGGGTCCCCCTTCCCTGCGTCGTTCCGGACGGGGTGTCGTCCCG
>Ga0075424_100002912_pt1 | contig 15877 bp, 18 predicted proteins | sample SoiMethybrSBSTD3_FD_75301 | JGI IMG/M metagenome (GOLD analysis project Ga0075424, IMG submission 75301) | Bulk soil microbial communities from a Populus tree surrounding site in Tennessee, USA - Soil MetaG P. TD hybrid SBSTD3 | ecosystem: Environmental > Terrestrial > Soil > Tree plantation...
CGCTTCGAGCGGATACGCAGCATATTGCACCAGTCCGAGACCTGCGGTAGCATATGGGGGCGATTTGTAGCGCTTTCCGGCATCTCTCTAAATAGGAAAAGGGAGGAGCGGGACGATGGAAAAAGCGACGATCGGGCCGAACATGAAGGCCCATGAGCTGGGTCCCAGCTGGGGCTCCATTCGAACTTTGACCGAGACGGTCCTCGAAGACTTCAGGCGTCTCGGCGCGAAGCAACTCAATCTCCGCCTCAACGAGTCCAACAGCGAAGAGAAGCGTCCCGTTTTCATCGACTGGGTCGCGGTCAAGCAAATTTCCGACCGGCTGGCGAAAAGGAGCGGCGTCGGCGACTGGGGGGAGTTTCGCCTGGGCGATACGATCCCGTCGCGGGTTTACGAGGAGGCGCTCAACGGAGCCGGCCGGAGGATTATCGAGCGCAACTGGAAATCAGGCGAGCTGTTCAAGGAAAAGCGCGTCGAATCGCGCTTGATGGTGCAGAAAGCCGGCCTGATGTATCAAAGGTTCATCGCCATCATCGGCGGCGACGGAGAGCAGCGGCGTGTCGTGGGCCTGCTGTCCGTCGGTTTCGAAAGCAAACCTAAAAAGCTCGATGCCATCGATGCCAAGATGAAAGAATGGGCCTCCTGGCCGGGATTTCCCAAATCCCCGCTGGTCAAATTTGCCGAAGAGACTTTCGTCGTCGGCGGTCCGTTCCTCAAGTCGCGCCAGCGAACGTCATGAATGAAACGGGATAAAGCGCGTAAAAAAAATCCCGCCAAAGAGCTGGCCGCGGCGCGGGAGATGCTCCGCACCACCCGCGAGCTCAGCGCGCTCCTCGCCGTCGCCAAAACCGCCACACAGTCGCTCGACACCGAGCAGGTGCTGAACGACACCCTCGATAAGTCACTCGACATTCTGGGCTTTCAAGCCGGCTACATCCGCATCCTGGATACGAACGAGCGCGACCTGGTGGTGCGCGCCTCCCGCGGCCTGACCTCGCGCGAGTTTCTTTCCAATATCGTCCCCTTGGATTCCTCCCATCACAGCATCGGGAGGATCGTCTACGAGACGCTGGCACCCTACATCTCGCCCGACGTACGAAAGGACCCGAAGTTCCGCCACGGCTTCATGGCGAAGGAAGGGCTGGTCTCGGCGGCCTTCGTCCCGATTACATCCAAGAGCCGCTCTATGGGGAGGAATCGGTTCCTGGGAATGATGATGGTCGGGAGCCCCCGGCTGCACCGCTTCTCGGAAGACGAGATCGACCTCCTCACCGCTTTCGGCGCCCAGTTGGGCGCCGCGCTCGACAACCTGAATCTGTACGAAGAGGTGAAGCAGGGAAAGGCCTACATCGAAAATCTGGTGGAGAGCGCGGGCGACGCCATCGTATCGACGGACCTGGAGCACCGGATCCTTACCTGGAATTCCGGCGCCCAGGCGATTTTCGGCTATCCGAAGGCGGAGGTGACCGGCGGCAGCATGGCGCTTCTGCTGCCGCAGGGAACCGCTCATGAGCTCGACGAGATCCGGCATATCGTCCTGGAAACGGGCGTCATCCGCAATCTAGAGGTGCCGAGGAGAAAAAAAGACGGCACGAGGATCGAGGTCGCTTTGTCCGTGTCGCCCATCGAAGATACGAACGGACGAGTGGCAGGCTTTCTGCATCTGGCCAAAGACATCACGGATAAAAAGCGCTATGAAGAAAGGCTGAAAGAGCTCGACACGATGAAATCGGATTTTGTGTCGAGCGTATCGCACGAACTCAGAACGCCGCTCACGGCGATCAAAGGGTCGATCGACAACATGCTGGACGGCCTCACTGGAGAGTTGAACGAGAAACAGACCCGCTACCTTAATCGCATCAAATCGAACGCCGATCGTCTGTCTCGTTTGATCAACGATCTGCTCGACCTCTCGCGCATCGAGGCGGGCAAAATAGAGCTGAAGCCCGCGCGTCTCGAGCTCGGCAGGCTGGCGAGCGATATTGCCGAAACGCTCCGGCCGATGGCCGCCGAGAAGCTGATCGAACTCGAAATCGCGTCTGCGAAAGCCGTGACGGCCTGGGCTGACCGCGACAAGATCACTCAAGTGATTATGAATTTAATCGGCAACGCGCTTAAATTCACGCCGCCGCGGGGCAAGGTCACCGTGGCGGTCGAGCAGAACGGCGACGATTGGGTGCGCGTCTCCGTCGCGGACACCGGCCCGGGAATTCCGCGCGGCGAAGCCGAGAAGATCTTCGACAAATTCTACCAGGTCGCGAATGCGGACAAACAGAAGACCCGTGGCACCGGGCTCGGCCTGTCGATCTCCAAATCGCTCGTGGAGATGCACGGGGGCAAGATATGGATGGACAGCGAAGCGGGTAAAGGAAGCAGATTTTCGTTTACCCTCCCGGCCGAGCAGGTTCTCCCCGGCGCGCCGGCCAAGTAACGAGCGGAGCGATGGCACTCAAGGTTCTTTTAGTCGACGACGAGCCGGATATCCTCGAGGTCATTCAGGACCGGCTCGAGGCCTACGGCTTTACCGTCGTGACCGCCGGCAACGGCCTGGAAGCGCTCGCGAAGCTCGCGGCGGAGAAGTTCGACGGTGTCTTCATGGACGTAAAGATGCCCGAGATGGACGGCATCGAGGCGCTCGAGCAAATTCGCAAGCGCGATCCGAATATCCCGGTCATTATTATTACGTCGTCGTCGACGCGTGAGGCGGCGATGGCCACGATCGAGAAAGGCGCCAACGAATACATTCTAAAGCCTTTCGAATGGACCGAGCTCAAGGAAAAGATCGAAAGGGTCTACAAGATCACTCTGCAGCCGCGCGTATGAACGCTTTCACCGACACGCTTCTCGTCGTCGACGACGATCCGGACATTCGCGAGATCCTCAAGGACCGCCTGGAATCGTTGAATTACCGCGTGCTCGTAGCCGCCGACGGCCGCGAGGGGCTCGATATCATCGAGAAGCAGAGCCCGCGCATGGCATTTATCGATATCGAGATGCCCGGCATGAACGGGCTCGAAGTTCTCGCCGAGATTCGCAAAAGAGGATTCGATCTTACCGTCGTCATGATCACCGCTTACGCGACCATCGAGCGCGCTGTGCGCGCGATGCGCGACGGCGCTTATGATTTCATTCCGAAGCCCTTCGAGCCGGAGCACGTCGCGCTCACGGTTAAAAAGGCGCTCGAGCGCGAGACTTTGAAGCGCGAGGTGGAGGTCCTCTCCCAAGCGGTGGGCGAGCGCTACCGGCTCGTTGCCGGGAAGAGCGCCAAGATGAGCCAGGCGATCGAGACCGCGCGGAAAGCCGCTGCGAGCAGAACGACCGTACTGCTTCTGGGCGAAAGCGGCACGGGAAAAGAAGTCTTCGCTCATGCCGTGCACAACTGGAGCGCCGATCGGGAGCGCCCCTTTGTCGCCGTCAATTGTGTCGGTCTCGGCAAAGAGCTGCTTGAAAGTGAATTGTTCGGACATGAGAAAGGCGCCTTCACCGGCGCCCATGAGCTTAAAAAAGGCAAGATGGAGCTGGCGCACGGCGGCACCGTGTTCCTGGACGAGATCGGCGATATCTCGGCCGAGCTCCAGACCAAATTCCTGCGCTTTCTTCAGGAGCGCGAGTTCGAGCGCGTCGGCGGCACCAAACCGATCCATGTGGACGTAAGAATCGTGGCGGCCACCAATCGCGATCTCGAGGCGGCGGTGCGCGAGGGACGCTTCCGCGAGGACCTTTATTATCGGCTCAACGTGATCCCGATCGGGCTTCCCCCCTTGCGGGAGCGCAAAGAGGATATTCCCGAGCTCGCCGGCTTTTTCATGCGACGGTTCGCCGCCGAGACCAAGAAAAGTTTCACCGAGATCACGCGCGACGCCGAGGAGAAGCTCGTCTCCTATCACTGGCCGGGCAACGTGCGTGAGCTTGCGAACGTCATCGAGCGCGCCGTCGTGCTTGGCCCGGGGCCGAAACTCGCCGCCGGCGACCTCCCTCCGCGAATCTCCGCCGGTGAATCCCGCGGCCATTCCGCCGCGCTCTCCTATCGCGATGACGTCGCCGCCTTCCGCAAGCAGCTCATTTTAAGAGCCCTCGATCAGACCAAGGGGAACCGCACCGCCGCCGCCAAGGCTCTGGGGCTCGAAAAAAACTACCTCTTGCGGCTCATCAAGACGCTTCGGATCGAGCTATGATTTTGTGCTGCGATGCTATCTAAAAAGATAGCATCGTCGCTTGCCTCATTCCTTCTTTTCCATCCGCTCCTAAAGCTTTTCCACGTAAAGTCGAGGAGTTAGTCTTCCGCCGCCTAAGCCCCCGCGCTTGGCATGGGCGTTGCTCAATAGGTTTGCAAGACGTTACGGAGGAAAGATCGATGCCGGGTAAATATCTAGTTGTCTTGAAGGAAGATGATCGAGTCGGCGAGATCGTGCCGGCGCTTGAAAGGATCGTCAGCCCGGGAGCGAAGGTGACGTTTCTTCTCTCTTATCCCGTCGACGCGTGGTCCTGGCTCCGCGATCACTGGGTGGTGACGGAATCGGTCCGGAAAGCCGTCTCGAAGGGAAAAAGCCTCCTCGCGCAATATTCCTGGGAAGAGCAGACGCGCCTGGCCGAGAAGAGGATCGTCTCAGCCCGGGAGGTCTTGGAAAAAATGGGCATCGAAGTGACCGTAATTTTGAAGGGCGGCTTCAGCCGCGCTCTCCGGGAGTACGTGAGCGACCCCGACTTCCAGCTGCTCTTGATATCCACCGCCAACGGAAGCGCAACGATCGAGCTCGTGCGCCTTGTACTCGTTTCGCTGCGTCGCATCAAGCGCCGCGGCTTCGTATCGTTTATACCGTACGGCCGGCGCGGCGAGGTAGCCGGCCGGTAGTCCGGAGTCGCGCTTTATAAGGAGGAAGTTCCATGCAAGCTACAGTTTTTTCTCCACGAGTATTTCAAAGGAATCGAGAAGGCGGTTTCCGTCCGGTGTTCGAACCGCGCATATATCCGCCCAGTTCCGTTACATCGCTGCTGCGCTTTGGCCGGGCCTTGAGAAACAAAATGGACGGTCAGCGCGACGAGATCGGCCGATTGAATCGTATCAAGCGCTACGTCTCTCCGCCGATCGTCGAAACGATCCTGAACGGGGAAACCGCGCTGTTTCAGAGCCACCGCCGCGAGATCACCGTCGTTTTTCTGGATCTGCGCGGCTTCACCGCTTTTTCAGAAGGCACCGAGCCGGAACAGGTCCTCGATCTGCTCAAGGGTTACCATGCGGCGATGGGCGGCTTGGTACTGAAATTCGACGGCACGCTGGAGCACTTCGCCGGAGACGGCCTTATGGTCTTCTTCAACGATCCGATTCCGCAGGAGGATCACACCGAGCGCGCGGTGGCGATGGCGCTCGAAATGCGCGAGCGGGGAAAAGAGCTGCGCGCCGACTGGCTGAAGCGCGGCTGGGATCTGGACCTCGGCATCGGATTGGCGGCGGGCTCGGCGGCTCTGGGCAACATCGGTTTGGGCGGACGGATAGCGTACGCCGCCGTCGGCAATGTGACCAACCTGGCTTCGCGTCTGTGCACGGCGGCTCGAGGAGGCCAGATCCTGACTGACCAGAGGACCGCTATGAAGGTCAACCGGCGGGTCGAGGTCGAGCCGGTCGGCTCGTTGCACCTCAAAGGATTCCGCCGTCCGATCAACGGCTTCAATGTCACAGGCTGGATGGCGGCATAACAGGCAACCCAGACGAAAAAATCGCATCATTAAATTAAATGGAGGCAGAAATGGAAAAGAAATTTCGCAAATATATCGGGCAGTTCGAGTTCTGGCACTTTCAGAAAAATTGCGCCGATTGGCCCCAGGGAAACTATATCAACCGCTCGCGGCTCTCTCCGCGGTCCCGCGTTTGCCCGAAATGTTTGTACCTCGCCGAGAAGCAGGCGCAAAAACAATCGTCGAAGAGCGCAGAAAGCGGCCGCGATATCGCTGCCGCCGACAACCGCGTCGCTAGCGTTTGACGCCGTTCAGGTGAGGAAGGTGAATCGGCCGGAGGTGCGCGGGGCGGCCCGTCGCCGATGGTTGGGGCCCGTGGCTTCGGCCGGGTGAAACCTGTATGATGCCATTATCATTTCGGAATTCGCTTTTTCGCTTCTCGGGTCCCCGATATTTTCATCTTGCATTTTACGGTCGACCTGTCCCATATAGGTGTGTCGCCGGACGGAAGCCGGACTTCGTAGGAAGCGGGATGTTCCGGCGCGGTTATGATTGCACCGCCGAACAAGCGCGCGTTCTTGCGGCCGATACTCGATCGCATAGAGGAGGGCTGGGAGATTCGCAAGCCGGCGGCGTCCGAACCCTCGGATCCAGACTACGTCTGCATTTTCATCCATCCAAGTACGGGCCGGGAGGCCCGAACCGCGATTCCAACCAACTGGTTTAGAGACTCCGGCCTTTTTCCAGAGATCGAACTGGCGGTTCGCATGGCGATCCGCAACTCTGTGGCACCGGCCGGGCCGGGAAAATAGTGTACCGACCATGCCACGACAGAACAAATTAAATAATTCGCGCCTCGCGCCGATTTCCCTCTTGTGTTCAATATGATCCGGAATCTTTGCGCGACCTGGCGAGCAGCGGCATTACATGAGATCCTGGAAATACGCGGTCTCATGCGCCTGGTCATGAAGCGGCGCAATACGGGAAAGGCCTGGACCGCAGCGGAAAAGGCGGAAATCGTCGGTCATCTCAAGGAGATATCGAAAACCGTTCCTCTGGTGCTGCTTTTCTGCCTGCCGGGCGGCTCACTACTGCTGCCGATCTTCGCATCCCTGGTCGATCGCAGGCGGACCCGGCGCATGGAGCCGCCGCCGACCCGCGTCGATGGTGAGGAACCGTCCGGCGTCCGTTCCGACATCAGGTAAATTAAAAATTGACTTTACCCGCCGCCCGCTTTTTCTCGCGCCAAGTTCCTGCGGGAGGTTATCGTGAAGCGCATGGAGCTTCTCGGCGTCGCAGTTCTCGCCTTCATCTTCACAGCGCTTCCCGTTTATTCCCAGCCGCTGGAGCCGTTCGGGAAAATCGAGCTCATGGGCGGTGGCGAGAAAGAGGCGCATGCGCCTTCGGGCGGCCGGTTTACCATGGAAGGGCTGGGCGTTTTGCCGCCCACGGGAAACTTCGGCGTTCAAGGGGCGCTCCACTACCTGGGCGGACTGGGGAGCCGAGTCGGCTTTAACATCGCGCCGGTCTTTGCCTTCGACGGCTTCAAGGCGGGCGCCTTTTTGTCCTAGCAGCACCGCGGACTGCGGGGCGTGGGTGAGCTTCGTCAAGGGTGGCGCTTTTTTATCTATACCGGGGATTAGAATAGCGTGTTTGGACTTGACGAATAGAATGAGCCGATGGCAGAATCCCACCGGGAAAACGAAGAGCGCTATATGCCACAAACGAAGTATACGCGTGCAGCTTTTGTCTTTGGGATTTTCGTTTTGGGATGCTCGAGTTGCACGAATTACACGGTTAACAACGTCGGATACGACACTCGTGAAGCGGCCGGCGCCGCACTGCGACAACATATCGAGCGCAGTATCGCGGGCGTACCGACGGCCTCGAAAAAGGTTGGTGGAAAACTACTTGTCGTGATTCCGACGCGACCCGTCATCGAAGATCGCGCCGTTGGAATAATTCGGTCGCATCCCGCAAATATATTCGCAGCGGATCAGTTAGAAATGGGATTTCTCAGTATTCCTGACGCAATTCGTAAAGCACAGTTGTTCGATAGTGTCACAGTGGTCCGCTATCCGAACGCAGAAGCCGAGCCGTTTGATAACTATGATTACAACCTGTGGCTGTTGCGACCCAGCGTCAGCGTCGACCTATGGCGATGGTATCTTTCGAAGACGGGCTTCGACTCTGCAGAGCCGGTCATCGAGGGGGTGGATCGCGGGTTTCGAAATGCCGAACTGTTTAATGTCTTCAATACCAGGGTCGTGAGAGCGGCAGCCACACTCGATGGCAGATACGCCGGGGAATCGGGCCGACGACCCAGGAGAGCTAAAGGCGAGGTGATCTCCACAGGTAGTGGGTTTTTCATAAACGGGAACGGGTTTGCTTTAACAAACGCTCATGTCGTTGCCGGTTGTGGTGCGTTGCGCGCTTTGCTTCGGGAGGGAGATAATCCACCGATGACACTCGTCGCGGATGATCCGACCAATGACCTGGCCCTGCTTAAAATCGCGTCGCGTATTGACAATTATGCGTTGTTTCGAGCTGGACCTCCGCTTCGGCAAGGCGAGTCGATTGTAACGTATGGCTATCCGCTTTTGGAGATGCTCGCCGCTCAAGGGAATATCGGGACCGGCGTCGTAAGTGCCCTGGCCGGGTTCGGAAACGATTCCGGCAACATTCAAATCTCGGCGCCGGTACAGCCTGGAAACAGCGGCGGGCCGGTTTTCGATGAAGGTGGAAACGTCGTTGGAGTCGTCCGCAGTAAATTAAACGTTCTTCAGGTAGCGAAGGGTAGCGGAGACATCGCGCAAAACGTAAACTTCGCAATAAAGGTGAACATCGTGACCGGTTTCCTAGAGGTTAACAACGTTAAATATGAGACTTCGATTCTCAAGAAAGCAGTTTCAAACGCGGATATCGCCGATAAAGCGAAGCTATTTACCTTTGTCGTGCAATGTATCGGATAGCGTAATCATTTTCATTCGAGCCGAAGCGCCGCGCCGTGGGTGAGAGCCGGATCCATGGGCGGCGCCTTTTTATTTCCGCGCAAAGTCGCGGCGAAAGGGGAGGGGCCGCGGGTTTTCACCCATTTTGAAATCGGTCCCGCGCTATTCGCGCCGGTCAGCAGTTCCAAGCGATGCGGACCGATCGTAAAGGCGAAGCCTTTCGCCTTCTCTTCGCACGCGACTTCGTTACCGGCGCTTCCGATCACCGCCTCGTACCACGACCTGACTACCGGCAGGTCATCGACGGCGATCAGGACAGCGCCGATGCCCCCCGCGCCGTTTTGATGCTCGACGTCGCGCGGCACGCGCTCCTCCCGCGGAGTCACGTCCTCGATGAGAAACGGCGCCACGCCGCGATGCGGCTCGCGGGCGAGCGATAACTTCCACTTGAGTTCATATCCATCCGGGCGCGTGCGCGACCAGGGCACGGGATCGTCGATGGCGACGCCGGCGCGGCGGAATTTCTCGGTATCGCCGCGAAGATCGTCTGTCCTGACGCAGAAATCGACCAGCCCTTCGCCTTGCTTCAGCGCTGACCACCAGCGATGGTCCGGGTTGTCGCGGTAAAACGAGATCAGCTCGATGTAGGATTGGTCGGCGAAGGCGATGAGACCGTTATAAGTGCCGACCGGATGGCGGCCGCCGGGAACGACCATGAAGCCGAGCCGCCGGTAGTCGTTCATGGCCGCGTCGAGATCGTTGACAGCGATAACGATATGATCGAGGCCGAGGAGCATGTCAGGCGAAGGCGGGAACGACTTCTTCGAGGAAGCGCCGGAGCTGCGTCTGCTGGTCCCATGAGGTCAGGCGCAGCGTTATATGCTGCACCCCGGCGTTAAAATAATTCTTCAATTCCTGAATGCATTCCTTTGGCGTGCCGGCGGTCGTGAAGACCTCGACGAAGGCGTCGCTGAAGTTCGAGGTGTAATATTTATTCAGGAACGCCTTGCTCTCGGCCAGCGCTGCCTTCCGGTCGGCCTGGATGTTGATGTTGTGGTAGAGGACATTGCCGAGCTTCGCCGGATCGCGCCCCTCTTCGCGCGCCATTTCGAGGACCCGGCTCCACTGGCGCTTGAATTCCTCCGGGCTCACCTTGTTGGTCATCCAGCCGTCGGCGTAGCGCGCGACGCGCCGGAAGCTCCGCTCGATGATCTCGTGCGGCGCGCTCGCGCCGTCCTTCCACGTAAGCCCCGTCGGGTTGCTCGCGATCCAAATCGGGCACGGCTGCTGCACCGGGCGCGGCTCCAGGGTCACGCCTTCGAATTGATAGAATTTTCCGTGATGCGACGCATTTTTCTCCGCGAAGAGCTTGCGCAAAATCTCGATGCCCTCGATCATGCGCGCCGGCCGCTCCTTCGCTTGAATGCCCATCACCGCGTGCTCCAGCGCCTGCGCCTTGCTCTGCTCGTCGGGGCCGCCCATGCAGACGACGAGCCAGCTGCGTCCTTCGGAGATCACGTCGAGGCTCGCCCACTGCTGGGCGAACAATACCGGATGGCGATGCGGAAATGTCGCCATGCAGCCGACGGCGAGCCGGACTTTTTTCGTGACCGCCGCGAGGGCCGAGAGGAGCGCGACGGATTCGAGCCGCGGCTTCGCCAGCAGGCTGTCGCCGACCCACACGGCGTCGAACGCGCCGGAGGATTCCGCCTGCTCGGACATCTGCAGCAGGTCGCGCGCCTTCACCGCGCCGATGATGACGCCGCGGTTGGCGAGCGTAAGCCCGAACGATGCGCGCATGTCTCTGGCGTACCCGCGCGCGTGGAGGTTGTCAAGGGAATCGCGCGTTGACAGCGCAATGCGCGCTGACTAAGGTGCAGGACTTGGAGGGCCGAATGGATTTTAGCTTCAGGGGGTATCTGAAAACGCTGCGCGAGCACGGCGAGCTCAGCGAGATCTCCGCGCCGGTCGATCTGCGCAACCTCGCAGCGCTGGTGCCGCAGGCGGACAAGGCGCTCTACTTCGCCAACGTGCGCGGACACGCGCTGCCGGTCGTCTCCGGCTTGCTCAACTCGCGCGCGCGGCTCGCGCTCGCGATGGGCGTGGAATACGGCGCGATCGAAGGCAAGCTGCGCGCCGCGATGGACGCGCCGATAACGCCGAAGCTGGTCAAGCGCGCGCCCGTGAAAGATACGATTCTCACCGGCAGCAAGGTCGATCTCTACAGCCTGCCCGTACCGCTCTTCAGCCTAATGGACGGCGGGCCGATGATCACCGGCGCGGTCGTCATCGCCGAAGATCCCGAGTATGGCATGAACGCCGGCATGTACCGCCTGATGGTGAAAGAAAAAAATGTCACCGGCATCGACATCGTCACCCCGAACAATCTCCGGCGCTACGCCGAGCGCGCGCTAGCGCGCAAGAAGCCGCTGCCGGTCTCGATCTCGATCGGCGTCCATCCCTACGAGATGATCGCCTCGACCTTCAAGGCCGCGCTCGGCGAGAATGAATTGGGCTACGCCGGCGGGCTCCGCGGCGAGGCGCTCAAGCTCGCGCCGGGCGAGACGATCCCCACTCCGTGCATCGCTGACGCCGAGATCGTACTCGAAGGCGAGATTCCCCCCGAAGGGTGGGTCCATCCGGAAGGGCCGTTCTCGGAATTCAACCGCCTGATGGGCGGGCTGCACATGAATCCGCGCGTGAAAATAAAGGCGATGCTCCGGCGCAAGGAGCCGATCTACTACGCGCTCCACATGCCGTGGGAGAATATCTGGATGAGCGCGCCGATCTACGAGGCGGCGGCGTACCGCGTGCTCCGCGAGGCGGGCGTCGTCGCGACCGCCGTCAACGTGACGCCGGGCGGCTGCTGCCACTGGCACATCGCCGCGTCGATCCGGAAATCGCCCGGCGACGGCAAGAACGCGATCCTGGCGCTCCTCTCGATCGCCGACATCAAGCACGTCGTCGTGACCGACGACGACATCGATATCTTCGATCCCGTCGATCTCGAATGGGCGATCGCCACGCGCGTCCAGGCCGACCGGGACGTCGTCATCGTCTCTCACGCGCGCTCCAAGCCGCTCGATCCCTCGCTGCTGCCCGGCAACGGCATTCCGACGACGGCGAAGATGGGCATCGACGCAACGATTCCGGAGAACGTCCCGCGCGCGCGCTACCGGCGCATCGAGTATTTGAACGAGCGGAAAGTGAAATTGAAGGATTATCTCGCGCCCGCGGCCAAGGGGGATGAGAAAAGGCCGGCGCATCACAAGGACGCGGCGCCGCTGGAAGAGCGCATCGTCGCCGCGCTCGCCAAATCGCACCGCTTCTTCGCCGAAATCCTGGAGCAGTTCCGCGGCGAGGAGTTCGGCGCGGTCGCCGCCGTCATCGGTAAGCTCACGCGCGAGCAGAAGATCGGCCAGGACGGCGACGGGAAATATCAGGCGCTGCCCGACGGCTTGAGCCAGACGCGGTAGCCGTTCTGCGGGTAGTTGAGCGCGTCGATCGCGAAGCCCCTAAGCTCCGGCATGACGCGCTCGGCGAAGAGCTTGAGCGACTTCATCGCCTTGTCGTGCTCCAGCGCGCCGAAGGTGAACTCGCCGAGAAACGTATCGGCGCCCGCTTGGCGCGCGATCTCCCGGATCTGCGCGGCGACGGTCTCCGGCGAGCCGCAGATGAAGGATTTCTCGCGGATCGCGTTGTCGACATCGAGCAATTCTTTTTTCCGCTCCTCGCGCGTGATGTTGGCGAGGTTCTCGTTGCCGTAGCCGCCGTAGGCGCGCCCGCCGCCGACCCGGTGCCAGAAATATATCCAGTGGTCCTTCGATTCGTCATAGGCCTTTTTGTCCGTCTCGCCGACGTAGATCTCGCGCATAAGCGCGACCTTGGGCGGCGCGGCGACGGCCGGCTTCGCCTTGCGATAGGTCTCGCGGAAATAGTCGAAGATCTCCCGCACGACGTCCATCTTCGGCGGGCACCACTGCACGGTGCTGAAGCCCTCTCGCGCCGCGGCCGCGACCGATTCGGGGCTCCGCGTCGGCATCCACATCGGCGGGTGCGGCTTCTGCACGAGCGGAATATTGAGCTCGGCGTTGTCGACCTTGAAATATTTTCCGCGGTGGCTGAATTTCGGGTTGGCCCACATTCCTTTTAGTATCTCGTACGCCTCCCAGGTGATGTCGTTCTTCTCGTCCCACGACGCGTCGTAGGCGGAAAAGGCGTACTTGCCGATGCCGCTCCCGATGCCGCATTCGAGCCGCCCCTGCGTGATGTTGTCGAGCAGCGCGACTTCCTCCGCGACGCGCACAGGATGCCACAGCGGCAGCACGTAGACGAGCGGCCCCAGGCGGATGCGCTTGGTACGCTGCGAGGCCGCCGCCATCCACGCGCCCGGGCTCGCGCATTCGGCGAAGCCGAGGTCGAAATGGTGCTCGGCGACGAAGTAGTAGTCGAACCCCGCCTGGTCGAGATACTCGACCATGTCGAGATGGCGCGCGTACAAGTCCTGATAGGAGAGCTCGGGCCGATCGTTTTTCTGCAGATGGTCGAAGACGCCGATCTTCATGGGGGATTCTTACGATATGTAAGCGGCGGGCGCAAGCGGGGCGTTTGGTACGCGGGCTGGATCAACGCACGCGAGGCGCCGCGCGTCCGGGCGAAGTTATCGTGTACGGAAGTTTCGGAGACGGGACCAAGAGAAATCAAGCCCCAACGAACCAGCCAGCGAAGGCGGACCGCTTCACCACCTTCGCTTCAAGACAACGGCGGTTATTTCTGAGGGCTACGATCGTCAAAGTGATCGAGGCAGTAATCCCGGACCACTACGGCGTCGGTCGATGTGTTATCGGTGCCCTGAAACTGGCCCAGATATTGATCGTTCGGGCTGCTGAAGTAACCACACACGGTAATGGTGCTCTTTGGATTGATCCTGACGGACGCTTGAATCGTCCCGTTTCGGCCGTCGGGATACGACACGTCCGGAAAAGTGAATTTGAAGAGATTGGCGGCCAGCGCCGACCCAATAAGGAATAAGCCTAGAACACTTGTTGCGATCGCAAGTTTCATAAACTATCTCCTTTAGCCCATTTTTTTTGAGCTATGCCAGCCATATGTCTGAACCAACGAGAAGTCAATCACCAATGGGAGTGGCAATATGTCTTCCCCGCCCGGGTCCTCCGCATTGACGCAATTGCGGGTTCACAAATACTGAGCAAGCCCCGTACCAATTATCGGTTTTGGATCTCTGCGGGGATCTCGGTAAGAAAATCCTTCAAGTCTAATTAATTACATCTTCCAAAATACTTTACAGCCACCCATTTCATGCGTCTCATCGAGGGGATTTTCCCGATTCAGCGAAAGTAATCTCAAAATTGCCGTTGAGCGACGCCCGCGCGGGACATTGCCATGTCCCTGGAATTCGCCGACAAGACTTGCTGCCGGGAAGATTCATTTCGGCCGGGGGTCTTTGACGCCGCGCTCCGGTCGAGGGAGCTTCCCGGCGCGCGAGAGCCTGACGGACTCGATCAGAACTTTCGCCGCGTTGCGCACCTCCGCCTGCAGCGCCGCGTCGCGGTCGAGGGCGTCGTGGCTCGTGGCGTATGGCTCGTAGTAGCCGATGTAGCGGTCGAGCGTCGCCGTGGGGCTAGCCTGAATCAGCTCCATATCCTGAAGCCAGTCCGAGAGCGAGCGGCGCACGACCTCCGCGCCCTCGGTGTCGCCGTGCGCGACGACAGCGAACAGCCGCCCGGCGAGGTGCCGCGGGTAGTTCCAGCCTTTTAATTCGAGCGCCTTCGCCTCTTCGGGTTTTTTGCCGTGTGTAGTGGTCGGGTCCGGATTCCCGCCATCGGCGCATACGAGGCGGTCCATCATCAGCTTGAGGACGCTCGGCGCCTGATACCAGTAAACCGGGCAGACGATCATCACGCCGTGCGCGGCCGCCCAGCGCGGATAAATCTCGTTCATCCAGTCGTTGACTTGTCCCATGGCGTGATTCGGATAACACGAGCACGGCCAGTGGCACAGTGGCATGGCCGTCGAGACGCACGCCTTGCACGGCAGGATCTGCCGGCCGTACTGCGCCGTCAGCATGCTGAGATCGAGCAGGTCGCATTCGAAACCCCGCGCCTTCTCGATCTCCTCGCGCGCTATCTCTACGAGCCGGAAACTCTTGGACATCTCGCCCGGACAGGTCTGGTCGTGGCGCGCCGCGCCGCAAACCAGCAGAATGCGCGAAGGGCTCTGCGCGTCGTGATAGCGCTTTTCCGCGAGCCGAATCCGCTCGCGCGTCTCGAGCCACTCGACCGGCAGCTCGAACTCCGGATCGTGAAACCCTTTTCCTGCCTTTCGCTTGCGCGGGCTCTTGTGATACTCGTCGTAAACCTTCCAGGCTACTTCCATCACGCGGTCAAGCTCGGGCTTGACCGCCTCGAACGCGGGATCATAGAACCGCTCGGACAGGCGACGCGCAAACTCCTCACGCGAGAGCTTGACGTCGCCCTGCCCCGTACGCGGCTTCAGTTTTGATTTAGAATTGTTCGCCATGCGCTGGATTCTACACAACGGCGGCGCGGGCGGGAAGATAGGGGAGGGGGCTTACCGACAAGACGGACGAAAACCGTCAAATCTCTTACCGACTTGAGGTAGTGAAGGTAACTTCTCTGTAGCCGACCAATCAGCCCGAATTGTTAGGCGGCTTTTTCAAGGAATGAAAGTCGATCACGTGATGCCAGCTTCCCAGTAATGGACTTCTAGGATCGTCGGGTTTTTTGTTGCAGTGCGGGCAAGGATAGTCCCGCGCGAAATCGATCAGTCGCTCACCAGGATTTACGACGATGACAAAGTCCCTGCGGCAGTTCTGGCAGCGCAGCGTCCAGGTCCCACGATCGGGCATGTCTATCTATAGCTCTATGGCTGCCTCTAAGCTTCCGTCAGTCCGTTGCGCCCATTCCACTTGCTCGCGTCGATAGGCAGGTCGAAGATGGCGCACTCCTCGTTCTTGCAGAACACTTTCACGTCGAATAAATGCCCCGGCTCTTGACCGCAGAAAGGACAGGCCAGGTGCCGCTGTAAAGCTTCGGTGTCCATCATGTCCTGAAACTCGGTTATAGGATGGGACGAGTGCTGCTGACAATGCTCGATGGGTACCAAAAAATACGCGGTATTGTGACCCGAGCTGGAATCTTTTCCACCTCAAGCCGGCGAGTTTTAATCACGATACCCGGCGACTCGGGTTCAAATCCTGGCCCTCAATCGTC